>ERZ772966.369-NODE-369-length-18063-cov-2.588183_pt1 | contig 18063 bp, 22 predicted proteins | sample MGYA00580680_ERZ772966 | MGnify/ENA primary metagenome ERZ772966 (study PRJEB29015, sample SAMEA2738055) | human oral metagenome | biome: human oral; feature: human-associated habitat; material: saliva | place: China | collected 2225 ...
CATTTTTTGACCGCACTTTCTTGCAATCCTAATTAATTCTAGTATTATTCACGGCTCGCCAATTTGGCGGATTTATTTCTCATGTCGGGTTCCCTACCCCCGATTAACCAACTAAAAAGGTCTTAAAATGAAAATTAATACCCCGATCTTCAATGATCAACAAAAACGTTTTGCTTTAATTTTATTAAGCTTATTTCACATCTTCATCATCACTGCCAGTAACTATTTCGTTCAAATCCCGTTTGAAATCAATTTAAAATTGACCGCACTTGGCTTTGCTGATGATTTCTCATTCCACAGCACATGGGGCACACTCACTTTCCCATTCATTTTCTTAGCCACAGATTTAACCGTACGCGTGTTTGGGGCGAAAGAAGCTCGTTGGATTATTTTTGTTGTGATGCTCCCTGCGCTTATTGTCAGTTATATCGTTTCTGTGATTTTTTCTGATGGGCAATATCAAGGATTAGGTGCATTAAGTGAATTCAATATGTTTGTTTTCCGTATTGCATTCGCTAGCTTCTGCGCTTATGTTTTCGGACAACTATTAGATGTGTTAGTCTTCAATCGCTTACGCCAATTAAAAACATGGTGGATTGCACCGAGTAGTTCAATGACATTTGGCTCTCTTGCTGACACCTTTATGTTCTTTGGCGTAGCGTTCTATCAAAGTAGCGACCCTTTCATGGCAGAACATTGGTTTAGCCTTGGATTTGTTGATTATTTATTTAAATTATTTGTTGGCATTGTCTTATTTGTACCTGCTTACGGTGTGGTGCTCAGCATGATTTTGCGCAAACTTCAATCACTCGCAAATTCCCGACAATTCGCTTAACTTAAGGAAATAAAATGGCTGAAACGCTTTCTCTTAGAGCCAAAATAGAACAAAGCCCAATGGGTGCCTATCAATGGATGATTGTGGCAATGGCCGCCATCATGAATTTACTAGATGGCTTTGATGTACTCGCCCTTGCCTTTACTGCAACAGCCATTCAAAACGAATTTGGTCTAACCAGGATTGAATTAGGTTATTTATTAAGTGCCGGCTTATTTGGTATGGCTGCGGGCTCACTTTTCCTCGCGCCACTCGCCGATAAAATCGGTCGTCGTCCTCTGTTATTGATGGCCGTATTATTATCCACTATCGGGATGTTAGGTTCAGCGTTTATTTCACAATACCAATGGCTCGGTTTCTGGCGAGTTATCACCGGTCTTGGTGTAGGTGGTATTTTGGTAGGTACCAACGTGATCACCAGTGAATATTCCTCTCGCAAATGGCGTAGTTTTGCGATCAGCGTCTATGCGGCTGGCTTTGGTGTCGGTGCGGTATTAGGCGGGATGTTCGCCGTGATGTTGCAAGGTGAGTATGGCTGGCGTTCCGTATTCCTAGCTGGTGCTATCTTAACGGGCTTATTTTTAGTACTTTTATTTATTTGGTTACCAGAGTCCATTGATTTCCTTACAACCAAACAACCTAAAAATGCTGAAGTGCGGTTAAATTTAATCGCAAAAAAAATTGGTTTAGCCGGCGATTGGAAACTTCCTGTAAAAACAGAAAAAGTTAAAACTAAATTACCTATTAGCCAATTATTCAGCGAAAAATACTTACATTCTACTTTGCTAATCTGGACAGCTTTCTTCGCTATTATGTTCAGTTTCTATTTTATTAGCTCATGGACGCCTGCGTTATTAAAAGAAGCAGGCATGACAACAGAACAAAGTGTAAGTGTAGGGATGATGATTTCATTAGGCGGCACTTGTGGTGCTTTAATCTATGGCTTACTGGCTAGTCGCTGGACTGCACGAGGTGTGTTAATTTTGTTCACCGTGTTATCTTCCGCTGCAACCATCATCTTTATCTTATCCTCGTCCGTTTTATGGATTGCGATGGTATTCGGTATTTTAGTTGGTGTACTCATGAATGGTTGTATCAGCGGTCTTTATACCTTAAATCCACTCACTTATGATGCTGATATTCGTAGCACCGGTGTGGGTTGGTCAATTGGTATTGGTCGTATTGGTGCAATTCTCGCCCCAACGATTGCCGGTCAATTATTAGATATGGGGTGGGATAAACAGAGTTTATATGTTGGCGTTGGCTTTGTTATGTTGATCTCAACGGTTGCCATTTTCTTCTTAAAAAGCCGCGTAGAAATTAAAGCGTAATCTTTATAAAAAATAATAAAAGGGCGTGTTGAATATATCCAATACGCCCTTTTTCTTTATATGATTAATTCAACCAGAAATAATATCCAATTGTCGCGATAACTAATACACACACAATATTTAAGACAAATCCGGCTTTAATCATGTCACTTTGACGGACTTCACCTGTACCAAACACAATTGCATTTGGCGGTGTTGCTACCGGTAACATAAATGCACAAGATGCACCTAAACCGATAATTAACGCAAGACCAATTTCCGGCATACCGAGAGATTGTGCGATAGAAATAAAGATTGGCACTAATAACGCTGCACTCGCAGTATTGGAAGTGAATTCAGTTAAGAAAATAATGAAGGTTGCGACCAATAAACCAATGAGGTAGTAGTGTTGCCCTTGAACTAAGAATACAATTCCGTCAGCCAAAACTTTACTTGCACCAGAATCTTTTAACACTGCACTCAAGGTTAAACCACCACCGAAAAGCATCAATACGCCCCAGTCAGTATTTTCTTGAATTTGTTTCCAATTTGCGACACCAGTAGAACAAATAACGACAGCAGCAAGTAATGCGACCACGCTATCAAAACTACCGATATTTTTGGCAAGACCAAATACACCTGAAATCATTGGATTAATATAGCTACTAAATACCCAGCAAAGCGCAATTACAGCAAAAATTACAAGCGTTAAAACGCGTTGGCCATTCATTTCAATACGTTCAAAGTTTTGCTCAAAACGTAAGTTAAGTTTTGGTTTAAATACAATGAAAAGCGTACCAACCATTAATGGCATCAAAATAATCATAATTGGCAAGCCATACCATAACCAATCAGAGAAGGTTAAATGTAAGTTACTTGCGACGATAGCATTTGGTGGACTACCCACTAATGTTCCCATACCACCAATACTCGCACTATATGCAATACCCAATAATACGAAAACATAAGTATTGTGTTCTTTTTCTTTATCAAGTTGGCTTAAGATCCCCATGGCTAAAGGTAACATCATTGCAGCTGTCGCAGTGTTACTCATCCACATAGAAAGGAAAGCAGTAATAGAGAAAAGGTACATCACAGCAACCAATAAATTACCACGAGCCATTGCCATGATTTTATTAGCAATCATCTTATCAAGCTTTTGCATATGCAAAGCAGTCGCTAAAGCAAATCCACCAAAGAATAAGAAAATGGTTGGATCCGCAAAGGCGACCAAAGCTTGTTTGGTTGTCACCAAATCAAGTGCAATCGCAAGTAAAGGCACTAATAGTGCAGTAACCGTTACATGTAATGCTTCAGTTAACCAAAGGATCGCTACAAAGGCTAATAATGCTAAACCAGCATTTTCCTTAGGCGCGAAAGGTAAGGCTTTTAACAAAATAAAAAAACAGGCTATCGCCAGTAGAAAGATAATCCCACTTTTATAATTTTTTGTTGTGTTTGTTTCGTTCATGAGTCCCTCCAAACTGATTACAGATGAACTATTTCCGATGTTAAATGAATGTTACAAACTTTCAACCAACAAATGTTTAAAATGTGATCTTGTTCAAAAAATTTTAACAAAAAAAGTGCGGTTATTTCTAACCGCACTTTAAAAAGGTCAATAATTTCAAAATTATTCTTCTTCGAAATCTTCTAAATCTAATGCTTCTTGTGAAAGAATAATACCTGTTAAATCAGCATAAATGTAGTCTTCTGGGAAGAACGTCACGCCACCAAAATTCACAGGAAGATCACTTTCACCATGATTATTTTCATCTGCGCCAACTGGAATTGGTGCAAGCGCATGAATACCAATATCAATATTTTCAAGCTGTTGAATTTGACGCACGGCACCGTAAACAATAATACCCGCCCAGTCATTATCTGCCGCAAGTTGTGCAAGCTCAGCATCAATTAAAGCACGACGTACCGCGCCACCGCCATCTACGACAAGCACTCTGCCTTTACCATTTTCTTCGAGAATTTCGGCAATTAATCCATTATTTTCAAAACATTTTACTGTCGTCACTTTGCCGTAGAAATTGCTGACACCACCAAAGCTAGAAAAAATTGGCTCAACCACATCCACTTGATCAGCATAAATATCACAAAGTTCTGAAGTATCGATATACATAATGTACCCCTTGTCGTTAAAATTTTTTCTCTAGTATAAGCCGATTTAGCCGATAAGCAAGCCTAAACTAAACAAGATATTGATAAATAAAGAAATCATTGACATCTGTGCTAACATCGGACGCAAGACTGTAGGTTCTTTGCTGCGATAAACAAATAATGCATGTTTTAATAACAATGGAAATGCTAATAAAAATAAGAAATGCCAAGGACTAAATGCTGTTGATGCCGCAAATAGCACATAACATAAAGCAGCAACGCTTAATAAAATACAATGATAAATACGTCCTTTCTTCGGGCCAATACGCACAACCAGGGTATTTTTCCCTACTTTCGCATCTTGCTCAATATCACGTAAATTATTGATATTTAAAACGGCTGTCGCCAATAAACCGGAGCCAAGAGCTGGTAACGTAATTAAGCTATCAATGCTGTGAGTTTGTAGATAATAAGTTCCACCTACACCTAATAGTCCAAAAAAGAGCAACACTGACAGATCACCTAAACCTAAATAACCATAAGGTCTAGCCCCTACGGTATAAGTAATGGCAGCAATAATGGCAAGAATGCCCAAACCTGCAAAGGCCAATAAATCAGTAAGACTTTGATATGCGATACCAATTAAGAATGCGCCTGAAAAAAATGAACCCACCGCCATTAAAATTAAGCCCCATTTAAGCTCATTCGCAGAAATTGCACCTTGCTGAATACCACGTAAAGGCCCAATACGTTCTTCGGTATCTGACCCTTTTTGATGATCGCCGTAATCGTTAGCAAAGTTGGAAAGGACTTGCAATAAAATCGTGGTAAGCAAGCAAAGTAACATCACGGTAAGATTAAAACTTTCTTTGTCCGCCCAATATGCCAATGCTGAGCCAGTAAAAATAGAAGCTAATGCCAAAGGCAAGGTTTTTGGGCGAGCGGTTTCCCACCACATTTTCAATTTATGATTTGTCATTTTTTTTGACCGCACTTTTGATTACAATAAAGGGCGTATTTTACACGGAAATTGCCTTTTTATGAATGATTTAACACTGACTCTTCACCCAATTGCGGTGATTCACACGCCTTACAAAGAAAAATTCTCGGTGCCACGCCAACCAGATTTAGTACAGGATGGCATTGGTATTGTGGAACTGCTTCCTCCGTATAATTCACCAGAAGCGGTTCGAGGATTAGAGCAATTTAGCCATCTTTGGCTTATTTTCCAATTCGACAAAATACCCCATGGGAAATGGCAATCCACTGTTCGCCCCCCTCGTTTAGGCGGCAATCAACGTGTCGGTGTATTTGCTTCACGCGCTACGCATCGCCCTAATCCGCTAGGCTTATCCAAAGTTGAATTACGCCAAGTGGAATGTATTCATGGACGTGTTTTTCTGCATTTGGGTTCCGTGGATCTTGTAGATGGCACACCGATTTTTGATATTAAGCCTTATATTGCCTATGCTGATAGTGAACCTGAGGCAAAGTCAAGTTTTGCACAAGAAAAACCCCCTGCAAAATTAAATGTAGAATTTACAGAAATGGCCCAAAGTGCGGTTGAAAAATATCACAAAAACCGACCGCACTTAGCAAGATTTATTACAGAAGTGATCGCACAAGATCCCCGCCCGGCTTATCAACAAGGTAAAGAAACCGATCGTATTTATGGTATTAGTCTGTACGAATTTAATATTAAATGGCGTATTAAAGCAGGGACAACAGATTGTGTCGAAATTCTGGATATCCAGAAATTAAAAGAACAAAAAAGCTGACTTTCGTCAGCTTTCTTTTTATCGTTTTAATTCTGTCTAATCTGGCAATGCATTCAGCACAGCTTTGACGAGCGTTGCCAATGGAATAGCGAAAAATACGCCCCAGAACCCCCATAATCCGCCGAAAATTAGCACCGAAATAATGATTACTAAAGGATGTAAATTAACGACTTCAGAGAATAAATACGGTACTAACAGGTTTCCATCTAGAAGTTGACTCACCGCAAAGGCCACAATTAAATACCAAAACGTTGGAGAAATGCCAAACTGGAACATGGCAACTAAAGCAACGGGAATCGTCACCAATACCGCACCAATATAAGGGACTAAGACAGAGAGACCTACGGCAACAGAAAGTAACAGCGGATAATTTAAACCAAAGCTTAAAAAGATGATATAAGTCACCACGCCAACAATCAAAATCTCCAACAATTTGCCATGAATATAATTCGCAATTTGTTGCTGCATCTCATTCCATACTTTAGACGCTAAAAGACGGTTTTTAGGCAAAAATCGGCTTACACCCGCAAGAAGTTCGCTTTTATCTTTCAGCATAAAGAACATCATTAATGGCACTAAAAATGCATAGATACCCAGTGATACAAGATTCATTAATGAAGTAATCGACAATTTCACCGCAGATTCACCAAAGCCCAAAATCTTCGCTCGAGCCGCACTAAAAAAGGTGTCAATCATGGTGTAATCGATGAGTTCAGGATAATGCTCAGGAAGGGCTAATAACCATTCATGTAACTTATTGAACATGGCTGGCAAATCGCTTAATAAGGAAATCGTTTGATTCCATAATGTTGGTACAAGCCCGAAGAAAATTAATAACGCCAAGGTTAGAAAGCCACCAAAAATAATTAACGTGGCGAGCATTCGGGGAAATTTTAATTTTTTCGTCAGGAAATTAATCGGCATTTCCAATAAATATGCTAATACAATGGCAATCAGCAACGGGGCGATTAAATCACTAAAGAAATAAATCGCAATAAAGCCAAATAACAAAATGGCAAGTAGCCCCATCGCCTGCGGATCGCTTAAGCGACGGCTATACCAATTTTTTAGCATTTCAAACATAAAGTCTTCCTAAACAAGTATTTTTTGTCATTATAAGTTAAAATTTAAATCAATCCTATATCCACTCATTCAACATAAAATAGAAGGAAACCTTATGTCTGTTAAGATTTATCATAATCCACGTTGCTCAAAAAGCCGTGAAACCTTAGCTTTATTAGAAGAAAAAGGCATTCAACCGACGATCGAACTTTATTTGCAACAACACTACTCTGTTGAAGCATTACAGCAACTGGCTAATAAATTAGGATTAGATGATGTCAGAAAAATGATGCGTACCAAAGATGAGCTTTATCAATCATTAGGTTTAGATAATCCTGAATTAACTCATGATGATTTATTAAAAGCTATCAGTGAAAATTCAGCCCTATTAGAACGCCCGATTGTGGTAAAAGGTGAAAAAGCTAAAATTGGACGACCGCCTGAAAGCGTACTCGCCATTTTGTAATTCTATTCATTTTCGCTATAATAACTTGCCGTGAAACACTTCACGGCAATTTTTTAGAGGTAAATATGACGAAAAAAACAAAAAGTGCGGTTGAAAATCAGCCCATTTATCAACACACCAAAGGTGTCGTGAAAGATAATGCTGTGATGGCACTATTACACGACAAATTATTCCGCCAACGCGTTGAGAAAAAACGTAAAGGCAAAGGCAGTTACCAACGAAAAGCAAAATATGCGAGCAATTGGTTTGAAAAGCCCGATGATAAAGTTTTTGATTTCAGAAATTTTATCATCGGGTTTTTCGTTTCAATTTCAGTATAAAAAATAACAAACAGAGGAAGTCTATATGTCAATCAAAACAGAAGTTTTATTTAACAATACTTGGAATGTCCGTATCAGTGATCCAGGTGAAGAAGGTGCTCAAAGCCACTTTTTTGAAACCATTTATCTCACGCTCACGGCTTATTTTGAAGGCGAAAATGTGCGTTATGAATTTGTGCGTAAAGTAGAAGATCAAGTAAAAATCAAACGCTCATTTACAGAATTAAGTGAGTTATTCAAGTTCTTGGGAGATTATTTAGACCCAGTTTCACTCGGCAACCTCGGCGTAAAAATAGGTAACTTAGGCGTGAAAGCTGAATAAATTTTTTCTAATAAAAAAGTGCGGTCAAATTGAACCGCACTTTTTATTTCTCAACTCATATTATTGTGCAAGTAATACACTTAATGCTGAATACAAGGATTGAGCTGCTTCATTTGATAACGCTTTGCCGTCTTCATCAGTGATGACGACTGCACTTTGTTTACCCACCGCAGAAATTTGCATTTGGTAAACGCCTTTTTCTAGATTAGGCGGATTCACACCTAAACGTAACCACTCTTGTTTATCCAATGGTTTATATTTTAACTCGCGATAGCCACGGCCAGCAGATTCCGATGTGGCTTTAAAGCCTAATTTCGGTAAAGCTGAACCTAAACGTTGCCATGCTTGACCAAAACTTGCATCCATACCTAACGCCATTCTGCCATTCGTATCTGTAATTAAACCTGATTGGAAAGGACCTGCAGAAGCACTACTTAAATCTTGTTGTTGCTTGTTATAAGTGCTAGTGAGCGCAGAAACAAAACGATTTAAACGATCAGATGCATAGCGTTGTTTATCTGCTTGATTTGGGGTGTAAATTACGCCATCACGACGCATTTGCTCGACAGAAACCGCTAACGCACTCGCATCTTGCGCCGTAACTTGTTCCACTTTATAACGGATCTCTGTATTTGCTTTATCATCTGCACGACCCGTTGGCGCCCAATCACTAATTAATACAGCACCATTTAAAGTCGAATTCGTGCCTTCTTCTTTTAATAAACGCTCAATTTGTTTTAAATTATAGAGCTCTGCTTGTGCATCCGTATAAACAATTAATGCACGCTCACCATCAAATTGTGTTAAAGAGTTTTTGATAATCGCTAATGGTGTTGAAGGCGGACGAATATCCACGCGTTCTTTTTTCGCATTAAGCTGAGGAAGTTCATAAGTCGGATCAGCTTGCGGCAATGTTACACCACCACTTGCTAAAGGAGAAAAGCTCGGTATTTCACGATCAGAATTTTGATAAGTATCATTAGCCGTCTGCATTTTTTCCACGCTGTTTGAACACGCCGATAACAATGCCGCTGCGACTAAACTCAGTACGATTTTTTTCATTCCTTAAATCCTTTCAATAAAAAATAATTAGAATAATGACCGCTCTTTGACAAATAAAAGAGCTGAAAGTTTAAAGGGCTGTAAAAACAACCCTTTAATTCATTAAATTAATCCTGCAACTTTTAATGCTTCTTCTACTTTGACTTGCGCGCCTTCGCTTAACGCGGTAAGTGGTAAACGTAAGTATGGAGTCTTAATTAAGCCTAAACGATATGCTGCCCATTTGACTGGGATTGGATTGGATTCAATAAATAAATCCTTATGTAAAGGCATTAAACGGACATTAATTTCTTCTGCTTTCGCAAAATCGCCCGCTAAAGCATAACGACACATTGCCGCCATATCTTTTGCTGCGAGGTTATTCGTCACCGAAATGACACCTTCACCGCCTAATTTCATGGCTTCTAAACCTGTTGCATCATCACCGCTTAACACGATGAAATCTTTACCTGCAAGCTCTTTAATTGCAGTAACACGTGAGACATCACCCGTTGCTTCTTTAATGCCCACAATGTTATCAATTTGAGCCAAACGCGCCACCGTTTCAGGTTTCATATCACTACCGGTACGACCTGGTACATTATAAAGAAGTTGTGGTAGGTCCGTACATTCTGCAATCGCTTTAAAATGTTGGAACATGCCTTCTTGAGTTGGCTTATTGTAGTAAGGTACAATAGATAAGCAACCCGCGACTCCGCTATCTCGTAGCAATTTTGTCATGACAATGGCTTCACTGGTTGCATTTGCACCTGCGCCGGCAATAATTGGAATGCGACCTTTTGCAAATTCAACCGTCTTCTCAATTACTCGAACATTTTCATCAATGCTTAAAGTGGCTGCTTCACCCGTTGTTCCCACAGAAACAATCGCATCGGTGCCAGAATTGATATGAAACTCAACAAGTTTTTCTAGTGTTTCAAAATCGATGTGTCCATGATTATCCATTGGTGTCACTAAGGCAACGATACTGCCCGAAAATAAAGGATTTTGCGTAGTCATAAGCACTCCATTTACATCTATTCTACTTTTTAATCATAACATTTGAAAATGCCTAGTTATAATGGCTAAAATAACCCAAATTTACAAATTATTTTTGACATTTTTAAGGATTTTTTATGAAAACATTAAAAGCAGGTGACTTAGCACCCCAATTCTCACTTTTAAACCAAGACAATCAACTTATTTCATTAAGTGACTTTAAAGGTAAAAAAGTACTTGTATATTTTTATCCAAAAGCCTTAACGCCAGGTTGTACAACTCAAGCCTGTGGTTTGCGTGATGCTAAACGTGAGTTAGAAAAATTAGGTGTAGTTATTTTAGGAATCAGTACAGATGCGCCAAAAAAATTGGCTCAATTTGTTGAGAAAAAGTCACTCAATTTCACCTTACTTTCCGATGAAGATCATCAGGTTGCCGAGCAATTTGGCGTATGGGGAGAAAAGAAATTCATGGGCCGTGTTTATGATGGTATTCACCGTATTACCTTTCTCATTGATGAACAAGGCAAAATTCAGCACGTTTTTGATAAATTCAAAACGGGTGAACATCATCAAGTTGTCTTAGATTACCTACAACCCCTTTAAAATACCTCTCAAAACAACCGCACTTTTCTGATTTATCTCAAAGTGCGGTTAAAAAGATACTCATTTTTTTAATTTATATTTACGCTTAATTTTCCATTTGATATAATCCAAATCTAATTGAAATTCATTATCAATTCACTTTGTATTCTTTATTACATATACATATAAAAGGACTATCAGATGCCAAAACTTTTTGAGTTTTTACAACAATATAGTGATTACATTATTATCGGGCTTTTACTTCTTATGAGCGTAATCATGCTTGCTACCGTGATTGAACGTTTTATCTTTTTAAGCCGTATCAATGTCGCTAAATATTCCAATATCCATTCACTTGAAATTGATTTAAATCGCAATATGACGATCATTTCAACAGTTGGTGCAAACGCACCTTATGTGGGTTTGTTAGGAACAGTAATTGGTATTTTGTTAACCTTCTATCAAATTGGTCAAGCTGGCGGTGATGTCGATGCAGGCGCAATCATGATGCACCTCTCTCTTGCATTAAAAGCAACCGCACTAGGTATTTTAGTCGCTATTCCATCTATGATGTTCTATAACGGCTTAGGTCGTAAAGTAGAAGTAAATCGCTTGAAATGGAAAGTATTAAACGCTCAAAAAGATAAGGAATAATCGTGAAAAAATTTGATGAAATCAACATTATTCCTTTCATCGACATTATGTTGGTGTTATTAGCGATAGTGTTGATCACTGCATCCTTTATTTCTCAAGGGAAAATTCAAGTCAATGTGCCAAAAGCCAGTTCAACGGTCGCATTCAAATCAGATGAATTAGCCAAATTATTGACCGTGACGGCAGATAAACAACTTTATTTTAATGATAAACCGATCTCGCAAGAAGCACTTGAAAAAGAGATCGCTGGTTGGAATAAAGATCAGAAAGTTACATTAAAAATTGATGCAGAAGCCTCTTTCCAAGATTTTGTGACGATTACTGACATGTTATCGAAAAATGAAATCAAAAATGTCGCCATTGTTTCCATGAAAGATAAAGGCGCCCCAAGCAAAACGACTCAAGGAAATGAATCAAAAAATACGCCTGAAGTAGGTGGGGTTGCAAGCGGAGGCGTTGGAGTAGGACGTAGTCAATGAACAGCCAACAAACCAAACGATCATTATTAGGTTTGCTTATTTCTTTATTGGTTCATGGTAGCATCCTTGGAGCGTTATTTTGGAACTGGCATACGCCACATGAAGCGGCGAGTAATGCTCCTGGTGAAATATCCACGACGATTTCAATGGAAATGATTCAGGGAATGCGAATGGAAGAGCCCGCTCCTGAGCCGGAACCCGAACCTCAACAGGCAGAACCAGAACCTGAAAAACAGGAAGTCGTCGCGGATCCAACGAAGAAACCAGAGCCTGAGAAGAAAAAAGAACCTGAGAAAAAGCCAGAAAAACCAATAGAAAAACCAAAACCAAAACCGAAAGAGAAGCCAAAAGAAAAATCTAAAAATGAGATAAAAGCAGAGAAAGCGGTGGAAATGCCGAAGAATTTACCGATTGGCGATAAGAATGTTAATTCAACAGCTACGGCAAATTCTAAAGCAACGACCACAGGTCAACCTGGTACAAATGGCATTCAAGGTGGCTCAGGTACCAATACGGATGAGCTAAATGCTTATCGTGCGGCTATTCGACGTGAAATTGAACGGCACAAGCGCTACCCTGCTCGTGCGAAGATGATGCGTAAACAAGGTGTTGTTAACGTCAGTTTTAGTGTTGGAGCAGATGGTTCTCTGTCTGGAGAGCGTGTCACTAAATCTTCTGGTGATGAAAGCTTAGATAATGCAGCACTTGAGGCAGTAAGAAGTGCGAGACCTGTCGGTCCAAAACCAGCTGGATTTTCGTCTTCAGTAAACGTACCGATTAGTTTCACCATTCAATAAATAAAAAGGCGAACATCATGTTCGCCTTTCTTTTTGCTAATTTTAATTAGCCCATACCGTATTTTTTCAATTTCTTACGCAATGTACCACGGTTGATACCGAGCATATTAGCTGCGCGGGTTTGGTTACCACGGGTGTATTGCATAATCATATCTAACATCGGGTGTTCAACTTCCGCTAATACTAATTCGTAAAGATCATTCACATCTTGACCATCTAATTGTGATAAGTAATTGCGTAAAGCTTGTTTTACAGAATCACGTAATGGTTTATTTGTTACTTGTGATTGAGAGTTTAAAACTGAAACGGTTAACGCTTCAGACGGACTACGTTGTTGTTCTAACATTTTTCTTTATCCAAAATTGAATTTAAAAAATCTTCCAGCACAATTAACTGCTCTTTCGGTTCATTAATTGCGTTAAAAGTCTGTCTAAAAACGGAATCGGGTTGAATTCCCTGTAAATACCAAGCCACGTGTTTACGGGCTATTCGATAGCCTTTTTGCTCACCATAGAACTGATGGAGTTCTTGAATATGACGCAAAATATGACCGCACTTTTCTCGCAAACTTGGTGTTTGAATTATCGAATCATGTTCCACTAAAGCCTCGACGGCTTGAAAAAACCATGGATTGCCTAGTGCGGCACGACCGATCATTATTGCATCAGCACCTGTATACTCAAGTACCTTTTTCGCTTTCGAGGCAGAATCAATATCACCATTCGCAATGACTGGAATTGAAATTGATTGTTTCACTGCTCGAATATTGTCGTATTCCGCTTCACCTTCAAATAAGCATTCTTTCGTCCGCCCGTGAATGGTTAAAGCCTGAATACCAGATTGTTCTGCAATTTTGCCGATTTGCACACAGTTTCGGTTTGCCTTATCCCAACCTGTGCGAATTTTTAACGTCACAGGCACATCAACAGCATTCACGACTTCTTTCAAAATTTTTTCCACTAAATCAGGAAATTGAAGAAGCGCAGAGCCCGCCAGCTTTCGATTTACTTTCTTTGCGGGACAGCCCATATTGATGTCGATAATTTCAGCGCCATAGGCTACATTAATTGCTGCAGCTTGGGCCATTTCTAAAGGATCAGACCCTGCGATTTGCACCGCATTTAATCCTAGCTCTTCACTATGTGCTAAACGAAGTTTCGATTTCTCTGTATGCCAAACTTGTGGATTAGTGGACATCATCTCTGAAAACGTTAATCCCGCGCCGTAATGGGCACATAAACGTCGAAAAGGTTGATCCGTAATACCTGCCATGGGCGCCAATAAAATACGATTTTTTAATTCATAAGAACCAATTCGCATTTTATGTTATCCCCAATTACAAGTCCTAATCTCTAGCAAGTCAGACAACAGCAGTCACCGACAAGGGGTGCTATATTACGCATTTTTCTTTTTTTTTGCAAAGGGAAATTTGTTCAAAAAATGCACTTTTTTAATTGACAAAAAGAAATTAAGCCGATTTTAATTTACCTGTAATACGGCACCATTCCTCTTTCACCGCCACAGGATCTAAATCAAAGGATTGCACATACGCATCGCATACCGATTGTGCTTGCGTTTCTAAAATGCCTGATAATCCAAGATCGCCCCCCTCTTTCACTAATTGAGAAATAATCGGGTAAAGTTCTTTTAATGGACCTGCAAGAATATTCGCGACAACGACATCCGCTTTTAAATCTGCAGGTTTATCATCGGATAAGAAAAGTTGCAGACGGTCCGCTACACCATTTTGTTCTGCATTATTGCGACTGGCGAGAATTGCTTGTGGATCGATATCAATACCGATTGCATTTTTTGCCCCTAATTTAAGAGCAGCAATGGCAAGAATTCCTGAGCCACAGCCAAAATCGATGACGGTTTTGCCGGTTAAATCCAAACCATCTAACCACTCTAAGCAAAGTGCGGTTGTCGGGTGGGTCCCTGTCCCGAAAGCTAAACCTGGATCAAGCATCACATTAACCGCATTTTGATCCGGCACTTCACGCCAACTTGGACAAATCCATAAACGTTTGCCAAATTGCATTGGGTGGAAGTTATCCATCCATTCACGTTCCCAATCTTTATCCTCGATTTGCTCGATTTTGTAAGCGGTGTTTTCATCTAAATGATGTGCTTGTTTAAGCAAACTCACAATTTCATTCATATCGGTTTCTGCATCAAACAATGCAATCACATCGGTATTTCCCCACAGACGCGTTTCGCCTGGAAGTGGTTCAAAAATCGGCGTATCTTGGCTATCCATAAATGTGACCGAAACTGAGCCGATTTCTTCTAAAAAGTCGCTAATTTTCTCGGCTTTTTCATTTGTACTATTTAAGCGAATTTGAATCCACGCCATCTTCTTTTCCTTTTAATTAATTTCTTTATGTAACCATCTGGGTAATAAACTTACGCCTAGGGTTGAAACCACGATAATGATAATCCCAAGTGCTGAAACAAGTGAAACCTCTTCGTTAAGCAATAATACCGCCAGAAAGACACCGAAAATCGGCTCAAGTGCGGTCAAAATTCCCGAGATTTTTGCATCCACCGAATTTAAGCCTTTATTCCACAACCAAAAGGCAAACCAACTACATACTACACCGAGATAAATCAAACCGAAGAAACCAAGCCAGTTAAAATGGATATCCCAGTTTTCAGTCATCAATAAAGTAAATGGCAGCATGGTGATGCTTGCTAACACAATCGAAATGGATGTATAGGCTTGTGCTGAAACCGTTGCCACCACTTTTTTTGTCCAACGCAAACAACAAGCAAACACAATACTTGCCGCCACTACTAAGGAGCAACCCAATAAACTAATTTCACTTGAGCCTTCATTGCCTTGACCACCTAAAATTAAAATGGCTACGCCTAAAAAGGCAAAAGCCCCACACACCCAATGATACCATTTCGCACGATCTTGAAAGAAAAAATGCCCTATAAAAATCACACATAATGGTTCTAATCCAATCATAGTCGTTGCGCTCGCCGCACTTGTATATTTTAAACCAATAAATTGCAGCAAAAAGGTCGCGGTATAATTGAAAAAACCTAGCCACCAAAGCTGTTTTCGCATCGGTTTAGACACGCCTTTCCAACGACGAAAAAAGAGTGGCATCACAATAATCGCCGCCATTAATAAACGGGCTTGGATCATCAAAATGGTGTCCATCATTGTAAAGGTGTATTTAGCGGCAACAAAGGCACTACTCCAAATAAACAATGCTAGGATTTGATAAACCATAAAGTGCGGTCCATTTTTACTGTTTTTTTGCGCCGAATTGATTGCCTAAGATGAACGCAATCAAACCAAATACAAGCGCAGGCACAATCGCATTAAAACCAAATAGTTTGATACCAAATTGAGTCAGCAGCACATAACTGCTTAATCCCACTACCATTGAGCTTATTGCACCTGCTGCATTTGCTTTATCCCAATAAATGCCTAATACAATCACCCAAAGGAATGCTGCTTCTAATCCCCCGAAAGCAAATAGATTCAACCAAATAATCATATCCGGTGGATTCAGTGCGGCAAGAATTAACAACGCCGATAAAATTAGTGTAATGACTGATGAAATACGGCTAATTCGTTTTTCATTCTTCGCGGCTTCAGGTTTGCTTGCAAGATATAAGTCTTTCACAAAAATTGAGGAGGATTGAATGAGTTGCGCATCAACTGTGGACATAATCGCCGACATCGGTGCGGCTAAGAAAATCCCTGCAACAATAGGCGGAAGCACTTCCAACATTAAGGTTGGAATGACTTTATCTGACACCGTTAAATCTGGCACAACGGCACGTCCTAAAGCGCCTGCCAAGTGCATACCAAACATAATGACTGAAAGGACAATCGTACCAATGAGCATGCCTCGATGTAAGGCTTTACTGTCTTTGAAAGCCATACAACGCACTGCTGTATGTGGTAAACCAACCACACCGAAACAGACTAGGATCCAAAATGATGCCATAAATTGAAAATCTAGCATCTCATTCGGGCCGTAAGGGCTCACTAAGCTCGGATCAATTTCAGTTAATTTATTGACCGCACTTTCTACGCCACCGAGATGGTAAATCACGCCCACTAATAGCACGATTGTACCCAAAATCATTACCGTACCTTGAATTGTATCGGTTAACACGACGGCTCGAAAACCACCAATAAATGTGTAAATTCCAACTGTTAAGGCAAAAATAAGTAAGGCATGAGTATAAGGAATCCCTATCGTGGTTTCGAGCAATCTTGCGCCACCAATAAATTGCACAACCATGGCGGCAAAAAAGGCAAGCAACAATGCTAGACTGGAAATCCAAACAAGATATTTATTTTTATAACGATAGAGAAATAAATCATTAATGGTGAGCGCATTAGTTTCACGAGAAAGTAATGCAAATTTTTTACCTAATGCACCTAAGGCTAACCAAACAGCCGGTACTTGGATCATGGCGAGTAATACCCAACCTAGCCCATATTTATAGGCTGCCCCTGGCCCACCAACAAAAGAACTGGCACTGGCATAAGTGGAAGCCGTTGTCATCGCCAGGACAAAGCCCGTCATGGAGCGATTTCCTACATAATATTCCGTAAGGAAATCACCTTTACTGCGTTTTACATAAGCAAATAATGCCGCGCCAAAGATGAAGACTAAATAGATAGCTAATGGGAGAATAATACCTAAATTCATTATTTATTCTCCTTTGACTCAACATCTAGCGGGATATCTAAAAAGACAATTTTGACAATCCAATACCCAATGACTACAAACAAAATAGGTAAATAAATGCAGGATAATTCAAACCACAACGGAAAACCTATCGGTCCAGGCGAGCCTTTGGGTAAATAAGCACAAACACACCATCCAATCATATAAAGAATAGCTAACCCTAATGCCCAGCGAGCCTCCTTGGCTGCTTGTTTATATCGTTGTGAAAGTTCCATTCTGAGTTCCTGTTAAAAAATTTTATCTATTATAAATCTAAATTAGATATTTATTTCTATCTGAAGTATAAAAATAAAGCAAGCTCAAGGCTTGCTTTTAAATTGACAGAAAATTTCTAATTTTTTCTAGCACCAAAGACACCCATAGCATCTTTTCCTTTGTAAGTTCCTGCGACCTCTTCAGCATCTTTTCCATAGAACCCACCTTCGGTATGAACACCTTTCTCGCTTGTTCCACTAAATTTATTGCCTTGAATTTTAGCTGATAAAGAAACATCATCGAAATGTAGATGAGGAGGAAGTGCGCCCCCAGCAATCCCATTTGATACAAGAACGTCCTTATAGCCTGTGTTTGCTAAAGAAAT
>ERZ772966.374-NODE-374-length-17910-cov-3.988575_pt1 | contig 17910 bp, 18 predicted proteins | sample MGYA00580680_ERZ772966 | MGnify/ENA primary metagenome ERZ772966 (study PRJEB29015, sample SAMEA2738055) | human oral metagenome | biome: human oral; feature: human-associated habitat; material: saliva | place: China | collected 2225 ...
TTTCCCATTCACATCAAATGCCACTAAAATTTGCGATACACGACGCTGTAAGTCTTTTAGGTCACTTGCCAAGCAAAGTACCGCCATCATTTCCGTTGCCACCGTAATATCAAACCCGTCTTTGCGAGGAACCCCATTAATCGAACCGCCAAGCCCAATTTCAATTTGGCGTAACGCACGGTCATTTAAATCGAGCGCTCGTTTCCACAAAATGCGGTTAGGATTGATTTGTAGTTCATTTCCTTGATGAATATGATTGTCAATAATCGCAGATAACAGGTTTGTCGCTGTCGTTAAGGCATGCATGTCTCCTGTGAAATGCAAATTGATTTCTTCCATGGGAACAACTTGTGCATAACCGCCACCTGTAGCTCCCCCTTTGAGTCCAAGAGTTGGTCCTAGAGATGGTTCACGAAGTGCAATGGCTGTTTTCTTTCCAATAGCCGTGAGTGCGTCCCCAAGCCCGACTGTTACTGTAGACTTTCCTTCTCCAGCAGGAGTCGGATTCATCGATGTCACTAAAATGAGTTTCCCAAAATTCTCTGGATTATGAAACTCATTCTTATCAATCTTTGCCTTGTATTTTCCATATGGTTCGATTTCATCAGGAGTTAAATGAAGCTTTTCGGCAATCACCGTGATGGGTTGCATTTGGTTTTCTTGTGCAATTTGAATATCTGTTTTCATGACGTCACCTCGCTGTATGCATATTCGTTTTATTATACCATAATTTGAAGCAAAAAAAGAACAGTAGCTTTATACTACTGCTCTGCTCCATTTTGAATCTTATTTTTAAAGACATAATACGCAATCATTAGTGGGACCATTGAACCAAACCATGCCATTGGGTTGGCAACCGTTGCTCCGACGAAGCCGTACATATTTGAAAGAACCACTGCCGCTACAGAACGCATGATGAGTTCCATAATTCCAGCCAAGGTCGGCGTAAATGTTTTTCCCACTCCTTGTAAGGTATATCGATAAATAAAGAGTAATGAAAGGAAACTATACGTTGTCCCGTTCGTCAGGAAGAATAGTCGTCCTAACTCTACAACGTCCTCATGCCCCTCTCCAACGAAGGCACGAATAAGAAGTGGACTAAAGAGATTTAAAATAATCCCAATTCCAATCGCAAAGGACAACGATAACTTAATACATTCACGAACCCCCAGCCAGATACGATCATATTTCTTCGCACCATAGTTTTGGGCAGAATAGGTAGCCATGGTAACTCCAAATGACATCATTGGAAGAATCGCTAACTGATCAATCTTTTGTGCTGCTGTATGTGCCGCAACCGAAGTCGGCCCTAATTGATTTAACGCGATTTGGACCATAATCGTTCCGATGGCAATAATCGAAGCTTGAAACGCCATTGGGAATGAAATACGACAATGTTCTCGAATATCTTTCTGTGTCGTCACTAAATCCTCTTTCGTTAAGCGCAACACTGGTATTTTCTTCCAAATATATACCACACAGGCAATTGCTGAGAAGATTTGTGACACAACAGTCGCATATCCTGCTCCTTCAACTCCCATTCCTAATCCAGCAATAAATGCAATATCCAAAACAATATTCATAATGCATGCCAATACAAGGAAATAGAGAGGAGTTTTTGCATCCCCAATCGAACGGAAAATATTCGATAGTAAATTATAGGCCATTGAGGAGAAAATACCCCCAAAGATGACCATTAAATAATCATAAGCTCCATCAATAATCTCGGATGGTGTCTGCATGATTTCTAATATCTGACGACAGAAAATCATACTCAAAGCCGTTAGAACAATTGCCACGACCAGTGAAATCAAGATGGACACATAAAAACTATGCTTTACGCCTTTATAATCCTTCGCGCCAAACCGTTGCGCTAATGGAATGGCTAGACCTGCTGTTAAACCAGTCGCAAAACCGATAATCAAAAAGACAATACTTCCGGTAGAACCAACGGACGCTAGTGCATTCACTCCAATGGTACGCCCTACAATAAAAGTATCCGCCATATTGTATAATTGTTGGAATAAATTTCCGATTAACAGCGGAATGGTAAAATTCCAAATTAATTTTAACGGTTTTCCACTTGTCATATCTTTAGCCATCAGACACCCTCCTCTTCAAAAATTTAGCAAGTAACAGTATAAAACATTCCTCTTTAAATGAACAGAGGTTTGAAAAAATTTCTTTTAAGAAAATAGCTTCTATGCTAAAATAGGACTGAAAAGAGGCGAATCTTATGGCAGATTTTGATAAAAATAGAATTGCAAAAATGCAACAATACTTAACAGATGTAACAGACCCTGAATTTAAAGGGAGCGCCACCGACAAAACTGTCGCTATGGCGGAATTATTTAATTACTACCATTCGGATTGGAAAGCTGATGCAAGTCACTTCGTCGATCAAAACTTAGAACTCTTCGACGACGAAAAAATGCAAATGCTCTTTCGAAACTCAAACGCGGGCCGCAAATCCCCACATACCATCATCCGACAAGAATCAAAAAGTAAGTATAAGAGACCTATGCGACCGGGGGAAGACTAGGATACGAGACCGAGCGCTCAGAAATGGAACGTTGGACCGGAACACCGGAAGGAACGTGAAACGTTCTGCGGATGTTTCGGGAAACGCACGCCATTTCTGCGAGGTCGAGTTCAACTACTAGGATGTGAGCAAAAGCGCTCATAAGCGATGAAAAGAAAGTCAATAAACCACTGCGCGATGTCAGGCCACCTTAAACTACTGCACTCCCTTGAATGCACCTCGAAAATTATCATATATGATAATTTCACCATACGTATTTATCTGACAGAATTTATTTTATTGCACAAAAAAATCCCCACATCTGTGGGGATTTTGTCTTATCTAATACCTAACGCAATTCTTGCATAACGTGACATTCTATCTGGGCTCCATGCTGGATACCAAACCAATTTCACATCAATAGTTTTCACTTCTTCAATCTCTGCTAACGCACGATGAATCTCATCTGTAATAATATCCGCTAGCGGGCAACCCATTGTCGTCAGCGTCATATCCACTTGGCAATGTCCTTCTTCATTCAAGTCTACTCGATAAATAAGCCCAAGATTTACAATATCAATACCAAGCTCTGGGTCAATTACTGTTTCTAAGGCTTCTAGAATCTTCTCTTGCATTGCTTCTGCAGCATTTTTATTTTCTTCTGTCATCTTCTACACTCCTATTGAAATACTCTTTGGAAAAAGTCTGCAACATCTTCAAACACTTGATGTGGCACAAGATGCCCTTGACCTGGTGTTTCATGCCACTCTACATTTTTCGCGTATGGTTCGTCTTTAATGGTTTCATAAAATTCTTTATTCAATTCGTATGGTACTTTATTATCTGCAGTTCCATGCCATAAGAATAACGGACGTCCATTAATACGTTCAGGATGTTTCGCAAGCGCCATCGCATCTAAGAAGGCTTTATTCTTTTCAATCTCAGCATCTAATGCGTCACATTGCTCCTGTGTAGCTCCTGTCATCCAAACCGATGAAATTGTCCATTTAGCAAAACGAGCAGGATCCGCATTCCCCATTAAACTCGCTGCTGCTGTAATATCGGGATATTGATTGAACAACGCGTATGTTGAAATACCACCCATACTTAAACCAGATACACCAAACTTCGCTTCGTCTAAAAGACCGCGTTGTCTCATTTCTTCTTTAATAATAGGAAGTTCTTTAATATTATTAGCTACAATTTCCCAGATTTCTCCGCCAATTAGACGCACACCACGGTCTCCGTGTAAGTGTTGGTCTGGTAAAATCGCGCGCATGCCACGCTTGGCTAGTTCGACTCCAATGGTTACCACACGGTCTTTACTACCTGTCCAGCCATGATAAAACACCACAATTGGGATTACTTTGTCTTTTAATGATGCATCCACTACTTCAGCATATGGGACACCATTTACTTCACGATAATCAATTTGAATCATAACTTCCTCTTTCTTATTTAATCAAAAATATGGTAAACTTATACAGATATTGTACTTGATGGAAACTTTGAAAACAAGTTTCTGCTTTTAGAAAACCATTTTGAAAGGAGAAAGAATGGAAAAGAAACTCATTGCCATCGACCTTGATGGAACTACATTAAACAACAATTCAGAACTGACACAAGAAACGATTGAAACCCTTCATGCCGTTAAAAACTTAGGTCATGAAGTAGCCATTGTCACTGGCCGCCCTTACCGTAATTCGAAACAATATTACGATCAACTAAACCTAGGTGGACCAATCGCAAACTTCAACGGTGCCCTCTGCCATATTCCAGGGATGCCTGAATGGGATGGAAAATACCACATCACACTCGATTCAGAATTTGTACTTGATTTAGTGGCCTTTAACAAAACGCTACCGGTCGATTACTTAATGGTCGAAGGAACGGAACTTGTGTATTCAGACATGGAAGAACTTCCAGAGTGTCCGTTTTATCCAAAAGACCAAAAGCCAATCGTGATTGGTAAAAACACAAAACTCAAAGAACAACCAACAGCCGTTGCTCTCTTCTCTGATATTGACAAACAACAAGAGATTAAATCAAAAATCTTAGACCGCTATGATAATGAAATTGAAATCCGTACTTGGGGCGGCAGCTTCCCATGTCTAGAAGTGATTTCACCTGGTATTCATAAGGCAAAAGCGTTAGAGCACTTATCACGCTACTTTGGCATTAAACAAGAAAATATCCTTGCTTTTGGAGACGAAGACAACGATATAGAAATGATTGAATACGCAGGACACGGTGTTGCGATGAAAAATGGAATTGATGAATTGAAAAATATCGCAAATGCCATTACTCAATTCACAAATGACGAGAATGGATTAGCAAAGTACCTACAAGATTATTTTCAGCTTTCAGAATTAAAAGCAAATGCATAAAACAGGATGTGAGGCAGAAAGACAGAAGCCAAGAATGATTTCACAGTGTGAAGTCATTCTGCTTCGTAGTCTTTCGCCCGCAAAGTTTATTAGACATTCTTGAATCACGAGTGATGAAAAGAATGTCAATAAACCACTGCGTCGAAGTGGATGCGGATAATTATCAGAAAGAAACGCGAAAGTATGAGCCCGAGTTCAACTCCACAGGATACGAAAAAAGGCGCTTAGAAAAAAACGATAAGGTTACAGACAGAATCGTCTATATACCTTATCGTTTTTTTATTGTGCTAAATATACTGAAATAAATTGACTCACAATCGTGAAATAAACTAACACAGATGTTAAGTCGTTAACGGTTGTAATAAATGGTCCACTGGCAATGGATGGATCAAAGTTGAATTTCTCCAACGCAAATGGAATACAAGTCCCTGTTAATGCCGCCACGAAAATCGAAGCAAACATCGCAAAGCCAATAATACCACCAAGAACGATGCTACCGTGCCATAGACTCACAATCCCAAATACCATTCCCCCGGAAATCAATCCGATACCAAAGCCTGTTGCTCCCTCTTGCACGAGTACTTTCCAGAAAGACTGTTCCTCTTCATGAAGACCAATCTTACGAATCGCTACCGCAAGAGATTGCGTCCCTGTATTCCCAGCAGTACCTGTAATCAACGTAATAAAGATGGCAAAGATACTTGCTTGTTGAATAATCGGTTCATAATGTCTAAAGAGGACAGCTGTCACCGTACCCATGATGAGAAGCGTTACGATTCCCGGAAGACGGTTGACAATCCCTGCCCACACGCCTTGGTGCGCTTCATCAACGTTTACCCCGGCAAGACCTGAATAGTCACTAGTTGCTTCTTCTTCGATAACGTCTAAGGCATCATCGACCGTGATAATCCCAACGAGCGTATTCGTATCATCGACTACTGGAATGGCAAGGAAGTCGTAGTCTTTAATCGTTTGGGCCACTTCTTCTTGCGCATCATTCACGTGCACCGTTACAACACGGTCAATCATGATATCCTTGACGAGTTTTTCGTCTGGTTTCACGATTAAGTCTTTCAACGTGAGAATCCCTGTTAAATGATTTTCATCGTCAGTGACATACACATAGTAGATGGTTTCAGCGTCTTCGGCAAAACGTTTTACCGTTGACATCGCTGTTTTTAATGTATCTGATTCATGCACGTAGATAAATTCTGTTGTCATCATCGCCCCTGCAGTATCATCATCATAATTTAATAATTGGCGTAGTTCTGCGGCAGTCTTATGCGGCATCAAGCGTAAATAAGTGCGGACCTTTTCTTCCCCCACTTGCTTCAATACGTCTACCGCGTTATCGGAATACATTTCCGCAAGCATTCGTGAGACATAGGCTTCATCCATCTCGCTTAAATACTTTTCAACATCTTCTACGTCTTCTTCTAGTAGTTCGAACACCATTGCCATTTCTTCAGGAGTCAGAAATTGGTAGGCTAATTTACGTTCTTCCAGCGTTAAGCTTAAATAAATTTGCGCTTGGTCGTACGTATGATTCTCAAAGAAAATCTCACGGAACTGTTGTTTATCTTCCGTTGCCAAGGTGTGTTGAATTTGCTCTAAAATATCTTCAAATTCATATACGATTTCGCTCAATGGTGATTCTCCTCTCTTTATTGCTTGTGGGCTTTTATCCACTCGTCCATATCTTTTGGAAGTGGCGCCACAACGGTCATTTCTTTTTTCGTCATTGGATGAATAAACGTGAGTGAATGACAATGCAAGGCTTGGCGGTCTAAAATCTCGTCTTTCACCCCACCATATAAATCATCTCCCACAAGTGGTGCACCGAGCCATGAGAAATGAACACGAATCTGATGCGTACGCCCGGTGTGTAGTAAAATCTCGACAAGGTTCGCTCCCACAAGCGTTTCTTTCTTCCAATATTCGGTTAGCGATCGTTTCCCATCTTCTGATACACAGCGATTTATAATCGAGCCTTCATGCCGTCCAATCGGCGCATCAATCATGCCATGCTCTTCTAATGGAGCTGTGTCATACACAATCGCTAAATACTTCTTTTCAATAGTCTTATCTCGTAAGGCTTGGTCCATCCACGCATGTACAACGCGGTGCTTAGCAAACATCATCACTCCCGTTGTATCACGGTCAAGACGCGTCACCACATGCGTAATTTGGTCCGCGTAACCACGTCTCTTATAGTATCCTTTCACACGATTCGCCATCGAATGGTCTGGATGTAACTTCGACGGAATCGAAGCCGTTCCAACAGGCTTATTGATAATGAGTAAATAATCATCCTCATACAAAATATCAATCGGCACTTCACTTGGAATCACAGTTTCATGTTCTCCAGACGGCGGAATCACCATCGTTAGGACATCTCCAGGATGGAGCGTCTTTAACACAATCTCATGACGACCATTCACGAGGAGGTCCCCATGCGTTTTGATATGGGCAAGAAAGGTTCTTGAAATCCCCACTTCTTGTAAGAAGGACCGCATCATCATCGGATACTCGTATGGGTAATTCCACGTTAAAATCAACGGACTTCCTCATTTCCACGACAGTTCACTTCACGCGAACCGATAAACGCATCTTCCACACGATCCCAGAATGGTGTATGACGATACGCCGCAAACGAAATGCGCTCATGACTAATTTGTAATTGAATTTCTTCAATCTCATTAGCATCATACGTTAAATGGTCAATCGCCATCACCATGCCCTCTTTACTTTCAGGACGTAGTGTTAAGACATTATCTTTTGCAAAAATAATTGGCGAACTAAGTGTACGATACACACGATTATTAATCGACGCCATTTCTGTCATCTGCATCACTTCTGCACGCGGATGCACAACGGCACCCCCTAGAGACTTGCTGAGACCTGTTGATCCAGTTGGTGTTGCCACACAAAGTCCATCTCCACGGAAGTTTTCGAATAACTCGCCATTAATATACACTTCGCATAAAAGCGTGCCATTCACTTTACGTAAGGTTGCCTCATTCAAAGCAGCATAACGAATGACATCTCCGCTTTTGAACTTCACATTCACATCGAGCAATGGATAGCTCACATGCTCTCCTTTGTCATGTTTCAAAGACTCGATTAATTGATCCACTTCGAAGTCACGCCAATCCGTGTAAAAACCTAAGTGGCCTGTATGAATCGCCACAAAACGGATACTGTCTAATTGATTGCGGTAATGATGAAAAGCCCCTAAAAGCGTTCCATCTCCGCCGACCGTAATCACGACATCAGGATGCTCGTCATCACGCTCAAAACACCCTTCTTGGCATAAGCAGTCGAAGGCATTCATGACTGCTTTTGTTTTTTCTGTTTGGTTTCCATATAAACCGACTTTCATCATGAGTCCCTCCGTTTCTTTCTTTTGCGCTGATTTTCTTTATTAATTGCAAAAATATATTGCGCTTCTTGAATCTCTTCTCGTATTTGAGACATCTCTTCATCTAGCAAGAACGCGGCTTCTGCAGCACGTTCCAAACGCTCATGAATCGTATCAGGGAATTCCCCTTTATATTTATAGTTTAATGAGTGCTCAATCGTTGCCCAGAAATTCATCGCTAAGGTACGAATTTGAATTTCTACAAGAATCTTTGTTTCCCCTTCGATTCGTTGAACGGGATATTCCAACACGATATGGTACGAACGATAGCCACTTGCTTTTTTACTTTGAATATAGTCACGTTCGATCACAATATCAAAGTCATTACGCTGACGAATCAAGCGAACCACTTCATAAATATCATCAACGAACTGACACATAATCCGAAGACCAGCAATATCTTGGACACCTTCAAGGAATTCTTCTCTGGGAATATTACGAACTTGCATCTTTTCTACAATACTCTCTGGAGTCTTCACACGACCCGTGATAAATTCAATCGGTGCGTGTTTCCCTTCTTGACGATACTGACGTCTAATTCCCTTTAATTTAATTTTTAATTCCTCTATTGCTTGATAATACGGAGCTAGAAAGGCTTCCCAGTCTTCTACAAGGGGTGTTTCCCATGTTTCCATATTTTCACCTACTTTTTTTCATTTCCGTTCTCTATCATACCATATTTTATAGGGAATCATGACAAATTAAGGCGATTTTTTTCAAATCTGTCATAAAATGAGCTACAATAGACTGCTGAAGGAGGAATGCAGATGCCAGAAATCGAAAAAGAGTTCAAGAATTTACTGACAAAAGAGCAATACACTTCTCTTGTGGAAGACTATAAAGACGTGTTCACCAAAGACGTCACACAAACCAATAGCTACTACGATTACAAAGGGCTCCTCCAAAAGCATAAAATGGCCCTTCGGATTCGCATCGTTGAAGGAAAAGACACCGGCGAAATTACGCTAAAGATTCCTCAAAGTAGCCTTGAAGTCCTCGAGTTTACAGAGCTTCTTCCAGTCGATATTCTGAACCAATATAATAACGACAAACAATTCCCGCTTCCACCATCGATTCGAAAGGTGTTAGATAAGGAAGGTATTTCCATTCAAACCGTTATGCAGACTGCACTGTTGACCACACATCGATTGGAAGGTGCCCTCTCTGAGAATGAATGGCTTGTTCTCGATGAGAGCCATTATAATGGTAACATTGATTTTGAGATGGAAATGGAAGTTCGTAGTCTCGAACTTGGCAAACCGGTATTCTTAGGCATTTTAGCCAAATACAATATCAAAAGGCGCCAAGCCGAAAGTAAAATTAAGCGTGCATTGTCTACCAGATAAGTACAAACGTCACGCGTTGTGCAAATTATTCTGACATTTCAACGAACTATGTTACAATAGTGTTACAAAGTTAATTAGGGAACAGGGGTGTAGGATTTTGAGTACTTCAAAAACAAAAAATCTATCAGAACGCACTTCACACGAAAAGATTTTCGAATTATATTTATTCGTGAATCCATTGGGATCATATTGTTATCGCTGTGAAAACGAACTATTAAAATTTGTTCGCAATTCTGAGTTTAAGGTACATTACCAATTCGTAACGTTTCATAATTTACAAACGGTTAATCAATATATGAAAAACCAAAAGTTAGATGAAACAGACTTAGATTTAAGAAACGAAATCTATACAAAAATATATGATGCAGCTCTTTCGTATAAAGCTGCCCTCTTACAAGGGAAACGTCCTGGTCGTCAATTCTTATTTGAGTTGCAACACCAAATTCATCATCACAATCGTGACTACAGCAAAGAGTTACTCAATGAAATTTTAGACAATATTGAAATTGATAAGAAAATGTTTTACGAAGATAAAGCCAGTCCTGCTGTGAAAACAGCGTATGACCGTGATTTACAAATTGCTCAAGAGATGAATGTAACGCACACGCCTTCTCTTGTCATCTTCGATAATTCAAATCATTCTTATGGAATCTTACTGCCAAATAGTATTACGGCTGATACCATTAGTGAAATTTGTAATGGGGAGCCTCTACCAGAATGTCCGGAAATCAAACGACTTGTAGAAGTTCGCTCACGCCATAACTTAGCAAAAGTCGTCAATATGAATCGTTAATATGCAAAAACTCCTCCCAATGGAGGAGTTTTCTTTATAGATAAAAGGAAAACGAGCTCACAGGTGAGCTCGGTCTCGTATCCTGCTTGTAGTTGAGTTCGAAAAGGCATAGGCTCAAGCCTTTCGAGGTTAGTCCGCACGACTGCAAACAGTCCCTTGCGGCTAACCTGCGAACCGTCATCGCCTATGAACGCCTTTTCTCACATCCTAGTTGTTCATAAGCGCTTCTAATTGTGCTAAGCGTTGTTCGAACACGTCGAATGCGTCGTATAAGTAGTCTTTCTTCGTCATGTCTACGCCGGCTTTTTTCATTACTTCGATTGGAGCGTCGCTGCGTCCTGCACGTAAGTAGTTTAAGTAAGCTTCTAAATCTTCTGGAGTCCCATGTAAGATTTTATCTGATAAAGCAGTTGCTGCAGCCATACCAGTTGCGTATTGGAATACGTAGTAATTCATGTAGAAGTGAGGGATACGTGCCCATTCGTATGCGATTTGTTCATCTTGGATGACATTTGCATAGTATTTCGCGTTGATTTCGCTATAAGCTTTTGCGATTGATTCTTGTGTTAATGGTTGGCCTTCTTGGTCCATTACGTGAATCTTATGTTCGAATTCCGCAAATTGTGTTTGACGGAAAATAGTTGATTTGAAGCGGTGTAAATAGTTGTTTAAGATATATTTTTGCGCTTCTTTATCTGTATGTTTCTTCAACAAGTAATCTGTTAAGATGTTTTCGTTTGTTGTAGAAGCAATTTCCGCTAAGAAGATTGAGTAATCTCCGTATTGTTTTGGTTGCGTGTTACGAGTGAAGTAGCTGTGAGCACTATGTCCTAACTCGTGAACTAATGTGAAGAAGTTTGATAATTCATCATGCCAGTTCAATAGGATGTATGGTGCAGTTGAGTATGCTCCACTTGAATATCCACCACTGCGTTTACCGATGTTTTCAGCAACGTCAATCCAACGATCAGCGTATGCTTTCTTCATGATTTCATTGTACTCTTCGCCAAGTGGTTTCAACGCTTCAATACTTGCTAGAGATGCTTCTTGGTAGTTGTATTTAATTGGAGCGTCTCCTGTAATTGGTACGTATAAATCATACATATGCAATTCATCTAAGCCTAGCGCTTTTTGTTGTAATGCAATATAACGGTGTAATAATGGTAATTTTTCGTTTACCACTTCTACTAAAGCATCGTACACTTCTTCAGGAACTTGGTTTGAAGCAAGTGCTGCTTGACGCGCTGAATCATAGTTATGAACTAAGGCGCTGAAGTTATGCCCTTTTACTTCTGTACCAAGTGTGCTTGCGAATGTATTTTTCAAGTTAATGTAAGGTTTGTATAATGTTTCGAATGCTTCCTTACGAACATCTTGGTTTTTAGATTCGATATATACTGAGTAGTTTCCGTTTGTCAATTCAACTTTTTCGCCATCTTCAGTTGTGATTTCGTCAAACTTGATGTCAGCGTTGTTTAATAAATTGAATGTTTTGCTTGCGCCTTGGAATACTTCACTAGCTTTTGATAATAAAGCTTCTTCTTTATCTGAAAGCACGTGACCTTTTTTAATACGCGCTGTTTCTAATAAGACACGGAAGTCTTCTAGTCCTGGTTCTTGTTTGAAATACTCTTCGAACTCTTCATCAGATAATGCTAAGATTGCTGGAGCAAACCATGCTGAAGCACCTGAGAATTCGATGTATGTTGAAAATGCACGTTGATTTAAGACTTGGTTTTCGTTATTTGAAGTATCTTGGTCTGCTTTTAAATGTGAGTAAACATAAGCTGTTTCAATCTTATCGTCTACTACGTTTAAAAGATTTAAGAATGCTAATAATGATTCCCCATCTTTAAGTGCTGTATCTTTTGCAGCGGCAATTGCTGGAATTTGTGATTTTACAAATTCTAAATCTTTTTCAAATCCTTCGTTTGATTCGTAAATTGCGGAAAGGTCCCATGTTAATTCTACTGGAACTTCTTCACGTCTTAATGGTTTTTTATTGGCCATTATAATCCCTACTTTCTAAAAAGTTGATAGTCCTAGTGTACTATGAAACGGATTCTTTTTAAAGGGTTTAAGCTGATTTTACATAAAAAGAGACCAAATGAACCACTTTTGATTCATCTGGTCTCTTTCATTAGTCTTCAAGGAATGTCGCTTTATCTAAACTATCTGTTCCGATAATAGCTACAAGAACGACATCTTCGCGAATAAGGAAATCCGCAAACACTTTCGTATTCAAAGATTCATCCTTTGCTTCACGATATCCGATTAAGTTTAAATCATAATCTTTACGTAAGTCTAAATCGCTGAGTTGTTTGCCCACCCATGATTTTGGCGGATAAAATTCCACAAGTGAAATATTGCCATCGAGTGAAATCACTTCGGCTAGTTTATGGTGAAGAATGTTCTTCACGAGACGAATTCCTGTCTCTTTTTCTGGGTTCACGACACGTTGCGCACCCATCTTCGTCAAGATTTCTGTTGTTGTACGACCTTTTGCTTTAGCAATGATTTCTGGAACACCCAGTTTCGTACAATGCATCACGGCTAAAATACTCGCTTCTAAACTAGAACCTGTAGCCACCACTACTGTATCGCAGTCCCCGATTCCGATTTCTTTTAAGACATCTTCGTCTGTCACATCGGCAATTACGGCCTTGGTGACAAGTGGTTCAATACGGTTAACGGTTGTTTCATCACGATCAATAGCAATAATGTCGCAATCATATTCACTAAGCTGTTTGGCAATCGTCATCCCAAACACACCTAGTCCTAAAATCCCAACTGTCTTTCTCATTACAATCCCTACTTTCTATCCAATTAATAATGGTGCTTTCGCATACTTCATGTCGAGCGATTTGTTCTTTCTGTTTGAGAAACTCAATAAAACAGTTAATGGTCCGATACGGCCAATAAACATCAACAGCATAATAATGATCTTCCCTAGGAAGGATAAGGTTGGTGTTAAATTCGCCGTCACCCCTACCGTACATACCGCTGAAATGGTTTCAAATAAAGTATATAGAAGCGGTGCATCTGGATCTGTCAAACTGAGTAAGAATACACTCGTTAAAATAAGCGTTGTAAATACAATAAAAATCGTTAAGGCTTTTCTGGCCATCTCTTGTGAAATACTATGGTGTCTAAATTGAATCATTCCCTCATCGTACACTTCTGAGCGAATGAATAACAGCACTACTAAGAAGGTTGTCGTCTTCACCCCACCGGCCGTTCCGCCAGGAGAGCCTCCAATCAGCATTTGAATACAATAAAGAAGAATACTCGTTGGATGTGCATTCGTATAATCAATTGTCGCAAATCCTGCTGTTCTCATCGTTACAGTTTGAAAGAAGCTCACGAGTACCTTATCGAAGAAAGATAGATTTCCAATCGTATTTGGATTATTCCATTCGGTTAACAAGGTTAACACCGTTCCACTAAGTAAAATAATCCCTGTCAACCAAAGGACAATCTTCGTATGATACTGCAATCGTCTATAAAACGATTTACGCTTTTTACTCTTGGTCGATTTTCGCATTTCAAGGTAGCTTCGTTTGAAATCAAACCAAACGGAGAAACCAATTCCCCCCAGAATGATAAGAGCCGCAACCACTAATGTTAAAAATGGATCGGTCGCATAATTAATCAAACTATTGGACCCTAAGTTATCAAAGCCTGCATTACAAAATGCAGAAATTGCAAAGAAGAACGCAGTGAAAATTCCTTTTGCAGTTCCTAGTTCTGGAACGAAGCGGAAGGATAAAATCACCGCCGCTACAAATTCAATAAAGAATGTATATTTAAAAATCGTTCTCAAATAGCTTTTAAAATCTTGACCATCATCGCGATTCAAGCTGTCTTGCAAGGCTAATTTGTTCACCAAGGACATCTTCTTGCCCGAATCATAGAGGAAAAAGGCAATAATACTCATTAATCCTAATCCCCCGATTTGCATTAAAATCATACAAATCACTTGTCCAAAAGTGTTGTACGTCTCGGCTACTGGTTGCGTCGAAAGTCCCGTCACACATACCATCGATACCGTTGTAAACAAGTGGTCAAAATACGAAGCCTTTGACGTCGCCAGTTGCGAAATCGGCAAATTGAGTAGGAATGACCCCACCAAGATTACAATCGCAAAACTGGAAGCAATCCTTTTTGGAATGGAATTATTTTTAAATAAGAAACGAAGCATCTTCGTCCCTCCTATTCTAATCAAAAATACTACCCAAAATAAAAAGAGCAGAATATATCGATATTCTACTCTTCCTGTTTGTGAATTACAACCATTACTATTTTTTTAATGCGAAAACACTATTCCACTACTTGATATTCTTTTGTTTCACCAAAGAATTCATCATATAACGCACGGATAGCTTTCTTTTCGTATTGATCTAAAATACCAAACATCATCGAAACCTCAGATACCCCTTGGTTATATAATTCAATATTGATTTGAGTACGTGCAAGAGTGGATGCCACACGAGCCGTTGTACCGACCATGTTGACCATCCCTTCCCCTACTAACATGATGAGGCAAAGGCCACGCGTGAAGCTTGCTTCATCGACATCTAATTCCGCGTAGAATCGTTCCACGATGGATTCAAGCTGCGCATCTGTAGCATCTTCCCCGCGGATAATCACAGTCGCATCATCAATCCCTGTTGGAATATGTTCGATAGAAATGCCTTCTTCTTCGAAAATTGTCAATACTTTACGAAGGAATCCAATCTCATGGTTCATCAAGTATTTCTTCACGTAAATACTTACGAAGCCTGGCGAACTTGCAATCCCTGAGATGACACTTGGAGAAGTCACCTTTCCTTTCATAATGTACGTTCCGCTAGCTTCTGGGTTATTCGTATTGCAGACATGCACTGGAATTCCTTTTTTAATGGAAGGAAGTAATGCTTCTGTATGGAATACAGAGAATCCAGCGTATGACAACTCACGCATCTCTGTATAAGACAATACGTCAATGGCGAGTGGTTTATGCACGATTTTTGGACTCGCTACGTAAATCGCATCCACATCTGTAAAGTTTTCGTACTCTTCCGCATTCACGGCGTTGGCTAAAATCGAACCTGTAATATCAGATCCGCCACGAGAGAACGTCACCACATTGCCTTCTTTTGTCACCCCATAGAATCCTGGGAAGATAATGACTTCGTTTGTTAATTGTAAGTACTCTAATTCATGGTAGCTTTCTTCTAAAATACGAGCTTCACCTGGTGTATCGCTCACCCAAAGTTTAGCTTCGCGAGGACCAACGTATTTAGCAGCAAGACCTTCTTGGTTGAAGTATGACGCGATTAGACGTGCATTTAAGTCTTCTCCGCTGGCTTTATACGCATCCATTAAATAGTCCGGAGCAAGGTCCGTTCTTTCTTTTAAGTTTTTAAAATGGATACGAACGAGTTCGAATACTTCTGGTTTTAATTGTAATTCGTCACAAATTTCTTTATAACGCACTAAGATTTTCTTTAAGACTTCTTCATCATAATTCCCTTCAATATGAGAAGTTGCTAATTGGATTAATAGGTCTGTTACTTTTTCATCGTCTGATGTACGTTTCCCTGGGGCTGACACCACCACGATTTTACGTTTTTCATCAGATTTTACGATATTAAAGACCTTTCTTAATTGAGTGGCATTGGCTAAAGAGCTTCCACCAAATTTGATTACTTTCATATGACACTTCCTTATTTTTTCAATGGTACTAGACTACCAAATTAATGAAAAGAACGCAACACATTTCCACTAATCGAATACATTTGTCCGCGAAACGAAAACAGTCTCGAAAACTTGTATTTACGTTTAGAGTTTGTTAGGCTTAAGGAAAATAAATAAAGGAGGTCACATCATGTCAAAAATGTTGCATACTTGTGTCCGTGTTCAAAATCTAGAAGAGAGCATTCGTTTCTACGAAGAAGCATTTGGTTTTAAAGAAACTCACAGAAAAGACTTCCCAGAACACAAATTCACAATCGTTTACTTAGCATTCGAAGGTGATGATTATGAATTAGAATTAACGTATAACTACGGCCACGGCCCTTACGAAATCGGTGACGGATATGGTCATATCGCCATTAGCGCTAAAGACTTAGAAGGTCTTCACGCTGAACACGTTGCAAAAGGCTATGACGTTACAGAATTAAAAGGATTACCAGGACATCCTGCAAACTACTATTTCGTAAAAGACTTAGACGGCTACAAAATCGAAGTCATTCGCGAAAAATAGTTCGGACATGACATTCCACACGCCCTCTGCTATAATATATTCTATGCGATGAGGCGACACGCAGTACATAAGAGACTGCGAGTTATGTGGAACAGATGTGCTTAGGCACACTACCGGATGTAGCTGTTTGTAGTTCGTGATGTGAACACGACCTACTCATCTGAAAAGATGCCACGCTAAGACTAGGAGTTCCTAGTCTTTTTTTATAGTGAAATTATGATACAATAGCAATGAAAATTATTAGACATAGAAAGAGGAAGAATCATGAAACAATGTCCATTCTGTCATGAGATGATTGACGAACAAGAAACACTCTGCCCTTACTGTGGAACAGTGCAAGACGAACTATCACAACCGGTGTCAATTGAACCGAATGAAGGTGTTCAAACGGACCTTTTAGATGAAAATAATGAACCTACTCCTTCGTTTACAACGAAAGTAGAAACAAGTATTCCTGAAGAAGATAACCGTAGCTCACAAGAAAACCGTGTGAAGAATAACCGCTTCGCCTATGCAGGAGCTTGGAATAAATTTAAACGCTTCTTCACGTTCTTTGGAGAACGTTTGGCACAACCGACAAATCACTATACCCGTAAACGTCAATATAGCCGTTCATATGGATATGCCTTAATTATTTTAGCAACAGTGATGTCTGCATTTGTGTCTACACACTTAATTCATTCGATTATTGGTCAATACCAAATCTTTGCAGACATTTCAATCTTACCAAGTTTAACAAGCACACCAAACTACATTTGGATGTTCATTCGCTTCATCCTCTTCTACGCGGTGTTCTACCTTGGTTTCCCAAGCGTATCGTACGGATTGAAACACGTCTTCCAAAAACGTCAACACGTATTTAACTACTGGTTGACACAATACGAAGGAATGAACGTTCTTGCGATTGTATTACTTGCCGTTGCAACCGTCATGACCTTGATTAGCCCTGTATGGTTATTCGTTGGAATCATTATTGTATTCTTTGCGCATTTCCTACTCTACATCGTAACCTTTACGTCATCGATGTTTAAGAGCGCCACAGAATCAACAATCGATCCAATCTACTTATCCCTACTTGGTTTAGTGATACAACTGATTATCACAATCAGCTTACTCTTAATCTTATTCTAAAATAAAAACACAAAACCCTGACCAGCGATGGCCAGGGTTTTGTATTTCAAAAATTATTCTGTAA
>ERZ772966.377-NODE-377-length-17845-cov-3.751265_pt1 | contig 17845 bp, 9 predicted proteins | sample MGYA00580680_ERZ772966 | MGnify/ENA primary metagenome ERZ772966 (study PRJEB29015, sample SAMEA2738055) | human oral metagenome | biome: human oral; feature: human-associated habitat; material: saliva | place: China | collected 2225 ...
GTTCAACAGGAATATCCGTCTCTGGCGTAGCTTCATAATGAACAATAGCTCCATGTGCTTCATAGCCCACTATTGTATCAAAAGAAATACCCTTAAACTTTGGTTGTTCAGCACGTAGAGCCGTCAAACGCTCATCAAGTGAGATTTCCGTCTGTCCCCCAGCCTCAACAGCAGATTTCAGCCAAGCAAGGAATTTTACCACTGCTACACCATCACGCAACATTGCAGCACGAAAGCCGTCTTGTTCTACTTTATTCTTTACAGCCTTCATACTAACAATTGGTGAAACCCCTGAGCATACTTTCTCGAAAGGTACCGCTGTAGCCAATGAATAGTTTGTAGAAGTCATATCTACTAACAGCGATTTACCCGTATAAGAACGAAGTCCCTCCACGACTGCTTCGTATGCCTCAACATCTATCTTTTCTGAAGCAAGGTAAGCATTAACCTCTGCCGAAAGTTTTACATTATTTATATATAAGGTAACTTTCTCAGGAGAAATCAAGAGGTAAGATACAAAAACAGGATTACAATGTACATCACTTCCACGCAAGTTTAAAACCCATGCTATTTCATCGAGTGCAGTTACCAATAATCCATCTGCACCACATCCTGAAAGGTACTTACGAGCCCTACTTATCTTACTTGATGTTGACTCTCCAGAATATTCTAACGGATGAAGCTGCACCTCATTATCAGGGATTACAGGTCTGTCCGTCCAAAGTTCAGCCATAGGGTCGGCATCCGTTCGCACAGTAATGTTCCCTTTTGTCGCCAACTCTTGTTCCATCGCAGCAACCTCTGCAAAAGAGTTTACATTCCCATCCAGTCCAACCACAGCCTTTTCATAAGTAGACAGTTCACTTGCAAGCCATTCTGACACAGACGGAGTTCCCTCCACACGAAGCTTCATTAGCTGAAAGCCAGTACCGTTCAACTCCTTCTCAGCTGCAATAAAATAACGTGAATCTGTCCATAGCGCAGCATGCTCTAACGTAACAACTGCTGTTCCCGCAGAACCACTGAAGCCTGAAATCCATTCACGACTCTTCCAATAATCAGCTACATATTCACTATTATGGGGATCACTACTTGGGAAAACAAAAGCAGTAAACCCATTCTCTTTCATCCACGAGCGTAATTTTGCAACACGCTCATTAATTGTATGTATCATATCGTTGTTTTTAAGGTTCAATGATAAGAAAGTTTATCTACATTACGACTATCTTCTACAAAACCTTCTATCCTTTGTAAAAATTCCTTCGTTTTCGCTGCTAAGTTAAACAAATAAATCAGAACCGCCAAGACAAGTCGAGCAAGAATTAATCGATTTGATAGACAGACTTTGCAAAGCCTCTACTTTTTATAATAAATAACACATTTATTCTAAAATATCTTTCTCGCATGGTCATTTTTTTTGTATCTTTGCCGTATCGATAAAAAAGGGAATTTAACTTTTAATTATATATCTATTATGAATTATTTAACAAACGAAAAACTCGTTATCGTCGGTGCAGGCGGTATGATTGGTTCTAACATGGTTCAGACCGTTCTTACACTCGGTCTTACTCCTAACATCTGTCTGTACGATATCTATGAGCCAGGTGTACATGGTGTATTCGACGAGATGGAGCAGTGTGCTTTCCCAGGCGCTAACCTCTCTTACACCGTTGACGCAGCAGAGGCATTCACTGGTGCTAAGTACATCATCTCTTCTGGTGGTGCGCCACGTAAGGAGGGTATGACACGTGAGGACTTGTTGAAGGGTAACTGCCAGATCGCAGCTGACTTCGGTGAGAACATCAAGAAGTACTGCCCAGACGTTAAGCACGTTGTTGTTATCTTCAACCCAGCTGACGTTACTGCATTGACAGCTCTCATCCACTCTGGTTTGAAGGCTAACCAGCTCACATCACTCGCTGCTCTTGATTCTACTCGTTTGCAGCAGGCGTTAGCTCACGAGTTTGGCGTACAGCAGGATAAGGTTACTGGTGCACACACCTACGGTGGTCATGGTGAGCAGATGGCAGTATTCGCTTCTAAGGTTAAGATTGATGGCAAGCCATTGTCTGAGATGGGTCTTTCTGCAGAGCGTTGGGAAGAGATTAAGCACCACACTGTACAGGGTGGTTCAAACATTATCAAGCTTCGTGGCCGTAGCTCATTCCAGAGCCCAGCTTACAATGCTGTTAAGATGATTGAGGCTGCTATGGGCGGTGAGAAGTTCACCTTGCCAGCAGGTTGCTACGTTAACGACGAGAAGCTCGGCTTCAAGAACGTTATGATGGCTATGCCTACAACTATCGATGCTACTGGTGTTCACTACACTGAGCCAACAGGTACTCCAGAGGAGATGGCTTCTCTCAAGGCTTCTTACGAGCACCTCTGCAAGATGCGTGACGAGATCATCGGTCTTAACATCATCCCAGCTGTTGCTGATTGGAAGAACGAGAACGCTAACTTGTAATTACGAGTTATCTGATTACAAAGCAAAATAAAAAGGCAATCAACGAAATGTTGATTGCCTTTTTCGTTTATATACATCTAACGACGCATCGTCATGACCATGTAGTCTTCGCCATTTACTCTTAATCTAACTTCTTGTGGATAGGACGAATAGAGTTTCCACGAAGTTACCCTATTATTCTCCCAACTAAAATCAACCTCAATATTTCCTCTTGCTTTTAATCCATGCACATTTCCTTCTTTCCATTGTTGACAAGGGGCCGGTAGAAGTTCTATGACATCACTGTGCGATTGAATAAGCATTTCTATCATCGCTGCAGCTATACCATAGTTGCCATCAATTTGCAGAGGAATATTATGACTTGTAAAAAGATTGTCCAACATATTGTGAGAGATAAGCCCCTCTATCATGTTGTGCGCTTGCTCTCCATCATGCAAACGTGCCCATAACAAGCTACGCCATGTCCAAGCCCACGAACGTCGGCTATCACCAGTTGTCTTACGATACATTAATGATTTGCGAGCAGCCTCAGCCAATGCTGGCGTCTTACTTATACTTATAGTACTTCCAGGGAAAACAGCAAACAAATGTGATGTATGACGATGGTCTGTTTCTGGGTCACGATCTACCATCCATTCCATCAAATTACCCTTCTTACCAATCTGCGGACTATACAGACGAGCTGCCATTTCTTGAAGTCCTTTTATCCAAAGTTCATCAGTCTTAAGGATATGTGCAGCCTTAATAGTATTTTGAAAAAGCTCTGCTACAATTTCCTGATCATGAGCCACCCCATCCTCTCCTCTTGGACCATGCTCAGGCGACCAACCTGCAGGAACCACCAACGTCCCTGCTTTCACCCTTTTCAATTCAGGATATTTGCTAATATCAACAGGTAAATAATTAGAACAAAAACCTTCACCACCTTCTCCTAACGCTTTCAGATGTTTCTGCCAATAGTGACAAAGTTCTTTCATCATAGGATAGGCATGTTGCCTCAGATAGATTGTATCATTGGTGAATGCATAATGCTCCCACAGATGAAGTCCATACCAAGCTGCACCAGGCAAGTTTACTTGCCAACCACCCGCACCAAACGGATTATGAGATGTATAGACAATCCACCCTTCGTTATTCTCTATCTCGTCTGTAGACTCGCCAATAGCCTTCAGATATTCACGCGTATTCTCTTGAAAGGGCATCCGCATAGCTTTAAGATAGTCGAGCATTGGTAGATGACATTCTGAGAGGTTACCCACTTCAGGTAACCAATAAACCATCTGAAAATTAATGTTGCTATGATAGTCGTTGCCCCAAGGCGCAGCAACCATTCCATTCCAGATTCCTTGTAAGCCAGCAGGTAGACTTCCTGGGCGCGAGGTCTGAATCATAAGATAGCGTCCAAATCTGAAAACGAGCTCTTCAAGTCCATTATCAGTATGTGATTTCCGATAACCTTCCAAGCGACGAGCTGTTGGTAAAGTATCGAGGCTATCGGCTGTGTGCGCAATGTTTAGTTCTTGTCGCTGATAAAGGCTTTGATAGTCTGAAAGATGATTCTTAAGCAGTTTTGCATAAGGGAGAGCAGCTGTCTTTGCCATTTGCTGCTTCAAACGTTCTTCAGCAGGAATCCCCCTGAACTTTTGTGCTGCATCCATCTCATAGTTTGTTGCTATAAATACCAATAAGGTGCAATTATCTGCATTCTTTAATTGCAAGCCCTCTTTATCAGCCACCAATTCACCCCCCTCATGTAAGACCTTAACCTCAGTCTGACACTCCAGACCATTTTTAAGACAGCTATAAAGCGATAGTCCCTTATTCCCCACTGAGATAACATCTTCTTTTCTTTGAATAGCAAAGGAAAAACGCAAATCAAGTTTTCTGCGTTTTTGTGATTCATAACGTATCACCATAACTTGATTAGAATAGCTACAGAACGCCAAACTCCGAATCATATTACCCTGCCTTAGTGCTGAAGACTCCACAAGTCCTTTGTCTAAGGTTATTTGTCTTACAAAATCTGATTGTACGAGAGCATTGTAGTCTACAATAAAATCTCCGACTGGCTGATAAGAACCGAAGCCTTTATCCGTTACATCTGGACCACTCACATCATAACCCTTGTCGCCTTTATTATTGATAGTACCAGTATTTCTTCCTCCCGACCAAAATGAGACTTCGTTTAAAGAATAGCGGTCTCTCTCATCGCCATGAAAGACAGAAGCAGCAAGTCTTCCGTTACCTATTGGATAGCCTTCCGCCTCCCATAATCTTATGGGATTAGGAAACTTCCCCTTCGTTATACTATCACAATAGCCAATTAAGTAGTTCCTACCCTCTCCTTCTGTCCAACTCTTAATCGGTTTAGACGCAACAACTCCCTGCTCTTGATTTTCAAACAACAAGGTATATGCTGGTACGTCCGACCAAACCCTATGTTTTTCGATGACTTGGGCAACAGCATTTATAATACATAAATGACAACAGAGGACAAAAGCATAAAAACGACTCATACACATTGGTAAAGATTGGGCATAAATGATAAAACGTAAGTCTTACTAAATAAGAATGTAAAGTTATCGGTTATTTTTGTCAACTCCAAATAAATGCGTTGTTTTTGATATATTGAAGGTTATTTAACCCTCAACACGATTGGTGTTAAGCATGAGCACCACATGTGCTAAGCGTCAGCACGTCTCTTAAAGATGACATATAAGAGTCATTATAACGGATAGTAAGACACAAACACATAACTTGTATGAGAGATAAATATCACATTGTACAAATCGAAGATAGAGCGTTGTGCTAATTATATGCAAAAGAAAGGGGGAAAGACGAGAACACCTTCCCGTACTTTCCCCTATGAAAATAAAACTTAATGGTCTTTTGAATTAATCTCCGTATCCTGGAGTCTGCACTAAATCTGCATTAGTTGACTTCGTTGTTTCATCAATAGGCCACAACAAGCGGTCGGCACTTGCTGTTGAATACTTTGTAGCCTTATCAACCAAACGAATATCATGCCAACGCTTTCCTTCAAACAAGAACTCACGCATACGCTCTTTAAGGATAGCTTCTATTGGGTCCTCATCACCACCAACAAATGGGTTATCGGTATAGAAGTTGGTCAGTGCGGTACTTCCTCCAGTACTTACATCATTTGGATATTGCACCTCTGTATGAGCATTGAAGTAGGTTGCACCGTATGCACGACGACGAACTTGATTGATTTCTGTTGATGGGTCCTGACCTAAGAAAGCCTTAGCCTCAGCAATACCAAGCAAACACTCTGCAAAACGATAGATAGGTTGATCATCATACCATGATGTAGCTGCGCTACCAGCTATCAATGTTCCGTGGAACTTATTACAGATATTACCAACGTATGAGCCATCTGAAGCCTGATAAACATCCGCCAAAGAAGCCTTCTTACGCTTGTCATTATCATTCGTATAGAGCTTCGTCCACAAACGTTTGTCAAGTGGGAAACGCATTACACCACTACCTAAACGCAAGTTTAGATTCGGTGACTCACTGAACTGAATCGCCTGACCTGCATCGTTATGCAAACGATAAGCACCTACATTCTGCTTATTCATTACGAGTGAGGTATAAAGACCTCCCCACAAAGAAGTTTCGTTCTCACGATTATGGAGAGCATAGATAATCTCTTTATTCTCCTTATTATCATAAGCGAAGACGTCCTCAAAATTATCAAGTAGACTTACATCAGCATTGTTCTGCACATCCTGATAAGCTGTAAGAGCTGTCTGATAGTCTGCAGTACCACCACCCATCTGCTTTCCACTCCACAGATATACCTCACCTTTAAGCATCTTGGTTGCAGCAAGCGACCAATAAGTACGTCCGTTGGTGAACTTATAGTTATTGTTATAAGCCGTCTCAGATGCCAAAATATCTGCCTTTATCTGTTTCATTACGTCAGCAGCAGCATCCTGCTTACGGGCAACCTTATCCAAATTGATAGTCTTACCCTCTGTATGCTGTAAGTAAACAATTACATCACCATAGGTACGGAGTAACTGGAAATATAAGAAGGCACGCATACCATAAGCACCAGCAAGGTAGTTAGTCTTCTCCGCATCTGTCAGATAGCCGGCTTCATTCACCTTATCTATCATCAAATTGATTTGGTTGATACCAGTATAAAGACCTCCATAGTTGCCTACCACCGCATTACTCTTCTCAAGGGTGTTATTCCATAGACGGTCATAACCCTGTGGAGCCTCACCACTAAAAGAGGTTCCACTATAGATATTACTTCGCATCTCACCCCAGACGATATACTTATCGGCATAGCTTCGCATCCAAGAACTCAGTCCTTGATTGAAAGCCTGAACTTGATCAGGATTCTTCCAATAGTTTGCATCGGTAATAGTACTAACTGGCTCGATGTCCATACAGCCTGTCAGCGAAAGGCTGAGGGCTGCAGCTGTTATATAGGATAGTAACTTTTTCATTGTAAGTAACATTGCTTAGTTAAAATGTAACGTTTAATCCAAAGATAAGTGTGCGAGGAGTTGGATAACGACCGTAGTCATATCCCTCCAAGATTGCTTCAGGAGAAGCACCATCGTATGGGGTGAGATAGAAGAGATTCTGGCCTGTCACATAAACATTGGCATTCGCCATCTTCATTGCTTTAATCCATGTTCTTGGCAAGTTATAGCTCAATGTAACCTCACGCAATGCCATGTAACCAGCCTTCTCAAAGAACTTAGAGCCTTCACGCCAGATGTTCTGCTTATTCAACTGGTCTGCATAGCTGAATGCTGGATAGCTTGCACCCGGATTGGTTTCCGTCCACATATCCTGTACATTCTCTATAAGATTAAACTGTCCTTGATACTGTCCCATAGAGCGAGCCTTGAGATCATTGTAAATCATGTGACCTAAAGCATAGTCAAAACGAGCAAATAACGAGAGATTCTTATAGCTTAACGTACTTGTCCAACCACCCGTAACAGAAGGTCTTGAATTACCCAATACCTTACGATCGAGTGAGTTGATAATACCATCTTCATTGATATCCTCCCAGCAAACATCACCAGGTTCAATAGCCTTCCAGCCTGTTGAGTTCTTATAAAGCACGCCTGTCTGTGGGTTAACCTCATCAGCAAGACCTGGACCATACAACTTTGCAATGTTATCAATACGCTTATTAGCATTAGCCTTCACATCATCCCAGTCTCTGAAGATATGATCTTGGCTATAACCATAGAGTTCTCCGAGTGTTCCACCCTCACGATAACCACCAATCCACTTAGTTGGAGTCTTGCCATCAGCGCCAACCTTGCCCGCAGCAACCTCTACTCCTTGAAGTTGATTGAATGGACGGTCACTCTTAGGAAGCTGAACAATCGTATTCTTTACTGTTGAGAGGTTGAAAGAGAGGTCCCAACGGAAGCTGTTCTTCAGGTGAACAGGAGTAGCACGTACCTCCATTTCAAATCCTTGATTACGTAACTTACCCAAGTTGGTTTGGATAGATGTGAAACCTAAATACGAAGGAAGGTTCACGCTCTGAAGCAGATTACTTGTATTACGAACGTAGTAGTCGAGAATTAATGACAAACGATTCTTGAAGAAACCAAGGTCAAGACCAGCCTCGAAAGTATGACTCTGCTCCCATTTTAAGGCTGTATTCACAAGCGAACGGTCATAGAAAGCAGTGTTACCACGATAGTTTGTAAGTTGGTCATAGATTCCATAGATATAGAAATCACCAATACCGCTCACATTACCATTGCTACCATAACTGATACGTGGTTTAATATTGCTAACAAAGTTTGACAGTTTTGACTCTTTCCAGAAATCCTCTTCCATCATGTTCCAACCCAAAGAGATACCAGGGAAGAAGCCCCAACGATTATCCTTCAACTTAGAATTACCATCATAACGGAAGGTAAAGCTAAGCAAATACTTCTGTTTGTAATCATAGTTGAAACGTCCGAAGAGAGACTCAATACGATTACCAGACTTCTCTGACTTAGGATTGCTATCCTTATCAGCACCTGCATTGAGCGTAGGGATATCATCTGTAGGCGAATTCTTTGTAGAAGCATTCATCCAGAAGTAGTTATAATCATAATACTCAGCACCCACCATGAAGTCTACATTATGATGTTCAGCAAACGTATCGAAGTAATTCAATATCGTATTAAGCTGTATCTGTGTATCCTTCATCATATAAGCGTATGAACGACGTGTCGTATTGATGTTATTAGGATTGCTCTGTGTATAATAAGCCTTATTGAAACTTTCATTCTGGTTGAGCACATGATAGATAGAACCATTAGCTGACAACTTCAAATGCTTAGGTATTAATGTCAAGTCAAAGCCTATATTGAAAGTCTCTGAACGTGAGCTATTATCCATTGTAAGCTTATCATTCCAATACATATAGTTACCATCTGAACTGCTCCAACCAGGTGCTGGAGAGCCGTCAGCAAGGTAAGGATTCCATGTAGGACGCTGTGAACGGGTACGATAGAACAAAGAACTCCATGATCCAAAATAGCTATCTGGCTTCGTAAACCAAGTGTATTGCGCACCAGCACGTACCTTCAACCAAGGCTTAATCTGATAATCACCCTTCACACTACCAGTGAAACGGCGGAAAGAAGTATTGCGTACAACACCATTTTCATCATAGTAACCTAATGAAGCCACGAAAGAACCCATGTTATTACCACCGCTAAAGCTCAGATAATGGTCCTGTGTAAGGGTCTGATTATGGTAGATTGCATCCTCTAAGAGGCCACCATAATCCTTAAAGATAAGCTTTGCACCATTTATTGAGCCATAGTAAGGGTCGTCCATAACTTCCCATCCTTCTTCAGTTAGCAGTCTCTGGTGTTCAGCATTGGTTGCATCGTAATACATAACATCCGTGCGTGGAGTATAATCAGTATATCCGCGACCAGAATAACCATTCTGTGCATCTACGTTAGCAGCCCTTCCGTGTCCTTCCATAGCGTCAGCATAACGCTTAAAGCCCATTCGATTATAGTAAAGATAGTTGCGAGCGTTCATGAAATTATAATCATTACGCTTAAAGTTTGCACCCACCTTCAAACGATAGTTGATGCTGGAATTGCCAGCCTGAGCACGCTTTGTTGTAACAAGGATTACACCACCATTTGCTCTCGCACCATAAATAGCTGTTGAAGCCGCATCCTTCAAAACTTCTATTGACTCGATATCAGATGGGTTAATCTCTGACAAAGTACGCTCAACACCATCGACGATAATCAATGCCGGAGCACTTCCCGTAATTGAAGCACCACCACGCAATGTGATAGAAGGTGCTGTACCAGGCTGACCAGAGCTATTAACAACCTGAAGACCTGTCACGCTACCCTGCAATGCACTACCTACATTAGAGAAAGCTGCTGCATCCAGCACCTTATTATCCATCTTAGAGATAGCTGTTGTCAACGTAGCACGCTTCTGCTGACCACCATAACCCGTCACGATAAGTTCGTTAAGGGCATGCTGCTCCTCCTTTAACCTTACTTTAATTTCCTGACCATCCCATTTCACTTCCTTAGTGTCCATACCAATGTAGCTGATAACAATAATGCTACCAGGAGAGATATTCGACAGAGTGAAGCGACCGTCTAAATCAGTAGCAGCGCCATTACTTGTACCTTTCACTTGAACAGTAGCACCTACGATAGGTTCACCTTGCTCGTCAAGAATAATACCTGTGCACTTCCCTGATTGCTGTACGCTCTGAACAGGCAGTTTTGAAACTGCAAATCCTTGCGTAGGCATCAAGAAAGATACACCCATGCATAACGTAAAACCAATTGGTTTGATGTGTAAAATCATACGCATCTAACTTTTAATAGATAAAGATTGTTTAGTGTCCTCCGCAAAACAATTGGCAAAGAGAGTCATGCCTAAAGCTGCACGAAAGGATATAAAATTATTAATGAAATTCTATTTATGTTCACGATATTAATGGCTTATTACGAGAGGAGGTATTATTCCCCTTTCCGCAGAACGCCATTTGCCGATGTCATATATTGTTTAGGTTGATATAGGCAAATGTAGGGACTTTTTTTAGTTGACACAAATTATACTAAGGAATAATTCCTAAATAATTATTAATTTTAGTCAAGCGAAAAAGGAAATATACTGACAATCAGACAAAAAGGCACTCTTTATCTACCCACGTTATACTGATACCAACAAGTAGTTAGGCTATAAAGAATTGTTTACCTTCTGCAACAGAACTCTTTATTGACATCTAAATGCTCAAAAACCTTCATCATTTTGCATCGTACTAAGCATCCGCACCAATGGTGTTAGGCGTCCGCACCATACGTGCGGGGCGTTCGCACGTACGTTAAAAAGGTAAGAAAACTTAATCAAAAGTACTAACTGCAAGACTATTAGACACAAAAAACAGTCTTATTCCTTCTATAGAAAGATGGAATAAGACTGCTATATAAATTTAAAGTAGGGCTAAAAACTTACTTCTGTCTGAAACGCTCAGCCTGACTTTGAATCAACTCAGTATCCTCAAAGTAGTTAATCTGCATAGCTGCACGCACCTCATCCATTGTCTGAGCAGCAGCCTCACGCGCGTCCAATGAGCCCTTCTTGAGGATGTTATAAATCTCTGGAATATCCTGTTCATACTCACGACGACGTGCACGGATTGGGTCCAGCATCTTGTTCAACACACTATTGAGCAACTTCTTACACTTCATATCACCGATACCACCGGCTGTGTAAGCAGCTTTCAACTCATCAAGATTCTGGAACTCAGGCCAGAACTCAGCAAAGTTCTCATCGGTTGAGAAGGCGTCGAGGTAAGTAAACACTGCGTTACCCTCAACATGACCAGGATCAGAAACATTCAAGTGAGTTGGATCGGTGTACATTGTCTTCACTTTCTTCCACACGGTATCAGCATCGTCAGAGAGATAGATACAGTTACCAAGACTCTTACTCATCTTCTCCTTACCATCTGTACCTGGAAGACGACGTGCTATTGCCTTCTCCGGAAGCATAATAGCAGGCTCAACAAGTACTGGTGCATAAATCTGATTGAAGCGACGTACGAGTTCGCGTGTCAACTCTAACATTGGCTCCTGATCTTCACCTGCAGGCACAGTAGTAGCTTTGAAAGCAGCAATATCAGCAGCCTGAGACACTGGATAAGCAAAAAAGCCCATTGGAATGTTAGCTTCAAAATTGCGCATCTTAATCTCAGTCTTCACTGTTGGGTTACGCTGAACACGGCTTACGCTAACGAGGTTCATCAAGAAAGTGGTTAGCTCTGCAATTTCAGGAATCTGACTCTGTATGTAGAGTGTACATTTCTCTGGACTCAAGCCAGCAGAGAGATAATCTAAAGCTACCTCAATAATATTCTGTCGAATCTTCTCTGGGTTGTCAGCATTATCTGTCAATGCCTGTACGTCTGCCATAAAGACAAACATCTTATCGTAGTCTCCGAGGTTCTGAAGTTCCACACGACGGCGGAGAGAACCAACATAGTGACCCAAGTGAAGTTTACCTGTAGGGCGGTCACCAGTTAAAATAATCTTTCCCATGTATATATTTCTGTTTTATTCGTTATGTGTATCGTTGAAGTTACTCATCGTGTCCGAATGTAGCAATAGTATCTGCGCCTTCTTCTGGCTGTTCTTCAACTTGCTCTTCTTCCTTCTGCTCAGGCTCTGCTGGGGCTGTTGCCACAGTATCAACAGATGGAGCCTCTTCTATCTGAATAGGAGTTTCGTACGGAATCGTATCGTTAGGAATAGAATCAGTTACTGGAGTTTCTGGCGAAGACGAGCCAAACATAAAATAAGCACCCACACCACCTGCCAATAAAAGTAGACCAATAAAGACACCCCAAAGGATAGCATTACTATCTTTCTTTGGTGTTTCTGCCTGCATCTGCTGCGACTGTGGAGTAAAACCAGATGGTTGTTCATATTGCTGACCAGCACTTACCAAAGGTAAGGTCACCTCCATGACGCCTTGACAATGAGGACAAGTACACTCTATTGTCTGTCCTTCTTCAGCCTCAACAATAAACTGTGTGCCACAGTTATCACATGTTATCTGATATTTCATAACTTTACGTTGCTTAGAACTTTATTTGTTGCACCTGCCAGACTCTCAACATAAGCACCAGCCAAGCTGCCACAAGCAGTGCGATACTCTTCGTCTTCGGCAAAGCGATTCATTAATAGACTGAAACTCTCAAGGTCGAACACCTCAAAGCCCCCACCATCACGCAAGAGTCCTTGTGCTTCTGCAAAATGCTTGTTGTTGGGACCAAAGAGAACTGGCATATCCCATACAGCTGCCTCAAGAACATTGTGGATTCCAACTCCGAAGCCACCACCTACGTAGGCTACATCACCATAATGATAGATAGATGACAATAAGCCGAAACAGTCGATAATCAACACATCAGCCTCAACAACATTCTCTTCGGTTGCCTGTGTGTAGCGTACTACCTTCTTATCCTTAATCAGTGAGAGGATTGTCTTTAGATGATCTTCTCCAATAACATGCGGTGCAATGATTAGTTTCCAGTCTTTATGCTCATTAAAGTATTTGATAAAGATTTCCTCATCAGGCTGCCATGATGAACCAGCTACAAAGACTTTCTTTCTGGCAGTAGCATCTATATTGACAAACTTCTCTACTAATGGTAGTTTCTTACTTGCCTCCTTAATTTGCAAAACACGGTCGAAACGAGTATCACCCACTACCACCGCATCTGAAATACCAATCTTACTCAAGAGTTCTTTGCTCTCCTCATTCTGAACAAAGAAACGGCTGAAGCATTTCAAAACACGTCCATAACCACGTCCATACCACTTAAAGAAGACTTGATCAGGGCGGAAAATGCTTGACACACTATAGACAGGTATGTTACGATGCTGCAGAACATGCAGGTAGTTATACCAAAATTCATACTTAATAAAGAATGCCATAACAGGACGAACTGCACGTAAAAATCTACGCGCATTGCCCACCGTATCAATAGGAAGATAGGTAATGATGTCTGCTCCCTCATAATTCTTCCTCACCTCATAACCAGATGGAGAAAAGAAAGTAAGCAGAATCTTGTATTGCGGATAGTCCTTCCGTATCTGCTCTATCAAAGGGCGACCTTGCTCGAACTCGCCCAATGAAGCAGCATGAAACCAAACGTATTGAGCGTTTGGCTCCACCTTCTCACGTAAAATCCGCACTGCCTCCTGTTCGCCTCGCCACATCTTGCGTAGCTTCTCATTGAAAAGACTACCCACGGCGATGCCTAACTGGATGGCATACATTATTATATTATACATACTCGGCTCAATTAATTTAGCCTTTCGAGGTGCTTATCCTAACACCTCGATAGCCTTGCGCATACGCTTCAAGGTTTCCTCTTTGCCAAGGAAAGCAGATATATCGAACATTCCAGGACCCTTACCAATACCAACGAGGGTGAGTCGGAATGCATTCATAATATCACCAAGCTTATAGCCCTTATCCTCTACCCATTTCAAAACGATAGGCTCCTGACCTTCGACACTGAAGTCTTCAATTCCTTCCAATACCTCAGCAAGCTCGCTCATCTGCTGTGCAGAATACTCTTTCCAACGCTTCTTGACAGTCTTCTCATCGTAGCTTGTTGGTGCAATAAAGAAGAAAGAGCAGAGGTCCCAAAGTTCCTTCACGAAGCTAACACGGTCTTTCATCATGTGTACAACCTGTGTCACCTGTTCCATAGTAGCCTCAACACCATTGTTAGCTACGATTGGAGCAAAGAGTTGTGCTATCTCATCATCTGACTTACGGAGGATGTATTCGTGGTTAAACCACATACCCTTCTGATAGTCAAACTTAGCTCCACTCTTTGAACACTTCGTGATATCAAATGCTTCTACAAGTTCCTCAAGAGAGAAGAGTTCCTGCTCTGTTCCTGGATTCCAGCCCAAGAGTGCCAAGAAGTTGACTACTGCCTCTGGGAAATAGCCACTTTCACGATAGCCCGAACTTACTTCACCAGTCTTAGGGTCGTGCCACTCCAATGGGAATACTGGGAAACCGAGACGATCACCATCACGTTTACTGAGCTTACCCTTGCCCTCTGGTTTCAACAACAGTGGCAGATGGGCAAAGCGTGGCATGCTATCTTCCCAGCCAAAAGCACGATAAAGCAACACATGCAATGGTGCACTTGGCAACCACTCCTCACCTCGAATAACGTGAGAGATTTCCATCAAGTGGTCATCAACGATATTTGCAAGGTGATAAGTTGGTAATTCGTCTGCACTCTTAAACAAAACTTTATCATCAAGGATATCTGTCTTGATGCAAACATCACCACGAATCATATCGTTGATATGAACTTCCTCACCAGGTTCTATCTTGAAACGAACAACATACTGCTGTCCATCCTCTATCAGACTTTCAACTTCCTCCTTCGACATTGTCAAGGAGTTACGCATCTGCAGACGAGTGTGCGCATCATACTGGAAGTTTTCAATCTCCTGACGCTTCGCATCTAACTCCTCTGGTGTATCAAAAGCAATGTATGCCTTACCAGCCTCTAAAAGCTGATTGACGTACTTTTTATAAATATCACGACGCTCGCTCTGACGGTAAGGACCATGCTCTCCACCAAAGCTAACACCCTCGTCAAACTTAATACCTAACCAATCAAAAGAGTCAAGGATATACTCCTCTGCTCCAGGAACAAAACGGTTAGAGTCTGTATCCTCAATACGGAAGATAAGTTTGCCGCCATGCTGACGGGCGAAAAGGTAGTTATACAAAGCAGTACGTACGCCACCAATATGCAAAGCACCTGTTGGACTTGGGGCAAAACGCACTCTCACATTTCTTTCTGCCATTGTCTTAAATATTATATTTTCCTGCAAAATTAATGCTTTTTTTTGACTATCCGCTATATTTTTAGTATTTTCGCAAGTTGTTAGAGGATTACGCAACAAGTTACAACAGCTTGTTATAACATTTACGAAATAATATATAAGATGATAAGATTCAAAAACATAAGCAACCCCTACTGGCGGAATATGGTCTCAAGAGTAGCCTTGATCATCGTTGCCGTCGTTTTGATAGTGCTATTTTTGCCCCGTACACAAGGTAAACTTTTCCATTATGACGAAGGAAAACCATGGATGTACGGACAGTTGATTGCTAAGTTCGACTTCCCTATCTTTAAGACTGATGCTGCGTTGAAGGTTGAGAAAGACTCTATCACAAAGCATTTCCAGCCTTATTATAACATCAATCAAGCTGTTGAGCAGAAGAAGATTGAACAGTTTAAGCAGGCATATAAAGATGGTATACCAGGCTTATCCCAAGACTATGTTGACGCAATTGCACACCGATTGCACGAAATCTATGAAGCGGGAGTCATTGACCCACAACAATACTCTACACTTGCCAAGGATAGTAATCACCTCATCCGTGTCGTTACGGGCAAACAGGCTGTGAGCGTACCTATCAACAAGACCTACTCAACCCTTGGTGCTTACGAGCAGCTTTTCATGGACCCATTACTGGGGCCAAAGCGTTCTGTGCTGCAGCAGTGTAACCTGAATGAATATATTGAGGCAAACCTTATCTATGATAAAGACCGTAGTGAAACGGAAATGAACGACATGCTCAGTCTTATTCCACAAGCTTCGGGAATGGTATTGGAGGGACAGCGTATCATTGACCGAGGTGACATCGTCGATGCTAAGACATTCCGTGTATTGAATTCCTTCGAACAAGCGATGGAGAAACGTAAAGCTTCCGAGGACGAGATTACCTCAACTTTCATCGGACAGACCATCTACGTACTGATTTTCATCTGCCTTTTCACACTTTACTTGGCACTTTTCCGAAAAGATTACTTCAATAAGCCACGTGCTATCTCACTTCTCTATGTGATGATAGTCATCTACCCTATTCTCACATCTTTGATGATGGAGCATAACATTCTGAGTGTGTACATCCTGCCATTCAGCATGGCACCGATATTCTTCCGTGTGTTTATGGACTCACGAACAGCCTTCATCGGACACTTAACGATGGTACTCATCAGTGCAGTCGCGGTCAAATATCAATACGAATTTATTATCATACAGTTTGTAGCAGGACTTGTCGCGATTTATTCCCTACGTGAATTATCAAAGAGAAGTCAAATTTTCCTTACCGCACTCCTTGTAACAATTACTTCAGCAGCGGTGTATTTCTCTATCCAACTCATACAGGCAGACGACCTTTCAAAGCTCGACCGCAGTATGTATTACCATTTTGCAGTCAACGGCTTCTTCCTTCTCTTTACCTATCCATTGATGTTGGTCATCGAGAAGACTTTCGGTTTCGTTTCTACAGTAACAATGTTTGAGTTGTCGAATACAAATAATGAACTGCTACGTCGACTCAGCGAAGTTGCTCCTGGTACCTTCCAGCACTCTATCACTGTTGGTAACCTGGCCACAGAAATAGCCAGCAGAATTGGTGCAAAGAGCCAATTGGTACGTACTGGTGCGCTCTATCATGACATTGGTAAGATGCTCAATCCTGCGTTCTTTACCGAGAATCAGGCGGGTATCAACCCACATGACAAGCTGAACGACCTTGAGAGTGCACGTATTATCATTAGCCATGTAACGGAAGGTCTGAAACTTGCAGAAAAGTATAACCTTCCACGCGAGATTAAGGAGTTTATTACCACACACCATGGGGCTGGACTTGCAAAGTATTTCTATATACATTACAAGAATGAGCATCCTGATGAGGAGGTTAACGAAGACTTATTCCGCTATCCTGGACCAAATCCTTTCACCCGCGAACAGGCTATTCTTATGATGAGCGATACCGTTGAAGCTGCTTCACGCTCGCTGCAAGAATACACAGAAGAAAGCATCAGCGGATTGGTAAACCGCCTTATTGACGGACAAGTCGCTGATGGTAACTTCACCGATTGTCCTATCACATTCCGTGATATCACCGCTGCCAAAACCGTTCTTATCGAACGTCTGAAAGCGATGTATCATACTCGTATTCAGTATCCACAGCTGAAAACATAGAAAGGTTGAGGCCAATCACAATATAGACTCCCTTCCTATCTTCCTCCAAAAGGGAGATGCATAAATACTAAGAAACCTCACTAAGTTACGACAACAGTAACTTAGTGAGGTTTCTTTTTCGGGGGTTCAGTCATTTGAAATGATAAGGTTTACCTTTTATCACAGAAAAAAGAAGAACACTAAGGAATATTAAAAAGCAATAGAAGGCATAGAGGCACCATCGGTGTGTAGAGGAAATAGGGGGATACTAACCTATTCTCATTGACATTTTAGCACT
>ERZ772966.382-NODE-382-length-17774-cov-5.612619_pt1 | contig 17774 bp, 21 predicted proteins | sample MGYA00580680_ERZ772966 | MGnify/ENA primary metagenome ERZ772966 (study PRJEB29015, sample SAMEA2738055) | human oral metagenome | biome: human oral; feature: human-associated habitat; material: saliva | place: China | collected 2225 ...
CTGTTTCTTCATTTATTAGCTCTCTTAATTTTTCAATTGTCTTCTGCGATATGATCATAACATCTTCTTAATTTAGATTGCAAATCTACTCATTCATAGCGAGAAAGGCGAATAAAACGGCAAGAAAACGCCCCTTGCAAACCGATAGAACTTGCAAGGAGCGTATTTGATAATCAGGGTATATAAAATAGGGCAAACTCCACTTTTCGTCGTTTAACCAACCCTCTGAGGACTTTGCCTTTGTATCGGCAGAAAGAGACAAATTCACGGTAGAAATTCCTGTTGCCCGACTCTATCTTCCGTAACAATCGGCTCTTGGGATGTTTGCCGTATCCGAGCAACCTACCCGTCCCGACATTGTAGGACAGAACGGCAAGCAGCAGGGCATCCTTGCCATAGTCCTTGAACATCATCAGGCGCTTCATCAGGTCTGCCCGAAGCAGAGAGTCCGCCTGCCGTTCTGTCATCGCTGCCGTAAAGCGTTCTCCCTTTTGCAACTTATGACCATATCCGACATAGGGTGCGTCCTTGAACCCGTGTAAGCCCTCGAAGTGCTTGATGCAGACAACGGCACGCTCGAACGGAGGAAGCGATAGAAGTAGATTTCTTCCATCCTGAGCAGAAAGCCGTAAGCAGGAAAGGCAGATAAGGCAGAAGACGACAAGTTTACTTCCTATCCTCATCCTTCTTCTCCTTTTCCTCGTCCTTCTGGTTGTTGAACTCAAACGAGAGTTTTGCCGTCTGTCCGAAATTATCCTCCACATACACGTCTATCGTCTGTTGGTCGGTGGAAGCGGATGTGTAGTAGAGCCTGAACTCCTCCTTGTTGAGCGGATAACGGTCATTGGGCTTGAAGACCGTACCATCGTCCATCTTCAACTGTCCCTTTCCATCGGGCTGAAAATAACGGATGGTATAGCGTGCATCCTCAAACCGTCCCTGCCGTTTGAGCATGCAGCGTATCTCTGCCGTCTGCCCTTTGGCAATGTGCTTCTGCACCGGCATCGTCTCTACCGTGAACGGGTACGCTTGCTGAATATCCAATTCGTGATTACAAGCAGATAAACAAAATCCTGCAAGAGCAAGCACTCCCATTACCAAAATCGTATTCAATATTTTCTTTTTCATTGTTCCTTACATTTTATTGTTATACACTCACTCCTGCCTTTGATAGAGCAGGTAATCATTCAAATCTTTGTGGTCGGCATACAGAGAGGAACGGTCAATAACCTTCTCTCCGAAATCTGCCCTCAGCCTTTCCAATGTTCTTCGTCCCGCATTATCATTATCGAGGTAGCATTCTATCCTGTGATAACCGCCCAGTACTTTCAGGGCCTTCTCCATGTTGGAAACGGAATTAAGGACAAGCCAGTCCGAAGCGATTATGCCGAGTTGCATGGCGGAGAGGTAATCCATAAAACCTTCAAAGACGGAACATACATCCGAGCCGTTACGTTTCAGGGAAATATCCTTCGGCGGTATGCAACCCTTGAAGATACGGTTGCGAAGCTCCATTCCTCCTGCCTCGTTACGAAAGCCGATGGCATAGTACCGCTTGCCCCGTACACGATACCTCACCTCCTCGCAGTTGGGGATGGCAACGTGGGCATCGATACCCCGTTCTTCCAGATAGCCCAACAGTCTGCCATTCAATAAGGGACGCCTCTCAATATCCTCAAAGGAGGGATCTCTTTCTTTTTCCCTTAGCGATTGCTCCATAACGGAAAGCGGACACGTTCCGCTCTTGGCGATGAAAGCCGCCCGCAGGAGAAAATCTCCGCTTCCGATAAACTCTCCTGCCAAGTCGAAGATGTCGCCACCTTTGCCCGTCCCGAAATCGAACCAAACATTCTTGGCGATATCGACCTTGAAAGAGGGTGTCCGTTCCGTGCGGTACGGAGCGGAATACCATAAAGCGTTTCCTTTCTGTTTGGTCGGATGAATACCCATTGCGTTCAGGAAGTCCGCAATGGGTATCTCTCTCATCTGTCGCATGTCCATCAGTCCAGCATGATTTTCAGTCCGACACCGTACTGGGCATGAAAACGCCCCGTAGAGCCTCCCCACAGGCAACGCTCCCTGCCATAGAGCAACAGTACAAGGCGGTCACTCAGATAGGTCTCCGCCTGTAGGGTGATTGCTCCACCATAGATAAAGCCATCTTTGTTATGGAGCGTAGAGCCATCGAACAGCAGTTTCTTTCCACCATTGACTGTCTCATAGCCAGCCAAGGCGGAAATACCTGCTGACAGGAAAAAAGTCTTGCTTCCATCGGAAAGCAGGTTGCAGAAGAAACCTCCCTCGCCCGTGAACTGCTCCATAGGGATACGGCTATCCCGATAAGGGTGGTATCTGCGGAGATACTCCGCCCCAAGCACCCATTGATGTCCTCCTTTGGTGTAGGTGGCAAGCGAAGCCCCGAACGAATAGCCCGTCTCATTCTTGGAAGAGGGAGAATAAAAACCGTCCGCCATGCCTGTGGTCAGGTGTATGCCCTTCATCTTGGGCAGACAGCGTTGGGCGTGCGCCTGCCCTGCAAAGAGAGCAAGCGACACGACAAACAGGAAAAATGCGAGCTTTCTCATATCACTTCACTTTGAGTTCGTTGATTTCCCTCGCACGCACAAGGTCTTCGTTCTCCACGACAAAGGACTGGTGTCTTCCGCCGTTCTTCTCGTGCATCTCCACAATAAGCTGCTTATCGTCGGGGATGGTGAACTTCTGAAGCGTGAACACCGTGCGATCGCTCTTTTGTCCAGCCACACAGGTAACATAGTTATAGGCACGCAGCGGAAGCAGTACCTGCTCCTGCATGGCCGTCTGCTTGGCAACTTTCTTGTCCACAATCTTAAACGTGATGAAGTCGATGTCGAACGGTACGTTGGATTTGTTGCGCAGTTCCGTATGGAAGTACAGCAGTCCGTTGTGCGAGTATAACCCTTTGAGCAAATACTGAATACTGAAGGACTTGCTGCCGATGTGCTTCACCGTCCGCCTGTCCTCCTTGTGAATGGATTTCATAATGAGCCGTACCAGCATTGGGCTTTCGCTTCCGAGTTCCTTGAGATAGACCTCCATGGCGTTGTTCGGGCGGTTTACGCTCGCACCGTCATGGATGAAGTCCGCCATTTCCACATTGAGTAGTAGCGGCTCGTTGGCATACTTAACATTGAAGGTGTAGAATGCCCCGTCCTCCGTGATGACACTCATATTCGTCTCCTCGTGGAAGTCCTTGACCGTCGCCTTCACACGGATGACGTTTTCCGCCCCGTCCGCCTTCCCCGCAATGAGGTTGGGCGAACCCAGATCCACATAGCGCACGGCAGAGGGGAAGATGATGTGCACCGTCTTATCGTAGGTAATTTCCAAGCCGTGGGGTGGTATCATCCGCTCAAAGGCAATTTTGCGGGTCAGTCCCTGATAGAGGTCTCCGCTTGAAGTCGTTTCCTGTGCGTTGGCACAGACTGCGCCCAGCATCAGGGCGATGGCTAAAACTGTTCTTTTCATTTTTACTTTGGATTAAAGTGGTTGTTATTAAAATGAATGATTACTCTTTGGAGGGAGAGAGAAAGACCCTGTATCCTGCTTTGAGATGTACCTTGACGGTGCGCATTTTCTTGGAGAAATACTGCGAGGTGCCTTGTATCAGTCCCTTCCCCAAATCAGCGGCAAGCTGTGCGCCCGCATCAGTGGAGAAGTTCATACTGCTGCCTGCGGAAGTACCCATTCCTGCGACAATCTCCTTGGCGGCACTGCGCTCCATCGAGCCGGGGATGAATATCCCTGCTTGTCCGTCCGTATCGTACACTGCCAATTCCACGGGGATGATGTTCCCGTGATATTCCAGCGAAGAGATGAGTACGTTCAGGCGTTCGCCCTGTATCTTCGCCACGCCGACCAACGAGGTGTTCCGAGGGATTTCCTTGCCGGATACCAGCATCGGTTCCAAGAGACGGAAACGCACCGTTTGCCCGTCCGTAACCGTCTGCTGAGTATGCACACAGGCGAAGATGGTATTCTTCTCCGTCAGCGGGGCTGTTCCGATGGCGGTATGGAACATATAGTTTCTCTCCTTGACATATTCGGAGCGGAAAGTCGAGTCGCTCATCGGCTGAGCCAGAGCCGACACCACTTGTTCGCTCACGGGGGCAACGGGAAAGGCTACCGCCTTCCCGTTTCGGGTGGTTGCGACCACTTTCCTTTCGGAAGCCGTCTCCCCGTCCGATGCCAATGCCATATTGGAAGAAGACTGTCCACCGCCCGACGGCATATACTTTGCCGCCAGCTGATAGGACTTTTCAAGTAGTGCCATCTGGTCGTTCACGGTTATGGCGGGCGACTGCTGTTCGCTGCTCATACGGTTTTCCAACTCTGCCAATCGGGCACGCAGTTCTTCCTTTTCAGGGTCTTCCCTCGGTGCTTCATAGAAACTGCCGAGCGTGCGGTTGATGTCTTGGTAGGCTGATGCAGAGGCGTGAAAGCCGTCTTGCGGAGCAGCAGTGCGAGAGCCAAAGCCGTTATCTCTTTCCGACAAATCCATCTTTAATGCCAACTCTTCGGAACTCTGCTCCGGTTGTCCTCCTGTCATCTCCCCGAACATGGAACTCAGACTCTGCATCGCGCGGCTGCGCTCCTGCTCTTTCTCCTCCATCATCTCCTTCTCGTAGACTTTCTTCTTATCACCGATCAGTTCGGCTGCTGTCGGGTCGGGCACTTCCGTGTTGAAGCCCTTCGCCTGTTTCTCCCCTTCTTTCTCCGAAGGAGCGAAGATGAGCCACATGGAGCCTGCAAAAAGCAGAAACATCAGGGGGTAAATGACAAACTTTTTTCGCCTTTGTCTCTCTTCCTCCGTCAGCTCAGGCGAGGTGCTCGTATCGGAGGCTGTCTTTCTTTTGAATGGGAACATAATCGTAATACTTTAATAGGTTAATACTGTCGTTGGGATAGAGCCGCCTTACTTCAGGGGCTTCTATATGCTCGATTGCCGGTAACGTTTCCTCTTCAGAGTCTCCGTCTGAGAAGATACGGTACAAACCGTTGAAGAAAACATAGTTGGCAAGTATGGCGAAAAAGAGAAGCATCGTCAGGACGACATACAGCCTCAGATGAGTGGGGATGCGTCCGCACAGGCGGCGGAGTCTTGCCTCTGCTCCCTCCCGCATCATTCGGAACAGACTTTTCTTTTTCATCGCTTACGGGTACTGATGTCCTTGTTCTCCACAATCTCGAATCCTTCGATATTGAAACCGTTCGGATTGTCATCGCTGCGGCTCGTATTGAGCAGACGGCATACGGTCACGAGACTGCGCTCGGTCACGTTGGTGGCACGGATAATCATCTGTCGGGCATACGTCCGTACCGCATAGGGATAACGGTCGAAGTCACAGAGCACGCTGTCCACCTGCACGACCTGATTGATGTTTCCTGCCACGATACGGTTGTAGTACCCTTTCTCGGAGAAATCCCGATAGTAATTGTAGGCACTCTTGTCCGCCAAGAGCAGCGCACGGGAGATATTCCCTTCGATGGCACTCTTGTCGGGCGAAAGGGTGAAGAACAGCTCGTGGAAGCGGCGCACATGCTCCTTGGCTTCCGCGGGTCTGTTCTGCGACAGATCCTGCGACAGGGCGAGCATCAGCGACTTACCGCCGTCCAACACATAGATTTTCTGCCTCTGGGCTTCGGCAAAGGAGTAGGCACTCCATATCGAATACCCCGCAAGAAGAGCGCACAGGCAGACGACGACCAAGGTAAAGAGGCGTATCTGCTTGAAACTCGTTTCGATATTCTTTAATGACTTAAATTCCATAGCTTTTCATTCTTGTTTATTATTCGTGGGAATTGCCGCCCTTGTGGAACAGTCGTCCTGCCACATCTTTGGCTTTTTGTCCGGCACTGTGCAATACTTGTTTTCCGTGTCCGCCTACAAAACCTCCTGCGGCCCCGGCAACAGCACCCGTGATGCCTGCGCCCTTGGTGGTGGCATAATTCACATTCTTTCCGAAGTTTCCTGCTCCTCCAGCTTGTATCACCCAGCCCGCAACGGTCGGAATGGTGAAGTAGCCGATGATACCGATAATCATAAAGACGAGGTACACCCCATTCGAAGCATCTATCGTATAGGTGGGATCATTCTGTAACTGCGTGATGTCGTGTTTGAGCATCAGTTCCTGAATCTTTGCCAGCATCGAACTGAACAAGTCCGCCACAGGTAGCCACAGATAGATGGAGATATACCTCGTGAACCACTGCGTGAGGGTGCTTTGGAAACCGTCCCACACGGAGATGGCAAAGGCTATCGGTCCCAAGATGGAGAGGACAATCAGGAAGAATGTCCGAAGCGTGTCGATGAGCAAGGCGGCAGCGGCGAAAAGCAGTTCCAAGAGCTCCCGCACCATATTGCGGAACCATTTCTTGAGGTTGTACATGCTGCGTTCCACGTACATTCCCGCCATTGTCGCCATATCCGAGGGAGAGATACCGAGTTCATCCAGTTTCTTGTCAAACTCTTCGTTACTCACCAGATAGGCTGTTTCGGGATTCTTCACCATCGCCTCGTATTCCAGCTTGTCCCGCAACTTGCGGTATTCGTCCATGCTGAAAGTCTGCTTTTCGAGCATCTTGTGCGTACCCTGCACGACGGGACTAAGCACGCCGTTGATGGTCTCCAGCACCATCGGAAAGAAGAGAATGCAGAGACCGAGAGCGAACGGACGGAGCAAAGGATAGACGTCGATGGGTTCGGCACGGGCAAGCGTCTGCCATACCCTGAGTGCCACATAGAAGAGTGCGCCCAAGCCCGCAATGCCTTTGGCGACACCAATCATGTCACCGCACATCGGCATCATCTCCGTGTAAAGCGAACGGAGCACCTGATGCAGGTTGTCAAATTCCGCTCCCATACCTACCAATACCTTTCGTTATCCGTTCCATAAAGCGAGAGTACTCGGTCAGTGTCCTGCTGCTTCTTGGCTCTGAGATAGCTCACGGAGATGTTCTTGTTCGTGTAGTAACGCACAAGGTTGCGGTAGTCCCTGATTTCCTTGTAGCAGCGATCTACCACGTCCATACGCTCCTTGTCGGTCATCTTCAGCGTGGTGATGTTCACCACCTGCTTGAGTTCCTTGAGCAGGTTGTTGCTTTCTCCGAGCAGTTTGGTGTAGCCGTTGGCAATGGCGACCAGCTCTTCCGGACGGAAGTTCGGGTCAGAGAGCATCTTCTTGTAGTTCTTCACATAGATATCGGAGATTTCTCCGACCATCAAAATTGTCTCCTTTACCCGTTGGGCGTCCCGCACGAGGTTGTTCACCTTTTTCAGGGCATCGTAGTACTTTTTACTCTCATTGTAGAGCTTCTCGACCTCCTTGAAGTTGTCAAGCGTGTTCTTGACCGTCTTGGAAGTCTGCACGATTTCCTTGGTCGTGTTGATGATGCTCTGTGCAAGGTTGGTGGGGTCTGTGACCACCCACTGGGCGTGTGCGCTGCCTGCCAAGAGGCAACCGCACGCCATAAGCATTAAAATTTTCTTTCTCATTTTTCAAATTGATTTTAGCGTAGATACAATGTCGTTCGAGCCACTCGGAAAAATCAGTCGAGTAAATCTGAAAATCAGTCGACTGTTTTCTTGAAATATGACGTCATATTTTTCGGACTTGTTGTATTACGCGGTTAAACATTCATTGATTACTCTTCTTCGGCGAGCTGCCTGACGGCAAGCTCCATATTCCCGCCGAGTTGCTCGGCTCGTGCGAGCACCCGCATCTTTTCCGTCTCCTCCGTCGTGTAGGTGAGGTATTCGGCTTTCGACACTTCCGTGGCATAGACGGCGGACTGCACGCCGCCCAGTCCGATCCACACCTCCTTATATGACCGTGTGGCATCGTTGCTCTGGTTGATGGAGAGGATCTGCCCCCGTTCCTTATCCGTCAGTCCCAAGAGTGCCTGTATCTGGTCGAACTTGTTCATGTACTTGCGCTGGTCGAGCAGTATCTTGCAGTCCGAATTGTTGATGATACTTTCCTTGACTACGGGAGAGGAGATGATGTCGTCCACTTCCTGCGTCACCACGACCGCCTCTCCGAAGAACTTACGCACGGTCTTGTAGAGGTAGCGTATGTAGCCCGCCATGTTTGCAGAGGCAATCGCCTTCCACGCTTCCTCGATAAGGATGACTTTCCGTATTCCCTTCAGCCTTCGCATCTTGTTGATGAACAGCTCCATAATGATGATGGTCGTGATGGGGAATAGGATGGGATGATCCTTTATCGCATCGATTTCGAAGACGATAAAGCGGGCGTTCAGCAGGTCGATCTGCTTGTCCGAGTTCAGCAGGTAGTCGTATTCGCCACCTTTGTAGTACGGCTCCAGCACGTTGAGAAAATTGGCCAAGTCAAAATCCTTTTCCCTGACCTTTTTCTCACGAAGCAATGCCGAATAGTCGGTGGTGAGGTACTCGTAAAAGCTGTTGAACGAGGGTACGATACCATCGTCCGCCTTGATACGCTCGATAAAGAGCGACACGGCATTGGAAAGGGCGACCTCCTCCGAACGGGTGGCAGGCTCGTTGTCTTTCTTCCACAGCGTGAGCAGCAGTGTCTTGATGCTCTCCCGCTTTTCCACGTCGAATACCTTATCCGTCGTGTAGAAGGGGTTGAAGCTGATGGGACTCTCGTCCGAGTAGGTAAAGTAGACCCCGTCCTCACCCTGTGTCTTGTGGCGTATCATCTCGCACAAGCCCTGATAGCTGTTTCCCGTGTCCACCAAGACGATATGGGTGTTCTGCTCCCAATACTGCCTCAAGAGGTGGTTGGTGAAAAACGACTTGCCCGAACCCGAAGGCCCCAAGATGAACTTGTTGCGGTTCGTGGTGATGCCTTTCTTCATCGGCAGGTCGGAGATATCGAGATGAATGGGCTTGCCACTGCGGTCTGCCATCTTAATGCCGAACGGAGACAAAGAATCACGGTAGTTGGTTTCCTCGTTGAAGAAGCAGACCGCCTGTTCGATGAACGTGTAAAAGCTTTCTTCTGCAGGGAAATCGGCTTCATTGCCAGGGATACCTGCCCAGAAGAGCGTCGGCACATCCACCGTGTTGTGTCTTGGCTTGCACTCCATCAGTGCGAGTTGGCTGCCCACGTCGTTACGGATAAGGCGGAGTTCTTCCTCATCCTCGCTCCACGCCAAGACGTTGCAATGACAGCGGACGGAGGTAAGCCCGAAGCTGTGTGCCTCGTTCAGGTATTCGTCAATCCATTGCTTGTTGATTTGATTGGAGCGACTATAACGGGAGAGCGAATGCATATTCCGTGCGCTCTTCTCGAAGCGTTGCAGGTTCTCGGCACTATCATCAACAAGCACATACTGGTTGTAGATATGGTTGCACGAGAGCAATAACCCTACGGGAGCGGCAAAGGAAAGGCGGCAGTCGCTGCGGTCGGTAGACAGGCGTTCATAGCGCATATCAGTCCCCACCAGTCCGGGCAGGTCTTCCGTATCGGAAAGGGTATGCAGGCAGAGCCGTTTGTCGCCGATACGCATGCTGTCGGCACGGAGGTCAATGTCTTCCAAGACCGTCGTGTCAGATAGGGACAGAGAGAAGTATTTTTCTATCAGTCCCGGCTTATCCTCTGTCCCGATAATTTCCTCATCGCTCAATCGGGTAAGACAGACAAAGCCGCTCTCATTGATAATTCTCTCGAATTGCTCGGTAGCTTCAAGAAATTTTCGGGCGGTATCCTTGTCCCGTACCTCCTTGGGGATGATATGTCCCCGGCAGAGAGTGGAAAAGTTGCTTTGCTGTCGGCTGCGGTTCTTGGTTGTCTTAGTCAGGAACAAATAACAGTCGTGATGAAGGAATGGTCGCTCGTTGAAGTGCCGCTCGAAACTTCGGGAAAGGAAGCTCATATCCTCCTTTTGCAATTCCGGGCGGTAGCCCTCCTTGACGAACCAATCCTGTTTGTGTACGATGCTGTAGGTCGGCAACACCTTGATTGCCTTCACCCAAGCTGAGTGGATGGCGGCATACTCCGCACTCGTCACCGTATAGAGTTCGGGAAGCTCGACCCGAAAGGCGACCGTAATGTCGGCGTCTTTCGAGAGGATACACCCCTCTTCGACGGCAAGCAGCGGAAAGCGGTTCTCCAGCGTGGTGGCTTTCAGTATATTTCTCATTGCCTTTCCTCCTTTTCTTTGTTTTTCCTTTCTTCCTGTTCTCTTTTTACTCTTCTCTGTTCCTTATGTCGGAACAGACGGGGAATGCGACGACGGTTGATAAGATATCGGGGATGGCTGTGCAGCGCGGAACGCTTCATCAGCCCATACTCCCCATACTTCCTGTTCAGGGAGAAGGTCTGCCACACCAGAACGGATGCGGCAGTCCCTCCGAAGCCGATACAGATCCATTGATTGACACCCGCCATGTAGAGAATGACAAACAGCACGAAAAGGGCGAGTAGCCCTCCGGCGAAGATGAACAGATACTGGCTTTTGAGTCCCTGAAACTCTACCGAGCGACCGATTCCCTTGTTGATGGAATAGGTCTCCATAGGCTTAGAGGAAGAAACTTCTTAGAATGGTGGCTGCGACAATGAGGAAGATACACGCACCGAACCACGAGGCGGCGGTCTTCGACGTGTCCGGATCTCCGGACGAGAACTTTGAATAGACTTTTACCCCTCCGATAAGTCCCACAACCGCACCGATGGCATAGATGAGTTTTGTGGCAGGGTCGAAATAACTCGTCACCATGTTGGTGGCTTGGTTGATACCCGACAAACCGTTGCCTTGGGCAAAGGCAGAGGAAATGGAAAGCAGCAGGACAGCTGCGATAAGAAAATGTCTTTTGGTCATAAATCTTTGTTTTGTGCCAGAAGGATTGGATATGTCCTCCCGACGGATGAATACTGTTGTTACTTTCGGATGTTAGTGGTGGCTCTCTTAGAGTCAGCCGTACTCTTTTTCTTTCATTGTTCCTGTTATATTAAAGGGTTCATACTATTGGGGTTAAAACCGATCGGAAAAGGTGTTACGCTTTTTTGCCGCTGTAAAGCTCCTCGAAACGGGCACGGACGATTTCATCGATCGTGGCCGAACGTTTCGCATCGCTTCGGAGCGTTTCCATCAGCCGGGTTCCTTCCAACGCTCTCAGCGTATCGCTGGTACTCTGTCGCTCTGCTTCGGTGTGGGCGTGGCGGTGAATGACCGACAAGGCTTCCAGCACCCGTTCAAAATCAATTCCCATGGCGTATTCTCTTTCCCCCTGTATGGGAAGTTCTTCGTCCTCCTCTTCAAACGATGGTGCATCCGAAGACTCATACGTTAAAGGAATCTCATCCATGTCGGGCAGATTATCCGGCTCTTCCGATAGTTCTTGTCCGTTTTCGAGGGCAAATGTAGAAGCCTTTTTTGCTTCCGCCTCGCCTTTGGCATAACTGCGTACTTGTGGCGTCGAGTGGCAGAGTTTGAAGCGACTTTTACCGATGATTTCTGCTTCAGAGACTATTTGGCAAGGCTTTTTGGGTGCTCCCTTCTTTCTTCTTTTCCGCTCATACAAGAGAAAAAGAAATAGCCACAGGAGATAGAGCAAGAGAGCGGCAAGGGCTATTCGGTACATAGGCGTTGCAGGATTTCGTGAAGTTCATCGCCTAAATGCTTGCATAGCTGACCCAACTTTCCGCCGTGAGGAGGGAAGAGGGTGCATACCCCTCTTCTGCGTTCGGAAAGCAGCGGACGATACAAACGGGAGTGGCTCAATGAGGTCTGCATCAGCAATGCTCCCGTTTCATCGGCAAGGGTGCGACAGCGTTCGTCGGCATCCTCGCGTTCCCAAGCCTGTATCATATTGCGAAGCAGGTAAAGCTCACGGATATTGCCCTTGCCCATCGTCAGTATCTGCTCTCCCAAGATGTCGATGAAACGGCGGACAGCTTCCATATCCATCGGACTGCCCGTAACGGGAAAGAGAACGGCGTCCATTGTCGAAAGCAGTTCCACTGTCCCTTCGGTACGCATCAATGCAGGGAGATCGAAGAGGATGCAGCGAGGAGGATTGTCCGCACAATGTTGCTCTACTCTCCTCAGGGCTTTCCGCACCGGAGCGCAGATAATCGGATAAGGGGTGCAGGGTGTCCGATGCTTCAGACGCATCAGGCTTTGATGATTCAGTTCCTCCGACTCTTGTTGCCGCAGACGGGCGATGGTATAGACGGGATGGTTGCAATCCACGACGGCGACATCGCATCCTCTGTGGTATTGCAGAATGCTTGCGGCAAGTACCGTAAGCGATGTTTTGCCGACACCTCCCTTGGGGGAAGCGATGGCGAGATAAATGGGTTTACTCATATTCTCTCTTTTCTTTGAACGGGTGAATACTATGTCTTGATAAATCGTTTGTAATCGAAGTTGCCTGACTGAACCTCTTTCGGAGCTTCTTCGGCAACGCGCTCCAGCAGTTCGCGGACACGTTCTCCGGCCGCTTTCTTAATCGCTTGGAACATCGGGGAGTCGTGTATTTTATAGATGGTTTCGGCGACTTTCGCAGCTTCCTCTATCGGGGCATTTTTGCAGGAGAGGACACTGCCCATTTGTTGCAGCTCTTCCGCGGTAATGCTTTCCGAAAGGGAATGGCTTTCACCTTGGACTTCCACCAGTACATATTTCTCATCCTCTTCGGAAATGTTCGGAGAGGTTTCTTCCAACACTCCTGTTTCAGGACTCTGTTCTTGTTTTTGCTCTTCTTCAATGGGCAATTCGGCTAAAAGAATATTCTCCTCTTGGGAGGATTCCTTTTTGGGGATACGGATGGTAACGACGACTTTCCCCTTGCCCCGTTCCTTGAAAAAGAGTTGCAAGTCACGGTAGAGTCTTACGATACTCCGATAGCGTCCGTACAGGAAGCGGGCGACCTGCACGCTGCCGAGATAGGCTAAGCCGACCAAGAGCAGAATAAAGACGACCTGCTTCATCGCTCGAAACGTTTACGGAACTGTTGCTCAAACAAGGCGTCTATCTCACCACGGTGACTCTCTAAGTGATGCCGGAGGATATGTTCTACGAATGCCCCAATCGTCAATTTGCCTGCGGCTGCCACGTAGACGATTTCGGCAATCTCTTCCTGTGTCTTTTTGGAAATGAACACGCCCTTTCGGTCTCCGATGCTCAGGGGTTGCAGAAAGGCGGTTTCATAATCGCTTCTCTCTTCCTGAAAGAGGCCTGTAGAGGGTCCCTCGGAATGTTCGATGAGCGTGGTGGAGTTACGGATGGTTACTTTTGAAGAGACGCTTTTTCGTTCTCTGCAGGTCTTATTACCTGCCATTGGTTGATCTTTTTTCTGTTTCATATCACAATAATTTCTTGAAGTTCTTTTCACTTAATCGGTTGATTTCTTCCTTGTAGTCCTCCAAATGTTTGAGCAGGATATTTTCCACGTACATGCCCAATGTCATCTCCCTCTTTCGGATGAAGAGGACGATTTCCGACAGTTTGTCCTGCAACTCTTTGGAGATGTAGATTGCCTTGCGGTCATACAGGTCATTACGGTGCATGAAGAGTGAGATGTAATCTCCTTTGGCGGGATTCTTGCGACGTGTTCGGATGGGTAGTTGCGGTTCTTCCGAGACCTCTTTTCGTGTTTCCGAAACGGACGCATCCACCTCTTCGACGGTGGCAGGCGGAATCATCTCGCTCTCTTTCTTTTTCATCGGGATACCCTGCGAAATCAGTTCTCGGATGGCGACGGGGTCTATCGCCCCTTTATTCTTCTCTGCCATAGTTTTCAGGTTTTACGATGGACAAGATTTCCTCCACGAGCTCTTTCAGACGACTGCCTCTGAGCAGCGTGCGGGAGGCGGGAAAGATGGTCGAACGGAAGAGGGTTGTACCCTCATCCATCACTTCCTTTTTGTAGCGGGTCGTATTGGGGACTGCCGTCTTCAAGAGAGGAAGTCCCAACTCGGCAATGACCTTTTCATACATCGTATAGAGGGGTGTTTTCTCTCTGCCGTCCACCATGTTCCAAAAGAGGTAGATCCCTTTGTTGGCAGTGTCTGTATTGTCGGTTATCACCTCCTTGATGATGGCTGAAAAGCTCAACGTGCTTTCCAAGGATATACGGTCGGCGGAGATGGGTGTAAAAATGTAATCCATATTGGAGAGAGTGGTCAGCACACCGTCATTGTTGATGGTTCCGGGCAGGTCAAAAAAGACGAAATCCGTATCCGACTCATGTGTTTCCAGATATTCCCTGACCGTATCCACGGCTGCCTCTGCCGTGGCACAAAGGATGGTGTACGTGGGCTTTTGCAACTCGGAGAACTGGGTGGCTGCCAATTCCTGCAGCGCGGGGTTGCGATCCACCCCCTGTGCGTCACGCTGACGCATCGCATTGATGCTGAATTGCGGATAGTCGCAATCCACCACAATAAGGTTATACCCGCAGGTATAGTGCAGGTAACTCGCCGTCAAGACCGTAAAGGTCGTTTTGCCGACACCGCCCTTCTGGGTGGAGAAGGCAATGAAAACAGGTTTCTTTTTCATTTCATTTTCTGTTTAATGGTTCTACATATATGTGAGGAAAGGCGCATGCACGCCTTGGCTTGTTTCCTTGAAAAGGCAGATATGGAAATGAGTCCGTGAGGGAATAAATCTCCGGACAGGCATACGATAAGGTATTCCGATAAGAGAACATAGACCCACTTTGGGGGATATGTCCCTCTTTGTATAAGGGTGGAGATATATGACGGGAGGCATACTTGCACACGTCCACCCATCCATACTTCCACGCTTGTACCCTTGCGCAAGGGTATAAGGAGCGACGGGGGCAATAACTTGTAGATATTCTCATTCCTATTTTCATTTCCGTAATTGTCTGTTCAAATGGCTGTGGACAGGTTTTTAGACTTGGATAGGCAGGTATGTCCACCAACCTGCCCCTGTTCGACGGAGCAAATATAGATGCCCTCAAAGCCTCTTTTCTATCCTTTTTGCTAACTGCGTACTTGTGGCTTCGATATGCGTACTTGTGTCTACTTATGAGGTAAGTGTCTTAGATACAATGCATAGTAACTTTGCTCCCAAGCGGTAAGCCGAAGTTTTCGAGGCGTGAAGCGTTCTTTTTTGAGATACTCGACTTCCGTCCTTCATGGATGGATTTATTTGCGTCGGAGCAAATAGCAAGGTATGTTTTATGCAGCACGACTCCGTTTTTGCAGCATAAAACCCTTGCTCTTGCAGAGGGCTGAAAAAACTCCGAAGTCGTTTTTTCTTGGAAGGGAGAATGCCTTGTCTCGAATGCCGGTGATGCCGTGAAACACTAAAATCCAAAGTAGAAAATGAAACAAAAGAAAATGCGGGGCATAAGCTCCAAAGTGAAGACCGAGAAACGGGTCTCGGTCAATTTTACGGCGATGGAATTTGCCGAGTTTCTCTCCATGAAAGAGACGGCGGGCGTACAAAGTCAGTCGGCTTTCATCAAGGCAAGGGTCTTTGACAAGACTTTTCGTGTCATAAAAGTAGACCGCTCCTTGCTTGACTACTATCAAAAATTGACGACTTTGTACGGGCAGTTTCGGAGCGTAGGGGTCAATTACAACCAAGTAGTGGTCGCCTTAAAAAGCAATTTCACCGAGAAAAAAGCCTATGCCATGCTTGCCCAACTGGAGAAACTGACACTTGAATTGGCAGCTATCGGAGGAGAAATCGTACAACTCACCCGTGAATTTCAAGAGAAATGGTCGCAAAAATAAGCTATGGAAGTTCCTTGTATGGGGCGTTGGCATACAATGGAGAAAAGGTAAACGAGGGTGTCGCGAAGATTTTGGAGACCAACAAAGTGTTTTGTTCTGCCGATGGCATACACGATATTTCCGCTTGTATACAGGACTTTATGGCATATATGCCGAGTCATGTCCTCACTAAGAAACCGGTTATACACATCTCCTTGAATCCGCATCCCGATGACAGCCTCACCGATGAGCAGTTCTCTGCCATCGCATGGGAGTATATCGAAAAGATGGGCTACGCTAATCAACCCTTTATCGTTTATAAGCATGAAGACATAGACAGGCATCACCTGCATATTGTCACCTTAGCTGTCGATGAACGGGGAAAGAAGATTAACGATGGTAATAATTTCTATACCAGCACCCGTATTCTCAAAGAACTGGAACAGAAGTACGGTTTGATCCCTGCGCAAATGCGGAAGGAAAAAGAAGTGTTTCGCCTGCAAAAAGTCTGCTACGGCGACGGAGAGAATCTTAAAAAGCAACTGGTTTCGGTCATCAGACCGGCAGCGAAATTCTACCACTGTCCGAGTTTTAAGGAATACCGTGCTTTGCTCTCCACCTATAATATATGTGTGGAGGAGGTTAAGGGAGAGATACGCGGAAAAACCTATATGGGACTTCTCTACTTTGCCACGGATGACAAGGGGAATAAAGTCGGAAAAGTATTTAAATCCTCTCTCTTTGGGAAGTCTGTCGGATATGAAGCCCTGCAAAATAGATTCAAGGCGTCAAAGGAGAAACTGAAGGAAAAGCATCTTGCTCCTAAGACCAAAGCAATCGTAGCCGGAGCATTGAAGCGTTCTGCCACAAGAGAGGATTTCAGGGGGAACCTGCATCACAGGGGTATTGATGTCATCTTCCGAGAGAACGAGGAAGGGCGGCTCTATGGTGTCACCTTTATAGACCATAACAACGGCTGTGTCGTCAATGGCTCACGATTGGGCAAAGAACTTTCGGCAAACGCCGTTGCCGAGTGGTTCGACCGCCCGCATCCCGAACTGTCTGCTCCGATACAGCAGAGTGAGAAAGGCAGTATTTCCCAAACTCAGACTTCGGACGGAGATTCCGTCTTGGGCGGTCTTCTCGATCTGCCCTTGGAAGCCCACGGGACGGATTGGGAGGAAGAGCAGTTCCGAAGACGAATGCAGCGTAAGAAAAGAAAACAACGTAAACTCTAAAAAAACAGAAAGATTATGTCACAACAAGAAGACGATTTGAGGGCATTGGCGAAAATTATGGATTTTCTACGTGCCGTGAGTATTATATTGGTGGTTGCCCACCTCTATTGGTATTGTTACGAAGCCATCAAATTATGGGGTCTGAATATCGGTGTGGTGGACAGGATACTGATGAACTTCCACCGGACGGCGGGGTTGTTCGGAAATATGCTTTATACCAAGCTCTTTGTGCTGGTACTGATGGGGCTTTCCTGTTTAGGAACAAAGGGCGTTAAAGAGGAACACATCACTTGGTCTAAAATAGGAGTGTTCATGGGCGTCGGCTTTGTCTTTTTCTTCCTCAATTGGTGGATACTCGCCTTGCCTTTTCCCATTGAAGCCAATGCGGCTCTCTACACCTTTACGATAACTGTAGGATATGTGTGTCTGCTGATGGCGGGACTCTATATGAGCCGCCTCTTGAAGAACAACCTGATGGAGGATGTCTTCAATCAGGAGAACGAATCCTTTATGCAGGAAACAAGGCTATTGGAGAACGAGTACTCGGTCAATCTCCCGACCCGATTCTATTATCGCAAGAAATGGAACAGGGGATGGATAAACGTGGTGAATCCTTTTCGTGCGGTCTCCGTATTGGGAACGCCGGGTAGCGGTAAGTCCTATGCCATTATCAATAATTTCATCAAACAGCAAGTCGAAAAAGGATTTGCCATCTACTGCTACGACTTCAAATATCCTGACCTTTCCACGATTGTTTACAATCACTTGCTACATCACTCGGAAGGTTATAAGGTTAAGCCGAAGTTTTACGTGATCA
>ERZ772966.383-NODE-383-length-17727-cov-5.393108_pt1 | contig 17727 bp, 6 predicted proteins | sample MGYA00580680_ERZ772966 | MGnify/ENA primary metagenome ERZ772966 (study PRJEB29015, sample SAMEA2738055) | human oral metagenome | biome: human oral; feature: human-associated habitat; material: saliva | place: China | collected 2225 ...
GAATTCAAGACATAAAAAACTTGACACACTATCGAGTTCTCAAACAACACACCCAGCAGAACATCTAACGAATTTTTTATTTTCGTTGCTGTCCCGCAGGCACTCGTATAACTTTAGCTACCTCCCAGCAGCCTCGCAACCCGATTTGGGTGACGGTAGCCACAAAGAGCTAATTTTACGTTAAACCTGGTGACTTACAAGCTGTATTTCAGAGCCAACCAGGCCCGGCTGAATTGCCTGTTTAGGCTGGCCAAGAGCAATTTAAGCTAGGGGCAACCAGTTTGCCAGGCGCCGGGCGCGGGCCAAAATATTGTGACCGGCAACGCTTGTCACCCAAGAGCAACCCCGTAACTGCGGGGTTGCCCCGGACCGCTCTGAGGTGGGTGGAAAACAGTGCACGCGTAAGTAACAGTGCGCTTAGCGGCGCAGGAAGCTGGCAAAACCTAGCTGCCCAATACGTGCCTCCAACTGCTCCACCTGCGCGCCCCAGTTGTCGCCGTCGGAAATAAAACCCTCAGGCGCCCCCAAACTACGCGCCACTTGCAAAGCCAAACTAGCCACGCCGGCGTCGTGAAGAGAAGCAGCAACCCTAAATGCCCCCTCAACCCCGCCGGGGTAACCGGGATACACCGTCAGGCGCACCTCGTAATCCACGCCCGCGTTGAGTACCAGCTCCAGGGCACGCCAGGCCTTTTCTCCCCCACCGCCGCGCGCCACCACCTGGCGGTAATCGGGGCCAGGCAGGGCCTTAATGTCCAGGCCCACCCAGTCGACGGCGTCGGCGGCAAGTAAGCGGGCCAAATTACCCGGATAAATGCCGGCAGTGTGCAGTCCCACCGCAAAGCCCATGGCTTTAACCTCCTGGGCGGCGCTAAGCAGACCGGGCTGGCGAGTGGCCTCGCCGCCGGAAAAAACCAGGCCGTCCAGCAGACCGCGTCGGCGTTGCAGCAAGTCCACCACCTGCGACCAGGGCACACTCCCCGGGGTGCGGGGATCTAAAATTTCGTGGTTTTGACAGTACACGCAGCGCCAAGGGCAGCCCTGCAAGAAGATGCTGGCAGCCAGTTTGCCGGGCCAGTCCACCGTGGATAGGGGTACCAGCCCGGCTATCTGTAAGTCGGCTGCGTCAGGCATAAATCTCGGAGGTGACCACCTCGCGGGTGCGCACCCCGGCGTCGTCGAACTCAAAAGCACTACGTAACTGGCCGTGACCAGCAGCGCTAGACTCATCGAACATCTGCCGCTCGTGGTACTCGCCCTTCTTACCAATGTTGAAAGACTGCACCGGACGGAAGTAACCCATTACGCGGGTCCACACCTCGCAAGCCTGGGGCTCACGCTCAGGGTGGGCGGCGGCGCAACGCTCACAAGTGAAGTGCTCGCCAGCCAGGTAACCGTGCACCGGGCAAATAGAGAAGGTGGGCGTGATAGTGATGTAAGGCAGCTTGAAAGCAGTCAGTGAACGACGCACCAGTTCTTTACAAGCTTTGCCGGAAGAAACCCGCTCCCCCATGTACAGGTGCAGCACCGTACCGCCGGTGTACTTGCCCTGCAGCACTTCCTGATCTTCCAAAGCTTGGAAGGGGTCATCGGTGTAGCCCACGGGCAGCTGCGAGGAGTTGGTGTAGTAGGGCTCAGCTTCAGTCCCAGCCTGGATAATGTCGGGGAAACGCTTACGGTCCTCTTTAGCGAAACGGTAGGTGGTGCCTTCAGCCGGGGTGGCCTCCAGGTTGTAGAGGTGACCGGTGGCCTCCTGCAACTGCACCATGCGTTCACGCACGTGGTCTAAAACGCGCACGCACATCTCAAAGCCGCGCGGGTCGGTTAGGTCATAGGCGTCGTCGGAGAAGTTACGCACCATCTCGTTCATGCCGTTAACGCCAATGGTGGAGAAGTGGTTGTCCAGGCTACCCAGGTAGCGCTTGGAATAGGGGAACAAGCCGTGATCCATGTGGTGCTGGATGGTGGCGCGCTTGATCTCTAGGGATTGGCTGGCCAGGTCGATCAGCTCATCCATGCGGGCCACCAGCGCCGCCTCGTCACCCTTAAACAAGTAACCCAGGCGCGCCATGTTCAGAGTAACTACCCCAATGGAGCCGGTCAGCTCAGCTGAACCAAACAGGCCGTTGCCACGCTTTAACAGCTCACGCAGGTCCAGCTGGAGGCGGCAGCACATGGAGCGGATCATGTGCGGGTCCAGGTCAGAGTTAATGAAGTTTTGGAAGTAGGGCAAGCCGTACTTGGCAGTCATGTTGAACAGAGCATCTACGTTCTCGCCCTCCCACTCAAAATCAGGGGTGATGTTGTAGGTGGGGATCGGGAAGGTAAATACGCGCCCGTCGGCATCACCGGCAGTCATAACCTCAATGAAAGCCTTGTTGATGACGTCCATTTCAGGCTGCAAGTCGCCGTAGGTAAAGTCCATGAGTTCGTCGCCGATTAGCGGGTACTCGTCGCGCAGGTCGTCTGGGCAGGTCCAGTCGAAGGTCAGGTTGGTGAAAGGGCACTGGCTACCCCAGCGGCTGGGCACGTTCAGGTTGTAGATCAGCTCCTGCATACACTGGACGATCTGGTCGTAACTCATGTCGTCCTTGCGCACGAAAGGCGCCATGTAGGTGTCAAAAGAGCTGAAGGCTTGGGCGCCAGCCCATTCGTTTTGCAGCGTGCCCAGGAAGTTAACGATCTGCCCGCATGCTGAGGAGAAGTGCTTGGGCGGGGCTGAAGCGATAGACCCACTCACCCCATTGAAACCCTCCTGAAGCAGGCGCTTTAGGCTCCAGCCAGCGCAGTAGCCGGCAAACATGTCCAGGTCGTGGATGTGGTAGTCGCCTTCACGGTGAGGGGTGCCAATGGCCGGGGTGTAGACGTGCTCAAGCCAGTAGTTGGCCACCATTTTGCCGGCAGAGTTAAGGATCAGACCGCCCAGCGAGTAGCCCTGGTTGGCGTTGGCGTTCACGCGCCAGTCGCTGCGGTCTAGGTACTCGTTGATAGTGGCAATAGCGTCGACGTCGTAGTGCTGCCCAGCAGTCATTGCTGCGCCGTCGTGGTTGGTTGCGGCTTTGGCAGAGTCAAAACGCGGGTCCATCTGGCAGTCCTTTCACGAAAAAGACGCACAATGAGGTCACGCGGGAAATGGGGAGAATAACGGCGCGGCCACTACATGTTGTGCTTCGATTTACAAGAGACAACATTATCTTGTGGTAGCGCTTTATACAGGTCCCAAAGTCCCGAGGTGAGCAAATGTGCTTTTATAGCCGCGCACCCCCAGCTGGTATAGCCGTGCGCTCCCCCAGCTCGCACGCAAAATCCGTACAAAGCCAGCCAAATCTGCCGGCCCACCCCCGCAGCCGCAGGCTCGCACGCAAAATCCACGCGAAGAACTGCCCTGGCCCGGTTCGCGGCCGCCGGTGATTACAACCGGCGATCATCACAACCGCAGCCAGGGCAGATAGCGCTATATCAGCACCATAGCGCTTTCGGGGCGGCGCCCCGCGCTAGGCAGGGTGGCGCCCCGCGCGTCAGACAGGCCATCGGGCCCCACGCACTAGGGGCGCTACCTATGCGCGTCGGGGCGCTACACACTTGTCCCAAGCGCCGTGCGCAAACGGGCCGTGCTACCTATGCGCGTCGGGGCGCCGCCCGCCAAAACTCAGGCCAAAACCTCGTTGAAGGCTTCGCTGGAGCTGGGGTGGGTGTAGATCGCGCCGGCTAGGTCGGCAGCGGTCAGGCCCTGCTTGATGGCCAGCGCCACCAGGTTGATCAGCTCCTGGGAGTCGATCACCAGCAGTGAGGCGCCCAGGATGCGGTCAGTGGCGGCGTCGATCACGAACTTAATGACGCCGTCGGGGTTGCCCACAATCTTGGGACGCGGCATGGCGGCAATAGCAGCCACAGGCTTGGAGGCCACACGCACCTCATAGCCGGCCTCGCGGGCAGCCTGCTCACCTAGACCCACGGTCGACAGCGGCGGGTTGATGAAGGTGGAGGTGGGAATGATGCGCCCGGCAGTAGAGCGCTTACCGGAGCCCACCAGCTGGTCCATCACCACACGGTGGTCGTCGAAAGAAATGTAGGTGAACTGCGGGCCACCGTTAACGTCACCAACAGCAAACACGCCGGGCACATTGGTGCGGCAGAACTCGTCCACAACCACTTCGCCGCGAGCGCCGGTAGCGATTCCGGCAGTTTCCAGACCTAGCCCGTCGGTGGCGGGGCGGCGGCCGATTGCCAGCAGCACATAGTCCACGGCTAGTTCTTGGTTTTCCATCTCGCCTGCGGGGGTGGCCAGGGTGTAGTTAACGACGACGCCGTCGCCGTTTTCCACGAAGGAGGCCACCTTGGCGCCATTTACGAACTGCACCCCGTGCTTGGCCAGAATGTCGGTGGCGACGCTAGCCACGTCGGCGTCGAAACGGGTGAAGGGGGCCTCGGCGGCGTCGATTACCGTGACTTGCACGCCAAGCTGGGCGAACATGTCGGCGTATTCCAGGCCGATGGGGCCGCCACCAACTACCGCTAGGCGGCCGGGCAGGGTGGGTAGGAACTGGATGCCGGTAGAGTCAACCACGCGCTTAGAGTCAACGCCGGGGATCGGGGGCACTACCGGGCGGGCGCCGGTGTTGATGATGATGGTGTCGGCGGTTAGTAGCCAGGTGCCTTGCTCGCCGTTTACACGCACGGTCTTAGGGCCTACGAATTCGCCGGTGCCGTCGTAGATGTCTACGCCTTTGTCGGCCACCATGTGGTAGTTGGCGTTGTTGAGCTTTTCGATTAGGGCGTTGCGGGCTTTTTGGGCGCCGGCGAAGATGGCGGCGTCGCAGCTGGTTTCAGCTTCGCGGGCCTTGGCGGCCAGGGCCTGCTCGACTTCCACAATTAGTTTTTTGGTGGGCACGCAGGCAATGTTGATGCAGGTGCCGCCGTACATGGCGGGGCTGGCTTCTACCAGCGCCACTTTTTGGCCACGTAGAGCTAGTTTCTGGGCAATGGTTTTGCCGGCTTTACCCCAGCCGACAACTAGGGCGTCGTAGCTCTTGGGGGTGGTTTCGTCGAGGCTCACTTACGGCTCCTGATCAATAGTGGGGACGACGGCGGCCATCTAGTGCGCTTACCCGTCGCAGGTCCTAACGCCTCTATGAACCGACTTTAGTCCCAGGTTATTCCTGTTAGTTGGCTCTACTTCACTGTGATAGGGCCAACCTTGGCTGCCCTGGCGGCTGCGCAAGCAAATAGGCGTGCAGTCAGGCAGCGCCAACCTTGCGCGCGCAGCCGGGCGGCGCGGCGTTGAGGACCTGGCCAACCCTGCGCGGGCGCAACGTTAACGCCCAGGCCGGCGGCGGCGTCGAGAACGCGGGCCACCCACGCCGAGCCCAGCCACCGCCGCCACCACAGAACGCGGCGCACCACAGAACGCATCACCACAGAACGCATCACCACTGCACCAAAACCAACAGATTCTTTCAAAAGTTTTCACTTTCGACCTTGTCAGTGACTAGACTTGACCCTGACCCAACCCTTCTCACAAGGAGATACGATGGCGTACTTCAAAAGGTGGCTGGCAGTGCCCGCAGTGGCGGCGCTGTCATTGTCACTGCTGCCAACGGCGGCATTGAGCGTAGCCAACGCTGAGTCGACACAGGGCCGCAATGTGGCTCTGGCAAGCGCAGGTACCACCGTTTCCGCTTCCGGTCAGGAAGTTGCCGGCCAGTGGGGGCCGGATAAGGTAAACGACGGCGTAATCAACGTTGGTGCCGCCAAAGCCGATCAGTCACGTTGGTCTTCAAACACTGCCGACGACGCTCAGGTCACTTTGACCTTCTCAAAACCCACCAAGATCCACCACGTCGCGATTCACTGGGAGGTGGCTTGCGCGGCAGCCTACCACCTAGAGGTATCCACCGACGGAACTACCTTCAAACGCGCCACTGATACCATTAGGCCCACGTGTGGCACCGCCGATGGCGCCGCGCGAGACGAGCAGAAACTCACCAAAGTCAGTGCCGACGCCGCCTATAAAGCTGTCCGTATGCAGGCTGAAGACCGTACTCCCTTTGGTGGAGTTAAATACGGCGTGTCCCTATGGGAGTTTGAAGTGTGGGATGGTCCTCAAGCAAACAGTGAACCCAGCCAGCCGGCAGCTAACACTGGCCTAGGCCTGGTGCCCCTACCGGCAGAGTTAAAAGACAACTCTGCCAGCCAGGACTCTTTTGAGCTCAGCCAAGACACTAAGCTAGTCGCCCCCGGTGACGCTAAGGACGCGGCTGAGCTATTTGCTGCCCAGGCCCGCCTGTCCACCGGCTACCCGCTGCCGGTGGTTGACTCTGGCGAGGCCAGCGGCAACATTACTTTCAAAACCGGTGCGGTTGCCGGTCACAGCGGCGCCGAAGCCTACGCCCTGACCTCCACCAAGAGCGGGGTAACTATCACAGCTAACGCCGCCCACGGTTTCTTCAACGCCACCCAGACGCTGCGTCAGCTACTGCCGGGCTTTATTAACTCCAAGTACCCGGTCTATGCGGCCTGGGAGGTGCCCGCCGTCGAAATTAAAGACTCCCCGCGCTACTCCTACCGCGCCATCATGCTTGACCCGGCTCGCTCTTTCCTGACGGTAGACGAAGTCAAGCACGTGCTTGACCAGATGGCCTCGCTAAAGATGAGCTACCTGCACTTCCACCTGGCTGATGACCAGGGTTGGCGCATTGAGATCACCAATGAGGGCCGCGCTGAGGGTGACACCATTGACTACACCCGTCTAACCGGCGTTTCTGGCCGCACCGCCATGAACATGCACGACAAGGCCAAGTCCAATGAGGTAGGCCGCACCGGCTACTACACCCAGGCACAGTACAAGGAAATTGTGGCCTACGCCGCCGCCCGCCACATCACCCTGGTGCCCGAAATTGACCTGCCTGGTCACACCAACGCCGCCCTGCACGCTATCCCGCAGCTGAACACGGCTGGCTCCTCCCACCAGGCCACCACCGCTGAGCCCACCGCCCCCGCTAACGGCACCGGCGCGGTTGGCTACTCCTACCTGGACCCCAACTCTGAAGTGTCCTTTACCTTCGTAAAGCACGTGTTGGGCCAGTTGGCGGCCATCACCCCCGGCGCCTACCTGCACGTGGGTGGCGACGAGCCGCACTCGATGACCTCGCGTTACGGTACTGCGGTTTACAACAAGTTCCTTAACCGGGTTGGCACTATTGTGCGTGACCTGGGCAAGCACCCCATTGGTTGGAATGAGTACGCCGGCACTGACCTGAAATCGGGCGACGCCGTGCAGTACTGGGTGGGGAACTCCGCCTCCACTAAGGATGCAGCCCTGAACAAGGGTGCCAAGATCGTGATGAGTCGCGGCGCTTCGTCCTACATTGACCAGAAGTACAACCCCAAGACCCCTATCGGTTTGAACTGGGCTTGCGCCGGGGTTTGTGACGCCCCGCAGTACTACAACTGGGACCCCAAGACGGTTATCTCCGGCTTGAGTGACGAACACATTTTGGGCCCTGAAGCGCCGCTTTGGTCTGAAACCGTGCGCGGCAGCACTGAGGTGGACCTGCTGGCTTGGCCGCGCGGCGCCTCCCACGCCGAGATTGGCTGGACCCCGCAGGCTAAGCGCAACGTCACCGACTTCACCCAGCGTCTAGGGATTGTGGGCACCCACTGGAATGTGGCTGGCCAGAACTTCTATGACACCTCGCTGGTTAAGTGGAATTGGGAGCTGGCAGGTAACCCCGGCACTAGCGCCCCCACTAACACTTCTGTCACCTTCCCGCTGGGTTACCTCTCGGCCCCCGGCACGAAGGTTGCGGGTAACGCTATTAGCCCCGACAGCACCAATGACGACGACGGCGTATCTAACTCGACCCTGCCCGCCGGCACCACCATCAGTGTGGACTGGGGTGACGGTTCGAGCGAAACCACGGCCGCCGTCGTCGCTGACACCCCGCGCGACGCCTACCACTCAGCTGGGGTTTACCGCCTGCTAGGTGAGCACAAGTACGCCACTGCCGGCGACTATGTGGCCACGTTAAAGATTGGTGGCGAAGAGGTTAACTACGCCGCTATTCACGTTGCCGACGACGCTGCAGCCCCGCAGCTGCCCGCCGCCTGGGATGCCTCGGTTAGCCCCAAGGTGACTATCGAAAAGACCACGCTAACCGTGGGCGAGCGCATCCACATTGAGGCGTCGGGCTTCCAGCCTGGCCAGCTGATCGCCATCAAGATTGGTGACGCTTTTGTGGGTAACATTCGCGCTGGCGAGGACGGCACCCGCGTGCAGGATCTGCTGATTGACGGCTCCATGACCAACGGTGAGCACGACATGACCTTCACCCAGGGCGAGCGGGTAGTGACCATTAAGGTCACCATCTCGGGCGGCACTGTGCCACTGCCGCACCGCGTAGCCAGGGGCAAGGTGAAGCCCGTCTGGGTTGACTCCCAGGAGGAAACCGGCGAAACCCCGCCTAACGGCCCAGTTACGGCTGCTTTCGACGGCGACCCCAACACCTTCTGGCACACCCGCTGGAGCGCTGGTAACGATGGCTTCCCCCACGGCGTGATCATGAAGATCGAGGCCCCTGCCGGCCAGACCTGTAAGTTTGCTGGCTTGGAGTACACCGGCCGTAAGGGCAACGCTAACTCGCGCGCCAAGGACTACCGCCTGTATGTCTCTGCCACCGGCAACAAGGATGACTGGACGCTGGTTGGCCAAGGCACCTTCAAGTCTTCTGACGCACCCCAAACTGTGCTGCCCACGGCGGCCAGTGTTCCTAACGGTTGCTTCGTCTACTTTGAGCAGCTAAGCAGCCAAAACGGGGACAACTATGGTGGCGCAGCTGAGATTGCGTTGGGGGCTACCTTCACGGCTGAGTCTGCTTCGCCCAGCCCGGCCCCGACGGCGACGGCTACTTCAGCTCCGACGGCGTCCCCGGCCCCTACGGCGTCACCCACGGCTGAGCCCACCAGTGAACCTACCGCTGAGCCGACCAGCGAACCTACGGCTGAGCCGACCGCCCAGCCCACCAGTGAACCTACCGCCGAGCCCACCCAGGCTCCGACGGCGTCGCCCACCGCTGAGCCCACCCAGGCTCCGACGGCGTCGCCCACCGCTGAGCCCACCGCTGAGCCGACCGCCCAGCCCACCGCCGAGCCGACCAACCCGGCAGTCGAACCCACCGCCCAACCCACCTCGGCCCCTGCCCCCACTAGCGCGATGCCCACCGCGCCTGGTAGCGGCAAGCCCAGTGCGCTGCCTAGCGCTAAGCCCACGGTGCCCGGCCAGCCTCAGCTACAGCCCACCGCCCCGGTTGCCAACGCCACCACTCCAGTGGTTGGTAACCGCACCACCGCCTCGCCGCGCGGCGGCCTAGCCCACACGGGTGTGGCCACTGGCGCCTTTGCGTTGGCAGCTATCGCGATGAGCGCTGGGGGCCTAGCCCTGCGTCGTCGTCGTCAGGACTGATAGCGCCCCCATATACAGGGCTAAATACAGCTATCAACCAAGGTCAGTTGGTTCATCCTCAACTAACCACAAACTGACCTAAGGGGTGGCAGCGGATATTAACCGCAATGTCCGCTGCCACCCCTTAAACAAACCCTCCCCTCTTTAAACAAACACCCTCCCCCGGCTGCGGCCGGATCTTCGCATAGGAGCGATAATGCCCAGAAAACTGGCCAAACGTGCGGCTACGTTAGCCGCCGTCGTTGGCATGGCCCTGGCAGGAGGCGCACTACCAATCTCGGTAGCCCAAGCCGCAAGCGCGGCTCCGCCCGCCAAATACGCCACTGCCGACATCACCTTCCCCGGCAACGACGGTAAACCCCACAAAGTCACTTTTGACAAGAACTCCTTCATGGTTGATGGACAGCGTCTAAACGTGTGGTCTGGCGAGATCCACTACTGGCGCGCCCCGGATGTGAACTCTTGGCGCGATCTATTCCAAAAGATGCGCGCTAACGGTTACAACGCGGTATCCCTGTACTTCTTCTGGGGTCTACACCAATCTAAAGAAGGCGGCCCCTTCGACTTCTCCAAGGGCACCATTAAAGACCTCGACCTGCTGCTAACCATGGCTAAGGAAGAGGGACTGTATGTCATTGCCCGCCCCGGCCCCTACGTTAACGCCGAAATTTCTATGGGTGGCCTGCCAGCCTGGATGACTAACTATTCAGGCGGCCTGCGCACCACCGACCCCAAGGTGCTGGCAGCCTCCAAAGCCTGGCTGCACGCCTTTAACCAAATTGCCTCCAAGCACCTGGTTACTAAGGGTGGCGGCTCGGTGCTGCTGTATCAGGTGGAAAACGAGCTACTTAGCGACAACGCCGCGCGTAGCGCTTTCCTTAAGAGCCTGGTAGCCCAGGTTAAAGCCGACGGTATTGATGTGCCCCTATTCCACAATGACTATGGGCTCGGTGGACGCTTTAAAAACACCAGCCTTTACGGCACGGACTTTTACGCCTACGACAAGTACCCGGTAGGTTTCAACTGCTCAGCCGGACGCAACCGGATTGATGACTCAGAAGCCACTTTCCGCAGCTACGCCCCCAACTCGCCGCATTTCATCACCGAATCTCAAGGCGGCGCCTTCACCCCTTGGGGGGCCAGCTACAACGCCTCAGACTGTTACACCTACACCGATGAAGGCTTAACCCGCCAATGGGGCGTACACAACATCGGTAACGGGGTAACCGCCTTCAACTACTACATGGCCTATGGCGGCACCAACTGGGGTTGGACTGGGGCGCCCGCCTCCGGCTTCACCTCCTACGACTACGGCGCCGGCATCACTGAAGACCGCACCTTGACCCCCAAGGCCAGCGTGCAAAAAGAAACCGGCTACTACACCAAAGCAGTACCCGAGTTAAGCGGCATGAACCCGGTGCAGGCCCCCAGCGCCGTCGTCGAATCTGGCTCCAACGTGAAGATTTACGCCCGCCAAGCCGAAGCCGGACAGGGCTCAGTGACCGGCAACGGCGTACGCACCTACGCCATGCGCCTAGCCAACTCCAACGACACCACTGAAACCACCTTCACCACGGCGCTAAGCCTAGGCAAGCCGCGCGGCGCCACCACCACAGGCTTTAGCCACGACGACCGCAACAGCGCCATCACCTACACCGGCTCCTGGAGCCAGGTAGCTGACTCATCGGCAGCCTCAGGCACGCTCACCCGCACCAAGACTGTGGGCGACACGGCCTCCTTCACCTTCACCGGCACCGGGGTGCGGCTAATTACCGCCACCGGCACCGATCACGGCTACTTCAAGGTTTCTATCGACGGCGGCGAGGCCCAGCTGGTCACCAGCGCCCACGTAGACACTGAGCAGAACAAGCCCACCCAGCTGGAGGCTTACCGCATTGAAAACCTCAGCCCCGGCCAGCACACCATTAAGGTGGAAAATGTTGGTTTCGACGGCGCAAATGTGGTTGATATTGACGCTTTCGACGTTCTAGGGTCGACGGCGGTCCAAGCCCCCATCTACAACGACTCTGACACTTCTTTCTTCACCTTCACCGGCTCTTGGCAGTACGCCACCGGTAAGAACTGGACTCAGGGTGACCACTCTGGTGACGAAACCTTCTCTAAGACTGCCGGCGACTCCTACACCTTCACTTTCACCGGCGTAGGTTTTGACATCATTGCGCCCTTCTCCTCCAACCACGGCTCGGCCACGGTAACCGTTGACGGCCAGGAAGTGGGCCAGACCAAGGAGGATGTCACCTCTGAGGCCACTCCGCAACAAACCGTCTTTAGCTGGCGCGCCGAAAAGGGCGCCCAGGGCGGCGCGCAGGCTGGCACGCAGGCTGGCACGCAGGCTGGTACGCAGGGCGGCGCGCAGGCCGGCGCGGAGGGCGGCGCGACCGCCTCGGGCACCGATAAGGCTGGCGCGACCGCCAACCAGACAGTCGAGCCCACCACGCACACCGTGACGGTGACTGTGGACGGGAAAGCTTTCAGCGGCTCACAAGACACCTTCGTATCCCTAGACGCTGTCAAGGTTTACCCCAACGCCAAGTCCCTGCCCGGCGAAAACAATGATGAGGCAGACGGAACCATCTCTTGGAAGCGCATCCCGCAAAAGGAAGGCACCACCCTGGCTCTGCACGGGCGCGACGCCATCATGCTGACCGCTGACAAGCAGGTGGGTGGGCACGAGCTGTACTACACCACCAGCCAAATGTTTGGCGCTACGCTTGCCAGCGCCGGCGGGTCCTTACAGTATCTAACCGGTACGCGCGGCGACAGCGGCGAAACCGTATTGCACTACACCACCCAACCCCAGGTCAGCGCCCCTGAGGGAGTTGAGCAAACCTGGGATGCAGCCACCGGCCAACTGCGCCTGAACTACACCTACACGGCCTCGCCCCAGCAAATCACCATTAAGGACGGCGACAAGGTACTCTCCCTGCGCATCATTGACCGCACCACAGCCCAAACCACTTGGCTACTTGACGGCACCCGCAACGGCAAGCTCAGCAGCGTAGCCGTTGAGGGCGTGGAACTGGCTCGCACCGCCAAGTTCACCGGCAAGGACACCTTGCAGCTAACCGGTTCGGTCTCCGCTGAGTCTAATGTGCGCGTGATTACCCCCGCCGGCATTAACCACGTGGGCTTCAACGGCGGCTCGCTCAACCCAGCTAGCTCCACTGGCAGCGCTGGCAATGCTGGCAATGCTGGCGCCGCCAAGTTCACCGGCACTGCTGGTGCCGCTGCAAGCGCCACCAAAGCTGCCACCGGCACCAACAACGCTAGCGGCGCCAGCAACGCTACTGGCACGGGCGACGTCGGCGTCTTTACCGGCAAAGTACCCGGGCCGGCAGCCGTAGCCAGCCAGCAGCTAAGCTTCGTCAAAGCCACCGACTACGCCGAAGCCAAAGCCACTTATGACGACTCCAAGTGGAAGGTTGCCGCCGACACCCAGGCCGCCAACCCCCGCTTCCAAGGCCCGGGCGAATACTCCAACACCGTGCTGGACTCCAACCACTACGGCTTCTACGAAGGCTCAGTGTGGTACCGGGGCACCTTCACCGCCACCAAGGCCGACCCCTACCTGTACCTACAGGGCAACGGCGGCTCGGGCGTACCCTCGCAGGGCAAGAACCCCGCTTTCATGCAGGTGTGGGTTAACGGCGTCTACGCCGGGGCCTACGACGCCGCCGGCAACTGGGCCAAGGTGAACGTCCCCGCCGGCACCGTCAAGAGCGGCGACAAGGTCACCGTAGCTGTGCTGGTCAACAACCTCGGGCAAAACCTGGACTGGTCCGACGACGGCCTGTCCAAGCAAAACCGTGGCCTGTTTGACGTAGCCATTGAGGGCTCCACCGCCACCTGGAAGATCCACGGCGCCGACGCTGACTTTGCAGCCAAGGCAGCCACCAACCCCTCAGGCACGCTCTACAACAACGGCGGTCTGGGCGGCGAAAAGGCCGGCTTCCACATGCCCGGCTTTGACGACTCCAAGTGGGCCAAGGCCGACAACCTGCACTCGCCGGCCGGCGTCACCTGGTACCGCGCCCGCGTCAAGCTGAACCTGCCTGCCAACCAGGACAGCGCTTTCCGCCTGGACATCAACTCCTCGCGCTTTAGCTCCCTGGGTGACCGCGCGCAGGCCACGCTTTTCGTCAACGGCTGGAACACCGGCGTCTACATTGGTGACCGGGGACCGCAAACCTCGTTCACGATCCCCGCCGGGTTCCTCAACCCCAACGGTGAGAACGTCATTTCGATTGCGGTGGCAGCCAAGGAAGACGGCATGGGTCCCGATTCGGTGACTCTGCGCGCCGTCCACTCCACCACCAAGCCCGTGCTTGGCTCCACGCCTGCGCCCACTGGCGGCCCGACGGCGCAGCCGACTGGCGCGCCTACTGCGGCGCCCACTGTGGCGCCCACTGGCGCACCTACTGCGGCGCCCACCGTGACGCCCACCGTGACGCCCACTGTGGCTCCCACTGCGGCGCCCACTGTGGCTCCGACGGCCCAGCCCACTGCCACTGTCAGCCCGACGGCGACGGCTCAGCCGACTGTCAGCCCAACTGGTGCGCCCACGGCCAACCCAACAGCCGCACCCACTGGCCAGCCCTCGCCAGCTCCCACGGCGGCCCCCACTGGCACGCCGACAACTCCTGGCCAGCCCACCACCTCGCCGCAGCCCACCGCAAGCCCGACGGCGTCGTCGGCCCCTGGACAACCCACGGCAGGGCCAGGCCAACCCACTGCCAGCCCAACGGCGTCGGTCCACCCCACTGCGGCCCCCGGGCAGCCGGGCAAGCCAAGCACAGCACCGGCGCCTGACGGCACTCGGGAGCCCATGGCCGGCGAGCAGTTGCCGCGCACGGGCGTGAACCTGGCGCTTGGGCTCGGGGCAGCTGCGGCGCTCGCGGGCGGCCTAGTGTTGCTGCGCAGGCGGCGTGCCCTGTAAATGTGCAGGTGACACCCCTGCGAATACGCAGGCGACGTGACCTGTGAGGCCGGGCCATGGACAGTGTCTGCTGCCTTGCAAGCAGCAGACATGGCCAGCAGCTCTGCGTTAGAGGCAGTGACCTGTGTAAGCAGTAATCTTGCGCGCGCAGTAGACCTACCTGAGAGGCAGTAAACCTGCGCCCACAGATACAGGCAAAATCGTCCCTTCCCTATAAAACCCCAGCGGAAAATCATAGGGAAGGGACGATTTTATGTGCGCTTGAGAGCGGGCTTCCACATACTGAACCCGCTTATCCACACACTGGTCTTTTCGGGCGAGCGTAGATCAGTAGATCAAATTGGGAGCTAGTACAGACCCAATTCTGGCGAAGGTTGAGCCAGTTCTACCGATCCACTTTTTGGAGCACCGGCCTTTTCGGGCGCCAACCACACAGCAAAAGCACCAACCGCCCAGCGAAGCAGTCCAGCCACCCACCCAACTACTCGGCAAACCAGCGACCCTATGTAGAACCTCCCACCAGGGAAAACCAACCCCGCCACTACATCTACCTCACCAGGGGCAAGCAGACTACTCACTACACCGCCTAACCATGACAGCCAGAATGCTTGGGATGCGTAGACCAGTTAGAACACCTAAATATTTTTGGGCCACACCAACTTCAGACAGCCCCCACGCTTCAGACAACCCCAGGCAAGAACTAACCGCAACAACTACCAAGAGATGCAGTGCGACGTCGGGAGAAATTTCATGCCTACTCCGCACCTTCTCACAGATACGGAAAAATCGTCCGTTCCCTATAAAACCCCATTGAAAAATCATAGGGAACGGACGATTTTGGGTGTATTTGTGAAATTAGGTGTACGTACATTGATACCCATATCTCACATACTGACCATTTTGCCCGCCCTAGAAAACACCACTAAGTCACCCCACCTCAGGTGGGCCAACAGCTCAAGCCCCGCGCGACGGCCAGGCACGCCAGACATGTCAGTAACTCAGACATGATCCCCAGGTGTGGAACCCTCAGAACCTCAGGTATGGAAACCTCAGGCCTAGTCCCAGACTTTGTGCACTGCGTCAGGCAACACCTCAGGCCTTGTTAGCCACTCAGGTCTGGAAGCCTCAAGCCTGGCCTCCACCTCAGACCTTGCGCGGCCACTCCAGACCCCACACAACCCCTCAAGCCTTGTGCGCAGAAATGGCAAACTGCAGCGGCAGCCGCTCGGGCTGCTCGCGCAAACGCCACATTCCGTCCGCGTGTTGCTCCATAAGCCCAGGCCAGGGGCACCAAGCGGAATAGGTGAACTCTTCGACGCCGTCGACCACTAATCCCGCATCAATCAGCGCCGTGATGATTTGCCCCAGGGAATGATTCCACTGGTGATTTGTGGTGTGGGCGATGCGAGGGACGCCGGGAGTATCCACATAGCTTGAGTCGTCGTCCCAGGTCATGGGGGTATCAAGCTGGAAGTAGGGCTGCTCAACCTTCAGCCCATCAGACACGTCCTCGCCGATTGCCATGAACATGGGATGATCATCGCGAATGAAGAAAGTGCCCCCGGGCTTAAGCAGGGACGCAATGACGCAAGCCCATTGCACGACGTCGGGCAGCCAGCAAAGGACGCCAATGGATGTATAGACCAGGTCGAAGTAACCACTTACCGCCTGCCGCGCGTCATAGACATTGGCGTGCACGTACTCGACGTCCACCCCGGCCTTATCTGCGATGGCACGCGCGTGGGCCAGAGAAGTCTCAGACAGGTCTAGGCCCACAACTCGCGCAGCTCCGCGACGGGCAAATCCAATCGTGTCCGTCCCAACGTGGCACTGCAAATGCATGACTTGCTTGCCGGCCAGGTCGCCAAAGCGCCCAATATCGAGGGCAAGCTCCGCGCTGATGGCGTTGGGGTCCGCGAGCAGGCGGCGCAGGCCACAGTAGTCGCCGGCCATGTGCAGGTTCGCGCGGTCATTCCAGTTTTTCTCGTTGTCTGAAAACCAAGCGGATTGATTAGTCAATTTACTCATTGGAGATTTCCTAAGGGTATTTTCGTTTTTCCGGCCAGCGCGCTTTCTTGGCTGCCAGGCATGGTTACGCCCGGCCACACTTTCTTTACAGCTAGTACGCGCCGGCTTGATCTGCTTAGACTACGTGCCGGCTTGACTGGCCCGACTGTTGAGGAATTTTACTTCTAGGTTTGACGACGGCGCCCTCGCCTTTACTGGCATCATCTTTACTGCCGGTGTCATCGCCTTCGCTAGTGCCGACGACGGCGCCCGGCCTCTACTGACGGCGCCTGTACGCGGGCGGGGTTACAAATACTGACATTTCGTCCCCTCCCTATAAAACCCCATGAAAAAATCATAGGGAGGGGACGATTTTGGGTGTGTTTGTATAGCCAGGGTGTGCTGCGGAGACAAAATGTTTCACGTGAAATAATGCCTGCATGGCTGCACGCGACTCTTACCGAGGCCCCCAAAACCACTCCCACCGCTCCGACAGTTCCGGTTATTCAGGCCGCCAGAGCAACTCTTCCTACAGCTCAGAGCGCCAGGGCCGCCGCTCCTCAGACCAGGGCCGCCGCTCCTCAGACCAGGGCCGCCAGTCCTCCGGTTCATCCCACAATTCAGGCCCGGCCCGTAATTCAGGCAACTATTCTGGTTCATCCCGCAGCTCAGGCCAGCGCCGCTTCAATGATGAGCCGCGCGAATCAACCCTCAATGAACTCACCAGCCACCTGCACGCAATTGACGGCCGCTCCTACGCCGCCTACAAGGCGATCGTCGGCCGCTACGCCGCGCCCGAGGGCTGGGTCCTGCACGTCGACCGCGTCCAGCCCGACCCCTACGCCCCGCCCACCCGCATCCACGTGGACGTGCCCGCCGACCTGCCGGGCCTGGAGGTCCTGGCCGAGCGCGCCCTGCTGGAGACGGCGGACCGGCGCCTGGCCGTCGGCGACTTCCTCACCCGCGAGCTGCGCGCGGGCTTCGGGGGCACGGCCCTGTCCATCGCCGCCCCGGGCCAGGAGATCCTGGAGCGCTCCGCCGTCGTCCTTCTGCCCGACGCCGACCCGCAGGAGGACGGGGAGGACGGCGAGCAGGCGGCCAGTGCCGCCGCCTGGACGTTGGAGATCCGCGCCCGTATGGCCCTGCCGGCGCGCGGGCGCTCCATCCAGGGGCACGAGGCCTCCCGCATCATCAGCCGGGACCTGACCCGCGCCCTGGCCGCCGCCCTCGCCCAGCCCGGAACCGTCCTGGTCCTGGACAACTGCGAGCACCTGGCCGACCAGGTCGCCGACCTCGTCGGGCC
>ERZ772966.385-NODE-385-length-17577-cov-13.579500_pt1 | contig 17577 bp, 8 predicted proteins | sample MGYA00580680_ERZ772966 | MGnify/ENA primary metagenome ERZ772966 (study PRJEB29015, sample SAMEA2738055) | human oral metagenome | biome: human oral; feature: human-associated habitat; material: saliva | place: China | collected 2225 ...
AGGACGAGCGCGCCTGCGTGGAGGCGATGCAGGCGGCGAACGTGCTGGAGCTTGCGGAGCGTCCCATTGAGGCACTCTCGGGCGGTCAGCGTCAGCGCGTGTGGATCGCCATGACCCTGGCGCAGCAGACCCCGCTGATTCTGCTCGATGAGCCGACCACCTACCTGGATATCACGCACCAGATTGAGGTGCTGAACCTGACGAAGAAATTGCATTCCGAAGGCCGAACTGTGGCCGTGGTGTTGCATGACCTGAACCTTGCTTTCAGGTATGCTACTCATGTTGTGTTAATGAAGCAGGGCCGGATTATCGCTCAGGGTGATCCGCGTGCAATAATTACACCGGAACTTATTCAGGAAGTTTTTGACCTGCAATCGGTCATTATTCCTGATCCGTGCACTGGTACCCCTTTGGTGATTCCGAAGGAGAACCAAACGATTCATATTGCCGCTGACGCTATTTCGGCGGCCCGCGAAAGCGAGTAGTTTTCGCCCCTAAGCCGCGTGGGAGTTTGCACCAACCGTCTCAGTACGGCTGGAAAAGCTCGGCATTGCGCCAAGCAGCGAACGCTAGGATCTGAGGGACCCAGGATCCCCTGCGCGTAGGGCGCCTACCCGGTGCTCGCCCGTCTTTGACGCATGAACGGACCCGAGCACTGGGTAGGTTCCATTTTTGGGAACCCGTAGATGAGGCACCGAGACTGCCGCATGAGACTTTGAAAGTTGTAACTTGAGAGGTTTGATGCACGGTCTCTGTGCCTCATCTCATTTAACTTCTGAGCTGGCCTGGGCGGGGCTGAGCCGGTCTGGACGGGGTTGGGTGGCGGCGGCTTCGTGTTTGGGTTTGAGAAGCGTGTGCTGGCTGTCATTCTTGTCATGTTTTGGTTCTTTCGCTTTTCCCTTTGGCTGGAGTTTGGGTAAGGGATACCATAGAGTGAGGTAGTAGAGGCTAACTAACGATAATGCGCCTCCTCACCGATTCTCACCGATTGAGTGTTTCCACAGACCAAGGAGGAACCGTTGGGCGAGCACGAACCCACCGCGACCGTTCCCGCGCAGAACAGTTCTGAACAGCGCACTTCTGAACAGGCTGCGTCTGCACAGGTTGCTTCTGCGCAGCCTCGTACCGTTGCGCCGGCTGTGCGCCCGAGCCCTCCCAAGATCCCGCGCCCTGTACCGGCACCGCGCGTGGACAGCCCCCTCATCAGCGCCCTCATCGCTGAGGCGGTCAGCCCCGAAGAGCTGAACGCCCGCATCGTTGAGGTCGTCTCCGAAGGCACCCCCATTATCGAGCCGGTGTACCGTGAAGACGGCAGCATCAGTGAGAATGAGCGCATCGTTACCTTCCTGTACCGCAACGAGCAGGCGGAGCAGGTGCTCATGTTCATCAACCGCCTGACCGATGAGAAGAACCTGGACCGTTCCCTCATGACCCGCATCGAGGGCACCGACTGGTGGCAGCTGAGCATGCAGATGGAAACCACCTGGCGTGCCTCCTACAACTTCTTGCCGGCGCTGCCCGGCGAGCGCCCCGCCTGGCTGGGCGATGACGACCAGGTGCGCCTGCGCGCCGCCCTGGACTCCGGCGAGGGTGACCCGCTGAACCCCGAGACCGTGTGCAACCGTATCGGTCGTTGCATGGGTGTGGTGCAGCTTGAGCACGCGCCGGTGCAGGAGTTCATCCTGACTCAGGAAGAGATTGACGCGCTGCCCGCCCCCGAGTGGATGCAGACCTCTGACGGTCACCAGTACGTGCTCGGTCGTGTGGGGGATCCCGCCCCGGATGCGCCGCTGTTCATCCAGTTTGACGGTGAGATGTGGTTCAGCCAGGGCATGGAGCAGACCCTCAACCGAGCCCATGAGGCGGGCCGTATTCCGGCGATGCACGTGTTCTTCCTGCACTCTGGCGGTCGTGAGAACCGCTGGAAGGAGCTGAACGGCGACAACCCGATTGCCGACTACCTGGTAGAGATCGCGTTCCCGCACCTGGAGGCAGTGCACGGCATTAAGACCGCGCCGCAGAACATTGTGATTAACGGTCAGTCGCTGGGCGGTCTGTCCTCCTTGCTGGCGGTGCTGAGCCGTCCGGAGGCTTTTGGCGGCGCGATTGCGCAGTCTTCGTCGCTGTGGCAGCCGCAGGTCATGGACCGCCTGGACGAGCTGGAGGCGGCGGGTGAGATCGACCGCCTGCGCCACCTGTACCTTGAGATTGAGGTGGGGGAGCAGGAGTGGGTTCTGGTGCCTCCTCACCGCGAGCTGAAAGCGCGTCTGGAAAAGCTGGGCCTGGAGAATGCACGCTGCACGACCTTCAATGGCGGTCACGATTATGCGTGCTGGCGCGGTGCGATTGTGCCGGCATTGGAGCGCATCATTGAGGCTCACCGGCGGAATGTCGAGTGCTCCGAGAAGGGCTCCGCAGAGGACCAGCGAGAGATCGCTTAGGGCTCCTGTACGGGTAGAGCACGCCCCGCATGGTGGGCGTGCGGGGTTCCCGTTAGGGTAAACACCGCCGCGCCCGTATCCTAGAGAAGTACAGCCTAAGAAGAGTGCCACACTACCGCGCCGCGAGGGGTACCGAAAGATACCCGGCGTAGGCTGTACACCCGCCCTCATTGACGAGATGGCATCACGCTGCGAACGCACGCAGCACGTGAGCGCTATAGAAACCGCAAACGACACAGAAATCGAGAGAAGATGACCGTAGAACGTAGCCCCCTGGCCCCCACACCGCTCATCCCCGAGTCTTTTGCCGCGAAGTACCGCGAAGCCGGCTACTGGATTGACCAGACCATCCCCGAGTTCCTGCTGGATGCCTGCCGCGCAAAGCCGCACTTCCCGGCGCTGGTGGCGATCTCGCACGCGCAGCTCGATGAGGACGGCAAGCCCCAGCAGATTCGCCTCTCCTACGGTGAGCTGGAGGCGGCAGGTCGTGCCGCCGCGGCGCGCCTCATTCAGGCTGGCGTGCAGCCCGGTGACCGCGTGCTGCTGCAGCTGGGTAACACCGCCGAGTACCTGGTGTACCTGCTGGGTATTTTCTGGGCGGCGGCTCTGCCGGTGTTCTGCCTGCCGCAGCACCGCACCACCGAGCTCGTGCACTTTGCGACCCGTACCGACGCGGCGGCGCACGTGTTCTCTTCGCTGACCCCCGGTGCAGATTTTGCCGCCCTGCACGAGGACGTTGCCGCCGAACTGCGCAAGAACTCCCTGGAACCACCGGTTGCTATTGACGTTGCGGAGCCGCTGACCCCGCTGACCGACGAGGAGCTCGCTGAAGAGTTCGTGCCCGGCGTCGTTCAGAACACCGAGAACCAGCGCGCGAGCGAGCAGGTGGCGTTCCTGCAGCTCTCCGGCGGTACGACCGGCATTTCGAAGCTGATTCCTCGCACCCACGCTGCCTACCTGTACTCGGTGCGCGGCTCGGTCGATATCTGCAAGCTGAACAACAACACGACCATGCTCGTGGTGCTGCCCGCCGCGCACAACTTCACGATGAGCTCGCCCGGTATTCTGGGCGTCATGTGCGCCTCCGGCAAGCTGGTGTTTGCGGCGGATCCGTCCCCGCAGACTGCATTCCACCTCATTGAGATGGAGGGTGTGACCACCTCCGCGCTGGTGCCGCCGCTGGCTCAGGCGTGGGTCGCCTCCGCGGAGAAGCGCGATGTGTCCCTGCCCTCCCTGCAGACCCTGCAGGTGGGCGGCTCGAAGCTGGCTCCGGCGGTTGCGGGCAAGATCGAGTCCGTGCTCGGCTGCACCGTTCAGCAGGTGTTCGGCATGGCTGAGGGACTGGTGAACTACACCCGTTCGACCGACCCGATTGAGATGCGTCTGAGGACTCAGGGCTACCCGATTAGCCCCGACGACGAAATTCTGATTGTTGATGATCAGGACCAGCCGGTTAAGCGCGGCGAGAGCGGCCACCTGCTCACCCGCGGCCCGTACACGATTCGCGGCTACTACCTGGAGGAGAACGCGAACCGCTACGGCTTCACCGAGGACGGCTTCTACCGCACCGGCGACATTGTGCGCCTGGTCGCCGGCAAGTACCTTGAGGTGACCGGCCGCGCGAAGGACCAGATCAACCGCAACGGCGAGAAGATTGCCGTGGACGAAATTGAAGAGCTGGCGCTGACCCACCCCGACGTTTTTGACGCCGTGGTTCTGGGCATCCCGGATGAGACCGTGGGCGAGCGCGTGGGCCTGGTCATTGTGCCGCAGGAAGGCGCCGACCTGGGCGAAAACCCGCGCCGCACGATGCACGAGTTCTTCACCTCGAAGAAGCTCGCCGACTTCAAGATTCCCGAGCGCGTGCAGGTTCTGCAGGAGCTGCCCACCACGAACGTGGGTAAGATTTCTCGCCGCGAACTGCGCGCCAAGCTTGCCGAAATTTTCGGCTAAACCCTTTTCGGCTAAACCTTAAGCCCGTATTCCTACCCCTACTTGAGGAGAAAAATGTCCGCACTTGAGACCCTGCGCCCCATCATGGAGAAGTACATCGTCGAGCCCGACTCCCTGCAGACCGCTTTTGACGAGCCGACCACCGACCTGTTCTCGCTGGGCCTGGACTCGATGGGTTCTTTCGCGCTGCTCGATGATCTTGCTGCCGAGGGCGCCGTGATTGAGTTTACCGAGCTGGTGGAGAACCCGACCGTGGAGTTCATCGCCTCCCGCCTGGGCTAAGCGTTACCGCACCCCGAGTGCCCGCCTGCCGCGCATGCAGACGGGTGCCCGGGGTGTTCTTTCGGTGTTCTACTTTCACCGTTTCAGCTGATTTCAGCTGAGAATGGCGGGGGAGTAGCCCCCCCACACGCACATCATTCCTAATCCAGACCCCTATACCAGATCTGAGAGGCCACCATGGGCGTAGCTGATACTATCGCTTCCACCTCGCACACCGCGCAGGCCGAAACCTCCTGGCTGCCGCTGACCACTAACGCGCGCGGCATCTACTTTGCCGCCGCGATTGACCCGACGAACCCCTGCTACAACACCGCGGAGGTTCTGCAATGCCCCGCGGACACCGACCTCGATCTGCTGCGTGAGGCGCTGGTGCAGCTCTACCGCGAGAACGAGGGCTTCCGCGTGCGCACCCGCATTGCCGATGGTGCCGCCTCCCAGCAGATTTTGCCGCTTGAGGCGTTCCTTGCGGGCATTGACCTGCTCGTGGACGGGGGCGAACTGGAGGAGGGGGAGCTGAACGGCACCGCCGAGGCGGGGGAGGAGAACGCCCCTGACCTGCCCGGTTCATCCCTGCCCGAATCTGTGCTGTCTGACTCTGGTCTGCCCGCGCCGGTGCGCGCCTGGGCGCAGCGCCTGCTCGCCCAGCCCCTCACCACCGATGAGGGCGTGACCGTGCGCAGTGCAGCGGTGCGTTACGGCGGGTTCCTCTGGGTTTACCACTCCTTCTCCCACGTGGTTGCCGACGGTTTCGCCGCGTTCAACGGCCTCTCTCGCGTGGCGGCGATATACCGCGCCCTGTCCGCCGGTCAGCCGGTCCCGGCAACCCGCCGCATGAGCCTGCAGCAGCTGCTCGACGCCGACGATGCCGCCTCCACCGCTCGTGACGAAGACGTCGCCTTCTGGGAGGCGAGCGGCGCCCTGGAACAGGAAGACACCTCCCTGGCGGGTCGTACCGCCTCCCCGTCGGCGCAGTCTGTGCGCCTGGCGTTCAGCATTGATACGCCCACCCAGCAGGCTCTGCTGGATGCGGCAAAGCAACACGCCGTCTCCTGGCCCGTGCTGGTGACCGCCGCCGTCGGCTCGTACCTGGCGCGTGTGGGCGGCTACCCGCAGGCTTCGTTCGGCGTGCCGCAGATGAACCGCATGTTCGCCCGCACCCTGCCGGAGGCGACCCGTGCCCTGGGTACGGCGAGTGCGCAGACCGGCTGTACCGCGGTGAACGTTCTGCCGGTGCAGGTTGCGGCGACCGGCCCCATCGCACAGTCCCTGCACTCGGTGAAGGAACAGTACGCCCGCAATGCCGAGCATCCGCTGGCTCGTCAGGAAGACCTCGAGCGTACTGCGCGTAACGCCCAGTCCAGGCTGTTTGGTGCGCAGATTAACGTGGTGCCCTTTGACGCGGTGCTGCCGCTGGCGGCACCCTCCAAAGACGAGTCCGGATCCGCGGTGCCGACTGCGCGCATCCACAATATCTCTGCCGGTCCCGTTGCTGACGCGACCTTCACCCTGCGTGGCATGCCCGGCCGCGGCAACAGCATCTCCTGCGAGATTGACATGAACCCGGCGCTCTACACCGCCAAGGAGCTGGAACGCCACGCCGCCCGCCTGAGCGAGTGGCTGCCCGCCTACGCCGCGGAGGCGCAGCGCGAGGGTGCCTCCCTGAACAACCTGGGTGTGGCGACCGAGGCGGAGCTTGCGACCCTGCGCGAGCTGACCGCCCCGGCGCTGACCGAGCATCCGCTGGAGTACAAGACTCTGCTGGGTCGCTTCCGTGATGCGGTGGCGGCGCATCCGCGGGCGCTCGCGGTGCTGGATTCTGCCCCCGCGCGCGGTGAGGTGCTCACCCCCGAGTCGGAGCGCGCCTACGCTTTTGACCGCGCCCTCACCTACGCCGAACTGGATGAGCGCGCCCGCGCGCTTGCCGCACAGCTGCTGGACTGGGGCGTCCGCCCTTCCGACGCGGTGGGTCTGCGTGTGCACCGCGGTGTGGAGCAGTACGTGGCGCTGTACGCCCTGCTGTACGCTGGCGCCACCTACGTGCCGGTGCTGCCGGATCTGCCCGCCGAGCGTGTGGGCGTGATGATGGAGGACGCCGAATGTTCCCTGCTGCTGCACGGCCCCGGTCTGCATCCGCTGACCGCGCAGGAGCTGAACCCGCAGGAGCCGCAGCGGCACGCGAACCTGCCCCAGCACACTCTGCCCCAACTCACCCAGCCTGAGCCCGCCCAGGAACTCTCCTCGGCACCTTCTTCTGCACCCGCCGCCGAGGAGCTTCCGGGCACGAAAACCGGTCTGGACGAGGACGCTTACGTGCTCTTCACCTCCGGCTCCACGGGCAGGCCTAAGGGCGTCGCCATCAGCCACCGCGCGATTGATAACCGCCTGCGCTGGCAGCAGCACCAGATTCCGGTGGGGGAGGGCGACCGCGTTCTGCACAAGACCCCCATCTCCTTTGACGTGCACGTGTGGGAGCTGTACTGGCCGCTCGCCGAGGGTGCCGCCGTGGTCATTGCCGCCCCGGATGGGCACCGCGACCCCGCCTACCTGGCGCGCGTGATTGCCGAGCAGTCCGTCACGGCGGTGCACTTTGTGCCGACCATGCTTTCGGCGTTGACCTCTTCGCCGGCGGCGCGCCGCATCCTCTCTGATGCCGGCTTCGGTCAGGGGCGAGAGCAGCCCCTGCGCTACGTGGTCTGCTCGGGCGAGGCTCTGCAGAAGGACCAGGTGCAGGCTGCGGGCGAGGTTCTGGGCGTGTACCCGCTGAACCTGTACGGCCCGACCGAGGCGGCGGTGGACGTGACCTTCTGGGAGACTTCCGCCGACCCGCAGCGCGAGAGCGTGCCCATTGGCGAGCCGGTCTGGAACACCGGCACCCTGATTCTTGACCCGACCGGCCACCCCGTACCGGTGGGCGTGACCGGTGAACTACACCTGTCGGGCGTGCAGCTGGCGCGCGGCTACAAGAACAACCCGCAGGCAACTGCGGCGGCTTTCGTGGAGCAGGCTCCTGCCGGTGCGCTCGCGCTGCTGAACGGTGAGAGCCAGCGCCTGTACCGTACGGGCGACCTGGCGTGCTGGGAGATTCTTCCCGATGGTCGCGCCGTTATCGGTTACCGCGGCCGCACGGATTACCAGATTAAGGTGCGCGGTCAGCGCCTGGAGCTGGGCGATATTGAGATGGCTCTTGCTGCGGTTGAGGGTGTGAGCGCTTCGGTGGCTCTGCTGTATCGCGGTCTGCGTGAGCCTGCCCTGGCGGCGGTGCTGGAGGTGGGCGACGTGTCCGCCGAGCGTGCCGAGCAGCTGGTGGAGGCGGCGCGTGAGCATTGTGCGCAGGTTCTGCCGGACTACATGGTGCCGACCCTGTGGCATACTCTGCCTGCTCTGCCGGTGAGCCCCTCCGGTAAGGCTGATCGCAAGCTGTTGGCGTCCCTCGATTTGACCCCGCAAACTTCTGATGCTGAGGGTCCGCACGGTCTGCTGGAGCAGCAGCTGTGCTCGATTATTGCGGGCGTGCTGGGTCGTGAGCGTTTCGGCGTGGATGAGGATTTCTTTGCCTCGGGCGGTCATTCGCTGGCGGCTCTTGAGGTGATTGCCGCGGTTGAGGAGCAGCTGGGTCTGCGCGTGAGTATCGGTGCGCTTTTTGCGCATCCGACGGTGCAGGCTTTGGCGGCGTCCATTGCGGGCGAGCGCGGCGAGGGTGCGGAGTTCGCGCCGGTTCTGCCGCTGCGTGAGCATCCTGCCGCGCATGATGCCGCTGAGCCTCTCGATGCCCCCGCGCCGCTGTTTATTCTGCCGCCTGCGGGTGGTTTGGGCTGGTGCTATGCGGGGTACCTCTCGCATCTTCCGGCTCAGCAGGGTGTGTACGCTTTGCAGGCTGAGGCGTTCTCTGACCCGAATGCCGGGTTTGCGTCGAGCCTGCAGGAGCTGGCTGAGCGCTACTTGGAGCTGATTGAGAAGACTTTAGCGGAGCGTTCGTTGCCGCGTCGTTTTGCGTTGATGGGCTGGTCTGTGGGCGGTACTGCCGCGGTGCAGGTGGCGGCCCTGGCGCAGGCTGCGGGTGCGCTGGTTGAGCGCGTCATCCTGTTGGATGCGTATCCTTCGGAGCAGTGGCAGGGTGTGCCTGCGCCGGATGAGCAGGAGAGCTTCCGTGCGCTGTTGCGCATGGGCGGTCTGCCGGAGCCTGCCGCCGACGAGCAGCTTGATTTGCCGGGTACATTGGAGCGTTTGCAGAAGGCGGGTTCGGCGATGGGTTACCTATCGGAGGAGAAGTTGGGCGTGTGTCTGGGTAGTATGCGTGCTTCGGCGGCGTTGATGCGTGGTGCTGAGCAGGCGTTCTTTGAAGGGGACGTGTTGCTGGTGGGTGTGCCGCATGAGGATCAGCCGTATCTGGATGCGAAGGGTTGGGCGGCGCATGCGTCGTCGTTCCGTGCGGTGCTGCTGGAGGGTACGCACCCTGACCTGGTGAATCCGGCGCGTTTGGCGGAGGTGACCGGCCACTTCACCAATTAGCCCTCTCTATCTGCAGAGTAGTTAATAAATTAAAGGTCCCCGATTGATGAATCATCAATCGGGGACCTTTATATTTATTGGTTTTTGAGAACCCACTCTTTATATCGGAGATTAACTTCTGATTGCCGCTGTCGCTGTTCTTCTAGTTTTGTTTCATTATCTCGAATGAGCGGTTTTTGATATGAAGCTACGAGGTTAGCAAGACCTTGAGCCATTCCTGTATCTTTACTGCATTGTGCTTCAATGACGCTGAGTCGAATTTCTTCTTCTGATGCCGGGGCATTATTATCACCGCTAGCACGGGTTGCATCTGATAGTTCTTGTGTTTCCCATTCTTCGTCGCCCTTTCGTGGTGTTAAACCTTTATCCGATAGGCATTTCCACCATGCTTCACGGTATTTTTTCCATTCAGGATGATTCATGGCAGCTGCATAGGATTGGCCGTGGATTCGACGATAGGCTTCTCTGAGGCCACTTTGCTCTTCGAGGCTGATGCCGGCAATCTCTTTCAACGTGGCTAAGATTTCAGGCATGCACTGTTCCATGATTTTTGTGTCATAGCCCCCCGATGATGGTGCATTCCCGGGTCGCTTGTAGTTTCCATATTTGGCGGAGTATTCGGGGTTCCAGAGACCAAACTCGCGACCGGACGAAACGAATTGCCTATCTTCTACATCCGGGATATATATTTCGTAGGATTGGCCGTGTTTTGCGAAACAGCGCTGCCTGAGAATTTCCAAGGCTTGATTGTAATACTGGGAATTTTCATCGAAAGTGTCATTGTATTCTTCGAGTGGAGTAATGATTCGGTTATTTTTATAGTCTAGAGTTGCTTGGGCCGTTTCATCACGTTCTAGTTGCGGGCCTGTAGAACAGGATGTGCAGGCTAGCGTGAATGCAAACGTTATAGCCATTGCGGGCTGAAAGATTTTCTTGAGATTCATAATTCTCCCTCCTTAATTGGATAAAGAATATGTGACAGTAAAGAAAGCGGGGCTGTATTTTGCTGATTGTTGCAAAGCATATGCCTCGGTGAATATGGGCGTCGAGAGAATCTGGAATCTATGTGAATCCCAGAGCGATAAGCAGAATCTCGGGGGAGTGCCTGCTAGCTTGGGAGTGCACCCATAGCGAAAGGCTAAGACGCTATGGCAGACCACGCACAAGGGTGTTTCTGCAGCGTCGTCACTGCTGGGAGAGTATTCTAGAGCTTCATCAGGAACCCCTATGAGTTATGGAGGGTAAATGCTCGTAGATGAGTGAGCCGTGCCCTCCGTAATGTTGACCGGGCACCCTGAATATCCACCAATGCTGTGGTGAATATCATAGTTAAGGGTAGTTAAAGGCTACCACCGGCTAGGTACACACGGCAACCAAAACTCCGGTCACGTCTGATTTATTACATAAGAAATGCGTAGTCAACGAGAATATCAACAGGAAGCAGCTTGGGTACCCTGCGCCTCCTCACAGTTAAAACACGAATGCCCCCGATTGATGAATCATCAACCGGGGGCATCGTTTAGCGTCTAACGCAGAACCGGGGTTCTAGAGCTAAATGCTTAGTGCTGCTCCAGCTCGGAGTTAGCGTTCACGTTCAGCAGGTCGTACTTAGCGAATGCCTTCGCGGGAACGTCTGCTGCAACCTCGCCGCGCTTTGCCAGCATCTGCAGGGTGCGGACAACAACCGACTCTGCATCGATGTGGAAGAAGCGACGTGCACCCGGGCGGGTGTCTGCGAAGCCGAAGCCGTCAGCACCCAGGGTTGCGAAGTCGTTCGGAACGAACTGGCGGATCTGGTCGGGAACCTCCGAGGAGAAGTCGGTGGTCGCGATGATCGGGCCAGCAGCGCCTGCCAGCTTCTGGGTCACGTAAGGAACGCGAGCGGGCTGGTTCGGGTTCAGCAGAGCCTCTTCCTCAGCGGCAATGCCGTCGCGGCGCAGCTCGGTCCACGAGGTGACGGACCAGACGTCTGCGGAGACGCCCCAGTCCTCAGCCAGCAGCTTCTGAGCCTTCTCGATCCACGGAACAGCAACGCCGGATGCCAGCAGCTGTGCCTTGGGGCCGGAGGTCAGCGGGGACTCGCTGATCTTGTGGATACCCTTGATGATGCCCTCAACGTCAACGTTTGCCGGTTCAGCAGGCTGGTGAATCGGCTCGTTGTACACGGTCAGGTAGTACATGACGTTGTGGTCTTCGTCCTTGGTGCCGTACATCTGCTCGATACCGCGCTCCATGATGTGCGCAATCTCGTAACCGTATGCCGGGTCGTAGATCTTGAACGCCGGGTTGGTGGACGCCAGGATCGGGGAGTGACCGTCAGCGTGCTGCAGACCCTCACCGGACAGGGTGGTACGACCTGCGGTTGCACCGATAACGAAACCGCGGCACAGCTGGTCGGATGCTGCCCAGAAGCCGTCGCCGGTGCGCTGGAAACCGAACATCGAGTAGAAGATGTAAATCGGAATCATCGGCTCGCCGTGGGTGTCGTAGGAGGTACCGATAGCGGTGAACGCTGCGGTTGCGCCTGCCTCGTTAATACCCACGTGAACGATCTGGCCCTCGGGGGACTCGGTGTAGGTCAGCATGAGCTGGTGGTCAACGGGCACGTAGTTCTGGCCGTTGGGGTTGTACAGCTTAGCGGACGGGAAGAAGGAGTCCATACCGAAGGTACGTGCCTCATCGGGGGTGATGGGAACGATACGGTGACCGAAGCCCTTCACACGCATGAGGTCCTTCATCAGGCGGACGAACGCCATGGTGGTAGCAGCGGTCTGCTTGCCGGAGCCCTTCTTGGTCTGTGCGTAGACCTTGGACTCGGGCAGGGTGATCTCGGGCTGTGCGTTTGCGCGGCCGGGGATGTAACCGCCGAGTTCCTTACGGCGTGCCTGCATGTACTGCAGTGCCGGGTGGTTTGCCTCGGGCAGGTAGTACGGCGGGTTGTACAGATCCTTCTCCAGCTCCTCGTCGGAGATGGGGATGTTCAGGTGGTCACGGAAGCCCTTCAGTGCTTCCATGGTGAACTTCTTGATCTGGTGGGTGGAGTTACGTGCCTCGAAGAACGGGCCGAGCTCTGCACCCTTAATGGACTGTGCCAGGATGACGGTGGGCTTGCCCTTGGTCTCCATAGCTTCCTTGAAGGCTGCGTAGAGCTTCTTGTCGTCGTGGCCACCCAGGCGCAGGTTGAAGATCTGCTCGTCGGTCAGGTCTGCAACCAGTTCCTTGGTCTCGGGGTACTTGCCGAAGAAGTGCTCGCGGATGTAGCCGCCGTCTTCGCCGCGGAAGGTCTGGTAGTCACCGTCGAGGGTCTCGTTCATCAGCTGGATGAGCTTGCCGCTCTTGTCCTTCTTGAGCAACTCGTCGTAGTCGGAGCCCCACAGGACCTTGATGACGTGCCAGCCTGCGCCGCGGAAGAATGCCTCAAGCTCCTGAACGATCTTGCCGTTACCGCGAACGGGGCCGTCCAGACGCTGCAGGTTGCAGTTGACGACGAAGGTCAGGTTGTCCAGGTGCTCGTTTGCAGCCAGCTGCAGTGCACCACGCGACTCGGGCTCGTCCATTTCGCCGTCGCCCAGGAATGCCCAGACGTGCTGCTCGGAGGTGTCCTTAATCTTGTGGTTGTGCAGGTACTTGTTGAAGGATGCCTGGTGGATAGCGTTCAGGGGGCCCAGACCCATGGAAACGGTCGGGAACTGCCAGAACTCGGGCATGCAGCGGGGGTGCGGGTACGAAGGAATACCGTTTGCGCCCTTGGTCTTCTCCTGACGGAAGCCGTCCATCTGCTCTTCGGTCAGGACGCCCTCAACGAATGCGCGGGAGTAGACACCGGGGGAGGAGTGACCCTGGAAGAAGATCTGGTCGCCGCCACCGGGGTGGTTACGGCCGCGGAAGAAGTGGTTCTGGCCCATCTCGTAGATGTCAGCCACACCTGCGAAGGTGGAGATGTGACCGCCAACGCCGATGCCCTTCTTCTGGGCACGCTGAACCATGATTGCTGCGTTCCAACGGATCCATGCGCGGTACTGGCGCTCGAGTTCCTCATCGCCGGGGTACTCGGGCTGCTGGTCTGCGGGGATGGTGTTGATGTAGTCGGTCTTGACCAGAGTGGGGACCTTTACGCCCTTTGCGCCAGCCTCCTTGAGCAGCGCGCGAAGGATGTACTCTGCACGCTCGGTGCCGTGAGTCTTGATAAGGTCCTCGAGGGACTCAGCCCATTCCTGGGTCTCTTCTACGTCGATGTCCTTGAGGCCATCAAGAAGGGTGCTCAGGGAGTGCTCGTTCGGTACGTTAGCCAAACTAATCCAACCTCTCTTCTGTGCGGTTGTGTAGATTGTTCGCCGCGATGTTGCATTGTCGAACAATCTCTGCGTTTAAGCGCTATAGATCCGTGGGGTCTACTTCGCTACTTATCTCTACTATCTTAGACCTAAATGTGGGCTTCTTGGCATCAAACGAAGGTTTTTGTGATGTGGGTTTCGTGGCTTAGCTCTCTGCGCGAAAAATATGCGCATCAAAAGTACTAGTTAGGGTCTTTTTGTATCTAAATAGTGCGGAATGGTGGGGGTGGCGGAATGGCGCGGAATGATGGGGTATGACCTACCTATAAGGCCGGGGGTCAACATGGCTTGATGTGGCTTGCTGTGGGGTGAGTTGCGAAAAAGAAAAAAATATTGAGACATAGAACACGCGTCTCGGATTTGCGTGGCGCCTCAAAAGCCCGTATAGTTTTCTCTTGTGTTCGCCACTGAAACGACAATGAATCAGTGAGAACTACGGGTCTTTAGCTCAGCTGGTAGAGCGCCACGTTTACACCGTGGATGTCATCGGTTCGATCCCGGTAGGACCCACCAATTACCCCGGTACCGCAAGGTGCCGGGGTTTTTGTTTACCCGGTTTTGTTTACCCATTGACCTGCCACGAGGGTGCCCAGCGGGAAGCTCGCGAAGATAATCCAGTCGGAACTGCGATTCCTTCGGGCATAAAACTGCACTCCACCTATATATAGCCTGCCCTAAGCGCGTATCCTTATATACATGACTGAAAACAAGAAGGCACAGATTGGTGTCACCGGCCTTGCTGTCATGGGCGCAAACCTCGCCCGCAACCTGGCACGTAACGGCTACACCGTGGCACTGCACAACCGTTCCGTAGAGAAGACCGACGCACTGCTGGCTGAGCACGGCGGAGACGGCGACTTCATCCGTACCGAGTCCCTGCAGGAACTCGTTGACTCCCTCGAGTCTCCCCGCCGCATCCTGATTATGGTCAAGGCGGGCGCACCCGTCGACGCAGTGATCGAGCAGCTCACTCCCATGCTCGATGAGGGCGACATCATTATCGACGGCGGTAACTCCCACTTCCCCGACACCATCCGTCGCGAGCACGCCCTGGCTGAAAAGGGTCTGCACTTCGTGGGCGTTGGCGTCTCCGGCGGCGAAGAGGGCGCTCTTTGGGGCCCCTCCATGATGCCCGGCGGCTCCGCAGAGTCCTACAAGCACCTGGGCCCGCTGCTCGAAAAGATTGCAGCGAAGGCACCTCAGGACGGCGCACCCTGCTGCGCATGGATCTCCACCGACGGTGCAGGTCACTTTGTGAAGATGGTCCACAACGGCATCGAGTACGCCGACATGCAGGTGATCGGCGAAGCCTACGACATTCTGCGCTCCATCGCAGGCATTGAGCCGGCACAGCAGGCAGAAATCTTCAAGACCTGGAACGAAGGCGACCTGAGCTCCTACCTGATCGAAATCACCGCTGAGGTGCTCGCACAGGTCGACGCAAAGACCGGCAAGCCCCTGGTCGACGTTATCGTCGACGCAGCGGGCCAGAAGGGTACCGGCCTGTGGACCGCTAAGGCCGGCCTGGACCTCGGTTCCCCCGTCTCCGCTATCGCAGAGTCCGTGTTCGCACGCGCCCTCTCCTCCTCCGAGCGTGAGCAGCGCGAGCAGGCACAGCGCGAACTGCCCGCAGGCCTCATCGCAACCACCGGCGTTGGTGCAGGCGACCCCGAGTTCGTTGAGGATGTGCGCCGCGCACTCTTCGCCTCCAAGCTCGTTGCGTACGCACAGGGCATGGACCTGCTCACCCGCGCAGGCAAGGAATACGGCTGGGACCTGAAGCTGGACACCATCGCATCGCTGTGGCGTGCAGGCTGCATCATCCGCGCCGAGCTGCTGGGCGACATCATGGCTGCCTACGCTGATGAGGCTCCCGCGAACATGCTTCTGGCACCCGCTTTCAAGAACCTCATGGAGGAGCTCGTTCCTTCCTGGCGTCGCGTGGTGGCTAAGGCAACCGCACTGGGCATCCCCGTGCCGGTGTTCGCTTCCGCACTGTCCTACTACGACGGTCTGCGCCGCGACCGCCTGCCCGCATCCCTGATTCAGGGTCAGCGTGATTTCTTCGGTGCACACACCTACGGTCGTATTGACGAAGAGGGTGCCTTCCACACCATGTGGAGCGGTGACCGTTCCGAGGTGAATGCAGCGGACATTCACGTTCACTAAGCTCCCGTAGCTGAATACGTCAAGCCCGCCTTCGGCTGGATGAGAATCCGGTCGAAGGCGGGCTTTCGTTATGTCTTATATGGGGTACCCAGAGGTGTCTCAGGGGTATCTCCAGAGGTGTAGCAAGGGCATGGCAGGGGAGAAGGCCTACAGAGCCTCGCCAGGAGCCGTCAGGCGCGCCTCTACGGGCTCAAAACGCTAACAAGCACTAAATCCACATGGCGGGGTCAATATACTCCACAGCGTCCACCAGAGGCTTCTTCTTCTCCGGGGTACGCGGGCGGTGCTTCGCCGGAATGCCGGTAATAATCGAATCGGCGGGGTGATCGTTGACCACCACGGCGTTCGCGCCAATAGCGCTATCGGAACCAATCTCCACCGGACCCAGCACCTTAGCGCCGGCACCAATGGTCACGCGGTCACCAATGGTGGGGTGACGCTTCACCTTCTCCAGAGAGCGACCGCCCAGGGTCACGCCGTGGTACAGCATCACGTCGTCACCGACCTCAGCGGTTTCACCAATGACAATACCCATGCCGTGATCGATGAAGAAACGGCGGCCAATGGTCGCGCCGGGGTGAATCTCCACACCGGTCAGAAAACGAGCAAACTGCGAGAGAGTACGAGCCAGAGCCTTCGTCTCATCCTTCTGCCAGAGCTTATGGGTCAGACGGTGAACCCAAATGGCGTGCATACCCGAATAGTTCAGCGCAATCTCGACAGCGCCACGCGCAGCAGGGTCGTGCTGGCGGACGTTCTCAATATCTTCACGCAGACGCGCAATAAAACTCATGGGTTCCCTTTCCCTCATCGGTCGTTCTCTGTATATGCGACCTTTCCAAAGGTACCAACAACGGGGCCCTTTCGCCTATTCCCGGCCAGCTACATGTCATAGTAGACACGCTTACCAAAAACTCAGTCACACAAACGCGCGGAACGTAATATTTCTGCCGGTCAAAAGACGCAAAAGCCCCGCCTCGGGACCGTCCACAGTGGGACGAGCCGGAGGCGGGGCATCAGCTATCCAAACCCTAGGTCCAAGACCTCAGGCAGGGAGTAGGGGGGGGAAACAACGGGCTATTAGCCGCGGATATCCTCGTACAGGGCGGTAGAGATGTAACGCTCACCGAAGTCGGGAACAATAGCCACAATCAGCTTGTCCTTGTTCTCAGACTTCTTAGCCTCCTCCAGAGCAGCCCAGACAGCCGCACCGGAAGAAATACCGCCCAGAATACCTTCCTGGGTAGCCAGCAGGCGGGAGGTGCGCATAGCGTCCTCAGCGCTGACCGGAGTCACCGAGTCGTAGACGCCGCGGTCCAGGGTTTCCGGAACGAAGTTAGCGCCCAGGCCCTGAATCTTGTGGGGACCAACGCGACCCTCAGACAGCAGCGGGGAGTCCTTAGGCTCAACCGCAACAACCTTCACGTCCGGGTTCTGCTCCTTCAGGTACTTACCGGTACCGGAAATGGTGCCGCCGGTGCCAATACCCGCCACGAAAATGTCGACCTTACCGTCGGTTGCTTCCCAAATCTCAGGGCCGGTGGTGTTGTAGTGAATGGTCGGGTTCGCCTCGTTGGTGAACTGGGACGCCAGGATAGCGTTCTCGGTGGTCGCAACGATTTCCTTAGCCTTCTCCACAGCGCCGCGCATACCCTCGGTACCGGGGGTCAGCACAATCTGAGCACCGTAAGCGCGCAGCAGCACGCGACGCTCAGCAGACATGGTCTCCGGCATGGTCAGGATGACGCGGTAACCGCGAGCAGCACCCACCATAGCCAGCGCAATACCGGTGTTACCGGAAGTACCCTCAACGATGGTGCCGCCGGGCTTCAGCGCACCCGACTTCTCAGCAGCGTCAATGATGGCGCGACCGATACGGTCCTTGACCG
>ERZ772966.391-NODE-391-length-17453-cov-3.513277_pt1 | contig 17453 bp, 12 predicted proteins | sample MGYA00580680_ERZ772966 | MGnify/ENA primary metagenome ERZ772966 (study PRJEB29015, sample SAMEA2738055) | human oral metagenome | biome: human oral; feature: human-associated habitat; material: saliva | place: China | collected 2225 ...
GAAGCACTGCGTGTAGGCGCAATTTTTAATGGGCAGCTCACTTTCTTCGAGAATCACGTCGCGATAGATATTGGTGACGGGGACTTCTGCGGTAGGGATGAGGTAAAGATTGTCGAGGGTGCAGTGATACATCTGACCTTCCTTGTCGGGCAGCTGACCGGTGCCGTATCCCGATGCTTCGTTGACCACAGTCGGGGGCATGATCTCGAGATAGCCGGCTTCGCGGGCTTCGTCGAGGAAGTTGATGAGAGCGCGCTGCAAACGTGCGCCCAATCCTTTATAAACGGGGAAACCTGCGCCGGTAATCTTCACGCCGAGATCAAAATCAATGAGATCATACTTTTTTGCCAGCTCCCAGTGAGGCAAAGGATCGACGGGAAGCGTCGTTTCTTGTCCGCCGGTTTTCACCACGACGTTGTCTTCTGCGCCAAAACCCTCGGGAACGAGTTCGTAGGGCACGTTGGGAATCGTATAGAGGAGCTGTGTGCGCTCTTCCTCGGCAGCTTTTTTGAGTTCTTCGAGTTCGGCGCTGCGTGTCTTGAGTTCTGCCACGCGAGCCTTAGCCGTTTCGGCTTCTTCCTTCTGGCCGGCTTTCATGAAAGCACCGATATTCTTGGCCAAAGTCTTTTGTTCCGCGAGCACGGCATCGAGTTCCGTTTGCGCGCTCTTGCGTTTGCCGTCGGCAGCGAGCACTGCGTCAATGGCCGCGCGGGCTTCTGTGAATTTTTTCTTTTCCAAGCCGCGAATCACGGCCTCTTTATCTTCATTGATTTGTTTAATCGTCAGCATATCGGCTATTTGTCATTTGGGTTTACCGCAAAAGTAGCACAATAAATCGGGAAATATAGTACCTTTGTGCCAAATCTTTTCTACTTCATGAGTCCGATCATCATAAATGACCCGCTTTACGGATTTATCTCCGTGCCTCCCGGTTTACTTTCGGCCTTGCTCGACACGCCCGAAGTGCAACGTCTCGACCATATCCGACAACTTGGGACGTCAAGTTTCGTGTATCCGTCAGCGCGCCACTCACGAAAGCAACATTCGTTGGGTGCTTTGCATTTAATGCAGGAAGCCCTGACCGTATTGTCGCAGAAAGGCGAATTTTTCTTCGAGCCGGAAAGCGAAGGAGCCATGGCCGCCATTCTCTTACACGACGTCGGTCACGGCCCGTTCAGCCATGTGCTGGAACACGACCTCGTGCCCGGTGTGAGTCATGAGGAGATTACGCTGAGCGTGATGGAGCGCATTAATCAGCGCCTGAAGGGTGAACTCTCTTATGCCATCCAAATTTTCAAAGACGACTATCCGAAACGCTGTTTGCACGAGTTACTATCGTCGCAACTCGATGTGGATCGACTCGACTACGTGAATCGCGACTCATTCTACTGCGGCGTGCAAGAAGGCAACATCGGCGCGGCGCGCATCACGAAGATGCTGCGCATTGTCGACGATCGTTTGGTGGTAGAGCACAAGGGCTTGTACACCGTTGAGCATTATTTGATGACGCGCCGGCTGATGTATTGGCAAGTTTATCTACACAAAACCGTTGTTGCAGCCGAAGAAGTGCTGCGAGCCGTCTTGCGTCGCGCCAAACACTTGGCGGCCGCAGGCGATACGCTCTTCGCTTCGCCGGCACTGGCCTACTTTTTATATGGAGTGCACACGCGCGAAAGTTTTTGGGACTCCGATGAGGCGCTCGACCACTATCTTTTGCTCACGGATGCCGATTTGCTGTGTGCCATCGGCGTGTGGCGTGAGCACAAAGACACCATTTTGTCGCAACTCGCCAAGGCTTTTTACGAACGTCGCCTGTTCAAAGTCGAAGTCTTCGACGGCGATGTACCGCCCGCACAGGTGGAAGAGCGAATGGCAGCACTTCGTGCCAACGTGCAGCAACAACTGGGCGTAAGTGCCGAAGAAGCGCATTATTTTGTGAGCTGTCGCAAAGTTTCGAAGGAGATGTATTCGGCTGACGGCGCAGGCATCGGCATTTTGCAGCGCGATGGCAGCGTGAGCGATGTGGGACAAGTCTCGCGCATTGTCCACACTGACGCGCCCGATGCGTTGCGCGACAGCAAAATCTACGTTTTTCATCTCCGAGAAAGCTGAAGAACACTTCGCTCCCCGCACTTAAAAAGGCCCGAATAGCTGAGCAAAAGCTATTCGGGCCTCTGTTTTTGGGCGAAAGTTGGGCGTTAGTCTTTCACTTCCTCCCACCATCGATCGAAAGTTTGCGCCTCGTTGTTCAACTGCACCACCTCTCCGATGCGTGGGGTAAGCAAAGGTAGATTTTCACGCTCGGCGGCAGCGGAAAGTAGGCGAAGCGGTTCGTCCCACTCATGACGAGCGAGCGCAAACTTACTATTATGAATCGGAAGCACATGTCGCGGCGCCAAATCGCGGATGGCCTGTACCACTTGTTCGGGCATCATGTGAATAAACGCCCAATCTTCATTGTATTGTCCGTTTTCGATGAGCGCCCAATCTACGTTTCCGAAACGTTCGCGCACTTTTTTGAAGCGATCGTCGTAGCCTCCGTCGCCAGAAAAGTAGATTTTTCGCGTCGGGCTCTCAAGCAAAAAAGCCGCCCAGAGGGTATTGCCCGGATGCAAGGCGCGTCCTGAGAAGTGTTGTGTGGAAAGGCAGTGAAGTTGCACCCCGTTGCCAAGGGAAGTGCGCTCCTCCCAATCCAATTCTGTGATGCGATCGGCCGGATAGCCCCAGCGCTCGAGATGTTCGCCCACACCGAGGGGACAAACCACGCGGCCAACGCGTTCGCGAATCGCTTTCACGGTGCGATAGTCTAAATGATCGTAGTGGTCGTGGGTGATGATCAGCACATCGGTTGGTGGAAGTTCCTCGATTGTGTAGCCATTGCTGCCTTTGAAGGGGGTAATCATCCACGAAAAGGGAGAAGCGGCCTTGAGCACGGGATCGACGAGCACGGAAAGGCCGTCAGTGCGAACAAACACCGACGAGTGGCCGAGCCAAACCAGTGCGTCGTCGCCACTTTGTGCCAAAGAGTCGAGCGAGGTGTGGACAAAGGGCAAAGGTTTACCGGGGGTGATGCGGTCGGGGCGGTCGAAAAGAAAATCTTTCAGCCGTTGCACAAACGATTTCGATCCGGCCATGGTGGGCGCGTTGCGAAGATTGTGGAAACGCCCGTTGCGATAATGAGGCGAACGCTCGATGCGCACTAAGCGCTCGCCGCGCGGCGCACGACCAAAGACAGGATGCTGCAGCACAATGACGGTGATGAGCGCCACACCAAGGAGAATAGAGAAGAAAATAGTCATAAAACGTTTCATCCGTAGCGTAGTTAGTACTATGATGGGGGATATGGGCAAAAAATACACTTGTTTTATGGCTGTGCAATAATTGTGCCTGACGAAGTAGCGGGTCGTGCCGCGAAGGTAGGCACCTTGGCTAGCATTGCAGAAAAGGAGAAAAGGGGAGCACGCATCTGTGCCTCCCCTTTTCTGTATTCTCTATATATTGTCCCAAAGAAAGATTTTATTCTTCTTCGTGCTGTGCGTGATCGGCGATGAGCTTTTGCTGCAGGTCACCGGGCACGAGTTCGTAGCTGGCAAACTTCATGATGAACGATGCGCGTCCGCCGGTAAGGCTCGAGAGTGCTGTGGCGTAGCTGCTCATTTCGCTGAGCGGCACCTTGGCTTGGAGTTTCTCGTAGCCGTTTTCGGAGGTCATGCCCACAATCATGCCGCGGCGGCCTTGGAGATCGCTCATCACATCGCCCATCTTTTCAGACGGAACGAAGACTTCCACGTCATAGATCGGTTCGAGAATCTTCGGCCCCGCTTCGCGGAAGGCGGCGGAGAAGGCGTTGCGACCGGCCAACATGAAGGAAACTTCGTTGCTGTCGACGGGGTGCATCTTGCCGTCGTAGACAATGACGCGCACGTCGCGGGCATACGATCCGGTGAGCGGTCCTTGTTCCATGCGACTCATCACGCCTTTGAGGATCGCCGGCATGAAGCGCGTGTCGATGGCACCGCCGACCACGCTGTTGATGAAGACGAGTTTGCCGCCCCATTCGAGGTCGATCTCTTCTTTGCCGCGCGGTGTGATGCGAATCTCCTGATTGCCGAACTTAAACATCGTGGGTTCGGGCATCCCTTCGAAGTAGGGTTCGACGATGAGGTGCACTTCACCGAATTGTCCGGCACCGCCCGATTGTTTCTTGTGGCGATAGTCTGCGCGTGCGGCTTTGGTGAGCGTCTCGCGGTAGGGAATGCGCTGTTCGGCGAACTCCACTTTGATCTTGTCGATGTTTTCGAGAATCCACTTCAGCGTGCGGAGGTGGAACTCTCCCTGACCATGCACGAGAATTTGGCGCAACTCCTTGCTTTGTTCCACCACCCATGTGGGATCTTCCTGACGCAGGCGTGTGAGGGCGGCCATCATCTTTTCGGTGTCGGCTTCGTTGACGGCACGGATGGCGCGGGTGAATTTGGAGTTGGGGTATTTGATGAAGTTGAAGCGGTGGTCGCATTGTTTGTCGTTGAGCGTGTTGCCCGTGCGCACGTCTTTCAACTTCACGGTACAGCCGATGTCACCGGCCGAAAGCTGTTCGACCTTATCGCGGTTGGCACCCGAGCACACAAAGAGCTGTGCCATGCGTTCTTTCGACCCGCGGTCGGCGTTGGTGAGGTCGTCGCCTTCGCGCACCACACCACTCATCACCTTGAAATACTGGACTTCGCCGATGTGCGGTTCGACGCCCGTCTTGAAGAAGTAGACGCTGGTGGGCGCTTTCTCGTCGGGGCAGACTTCCTCACCGCGAGTGTTGTGCACCTTCGGCATTTCGTCGACGAAGGGAACGACGTTGCCCAAGAATTCCATGAGGCGTCCCACGCCCATGTCCTTGCCTGCGCAGACGCAGAAGACGGGGAAGATGCTACGGGTGACCAATCCCTTGCGGATGCCCTCGCGCATTTCGTCTTCCGTGAGTTGTTCGGTCTCAAAGAACTTCTCCATGAGTCCTTCGTCGTTTTCTGCTGCCGCTTCCACGAGGGCTTTGTGCATGGCCTGCGCCTTTTCGAGTTGGTCGGCGGGGATTTCCTCCACGATGGGTTCGCCACCTTCTTCCTTCCACGTGAGTTTTTTCATGAGAATCACGTCGATGAGGCTGTTGAATCCCGGGCCGGTGGTGAGGGGATACTGAACGGGCACCACTTTGGAGCCGTAGATGTTTTGCAAGTCGTCGAGAATCAGCTCATAATCGCAGTTTTCATGGTCGAGTTGATTGACGAGGAAGATGACCGGCTTACCGAGTTTCTCGGTGTAGCGGAAGTGGTTCTGCGTTCCCACCTCCACACCGAAAGCACCGTTGAGCAAAAGCAACGCAGTGTCGGTAACATTGAGGGCCGTGAGCGCAGCACCGACGAAATCATCGGAACCCGGGCAGTCAATCAGGTTGAGTTTCTTGCCTTTCCACTCCACATGGAATGCAGTTGAGAAGACAGAATATCCATATTCCTGTTCGACGGGGAAATAATCGGAGACGGTATTTTTCTGCGTGATGCGTCCGCGCCGTTGGAGGGCTCCTGCGTGGTAGAGGAGGCACTCTGTGAGCGTGGTTTTTCCAGAACGATCGTTACCGAGGAGGGCGATGTTTTTGATGTCGTGCGAATTGTAGACCTTCATGTTGGGTAGAGATTTAGGCAGAGCCGTTGAACGGAGGTCGAGTGGCTGTTTCTTAACTTTTTGTCGTTGTTTATGACTAAGTATTGCCAAGTCGACCTTTATTTTCGAGCGCAAATTACAAAGAAAATTTGAATGAGCAAATTTTCGCCCCGAAAAATCGTTTTTCGGTTGTGTTTTTTCCTCGCTTCGTGCCCGAGAAGCATCGCCATGCCCGCTTTTTGCGGTTCAAAACTGCGGGAGATGCACACGATGGTGGGGCGTTCGGGATGGGGATTGGCCGAAGGCAAAAAAAACTCCACTGCTTTACGCCGAAAGCAGAGGAGTTTTTGAAAAAAGTGCACGACTTTGTGGCGAAAATCCCCTTGTTTTGGGGTACAGTCGGGGTGCAGATGGCACGAGGTGCGCTGTTTGGCGTATTTTGTGCGCTGTCGTGAAGCCTTGTTGACCGCTTTGCATGGGCGGACGATGAGAGCGAATACCGACGACGCGAGGGAGCGGAGCAAAACGGTGGCGGGATAAAAAGAAGAGCAGCTTCCGTTGGAGGAAACTGCTCTTGGTGCTGTCCGCAAGTTGGCGGGAAAAAACTTATTTGTTCATTGTAGCCAAGAATTCTTCGTTGGAGAGCGAATTTTCGAGGTTCTTCTTCACGAAATTCATGGCTTCCATGCTGTTCATGTCGCCCATGTAGTTGCGCAAGACGTACATTCTGTTGAGTGTGTTCTCGTCGAGGAGCAAATCGTCGCGGCGTGTCGAACTTTGAATGAGGTTGACGGCGGGGAAGATGCGCTTGTTGGCGAGCGAGCGGTCGAGTTGCAATTCCATGTTGCCCGTTCCTTTGAACTCCTCGAAGATCACTTCGTCCATTTTCGAGCCGGTGTCGATGAGCGCTGTGGCGATAATGGTGAGCGATCCACCGCCTTCGATGTTGCGTGCGGCACCAAAAAAACGTTTGGGCTTTTGCAATGCGTTGGCGTCCACACCGCCGGTGAGAATCTTGCCCGATGCGGGAGCCGTTGTGTTGAAGGCGCGCGCCAAACGGGTGATCGAATCGAGGAAAATGACGACGTCGTGACCGCATTCGACCATGCGCTTGGCTTTATCCAACACCATTTGCGCGATACGTACGTGACGCGCCGCGGGTTCGTCGAAGGTAGAGGCGATGACTTCTGCATTGACGGTGCGCGCCATGTCGGTTACTTCTTCGGGACGCTCGTCGATGAGGAGCATCATGAGGTAAGTGTCGGGATAGTTGGCGGCAATGGCGTTGGCGATCTGCTTCATCAGAATCGTCTTACCCGTTTTGGGCTGCGCGACGATGAGTGCGCGCTGTCCTTTGCCGATGGGCGAAAACAAGTCGACGACGCGGCAGGCCAAAGGTGTGTTGCTGCCGTTAGAGAGTTTGAACTGTTCGTCGGGGAAGAGGGGCGTGAGGTGCTCAAAAGCCACGCGATCGCGCACTTGCTGGGGATCTAAGCCGTTGATGCGGTCAATACTCACCAAAGAGAAGTACTTTTCGCCTTCGCGGGGGACTTTTACTTTGCAATCCACCACGTCGCCCATCTTCAACGCGTGGCTGCGAATCTGATATTGCGAGACGAAGACGTCGTCGGGCGAGGGCATATAATTATAATCCGACGAACGGAGGAAACCAATGCCTTGGGGATCGACTTCCAGCACACCGCTGGCATCGATAATGAGGTCTTTCTGTTCGGGAACAGGCTGGGGAGCAAATGTTTTTCCCTCGGCGCGTGCCTGCAACTGCTGTTGTATGAGCACGTCGTCCTTGAAGCGATGGAATTTGGGTGCGCTGTGTTGCGGTTCAACCGGTGCATAAGCGGGCGCCGGACGTGAGAAAGATTCGCTTTCGCCGAAGGAATAGTCGTTGAAATCGACCACCGGCACATCTTCTACGATGATAAAATCTTTGCCGTCGGCGGGTTTTGCAACACTTTGCGCAGTAGCCGGTTTCGACTCGGGAGCCTCCTCCGTTTTGTTGAGCGAAGCGGCGGCTTCGTTGCGCAGGCGGAAGTGTTCGGAGAGAGAAGAGATCGACGGAGTGGCTTCTTCTTTCTCGCCGGCTTCGGCTTGTTGCTTCATCTGCTCGAGAATGAAATCGGGGAGATCGGGATCGTAAGCGATGGTGTTCGACTTTTTAGCCTCGGATTGTGCAGGTTCAGCCGACTCTTCGGCAGTTGCCGTCGCAGCCTCGGGCACCTCGACCGCTGTCTCGGCGAGTTTCTCCTCCTGTGCGGGGGCAGTGGCCGTTTCTTCCGCTGCAATTTGTTCCTCCATGGCCTTTCTGGCTTCTACCTCGGCTTTTGTGGGGCGTCCGCGCTTGCGTTTGGGTGCTTCGACCACTACTTCTTCCTGCCCGACGAGCGCTTCTGCAGCGGCCGCGGCTTCTACGCGGGCTTTCTCCGCAATTTGGCGTTTGGCGGCGCGCTCATCGCGTGTGCTGTCGAAGCGTTCGCTTTCTCCTGCCTGCGTGGCGGAGTAGACATGATCGTGCGGTGCCGCAGTGATGCGCCGTCTTTTGGGAGCAGGCTCCACAGTGCCGGCTGTCATTTCGGCTTGTCGATCTAAAATATCGTAAACGAGCTGAGCTTTCACGTCACTATAGCTGTTGGGCGTCTTCAATTCAACGGCAATCGCCTTGAGTTCGTCGACACTCATGGCAAGGAGTTGCTCTTTCGTGTGTTGAGGCATAAGAGGATGGGGTAGTATTCTGGAATAGATCGCAGGAAACAGCATCTCGGTGTGGGATGCTCATGGATAAGTCTGAAGAATGGTGGAGAAATCACGGTACAACTCCAATCGGAGTAAGTGAAAATGCCTGCGATCCTCATTTTCACGCCGCGAATTTACAAACAAATCGCGGTAATGAGCGAAAACTCTCCCTGTTTTTTTGTATTTTCGCTTGTATAATCAATAGTATAGCATGGCGACTCCCTATCTTGACATACAAAATCTGACGAAAAGCATCGGCGACCTCGTCCTTTTCGAAGATATCTCGTTCAGCGTGTCCGAAGGTCAGCACGTTGGGCTCATAGCCCGCAACGGTGCCGGAAAATCTACCCTGTTGGGGCTGATTGCCGGCAAGGACAGTCCCGACAGTGGCGACATTGTGTTCCAAAAAGGCTTGCGCGTCGGGATGTTGGAGCAACAACCGGACTTTGATCCCGAGATGTCGGTGTTACAAGCCGTGGCCGGGCGTTTACGTGCCGAGTATGCGTCGCTACTCATCGCCGAAGAGGGCGGAGAGCTGCAGGCGCACACCGAAACCTTTGACGCCGATGAAGAATGGAACGACATTCAACTGCGTGCCAAGCAGATTCTCACGCAACTTAAGATCGATAAACTCGACAAACCGGTGGGTTTGCTCTCCGGAGGTCAGCGAAAGCGGGTGGCTTTGGCCTCGGTGCTGATCGCAAATCCCGATCTTCTCATTCTCGACGAGCCGACTAACCATCTCGATGTGGAGATGATCGAATGGTTGGAGAAGTATTTGCAGCGCAACACGAAGGCCTTGCTCCTCGTTACGCACGATCGTTATTTCCTCGACCGCGTGTGTCAGACCATTGTTGAGCTCGACGACCGCACGGCCTACACCTATCGCGGAAACTATGCCTACTATTTGGAGAAACGCGACGAGCGCATCGCGGCGACTAACGCGAATATCGATCGCGCCCGCAATTTATATCGGAAAGAGCTCGACTGGATGCGCAGACAGCCCCAGGCGCGCGCCCACAAAAGCCGTTCTCGCAAAGAAGCCTTCTACGAATTGGAGCAACAAGCCCGCCGCCGCACAGAAGAGCGCGCCGCGCGACTGAATGTCAAGGCCGGTTACATCGGTTCTAAGATCTTTGAGGCGGAATATGTGTCGAAATCGTTCGATGATGGCGTGGTGATCTTGAAAGACTTCTACTATAATTTCTCGCGCTTCGAGAAAATGGGCATCGTGGGCAACAACGGTACGGGAAAAACCACCTTTATTCGTATGCTACTCGGCGAGGTTCCACCAACTTCCGGCCGTTTTGTCATCGGCGAAACGGTGAAATTCGGCTATTTCTCGCAGGAGGGCATGCCCGTAGATGAGCAGATGAAAGTAATTGACGTGGTGCGCCGTGTGGCAGAAACCGTCGATTTGGGAGGAGGCCGCCATCTTACGGCGATGCAATTCTTGAATCATTTTCTTTTCCCCCCGGCTCGCCAACAAGACTACGTCTATAAGCTCTCAGGTGGGGAGCGTCGTCGCTTACAACTCTGTTTGGTGCTGATGCAAGCCCCGAATTTCCTTATTCTTGACGAACCGACGAACGATCTCGACATTGCAACGCTTCAACTCCTTGAAGAATACTTGGCAGACTTCCGCGGTTGCGTCATCGTAGTGAGCCACGATCGCTATTTTATGGACCGTGTTGTCGATCATTTGTTGGTGTTTCGTGGAGAAGGCGTGGTCGACGACTTTCCGGGCAACTACTCTCAATACCGAGATTACCGCGAACTCAAAGAAAAAGAAGAAGTTCGCGAACAACGTGACCGACGTTCATCTGCCGAAGCGCGTAAACCCGTGCACGAAGGCAGCGACCGCAAGCGAAAACTTACCTACAAAGAAAAGCAGGAATACGAAGCGCTCGAACGCGACATTGCAACTCTCGAAGCGGAGAAGGCCAAAATCCACGAAGAGTTGGCTTCCGGCGCGCTCAGCGTGGAGCAAATCACCGAACACTCCAAGCGTTTGCCTGCGCTCGACGAAGAATTGGACGAAAAGTCGATGCGTTGGCTTGAACTCTCCGAGTGGGCGTAAAGTTGAATCTCAAGTTTCAGACCAAATATGAAACCATTGGCAGAACGTCTGCGGCCTCTTTCGCTCGACTCCTACGTGGGGCAACGACACCTCGTGGGGCCGGGCGCAGTTTTGCGCAATATGATCGAAGGCGGCCGCATCTCCTCTTTCATTCTTTGGGGACCTCCGGGCGTAGGCAAGACGACTTTGGCCAAAATTGTGGCCGGTCAGCTCAAAGCCCCCTTCTTTACGCTCAGCGCCGTGACCAGCGGCGTGAAAGAAGTGCGCGAAGTCATCGCACAAGCCAAGAGCGGACAGTTTTTCGGCTCGGTGACGCCGATTCTCTTTATCGATGAAATCCATCGTTTCTCGAAGTCGCAACAAGATTCGCTCCTTGCCGCGGTCGAAACCGGCGATGTGACGCTCATCGGTGCGACAACCGAGAATCCATCGTTCGAAGTCATTCGTCCGTTGCTCTCGCGTTGTCAAGTCTATGTGCTCGAACCGCTCACCGACGAAGACCTCCTTGCTTTATTACACCACGCGATCGAGGACGATCTTGTGCTGCGCGAACGCGAATTTGAGGTGCGCGAAACCGATGCTTTGCTGCGTTTTTCGGGCGGCGACGCGCGCAAATTGCTAAACATCGTCGATTTGCTCACGAATGCCACGCCCGAGGGGCGCATCGTCATCGACAATGCCGGCGTCACTGAGCGTTTGCAGCAAAATCCCATGGCCTATGACAAGGAAGGGGAGATGCACTACGACATTATTTCGGCCTTCATCAAAAGCATCCGCGGCAGTGATCCTGATGCCGCCATCTATTGGTTGGCACGCATGATCGCCGGCGGCGAAGACCCCAAGTTCATCGCGCGCCGTCTCGTGATCAGCGCGGCCGAAGACATCGGTTTGGCCAATCCCAACGCGTTGTTGTTGGCCAACGCCGCTTTTGACGCGGTAAACAAGATTGGTTGGCCGGAAGGGCGCATCCCATTGGCCGAAGCCACCATCTATCTCGCGACTTCTCCCAAGTCCAACTCGGCCTACAACGCCATTAACGCCGCTTTGGCCTATGTGGAGCAAACCGGCAACGCCGCTGTGCCCTTGCACCTGCGTAATGCACCGACCAAACTGATGAAATCGCTCAACTACGGCGCCGATTATCACTATCCCCACGACTATCCCGAGCATTTCGTCGCTCAACAATACAAACCACAGGGACATGAGTCGGCCGTCTTCTGGAATCCGGCCGACAATGCCCAAGAAATGAAGTCGGCCGAGCGCATGCAACGATTATGGGGCGGCGCGAAAGCGTAAGCGCTCCACCACTTTCATCAAGAACAGCGAACGACGCAGGCTAAATGTAACGCCCGAACACCTATATATAAGGTGTTCGGGCGTTTTTTGTCGAACAACGTGCCAAAGTGCACAAAGAGAAAATCCCCAAATGGCCAGACATCGTGTTGAGGCTCGGGCATCAGTCCTCAATATAGTTGGCTCCGTAAGCATTCTCGAACTGATCGATGATCTCCAGCAAGCGTGTGTCGATGATCGGGCGGATGCGTTCCGCCATCGAGCGCGGAATACCGTAGAGCGCTTCGGCAATCGCGCCGGCCATGCAGCCGATGGTGTCCGAATCACCGCCGAGGCTCACCGCATTGCGCACGGCATCTTCAAAATCAGTGGCCTCGAGCGCGCAGATGATGGCCTGCGGAACACTGTCGGGACAGATTTCGCTGTTGCCTTCTCCGTCCATTCCATACCAAGAATAGCGGGGACGGATCTCATCGACGTGGAGCGACAAATCATAGCCGAATGTCTTTTCAATATCTCGGCGAATGTCTTCCTGCGAAACACCTTGTCTGGCCAACCAAATTGCGAGGGCGATGGCTTGCGCCCCCACGATGCCTTCGGGGTGGTTGTGCGTGCATTTCGCAGAGAGCTCGGCCAGTTCGAGCACCTCTTCGCGCGTATCGGCAGCCCAACCGACGGGGCCGACGCGCATGCCGCTGCCGTTGCCCATCGAGTTGTAGGGCGGAGCCACTTCCCCCTTGTAGCGATAGTGGCGAATCCACTGCGAGAAGCGACCGCCGTAGCCTCTCCCTGGAAAAGCTGCCGCGAGTTCTGCATAGTATTCGCCGATGTTTCCGCCGCCGTTGAGAATCCAGATGGCAGTTGCGGCCGTCATCACCGAGTCGTCGGTGAAGAAGAGTGGATTATCCGCCCTACCATAGAAAGGGAAATCCTTCTTTTTGATGTTGTTGAACTCGTAGATGCTGCCTACGATGTCGCCAATGAAACTTCCAAGCATAATTTTTAGGTCTTAAAGGTGTCGTTTCTCCGGTTCCCTCCCGCCGTGGTATGTAAACTTGGCTTTGATCGTTTTCCGATCTCGACCCTCCGGACGAAAAGGGAGAAGAGGTATATAATTGTGTGTGTGCTTTTGCTGTGTGTGGCCGTGAGTGCGGCACTTCCCGAGTGGGTGTGTCATTGTAAGGTCAAGGTTGGGAGGGAAGTGCGCGCCGTCGGTTTCAGAATTCGAGTTTGAATCCTTTTTGTTTCAGTTCTTCATATTTTTCAAGGTTGAATCGAAAGAGTTTTGCCTCGCGTTTCGGCGTGGGGCGCGTGGTTTCGTCCAATTCCGTGAGGAGTTCGAGATGCAACATCTTCTTTGCGAAATTTCTTCGGTCGAAACGCACCTCGAGAATGGCTTCGTAGAGCATTTGCAACTCGCGGAGCGTGAATTTCTCGGGCAGTAATTCAAAACCGATGGGACGAAAATGGATGCGCTCGCGCAGTCGCAACACCGCCATGCGAAAAATCCGATCGTGGTCGAAAGCCAGTTGCGGAATCTCGTCGAGGGCAAACCATTGTGCCTCGTCGGCATCGTCGCCGCCCTGCACTTCGCTGATTTTGATGAGCGCGATATAGGCAATCGTGATGACGCGTTCGCGCGGATCGCGTTCCGGATCGGTAAACGTGTGGAGCTGTTCGAGATAGGCATATCTGATGCCCGTCTCTTCGCGCAATTCGCGCAGCGCGCCCGTCTCTGCCGTTTCGTCGGGCTGCAGAAATCCGCCCGGGAAAGCCCAGCGTCCTTTGAAAGGCTCGATGCCGCGACGAATCAGCAGCACCTTCAGCTTCGTACCATCGAAACCAAAGATCACACAGTCCGTGGTTACCGCCGGATGTGGGTATTCGTAGCAATAAGGAAGTGTACTCATTTTCTTACTTGTGTAAGTTTTACGCTGCAAATGTAGGGCTTCTTCTTGGATCCTCCAAATAAAATGGTGTAAAAAATACGCGAGTGGCGTTTTTTCTGTCTTCTTCTGCGAAAATAAAGGGGGAGAACAGGAGTAAATCGCAATGCGTCACTTATGAACTAATAGCTAATTCCACCGTTTGGGGCGACTTTGGGAAGAGGGTGGGGAGGTGACCTGAAAAAGTTGGGAAGAAAGGGCTAAAAGTTGACGACTTTTCGGCAAAAGTCCACGACTTTTTCTGAGAGCTTGTGCTGTTTTTTCTGTTCGACGCGAGAAAAGAAGAAGACAGAGGTCCAGCAACGTTCGCATGATGGGATGTTTCATTGAAGCGCTTTGGAGGGGGCGCTCGAAGCGGCGCACAGTGATTCGTGCGCGTGAGGCTTTCGCCATCCGATTCCTGAGAGCGCGTGAGTTCGGATGCATTTCTGCAACAAACACAAGCGGCGTCGCCCTAAGAAGGGCAACGCCGGCAAGAAAATGGGCAAAGTGGGAGAAAACAGTACGTTGTTGAGTCGAAGCCACTCAATAATATACGACGCGTTCGTTGCGAGCGTCGGCATAACGGCGCAGCAACTCGAGGGCATAGGCCACTGCGGCTTCGGTGTGCGCCCGATGGCCGTCATAGGCGTTGATGATGAACAGCAAACGGCGAGTTCCGAGCGAGGTCATGGTGCGTGTGCTGTCGGAAGTGGGCGTGGCTGCGGCGCCCACTTGGTCGCGATAGACGGGAAGTCCGGCGATGTTGAGCACACCACGGCCGATACCTTCGTAGGGTTCGCCTTCGCGACCAACGCCGAGGGTGAGATCACCGTCGATGTGCGCCACATCGAGCAATCCGGTGGCATATCCGCTTCGCAGCGAGACGAGATTGCCGAGATCGACGAGGGTACTCACGCTGTAGAGATCTTTGCCTTGCAGCATACGGCGCGCAAGTTGCTCGGCCGCGGGGCGATAGCGCGAAGGATCTTTGCCGCAGGCTTTGTAGGCTGCGCGCGTGGCGGCGATACCGGGCTGCTGTTTGAGAGTTTCGGGCGTGAAGGTTGCGCAAAGATGGCGACCTTCGGCCTCAATCTCTTGCCAAAGTTGGGGCGAAGTGGGGCTGTTGCTCACTTCGGCCTCGATGAAGGCGCCGAGAAACGTGGGGACCAAAGCGCGAAACTCGGGGGCGACGGTGATATTGTGGAACATGGGCGATGAAATAGGAACGAGGAGAAGGGAGAAGTCGTTGGGAAACAACAGAACGGGGACGAGGTCTTGTCGGTAGAGAGGGAAGGGGAGTCGTAAGTGGTGGACTTTCCGATGAGGACGCCGGGGATTATCTCGCGGTGATGTGAAAACAAGATTGATGTACCTCGTATTTCACATAGCAGGTGCCCTTTTGTCGCTGATCTCGCAAGACTTCGGCCAAAATGCACTTGAGGGTGTAGGGATCGGCGTTACGTAGGCGCTGAGAGGGGGCGACCAAAGGGAGAAAGTGGGTGTAGGAGATGTCGAATGTGGTGCCGTAGCTGTGCGCACTCTCTGCTGCGGCGTTGCGGTTACGGGTTCTCAGTTGCGCGACGTCGGCATCTGTGCGCAAAACGGAGGTGACGACTAATTGTTGGAAGGCATATCCTTTCAAAGTCAAGCTGTCGAGAAACGAACGCCCGATTTCTTCGAGAAGAGTGGCGGCATGTGGCACAAGATAGGGGATACTATAGTTGAGTGGCCGCACATGAAAATAGGGATTGTCGCCGATGTAGACCAATTCGTCGGCGCGCCCGGTGGCAGCGTTGCGGTCTTTGCAGGAGGGGATGCCGATTTGTCGCGCGGTGGTGAGGTGTTGTGGATTGAGGTCGGCAAAGGTTTCGGAATATCCGTCGATGTGCGAAACCATGTGGACGCCTTTTGGGCTACGGGCGGCGACTAAGGCTTGATTCTGGCGTGGGGCGCGCAAAATCCGGTCAACGCGCTGCCGCTGAAGGGCGATGCTATCGGTCGATGCTTCCGAGTTTTCGGAAGAACAGGCGGCGAAGGGCGAAAAAGGCTGCCGGAACCACGCAGGACAGCACACCCATAGGAGCAAAAGGAGGGAGAGAAGTGCCCAAAATAGACTGAGAAAGACGATTTTGGCACGCTGATGACGTAAAAAAGGGAAAGGCATGGCAGAAAGTACGTGGGTTAGTGGGGATTTCTGCGGAGTATGGGCGAAAAGTCGCCTAAGTTTAGTTAAGTGAGGCAGAGAAAAGGAAGAAAAATCCCCTAGTCTAAAATGAATTGGACTAGGGTTTATCTAAATCAAGCTGCCCGGCTTTTTGGGCTTTCCAATAATCTGAAAGTTGACCGAGAAATTTCGATACTTCTTCGGCGGCTTGGAGCGTGGGCGTGCTGATTTCTTTTTTTTGCAGGCGGAGCATCATCACGCCGTAGAGGAGTTCGAAGCAATGGTTGAGTTCTTCGCGAATACCGGTGTGAGTTTGTGTCCCGTTCTTGGCGCGCAACTCGACAATGAAGGGGAGTACCTTGTAATAGAGCTGGCGATAGTAAGGAAACTTGTCGGAGCGGATGAGTGCCTCGTGGAGTTCTGCGAGCGTCTCCACTACATTGAGGTTAATTTGGAGGTGTCCGCTTTGCATCTTGTCTTCCGATCGCATCATTTCGCAGAGATCGGCGTACCATTGTTCCAATTCTTGTCGAGCATCCCCCGTAAGTTGGAATTGGCAGAGGTAGTTTTCGCGCAAACGATCGAGATCGCAACCATTTGCACGGAGGATGTCTTCCACTTGCCACATGTAGAGGAGATATTCTGCGCGATTATGGTCTCTGAGTCGGTTGGCTATAAGCATGATCTGTGGGAACGGCGAGGGGATTGTGGATATTAAAGAGGGTAAGTATGGCGTAAAGCACGCTGATGACGACCACTATGGTGCCAATGGTGCGGTTGAGCACGAACATACCGCGGAGTCCGAACGAATGTTTCATCTTGGTGATGAGATAGGTGAGGGCTATCCACCACAACATGGCTCCTGCGAAGATAGACAAGTAGCCGCACATCGCGCCGAAGGGGTTTTCCGGCACAGTGAAGGTGAGTTGTGCGAACAACGCGATGAAAAGAAAGATGATCAGGGGATTGGAGAGCGTAAGGAAGAAAGAAGTGATGAGATTCTGCACGGGTGTTCCTTTCTTTCCCGAGGGTTGACGCATGGCTTTGATTGGATTTGAGAGCAACGTGTGCAGGCCGAAGGCGAAAAGCAAGGCACTGCCGCCAATCTTCATCCAGAATACGTTATTTCGCTGCTCAATGAAGGACATCACCACCGTCATTCCGGCGCCGGTTACGACGGCGTAGAACAAATCAGAGAGCGATGCGCCTAAACCCGTAACGAGTCCGTAGAGACGTCCCTTGTGCATGGTGCGCTGTACGCACAAAATGCCGACCGGCCCCATAGGTGCCGATACGACGATGCCGATGATGAGGCCTTTCAACACGAGTTGTAGGGTGCTACTGAACTCGTTCCAGAAGACTTGTATCGAAGGATCAATTACCATAACAGCGCAAAGTTCGTCATTTTCGGGCAAACTAAAAAGCCCCTAACGGATTAAAACGCTGCACTCGGGCTTTTGCCCGGCGGAATGCCGCATGAAAGAGCAGAAAGGCGGGGATAAAAGTAGCACCGCAGCCTCGCCGGATGCGAGACTGCGGTGTAAATCAAGAAATACCGATGATTAAGCTTCGAGCTTACGAGCACCGTCAC
>ERZ772966.400-NODE-400-length-17181-cov-4.308186_pt1 | contig 17181 bp, 16 predicted proteins | sample MGYA00580680_ERZ772966 | MGnify/ENA primary metagenome ERZ772966 (study PRJEB29015, sample SAMEA2738055) | human oral metagenome | biome: human oral; feature: human-associated habitat; material: saliva | place: China | collected 2225 ...
CATACAAGAACACCATAATCCCAATCAGTAGAATGGGAATCAAAATTAAAATACCTACATCCATAATAACCTCCATTATATACGACGATATGGTGAAAGCTTAATCGCGCTTTCGAACAATATTGCGGCCGCCTACAACACGCAGTACCACAATCGGTGAACCGGCATCGATGAAGTCCCCTTCGGTTACAACATCTACCAAATTACCATCAATTTTAGCAATACCTGCAGGGCGCAGTGTAGTATGAGCTACGCCTTCTTTACCAGCTAAGTCCTCTAATACATCATTAGATACATAGCCAGCCTTGGTCGTAGAGCGTTGCCCTAAGGTAAACAATTTGCCTATCCAAGTCTTTTCAAAGTGATTAAAGAACACGATGATAAGGACAATTAGCAAGGCCGTTAATCCTAGTACTGCATACAGCGCTACCGTTCCTTCTCCAAGAGCTACAAAAACGCCCCAAAGAAATGCACAATAACCGATGAGCCCTAAAATACCGCCCGGTACAACGAGTTCTACCGCCATCAGGGAAATCCCTATAGCCATCCAAATTAAAAACTCCATAGGCCCTCCTCTCTATAATTAATTTTATACAACTTATATACTCATTATACAATATTAAAAATAATTTATAAAGATAATTAATAAAAACGACTACTTTCACAGATATACATCTGATCTAGTAGTCGTTTATTATAAGGAGTAAAAACAAATTGAGCTTATAAACGGAAAGATGTATATTGTAGCCTCACTAGCAACTTGAATTATACTTCAGTGTTTTTCAATTGGTCATTACCAACGCCAGTTTTTTGAAGAATCAACAAAGTAATGCTCATCGCCATACCTACTACAGTGGCAAGGCCCATACCTTTTAATACTACTGGACCTACCGCAAGTTCCGCACCGCTAAGACCTACAACGAGGATAACAGATGTAAGAATCATGTTAACAGGGTTTGTGTAATCTACTTTACGTTCTACTAACATGCGCAAACCAGATGCTGCGATGATACCGAACAAGAGAATGGATACGCCACCCATAACTGGTACTGGAATAGCATGGATTAGAGCAGCTACCTTACCTACGAAGGAGACGATCATCGCTAGCACTGCAGCACCACCGATTACCCATACACTGAAGCAACGAGTGATAGCAAGTACGCCGATATTTTCACCGTATGTCGTATTTGGTGTAGCACCGAAGAAACCAGAAAGGATATTGGCAAGACCATCACCGAGCAAGGAACGTTGTAAGCCTGGCTCTTTCATTAAGTCTTTAGCAACGATGTTACTAGTTACAACCAAGTGACCAACGTGCTCTGCAAATACTACGAAGAGAGCTGGCATAATCATGATGATCGCATTGATGTCGAATACAGGCATGCCGTAGAATTGCGGCAAAGACAACCATGGAGCAGCTTCTACACCAGAGAAGTCGACAACCCCCATAATAGCGGATAAAATATAGCCTGAAACAACGCCGATAAGAACAGGAATAACGGCTAAGAAACCACGGAACACAACAGTACCAAGCAAGGTAACAACTAAGGAAAACATAGAGATAAAAATAGCTTGGCTGTGGCTCATTCCCAAATCTTGGTTACCAATAAGGCCGGACATACTCATCGCTACTGGCGCTAATTCCAAACCGATAATAGCTACGATAGCACCCATCGCTGCTGGCGGGAATAACTTATCGATCCAACGAGTACCAATATAACGAACGAGAACAGATAAAATCACAAAGGAAAGACCAAATACAACGAAGGCCCCCTTTGCCGCTTCATAGCCAAGACCAGCAGATAACACACCTGCTACAGGAGCGATAAAGGCGAAGCTAGAACCAAGGTAAGCTGGAATTTTACCTTTACACACGAATAAGTATAGTAATGTACCAATACCATTCATAAATAATGCCGTAGCTGGATCTACTTTCAGTAAATAAGGTACCAATACAGTAGAACCAAACATAGCGAATAAATGTTGAAAACTAAGTGGTAACATTTGACCCCAGGACGGGCGTTCTTGGATATCAATATAATCCTTCATCTTTTCTCCTCACATACAATACAAGTACGTTGCATTTATACAGCACCTCTTAAGAGATGCTATATAAATCCACACTAAATATATTCACCTTATACTACATAAGTTAAATATCATCGTTCAGACCTAGGTCGTCTACGAGTTGGTCTTTTAGCCGTTTTCGGTCTAAATGGACCAGGCATTTCCGTTTTTTTAGGAGTTTTTGGAGCAGCCGGCTTGAATCGGCTTTGCGTTTCCTCACGTAAAGACGGTAAATCCTCAACTGTACCGACTTGTTTTACACCTTCCACATTACGACGGCCAATGCTCGCTAATAAACCAATGGCCATAAAGTTCATTAATAAAGAAGAACCACCATAACTAACAAATGGCAATGGCACACCCGTTACAGGCATAATGCCACACACCATGGCGATGTTAAATAAGGCTTGACCACTAATGAGCAAGGTAATGCCCATGGCTAGCCATTTACCAAATTCATCACGAGCCTTATTGGCAATACGGAATCCATAGTAGGTGAAAGCTGCTACCAAGATAACAACAAATACAGCCCCAAGGAACCCCATTTCTTGAGCCCACACAGCAAAAGCGAAATCTGTATGTGCTTCTGGCAAGTAAAAGTACTTGGATGTACCTTGCATAAAGCCTTCCCCTAGGAAGCCACCAGAACCAACGGCTAACAAACCTTGTACAGTTTGGTAACCCATATCTTGCGCATGAGGCCATGGGTCAAACCAAGACTGAATACGTTCCCATCGGTACGGCGACGAACGAGCCGCAATAAAACCAAGGAAACCTGCTACAGCAAAGGCACCACCAAAGAATTTTCCATCAAATCCGGCTAAATAAATCAGAATAAAGGAAAATCCAAAGATTAGTATCGTTGTCCCTAAGTCTGGTTGGAAGAATGTTAACCCTGCAAATACTGCTGGCCAACTTAACATAGGAAACATGTAACTGATGCGCTCGCCAAAATAGCCTTTCATATTGATTAATGGATTCGTATGTCGAGGCTTACCCCATTTTCTTAAGCTACTCAACTTAGCAGAAGTCCATATAAGAGCCGCCAATTTAGCAAACTCAGAAGGCTGTACAGATATGGGCCCGATTAAGATCCACCGTCGAGCACCATTGATAACGGCCCCCATGATGAGTACTAACACTAACCCAACAAGCGTAGCAACCATAATGCGTTGCAACATATGATCCTTCTGTAATTGTCGATAGTCATAGCGGTATAAAATAATTCCTGCAGCCAATGAGATTAACAAAAAGACAATATGTTTCCAGAAATAGCCTAAAAGCCCAGTATTTTCATAAATAGAGCTGATATAGGTGGCACTAAAGATATTGACACTGCCAATAATAGTAATGAGTACTATAGGCAAGAGCATACCTTGTAAATCATTCCTAAAGAGTGAGCCCCACCGACTATCCCCCTTATTCGGTGTTTCCATATTAAGCCTCCTTTTGTAATACGTAAAGTATATCACAAATGACTTGATTTATCAAGCGAAAAATAAAAACGGCCTTCGATATGAAGACCGTTTCATTAGTTATTTAAGACTATCTATTAGCTTTACGTCTCTTGATAGCAAGAGCTGCGCCAGCTAGTGCTGTGATACCAAGCATTCCTAGCGTAACTGCTAGAGCATAGTTATCAATACCAGTATTTAGTCTTACCTTCTCAGGTGATGTAACAACTGTTACAGTCTGACCCTCATCGTTTAGATCCTCGTGGGAACCTACTAGAGTTTCTCCTGCGAATACCTGCTCGAAAGCAACTATCTTAGATCCACTCGTCATCTTTGAAGTGTCAACTGAGAACTCAAGCTCAACTGTTCCGTTTGCCTCAGTAATCTTAACAGTCTTTTCAGCAACTGCTTCGTTACCCTTAGCATCCTTTAGAGTCTTGCCATTAGCATCTACAAGTCTGCCCTTGAATGTGTACTCTTCGCCCACTGTGAGGTTCTTGTACTCAATCTTATCAACTAGCTTAATATCTGCTTCTATGCCTACAACCTTAGCGCCACTGCCTGACTCTGTTAATGTAGTACCAACTTCCATAAAGCGAACTGACTGCGCCTCATCCTTGATGTCTGCGTGGCTTGCTAAAAGCACTCCGTCACGCTTGAGATCCTCAAACGCTACTACAGTCTTTCCGATTAGTGCATCTGACTTAACCTCGAAGTTAAATGCTACCTCAGCCTTGCCATCTGATTTCTCAGCAACAAATGTCGCCTTAGCTATAACATCGTTTCCGTTAATATCCTTTACGATACCTCCATCAACGATCTCGCCCTTATCATTTAGCTTCTGAATATGTAATGTACCTTCAACATCGTAAGCCTTTCCAGCCTCAAGACCCTTGTACTCTACTGTATCGATAATGCTAACCTTTGTGCTTAGAGCTCCCTGATTTGTCTTTGTTGCAGCATCAGATGCCTTTGTTCCAATCTTAGGGAATCTAACTGTCTGACCTTCATCCTCGATATCAGCGTGAACTGCATATGTAGTATCACCCTGCTTTAAAGTTTCAAACGCAACTACTGCATTACCTTCTAAGTCAAGAGCCTCAAACTCAAAGCTTACCTTTACAGTACCTGAACTCTTTTCTGCTGTGAACTTAGCCTTGCCTGTAACTTCCTTGCCATTCTTATCCTTAAGAACGCCATTATCTGTTACCTTGCCATTGCCGTCAGTCTTCTGAACATGAAGCACGCCCTCTAGTGTGTACTCCTTGCCTGGCTCAAGGCCTTTATACTTAACAGTATCCTCAAGCTTAATTGTCTTAGTCTTTGCATTAACAACATGACCTGTTTCACCTGTTAGTGTTGTACCTATTGATGGTACGTATACTGACTGACCTTCGTCGTTTATGTCTTCGTGTGATCCGATAAATGCATCGCCTCTATATAGTTTCTCAAAGACAACAAGTGTCTTTCCTGCATACTTTGATGCATCAAACTTAAATGTTAGGCTCTGCTCCTCATTACTTGACTCTGCTGTAAAAGTCTTATCGGCTGTAGCATCTTCGATTGCTCCAAGATCCTCGCCATTATCTCCTCTTACGTGAACTTCTCCAACAAGCTTATACTCATTGCCCTTAACGATGTTTGAGATAGTAACTGCATCGCTAACCTTCTGATTTGACTCTGCAAGAACCATCTTGTCGTTATCGTTTGCATCAAGAGCCTTAGTCTTTAGCTTAGGGAAGTGTACTGTCTGTGCCTTATCCTTAATATCTGCGTGAACTGCATATATAACGCCATCCTTTGATACGCTCTCAAAAGCAACAACAGTCTTACCTGCAAAGTCTACGTTCTTAAAATTAAATGTAACTTCTGCTTCGCCATTAGTCTTAGTAGCTACAAACTCAGATGTTGCTGTGATAGGATTTCCATCCTTATCCTTTAGCTCTCCTGCATCTTTTCCATCCTTGTCCTTAACGTGAAGCGTTCCTGATACCTGATACTTCTTACCAACTTCTAAGTTAGTGTACTTGATTGTATCAACTAAAGTAATGTCATCCTTAGCAAGTGCTTCATTATCTACATTTCCCTTTAGTGTTGTTCCAATCTTAGGTACAGATACAGTCTGACCCTCATCCTTAAGATCCTTATGCTTAGCAACAGTCTTACCCTTTGCATCTACTACTGTCTCAAAAGCAACAAGTTTCTTGCCGCCCATGTCTGTAGTATCAACAACAAAGTCAACTACTGCATCACCTTCACCTCTACCTGAGTTAAATTCCTTTTCAGCTTCAGCAACAACTCCTTCGTCGTTACCGTCAGCATCTACTAAGTGAAGTTCTCCCTTTAAAGTATATGCCTTATTTGGGGCTAGTCCCCAGAAAGCTACCTTATCGTTAAGAACTGTGTCCTTAGCTGCAGGGACAACCTTCTCAGATGCTCCGTAAGTTAGTGTTGTACCTATTCCCATAGCCTTATCATTTAGTGTGCCGTAATCATAGTTAATTCCGACGCCGTCATGATCCTTTGTGAATCTATGAAGCGTAATTCCAACTGTGATTAATCCAAAGCCTTCATTAGCATCACTGCGAAGCTCTTCAACTATATACTGATCGTATGGGAACGCTCTTAGCTTGTCGTTTACAACTGCCTGAGCCTCACCATTTACTTCGTATGTCTTGCCATCAGTCCACTTTGTAGCATCAGGAGATGTACCTGTGAACCATGTGCCAGCCTCTGCGTCAAGCTTACTTGAATCCTTTACATACCAGTTTCCATCTTCATCGATAGCAACTGCTCCGTTTGAGATAGGTGATGTAGGGTCATTTGAATTTGTCTTTTCGCTATGAGCTATAGCTTCTGAGTCAAATCCACCATTCTCATCTGTAACAACGATATGCTTTTCACCTGTTGTCTTAGATGTGATCAGCCAAGCAACGTTTGGCATACGCTCTGAAGAACCAGCTTCCTGCTTCTTTAAGAAGTGGAAATCTTCTCTTATTACCTGATTAGCTACAGCGTCATCTGTGCCTGTTAGGTCGATAACTTCTCCCTGCTTTCTAATCTTAAATGTCTTGCTCCACTGCTTAGATGCCTTATCGAAAAGGTATCCCTTACCTGAGCTCTTTTCACGGATCTCGTAAGTTCCGTATGGTAATGAATCATCACCTGTGAAAGCTGCAACGATATTCTTTCCGTTATGCTCCATAGGTTCTGCTGTGATTGTCTTAACAACCTCATCTACCTTATATGTCTTTCCGTCAACAACTACTGACTTCTTTGACTTATTAACGATCTCAAAGATGCTGCCGTCTAGCTTAGCCTCTCCAAGCGCTGTGTAAGACTTTGTCTCTCTATCAATCTTTCCTACGATAACTCCGCCGCGATATACCTTATTCTTCATCCATCCATAGTGGATAGCATTTTCCTTAAGAATCTTAGCCTCGTCACCTTCAGAAAGATCAAAGCTGTGAACCTCTCCATCTTTTCTGATTGAGAATGTACGGCTCCAGCCTTCTCCGTCACCTGTGTGATAGCCGACCGCTCCCGATGGGTTCTGCTCTGTAATCTCATAAGTTCCGTATGGAAGTGCATGCTCTGATGTCTTTGCTTCAAATGCCTTATCTGCATCATTCCATGTCATTGTAAGTGTTAGTACAACTTCTCCTGGTGCGTAAATCTTACCATCAACAGCAACTGGATTAGCTGATCTATTGATGATATCTACCTTTGCACCTTCGATGTTAGCATCGCCCTGTGAATCTGACTCGTTAAGGTCTTTATCTGCCTTAGCGATCTTAACAGAACCTGCCCAAGCTGGGTCCTCAAAAGCACCAACTGCTGCTTCGTTTTCTGCCTTAGAAATTCCTTCGATAGGAATTTGCTTAGAGTTCTTGTGATCTCCTGAGTCAATGATCTGGTAAGCTGCGCTAGGACCAGTTTTGAGTCCTTCGATAGCTGATACCTCTTCAATTACACATGTTCCTAAAGGAACGATATTTCTTCCTCTAGAATCCTTATGTGTCCACTCTCCTTCTACTGGAGTAGCTGTCTGGAAAAGAAGACGTCCCTTAGCATCTGTAGCAAATACTGCGCTTGATGAAGGAGTATGCTCCTTAGCTTCTGCAACTGACTTATAAAGATCTGTATAGTAGCTTACTCTAAACTTAATTCCTTCTAGTGTAGGAATGTCGCCCATAAGCTCTCCAGCCTTCTTAGAACCTGCGATGTTCTTCTGAACCATAATTCTCATAGGGTCTACAAGACATGGTTCAAGCATGTTTTCACCAAGCTGTGCCTTATTGTGCTGTCCTGCTGTTACTGAAAGCTGCTTAACATTAGTGTTTATTCCATATCCAGCCTTAGCAGGTGCAATCTCCTTAACCCAGTAATTTCCTGGTGTCAATGAGATAGGCTCTGTCTCACCTGTGTTATCCTTAACCACAAGCTCTCCAACCTTATTAGTGCAAGCTGCGTCTGAGAATACTCCATAAGTTGCACCTGTCATATCATAAGCCTTGTTATTAGTAGTATAATCAGGCTTTGCTGATATCTTTACGACTGAAAGTTTTCCGTTAACGTCAAACTTACCTGAGATAGTGTTTAGAACCTGATCTCTACTGTGAGTTCCTGCAATGTTAGGATAACCAGCAATTGTGTTCTGAGAAACGGTTATCTTAGGAAGACTAACTCTAACTTTACCTTCCTTGATAGCCTGATAAATCTTGCTGATAAACGCCATATTCTGGTCATAAGTATCTGCGAAATGTCCAAATAGATTTCCACCCATTGGCTTACCGTACTTATACTCAGCAATTAGGTTATCCACTGACTGATTCCAAGCAACGCACTGAACAAACGCATAATCGAAAGGTGCGGCTGGAGCAGAACCTGTTACAGTCTTTAGATTCTCAAGAGTTGCACTATCAGTCTGAGCAAGTAACGCTGTGAAAAAGAACTGACGAGTGTAATCAGGTAGTAGTGATCTAAGCCATCTAAATTTCTCACCATTAGTAGCACCTGATGCGTTATGAAGATCTGTATTTTCATTTAGTACACCCTTTGTAGCGTGTAAAAATGATTCAGGATACATAACGCTAGCATACTTATCAAAGAACGCATCGATATTATTAGCATCTAATACTGTAGCTTCTAAGATATGATGATCGTTATAAACTGTTCCCTGACCTGTATTAACTACTGGGTTAACACATACAGTTGTGCCCGGAAGACCGCTAAGAGTCATCTGATGGACACTATCTGTTAATCTAGGTGCTATAACAACACCTGTTGTGATACCTTGCACATCCGCAACATAAGCTGCTGTGCCACCACCTACTTTAGCACTAAGATTTCCATACTTCGTAAAAGTAAGTGTATGCGAAGCTCTTTCAGTATGGAAAATAAATGGAGCATTATTTGATCCTTCATCTGCGTTACTAGCAAATGTACCAATGCCTGCCATTGATGGAAAAACCATCGCTGTAGCAAGCGCGATTGCTCCGAACTTTTTTAAAACTTTTTTAAACATTAATTATCTCCTTTCCCTTTATTCCCTTTTGATTTTGTACGACTTATCTAGCATTGTTGAACCGTCACCATTCTCGACTCTGACAATAAGAACGCCATCATCGATGTCAGCCTTATCAGCTAGTTTAGCAAGATATGGAATAAATCCATGGTACATGCTATCAGCTTCTGCATCAAGCGAATTGTCCTTATCCTCTATCACATTATTGTACTTAATCTTAATGGTGATAGTATTGCCTTTGATGTCCGTCTTTATTGATCTTACTTTGTCGGAATAATTACAAGTTACAAAGCATAGGTCCGCTCCATACTTATCTTGAGCAAAAAATGTCTCAAATGATTTAAGAGCGGGATCGCCCTTTTCGGCACCATCAAGCTCATCCATAAGCATAGATCTACCCATAGATGTACCTGTCTTAACAGCACTCACGCTGCTTTTCGAGCTATTGCTAAAATGCTTATATGCTGCAGTTGTTCCAACCACCACACATACAATTAACATCGCAATGCCCGCACATCTAGCGCGATTATTTGATAAAAAATTCTGCATAAGAAATCCTCCTTTTCTATAGATTTTTTTGTGATAGCCTTGTGCTATAAACTACTCATATACTACCATAAATCAGGAAAAAAAGCAAGTATAAAATGAAAAATAATTTTGATTTTTGAGGGGTTTTTGGCTATGCTATAGCTTTACCAGTTTGTCAAAGTTAGCGTAAAAAGAATGCTCTGCATTCCTAAGGATATAGTGAAGAAAATGAATGAAACCAATATGGTACAGTGCAAAAATTACATATATAAGAGGCACGTTAGACTCATATAAGGTGAAAAGAATCTTCATAATTAAAGTATATAAAAAATTCAAGGAGGTCATAGATATGGCATTTAACATGGACAATCACTTCGAGGTAGAAGGTAGACTAGCAAGAAACCCTGTATTCTTTGACAACGCAGATGGCAGTAGGAAAGTTAAGTTCACTGTCGTTGTTGGTAGAAACTACAAGAATAAGGACGGCGAAGAAGAAGCAGATTTCATCCCTGTAGAGCGCTTCATCAGCAAGGACAAAGTAGCTACATCTGGTAACGGACTATACGCTAACATGGACAAGGGAATGCTTGTAAGAGTTGGCGGACATCTAGAGTCAAACCAGTACACAGATAAGTCAGGTAAGACAGTTTATGGTCTAACACCTGTTATCGACACAGTAAGACTTAAGGAGTCAAAGACAGCATCAGAAGCTAGACGAGCTCATGCAGCAGCTCCACTAGATGCTGTAGCAGAGGCAGAAACTGCAATGTAATAAGAAACCCCAGTATTAACTGGGGTTTTTCTTTTCTTATTTTCTCTGAAGCTGTAAGCCCGCAAGCTCTGCTTTCTCAGCATCTGCTACTGCTTTGCCCTTAGCAAGCCTCTCATCAAGAGCCTCTAATTTAGATGCTCTATCATCTCTTATGGCATTATCTACCATGTTGTTAAACGATGCTCCAAACTCACCTTCTCTATCGTGAAGAGGCTTCTCCTTAGTCGCTTCCTCAAGGTCATCTAGCACCATTTTTCCAAGAGCTGCTGTCGGCATAAGAGCATCGCTCTTATCAAATTTCTTCTCCATAATAATTCTCTCCCTTCCTTATTTATTCCATATAGCACTTGCTGCAACTGTAGCAACCTCATAAAGACCTGTTCTATTAAGATCCCTGCTATAACTTGAGTCAAGGTAAATGACAGGGAGAGTATCTCCATTCTCATCAGAAACCTCAGCAAGAAGTGCTGGATATAAAACTCTCTGAACATCCTTTGCACCGCCTCCATAGATATAGATCACATCAAGCTGCACCCCAACTTTTCTGTAAATATTAGTAAACTCACGAATCACATCTCTAACAAATTCCACAACCTGAGCATCTATTACTCTCTGTAGCTTTTCTTTCTTCTTCCTTTTAATAGGCGTTAGATTTTCTTCAAGCATGAAGTCTGCAAGTGCTTTTCTAGAATCAAAGCTCATACCCTGCTCATTTCTCACAATGTTAATAACCTCTGTAAGAACTGTTCCGTAGCCCTTATTAATAGACCTTGAAGCTTCTACATTAATACTTCCATTAGAGAACACAGGAAAATTAACATTTCCCTCTCCTATATCTATACCAAGAGTATTCTCAACAGATGCTAAAACCTCTCCTGTGTAAGCCGGATCTATATTAGCGCCCATAGCTCTTGCATCATCAAGCACAAGCTGTAAAAACTTACTGCCAAGATTAGTTATCGCATACTGTGCAGCAGCACCTTCTGCTAGAGGCACAACTCTGCTAAAGTGCACTCTGATGGTGATATCCTGCTCAAAGTTATGCACTATCACATCATGATCAACTGATGTTAATGACTGAGCGTACACATCCTTCCACTGCATGAAATCTTCTATTGGAAGTGCTATACCTATGCAGGCATCAATATCGAGCCTATTGTCATCAGGAAGCCTTCCATTAAGCTCATAATAATCTCTAAGCGCAGCACTGGCAAGAGAAGATAGTATTAATATAGTAGAAAGTGCATCCTGACACTTAGGCACCGTGTTTTCTATATTAAACTCTCTAAGGTTTCCACCTGAGTGTATACCTCTTTGCCCAACGAACATCCTGCCTACATCAAAGCCCTTTATCGACCTACTATTAATAGTAACATCCATCTCATTATCAAAGCCTTTGATATATTCAGGCGTTACTACTTTAGGCATATTGCTCACTGCTGTATATGATATTACACTAGGCATATCTATCATAAGAGGCTTTCTTCCCTCAAAAGATGCCTTGCCTTTCACGTAGCCGTTACCTATATCAAGTCCTGCTATTACTTTAATTCCCTTACTCATTTCTAATCTGCTCCTTTACTAAATCTTTATAACTCATATCGCGAATAATATCCATGTCCTTACTCATAAATCTAACAGATATATGATCGCCATAGCAGCAAAAATCTATAACTGAAAGATTCTTATCGGGAAACTCTTCAGAAATTTCGCTAGCAAGCTTATCGTAAATACGATTTTCTATAAACTCTGAAAGCTGAATTACGGACTGAAGAACTACTACATCTTTTTCAGATAGATTATCAAAATCCATGCAAGCTACAAACTTAACTCCCTGATAAACATCATTTGATGTTGCCTTTTTAACTCTCATATCAAACTCCCCATCTTTACATATCTAAAAAACTGCCTAGTGACTGCTTAATATCTTCACCTAACGCTTCTTTTTCTTCAGAAACTTCTTTTTTAATAGGCGCTTCTTTTTTCGAAACTGGTTTTTGCAAAACTGAGGCTCTATTTTCCGTTTTAACGGGTTTTGATGCCATGAAGTAATCTGAATATCCTATCTGATTTATCGCGTCTCTAATCAGCATTCTGAGGGATATTGAAGCATTATCCTGAGATTTAAGCCACTTAATAACCTCATTATCACCTTCCGGTACTGTAAATCTCACGCGACATTTCTTAGTATTTGAACTCATTTAACAAACTCCTTTCAGTCAATTTCTTTTGATTTATGAGCTAATTATAACAAATTTTAAACAGCTTGTCAACACTTTTTAGACCAATTTTAGCCCAAAAAGAGCCCTTAAAGTGACCTCCTAATATAAAAATACGATATATTACAATAAAACCATCTAAAAAAATTACATCTAAGCTTGACAGAGCAAGCCAATAGATAATCGCGAATATACAATTATTTGATAAAAATAGAAAGGAGTCCTTTATTATGCTTGCAAATAAACCTAATAGATTTCGTTACATCATAGATGATAGTGCTACCCGTATTAGCTCAGCTAAATATGTAGAGCTTTATAGTGGTAATAAACTGCCTGAAAACGTTTCAGTGTGTTTCAGAATCACAATCCCCAAATCTATGGATATAGTGTCTATGAAAAATGGAATCTCAAAAACGCACGACACTAGAAGACTTGAAGAACTTAAACTGAAGCTCAGGACTAAAACTGCAAATGGCAAATGGATAACAATTCCCCTAGCACCTGATAACAGAAAAACTTTAGGCGATATCAGAAAGGAGATTCACTAATGGGAAAAACCATGACATTTACAGGACCTAGACCTGTGAGACTTTACGGTTATAACGATGATGCAAACTACGCGAGACTTTGCGAAAAAATTGCAGAGCAAATTACTAGCTACGCTGACGAAGGCTTTGACACTTTCATCACAGGAGGGGCTCAAGGCACCGATCAGCTAATTGCACAGGCCCTAGAAAGTGTAAAACTCTCTAGACCTAATATCAAAAGCATCATCTATGTTCCTATGGAAAATCAGTCTGCTCCATGGTCCACCTACGGCAGATTCGGAAAAACTGAATATAACGCTATTCTCGCTATGGCTAATGAGGTCAGAATACTGAGTCCTGCTCCAAAGGATAAGCATCAGGCTATTAAACTTCTTCACGCCCGAAACGAAAAAATGCTCGAAGATGCAGATGAGCTTACTGTTATCTTACCTCCAAACATATCTAAGGAGCAAATTGCCTTTATGCATAAAGGTGGAACAGCATCTTGCTATAGATCAGCCCTTGCCGCTAAAATGCCTGTTAGATTCATACAGGCTTAAAAGGAGAAGAATATGAAACAATACTTAACAGCAAGCCTCTCAGATGGAATCTTAGATATAGATATACTGAGAGATAAGAAAGAATTAGAATCTGCTATAAGAACTAACTGCAATAACTTCTTACGAGTAGTAGATTCTGAAGAGCTAAAAGAATTCTCAGAGCAAGAAAATCTCTTAAGCGATGTAGAAATCGCAATTAACGATGACTATGGATCTTTCTACCTATACATATCAGAAGATTATGTAAGGTTAGACTATGACATCTTCGAAGAAGGTGAAGCTTCTTGCATCGACACTAAATAATAACAGAAAGGAGCTCTCCATGAGCAGAGTACTTATTATTAACAATCTAGATGAAAGAGGGCAGTCAATAAACGCTCTGCATTTCAGATGGTCAGCTCCATCTGATATTGCACTAGATGAGCTTATATGTTTTATAGAAATTATAAAACACTACTACAAAAACCCTCTTTACAAAAATTCAAAAGATGCTTTTAACCTAGCATCGTATAGCGCAGCAAGTGGTATCTCAGCAGATGATTTAGCCTCTATAAAAGCTTTTGAGAGCATGTCAGGGAAAAAGTATAATGACTCTAGCGCAAACGCATCCCGCGGGCTTATAAGTTTTGACAAAGACGTGATAAATCGCTTTCTGATAAACAGAGAAGCTAAAATAGATATCATATGGAGCTTTGATAAGAACGGACTTCCTGACTTATCAAACACCAAAATTGACATATCAGAGCTCTTTGAAGATATCAGCCCTCTTATGCTAAAGTGCTTAGAAGACTTATCAGATGATGAGATCGAAAGTCTCTTACAAAATGAAAAGCATATCAAACTAAGAAATCTTTCCATAGAGGAAATAACTGAGTATCAGAAATCGCTTTCAGATTACTGGTACAATGGATATAGCATTACAAGAAAAATAGGAGAATAAGAAATGAAAATAATAGAAATGGAAAATACGCTTAGACTTTTTCCTGATAACCTTACAGTAAAAGACGAAATTCCACCAGGAACCTATGTAGTGAAATTTTCCCCTCTATCAGGATACTCACTTGAAAGGCAAAAGGATTTCGAAAACAAAATCAAAGTTTACGGAAATCACTTAAAGCTTAGAGATAAGATGCTATGTCGCTACGAAAGCTCTGAAAAGAATTTCGGAGTTATTCTAGGTGGCAAAAAGGGCACTGGAAAATCAATGCTTGCCCGCCTTGTATCAGAAAAACTCATCGAAAAAGGAATTCCGACTATTATCATAAAAGAAGATTCTGACGGAATTACAGACTTCATTAATTCAATCGAGCAGCCGGTTCTTATCCTAATGGACGAGTTTGAAAAGATTTTCATCAAAAACGATGAATACCCAGAAGACGATACTCAAGTTAAGTTCCTAAACGTCTTTGACGGTATATCAAATCTAAAGCACTTTTACATGATCACAATAAACGATTACGACAAACTTAATAATTATCTAAAAGGTAGAACCGGAAGATTCTATTACGATTTTAAGTTTGGTGATATATCAGTAGATGAGATCGAAGAGTACGTTGATGATAATCTAACATGCGAATTAGATGTCGAAAAGGAAAAACTTATCAGCATACTAAATCGCATAAAAACAAACTATGATCAGCTAGAAGCTATCGTAAAAGAGTTAAACTACGGAGAAAGCCTTAGAGACACTCTTACCTACCTAAATCTAGGAATATACGATATAGACCTGCAGTTCATCAATATAAGAGTATTCCTATCAAATGGCGATCATCTAGATATTTCAAGGCGCATATGGATAGGCGGTATAGAAGAAATCAAAAGCCATTTTGATTTTGACATGTCGGATAAAACCGAAGGCAAATATGACAGCTTCCCTTACGTGCTAACTATCCCAGAAGATGCCTATATCTATAAAAGAGATTCCATAGAAATTGACTCTAGTAAAGTATCTCTTAGCCCTGTATTTGAAGAAATAAACGACGATGATATGGAGCTTGCTAAGAAATGCTGCCCTAAGATAAAAAGCATTTCCATGGAATTTGAAAGCAGAGTAAGTCCAAAAGTCTTACAGATTTAAAAACTAACTAGAGCGCGCTAAAATCACATTAGCGTGCTTTAGTATCTTTTATAAGGAGACATCATGAAAGTAAAATTAAACGAAGGCATAAAGCCTACTATACATAACGCATGCTCTATAAAACAAGAAGCAAAGTTAAATCCCCAGATGTCAAAACTCTTTATGGACATGCTATCTAAGATATACGTAAATCCCGGAATAGCTTGCCTAAGAGAATATACAGCTAACGCAGTAGATGCTCATAAAGCTAAAGGCGTAAAAAGACCTGTAGAAGTTTTCGTACCATCTGAAGAAGACCCAATATTTAGAATAAAAGACTACGGAGTAGGTCTTAATCTTCTTGAGATTTTAGGAATCTACGGACACTTTGGAGCCTCAACTAAAAATACCTCAGATGAGTTCATCGGAGGATTTGGTATCGGCTCTAAGTCAGGTCTTGCCGTATCAGACTGCATAGAAGTAGTCTCAGTAAAAGACGGCCTTAGAAACCACTTTCTAATTAAAAGAGAAGATGGCACGATCTATACACAGATTCTTAAAGAAAATGAAGCTGCTAAAAACGCCCCATCAGGAACAGAAGTATCTATCAAATTTAACAAATCTATCCTAGAAGCCCATAGATTCACAACCGACCTTAAAACTGTATTTTCAGGCTGGTCAAAAGATGAAGTCTTGGTAAGCATGCTAGATAAAGACTTTGAAAACCTCATAAATAACAGCAGAATTCCAGATACCTACATTAGATATAATGAAGGCTATCTAATAGCTGACTTACACCATAGAAGAAACGAATCAGTTTCTTACATCGTAGGAGGCGTATTCTACCCGCATAGACCTCTAATAGATGTACTGGGAGGGAAGTTATTCAAAAAGTATTGTGAAAACTATGAACCCTCAGATCAGCACATCGTTTTAGACCTTGATATAGGAAAAACTAAACTAAATTACGCTAGAGAAATCATAGATTTTGAAGCATCAGAAGAAACAAGAAACTATGTGTATGAGAAGCTATGCGAGGTAAGAGATTATCTGAAAAAAGAAACAGATGATATTTGCTTGCGATACGACCCTGATGCTCCAGCAAACACCGTAAAGGAGCTTGTAAAAAAAGGCATCCATCCAATAGATGTTATGAATGGTCTGCATATAAATGACCTCTTAATCAGCAAATTTGGTGCAGATGGGCACCTACGTGGCTATGACATTACTATAAAAGATACTAAATCAATTAGTTATGATAGCTACTATACCGATGCACAATCGAGTGTAATAAACTCTATACTAATCATAAAGAATAATGATACAAAACTTAATAGCAAAACCATAACATCCCGCCTTGCCACAATCATAAAAAAAATGTATCTTTAAAACTCCAGGAGATTACTGCCGTGATGACTTAGACAAAAGCCTTACAGCTATTTCTGAGATACTAAAAAGAACAGATGAGGCT
>ERZ772966.401-NODE-401-length-17155-cov-3.940702_pt1 | contig 17155 bp, 16 predicted proteins | sample MGYA00580680_ERZ772966 | MGnify/ENA primary metagenome ERZ772966 (study PRJEB29015, sample SAMEA2738055) | human oral metagenome | biome: human oral; feature: human-associated habitat; material: saliva | place: China | collected 2225 ...
TCATCTAGTCGAACTTCCTGATAAGTTTTTGGATAAAAAATAAGAATCAGCAAACAAATTAACAATAATGCTCCTAAAATTGAAGAGCTGATAAATATATATTGGGAAAGATGATTCCCAATGTAAGGAATTTCTGATGAGGGCATAAGCTCCCAACGAAAATTCATATAATTAAAGTAATCCCATAGTATGGGGATAAGAATGGTGAGAAAGAATAAATCAGCCAAAACAAATATAAATTTTTTTCCTTTTGACACGATACCTCCTCTCTTTTGTTGCTTTACCTAGTTGTTAGCTCTACCTAAGAAGAATGAAACAACAGCAACAACGATAACAGCACCGACAATAGAAGGGATAAGTGCCATACCAGCTAAACTTGGACCCCAAGAGCCTAAAAGTGCTTGTCCTACTGCAGAACCAACAAGACCGGCTAAAATATTAGCAATCCACCCCATTGATTTGCCTTTATTTGTAATTGCTCCTGCAATTACACCAATAATAGCTCCAACAATTAATGACCAAATCATAAATACCTCTTTCTAGTACAGTTCCTGTACATTTTCAATATATCAAACTTCAAGCAACTTTTAAAGTAATTCGCTTTCTTTTTATTACACTCTAACTTGCTTGCTAAATTTTGAAGTAAAAAAAGTTCTATCATTAAAATTGATAGAACTTTTAATTTATTATTGTGGACAAATTTATTCGCCAAACTTATCCCCAACTTGTATTTTTTGACCTAGGCCATTAAGAAAGCTAACGATATCCATCTTGGGTTTACCGGCTGGTTGAACGAAAAGAAGTTCAAGGAGGCCCTCACCTGTGGCAACTTTTAATGATTTCTTCGTTTTTTCCACAATTTCACCAGCTTGTAAGTCACTGACAGAATCATCAGCAACTTTTGTTTCATAAATCTTGAAACGCTCACCATTCCATGTGGTATGAGCCACTGGAAATGGATTCATTCCACGAACTTTATTGAAAATTTCACGTGCAGATTTATTCCAGTCGATTTTTTCTTCTTCTGGCGAAATATTAGGACTAAAAGTCACTTCATCTTCGTTTTGAACTTGAGCTTTGAGTTCGCCAGCCAGATATTTTGGCAATGTTTCAAGCAACAAATCACGTCCAACAAGGGCTAACTTTTCAAACATAGTGCCAACATTATCATCCTCAAGAATTGGAGTAGAATCTTGAGCAATCATGTCACCGGCATCCATTTTACGAATCATTTCCATAATGGTGACACCAGCTTCTTTTTCACCATTCATAATAGCATAATGAATAGGTGCCCCACCGCGATATTTTGGTAGTAAAGAAGCATGAGTATTGACTGCAAATTGAGCAACATCTAATAATTTACCTGGCAAAAATTGTCCAAAGGCGGCAGTCACAATTCCAACTTCTCCTGATTCAAGGAGCGTCATGATTTGAGTCATTTCTACTGAGCCAGAAAGTTTTTCTGGTTGAAGAACAGGCAAGTTAACCGTTAAGGCAAGTTCTTTAACTGGTGTCATTCTTAATTCCTGTTTCCGACCAACCTTACGGTCTGGTTGAGTCACTACTGCTAGAATTTCATATTGATTAGAATCAATCAAACCTTTTAAAACGGTCGCAGCAAATTGTGGTGTCCCCATAAAAATAATTTTTGTTTTTGTCATAAGTTTTCAAACTCCTCGATAATAATTTTCTTTTGTTTCATTAATACTTGAACGGCCTTATCGCCTTTTGCCATTAACTGTCCAAGATTTTCTGGAATAATTTGCCAAGAAATACCAAATTTATCTTTGCACCAACCGCATTGTTCGGCTTCTTTAACATGAGAAAGTTTTGACCAATAATCGTCAATTTCGGCTTGATTTTTACAAGTCACAGTAAAACTAACTGCTTCATTAAATTTGAAAATTGGACCGCCATCAAGGCAGATAAAGTCAAGGCCATTCAGACTAAATTCACCATTTAATACTTTTCCAGACATTCCTACGAAATGCTCATCTAGCTTTTCATCAGGATAATATTCGATGTTTTTGATTTTTGAATTTGGAAATACAGATACATAATAGTTCATTGCTTCTTTGGCATTGTTATCAAACCAAAGACTTGGGATAATTTTTGCTTCCATAGTTGACCTTCCAATCTCTGTAAATTTCGGCTTTATCCACATGGGGATAATTATTGATTTCGGCAATTACTTTTAGGACAAGTGGAGATGAATTTTCTACTGACAAGTTTTTAATCGATGTCCAGACTGCTCTGTCAGAATCATTTTTTCCGTCTGCAACAAATTGTGGTAATTTTTTGGCTACACTATTTAATTTTACATCAAAAAGGTTGAAAATGTGGTGTGTGAGGACTCGACGGTCATTTTCATAAATCCAAGCCGAATACAGGCGATTATTAGTACTTGCAAGAACCGTAAACCCTGTTTCTTCAAGAACTTCTCGCTCTAATGTGTCAACCATTGATTCACCAACTTCTTGCGAACCGCCAGGTAAATCATAGCGATTTTGATAGGGACCTGAATTTTTTTCAATGACAAGTAATTTCTCATTGTCAATTGCCACACCATAGACTCCAAAATGCTTCCATAACTCGAATTTCTCAAACATATTTACCTCATTTCATTTCAAAAATGGTCGAAATTTTTCATGTTTTTGTTCAAATTCTTGAATTTCACAAATTTGATTTCCAGAAAATTTAACAAGAGAAATTCCGTCAAGAATGCCTTCTTTGCCTTCATAAAAACACTGGAAAGTCCATGTGAATAAAGCAGTCTCATTATCCACATAATATTTATCCACAGTCCATGACTTAACTTTGTTTTCCACAGGATTATTCCACTGACAGAACCATTTTTCAATTTCAGCTTTTCCTTGATACTGAGCCCCGAAATATTCTGTCCATAAAATATCTTCTGATAAAACATTTAGTAACTTTTCGAGATCTTTATTCAACCATGCGTCAATTGTTTGTTGAAAAAGTTCTATTTTCTGCATTTTCCACACCAACTTTCTTTTGTTTTCAAATTTTTAACTTTTCCACCTGTGGAAATATTTATACAAAATTTTGTGGCTCACTATCAATCAATACTCGTAAATTTTTGTTATCCCGAAGTTGGGTTAATTCAAGCACTTGATTCAAAGCTGATTCTAATTCTTCTTCAAAACGATATTTAACTAAGATTTGATAATGATAAAGGTTATGTGTTCTGGCAATTGGTCTAGCGGTTGGCCCTAAAATTTTAGCTTTTTCTGTCAAATTTTGCTTGAGTAATTGAGCAATCTCATAAGATTTTTGAATGGCAACTTCTTCATCTTGATGAGAAACAAGCACTTGAACGGTGAAATAATAAGGCGGATAGGAAAGTTCACGACGAAATCTCATTTCCATTTCATAAAATTTTTCGTAATCTTGAGCCTTGGTCATTTCAATGGCGTAATGATGTGGATTGAAAGTTTGAATTAATACTTCACCTTTTTTATCTGCTCGTCCAGCTCGTCCAGCCACCTGCATCAACAATTCAAAGGAACGCTCACTCGCTCTAAAATCAGGTAGATTTAGGCCAGTATCTGCGTTAATGACACCCACTAAGGTTACGTTTGGAAAATCTAAACCTTTGGCAATCATCTGAGTTCCTAAGAGGATATCAGCTTCATGATTACCAAATTTTTCAAGAATTTTTTCATGAGCATTTTTTGTCCGAGTCGTATCTACATCCATTCGCAAAACTCGTGCTTCAGGCATAATTTCTCGAAGTTCTTCTTCGACTTTTTGCGTTCCTGAACCGTAATAACGAATTTTTCGCGAATGACAATTGGGACAAGTTTGCGGAATTCCTTCGACATGACCACAATAATGACAATTCAAAGTTCGGGTATCCATGTGAAGGGTCAAGGAAATATCGCAATTGGGACAATCAACAACAAAACCACATTCACGACACATGACAAATGAAGAATAACCCCTTCGATTCAACATCAAAATGACTTGTTCATCTTTGTCAATTTTTTCTTTTATTTTTGTCAGTAAAGATTGTGAAAAATTAGCAGATTGGTCAGAAATTTCACTGCGCATATCAATGATTTTTATTTCTGGCAGGATTGCTGCTTCATTTGCCCTTTTTGTCAGTAATAAAAGTTCATAAACGCCGCGCATGGCACGTGCTCGCGTTTCTAAACTTGGCGTAGCAGAACCTAAAACAAGTCTTGCACCATGCCATTTTGCACGCAAAAGCGCAATATCTCTTGCATGATAACGGGGACTTGAATCTTGCTTATATGAAGTTTCATGTTCTTCATCAATGATGATAATTCCCAAATTTTCAACAGGTGCAAAAATAGCTGAACGTGCACCGACAACTACCTGAGCTTTGCCAGATTTAATTTTTCGCCATTCATCATATTTTTCACCATCAGATAAACCAGAATGCATAATCGCCACTTTATCTCCAAAACGAGCAATAAATCGATTAGTAATCTGTGGCGTCAAAGAAATTTCTGGCACAAGCATAATTGCTGTTTTACCGAGTTTGAGAAAATGGTCAATGGTCTGTAAGTAAACTTCTGTTTTACCTGAACCAGTAATTCCTTCCAACAAAAATGGTTTGTCAGAAGATGCAATTATTTTTTCGTAAGCTGCATTTTGTTCGGAGTTGAGAATTTTAGCACTGTCATTTTCCACATCTTCAAATTTTTCTTTCGTTCTCGAAATTTCAACCTCTTCAATTTTGACTAGGTCATGCTCAACGAAAAATTTAATGATTTGTGAAGAAAAATTTAATGATTTGACAGCAATTTTTTCTTCTTGAAGTCGTAATAGAAAATATTTCAACTCTAAGCGTTTTTTAGCTCTCTTTTCAATTTCAAATTCAGCTAGTTTTTCGATATCTGGAATAGATAAGAATTTTTCTGTTTTTCTATTTTCTTTAGATTTTGCTAAATATTCTACTGACAGCTGACCCAAACGTACAGCCTTTGCTGACGAGATTTTTTCTGCTTCTGTCAGTTGTGACCATTTGACAGAAGTTCCGTCAGTCGATTTTAGGAGCTTGTCATAATTAGAATTCAAAAGATTAGGTAACATGGCTTTTAGACATGAAATTTTATAAGAAAATACTGAATGACGCATTTCATCTGCCAACCAAAGCTGTTCATCCGTTAGGACTGGCTCAACGTCAAGTAGTTCAGAAATTCCTTTCAAATTTACTGACGGCTCAAGTTCTTCATCTTCAAATCCAATGACGATTCCTTGGACAAGCCGGTTTCCACTTCCAAAAGGAACATGAACCCGCATGCCCACTTCAATCAAATTTTCAAATTCAGCTGAAAGGCTGTAAGAAAAGGGTTTATCCGTCTGCATCAGAGGTACATCAACGATGACTTTAGCAATTTTCATTTATTTTTGACCTCCGGTTTCTTATCTTTAATTATAACAGAAAAGCATTTTTCCTGCTTTTGACTTATCCGCTTCTTACTGACAAAGCTGTCAGTAACTTTTAGAAATAAAAAAAGCGCCAATTGACGCTTAAAAATTTATTCTGCTGCTGCTGCTTTTGCGGCACGGCTAGTTTTTTGTTTTGCTTCTTCTTCAGCTTCTTCTTTAGCAATTTGCTCTTTGATGAGTTGTTCTTTCATCTTAGCTTGCAAACGTTCCAATTCGCGTTTTTCAACTAAAGTTTCACGTTTCAATTCAGGTGATGGGTGAATTTTAACTGTTCCATCAGCAATTTCTTCCAAAGCACGCAAAGTATTTTTTACAGCTTTAAATTCTTTTGTTGGACGTTCTTTATCACGCAATTCATGCGCACGTTTTGCTTCCAAAACTACTAAAGAATATTTTGAATCAACTTGGTCCAATAACTTGTCAATTGAAGGTTCTAACATCATAATTCATTACCTCATTTTCTAAACTTTTCATTCTATTTTTACTGACAGACTTGTTATCGTCAAAATAAAATTCTGTCAGTAAAATTTATCAACTTTATCATTTCTGGCAGGACTATCAGTAGAACTGATAGCTCTTTCGCATTAAACCAACAAATCTGTCAGTATTTTTTCCAATTAAATCAAACTTTCACATCATCAATCATATGAACGTAGCGTTCAATCACGCGGTCCACACGGTAATGTTCAGCTTCAATAATTTTCTTAACACGTTCGGCAGCAAGTTCAACTTTGTCATTAACGACTGCATAATCATATTCACTCATCAAGCGAATTTCTTCTTTTGCTTTTTCAAGTCGTGAAGCAATGACTTCAGCCGAATCTGTCCCACGTCCAACTAAACGTCCACGCAATTCTTCCAAATCTGGTGGAGTCAAGAAGACAAAAACACCATCTGGAACTTTTTCCTTCACTTGAAGCGCACCTTGCACTTCAATTTCTAGAAAAACATCTTTTCCTTCGTCCAATGTCTGATTGACATAAGTTAAAGGTGTGCCATAATAATTTCCAACATATTCAGCATATTCCAGCATCTGACCATTGCGAATCATTTCTTCAAATTCATCACGTGTCCGGAAATAATAATCTTTTCCATCTACTTCGCCAGGACGTTGCTTACGCGTTGTCATTGACACTGAATATTCAAAGTTGTTTTCACTCTCAAAAATTTTAGCACGAACTGTTCCTTTTCCAACACCAGAAGGTCCAGAAAAAACAATTAATAAACCACGCTCACGCATTTTTTCCTCCGATATATCTCTAATTCCATCTCTTAATCAACGATTAAATTCATTCTATCAAAAGCTAGCTCTTAAAACTAGCTTTTGTAACAAAAAAGAAATATAATTTCGTAATAAGACACAAAAAACTGTCAAAAGACAGTTTTTTATTTTGCATAGTCAATCGCTCGAGTTTCACGGATAACAGTAATCTTGATATTACCAGGATAATCCATTTCATCCTCAATTCGATTTTTCACATCACGCGCCAAAATCACAATTTGGTCATCCGTTAATTTTTCTGGTTTAACCATTACACGAATTTCACGTCCAGCTTGCAAGGCAAAGGCTGTTTCCACACCTTCAAAGCTTGTTGAAATTGCTTCAAGGTCTTTCAAACGTTTGATGTAATTTTCAATTGATTCACGACGAGCTCCAGGACGTGCTGCTGACAAAGCATCAGCCGCTGCAACAAGTACCGCAATGTTACTCAAAGGTTCTGTATCACCGTGGTGACTCGCAATTGTATTGATGACAATTGGATTTTCCTTGTACTTACGCGCAAGTTCTGTTCCAATTTCAACGTGGCTTCCCTCAACTTCATGGTCAAGTGCTTTACCAATATCGTGCAAGAAACCTGCACGTTTAGCAAGTGCCACATTTTCTCCCATTTCGCCAGCCAAATTACCAGCAATATGAGCAACTTCAACTGAGTGATCAAGTACGTTTTGTCCATATGAAGTACGGAAATGCAAACGTCCCATAATCTTCATCAAGTCAGGATGCAAGTTATGCGCCCCAACTTCAAAGGCTGCTTGTTCACCATATTCACGCATTTTATGATCAAGTGCTTTGCGGTTTTTCTCAACCAACTCTTCAATTCGCGCTGGATGAATTCGACCATCTTGAACTAATTGTTCAAGAGTCATACGAGCAATTTCACGACGAATTGGATCAAATCCTGAAAGTACAACTGCTTCTGGCGTATCATCAATGATGACATCTATCCCAGTCAAAGCTTCAAAAGTACGAATATTACGACCTTCACGACCAATAATCCGACCTTTCATACCATCGTCTGGTAAATTGACAACCGAAACAGTTTGTTCAGCTACAGAATCAGATGAAACGCGTTGAATAGCAAGTGAAATAATATTTTTAGCTCGCTTATCTGCTTCAACTTGAGCTTTTTCTTCGCTTTGACGAATAATTTGAGCCATTTCTTTTGTCAAACCATCTCGAGTTTCACTCAAAATAATTTCACGAGCATCATCTGTGCTCAAATTTGAAATACGCTCCAATTCTAGTCGTTTCTTTTCTTCAATATGCGCTAATTGTTCTTCTCGCTTACTGAGCGTATCAGTTTTTCTAACGAGGTTCTCCTCTTTAGAATCTAAGTTTTCTTCTTTTTTCGTTAAGGTATCATCCTTACGGTCTAAGATTTCTTCACGTTGTTTTAGGCGCTTTTCAGTCTCCTTTAACTCCTGACGTTCTTGCTTAAATTCATCTTCGATTTCACGACGTTGCTTTTGTTCTTCTTCACGAAGGGTGTAACGGGCTTCTTTTTTGAAGGCTTCAGCCTCCATTTTCAAAGACTCCGCCTCACGTTTAGCATTCGCCATCACCTCATTTGCTTTATTTTCAGCTTCATTAAAAAGAGATTCAGCATCTTGCTTATTTTTCTTTATATTTTGAGCGTAAAAAATAAATGCGACAACTAATACAACCAATAAGACCAAGAGAACGATAGAAATAATGTCCATTAGTCTCCTCTAAAGTCAGTAGTAATTCCAATAAATTCTACTCACAGTTTGATTATAAATTAATGTATTTTACATAGTAAAACACTCATTTATTATATCATTTTAAGGTTAATTATTCAATGAAAGATAGTGTAACGCTTTCAGAATAATTTAGAGTCAATTATGTCATCATAAATTGACATTCTTCATGAATAAATAAAAACAGTTATTTTACTAACTGTCTTCATCAACTAATTTTCAAGTAAAGCAGCGGCTTCTTCATCCAAAATAAAAGTAACATTTGGATGCGCCCGTAAAATAGAAGCTGGAATTTCTTCTGTGATTGGACCCTCAAGAACTTTTTTCATAATCTCTGCTTTCTTTTTTCCGTCAGCAAAAACTAAAAGTTGCTTGCTTGCTAGAACTGTTCGTGGACCAAAAGTGACGTAAGGAGAAGCCGGTTCTTTATCTGTCAAATTTTTGATTGACTGATAAATCTCATCCCCTTCTTCAAATGGAACAGCAAAAATTTCTCGCTCAAAGCTTGTATGTCCTGGCATATTTGCACAAAAATGACCATCTTCTCCTATCCCCATAACAATCAAATCAATCCCACCGTCCTGTAAGATTTTTTGGTCAAAAACTTGATTATTTTGAGCATTTAATTCATGAAGATTACCATCATCAATATGTACTCGATCATAGAAAGCTGTCTTTAAAGCACTCATTGTTAAACCATATCGTTCACCAGCAAGTGGTACTTCATCAAAATTGTAATAATGGATATTTGAGCGATCAAAATTCATTTTTTGGAGTTTATCAATAAGAATTTCATACATTCCAAGAGGGGTATTTCCCGCTGTAAGCGAAAGATTTACCCTTTTTGAAAGCATCATCTTATCAAGAACAATCGCTGCAGCAAGTTCACTCATTGTGGCGTAATCTTTAGTGATTATTTTTTTCATAGAAGCTCCTTTTTTCTTGTTACTTCTATTTTACAGGATTAAGTATTCTATTTAAAGCAATTCTACTCGTTGAAAATAAAAAAAGCGGAAATCCGCCTTTTTCATTATTTTTTAAGAGCTGTTTTAAGTTCTTCAACCTTATCTGTTTGTTCCCATGGCAATTCTACATCTGTACGGCCGAAGTGCCTTTCGACTTTGGGCTTTAGCCCATTAGCGAGAAAGGACAGCGGAGGAGACAATGGCGACGTAGACCGAACGAAGGTCGGCGAGGCCAATTATTTACCTAAAATGGATTTAAGCTCTTCAACCTTATCTGTTAGTTCCCATGGCAATTCTACATCTGTACGGCCGAAGTGCCCGTAAGCTGCTGTTTGTCCGTAAATAGGACGGAGTAAGTCAAGCATTTGAATAATCCCTGCTGGGCGAAGATCAAATACTTTACGAATTGCTGCTAAAAGTTCATCATCTGAGACTTTACCTGTACCAAAAGTTTCAACATTGATTGATGTTGGTGTCGCAACACCAATAGCGTATGAAAGTTGAATTTGCGCTTTTTCTGCAAGTCCAGCTGCCACAATATTTTTGGCTACATAACGTGCTGCGTAAGAAGCTGAACGGTCAACTTTTGTTGCATCCTTACCAGAGAAAGCTCCACCACCGTGGGGAGCATACCCACCATAAGTATCAACAATAATTTTACGACCAGTCAAGCCTGAATCCCCTTGAGGACCACCAATAACAAAACGTCCTGTTGGATTGATGAAGTATTTAGTTTCATCATCTAAAAGTTCAGCTGGAATAACAGCTTTGATGACTTTATTAATCACATCATCGTGAATTTCTTCGTTTGTTGCTGACGCAGCATGTTGAGTAGAAATAACGACTGTGTCAATGCGTTTTGCTTTGCCATTATCATCATATTCTACAGTTACTTGTGATTTTGCATCAGGACGCAAGTATGAAATTTCACCTGATTTCCGTAAATCAGCTAATTTTTTAACTAATTTATGTGAAAGTGAGATGGCGAGTGGCATATATTCGGCAGTTTCGTTAGTCGCAAAACCGAACATCATTCCTTGGTCACCAGCACCAATCAAGTCAAGCGGGTCAACTAATTGGCCATTTTTATCGCGAACTTCTTCGGCTTCATTTACCCCTTGTGCAATATCACTTGATTGCTCAACAAGTGAGACGTGAACGCCCACTGATTTATAATCAAATCCATTTTCGCTATCTGTATAGCCAATTTTTTTGATTGTTTCACGAACGACATGAGCAATATCAACATAAGCTGATGTTGAGATTTCACCAAATACATTGACTGTCCCTGTATATACGACCGTTTCACAAGCAACGTGTGCATGTGGGTCTTGTGCGAGAATGGCATCAAGAATGGCATCTGAGATTTGGTCTGCAACCTTATCTGGATGGCCTTCTGATACTGATTCTGATGTAAATAAATGTTTTTCTGACATTAAAAATGTCCCCCAATCTAAATTTTGGTTACAAGGCGTCTTTAAACTTATCTAATATTTGCTGACAGAATACTTAAAAACCTATCAGTAATTTTTAAAATAAATCAAATCCTTTCGGGACTCGTAACTCTTTTATTTTACCTCTTTTTCGGAAAAAATGCACTCTTTCCTTTACATGATTCTAAAATAAATCTACTGATAAATTTTAAATAAGTTGTCCTTATGATAATTCAAACCCGAAATGCTGAACGGTCTTGTTTTTCAACTTATCAATTGTCAAACTTAATGTTTTTTAAACATGTACTTGCGGGTCATTGGCAAACCTTGACCTGAAGCACCCTTAGTCAAAAGATATTGAACAATATCAATATTTCCGGCTTCAAAACTTGCAGCGCAGGCTTGAAGATAAAGTGTCCACATCCTTGCAAATGGTCTACCCATTTCTTTTTCTACTTCATCAAAAACTTCGAGATAATTTTCATTCCAAATTTCAAGCGTTTTTTGATAATGACGACGAAGGGGTTCAAGATCATCCATTTGCAAACCAGCAGTCATAATATGTTCAACATTTTCAGCGATGTTTGGAATATAACCTCCAGGGAAAATGTATTTTTCAATAAATGGATCCACACCAGCACCGCGATGTTGTCCAGTAATACCATGAATCAAGGCACGACCGTTTGGTTTGAGATAATCAGAAACTTTTTGGAAATACATTTCCAAATTTTCTTTCCCAACATGTTCAAACATTCCGACAGATGTAATGTAATCAAAAGGTTCTTCTTTGAGATCACGATAATCAACCAAATAAACTTTCACTTTATCAGAAAGTCCCAAATCATCCGCTTTTTTGCGAACATAATAATACTGTTCTTCTGAAAGTGTCACTCCGACTGCTGAAAGGCCATATTCTTGAACAGCCTTAAACATCAAAGTTCCCCAGCCACAACCAATATCAAGCAAACGTCCCCCAGGTTTACTATCGAGTTTGTCCAAAATATGATGAACTTTAGCAATTTGTGCTTCTTCCAAAGTCATATCTTCATGTTCAAAATAAGCACATGAATAAGTCATCGTTGGGTCAAGCCATTTGTTGTAAAAGTCATTCCCAATATCATAATGACTATGAATATCTTCACGAGATTGTTTTTGAGAATGATTTCCCAAAAGTTTTATCATTGATTTCCCAAAACCAGATTGGTCTGTTAAAAAGCTATCAGCCTTACGATATGCTGAGGTAACAAGCTCTTGAATGCTCCCCTCAATTTCAATTTCTTCATTCATGTAAGCTTCAGCCAATACTAAGGTTGGCATTGAGCTCAATTCACTAAATGAGAATTTTTTATTAAAAGTAATGTGAACTTGCGTTTCTCCTTCACCATACTTTTCTGTTTTTCCATCCCAATAAGTTACTGCAATGGGGATATCGAAAGCAACTGCAAGTGCTTTGTTCAAAACTGTTTTTTCAAATACCAAGTTATTCTTCCCTTTCCTAACATTGTTCTAATAAAACTATACTCCGTAGATTATTGAAAGTCAAATACTTACTATCGTTAGATTTTTCTGAAAATTTTCATTGTCAGTAAATTGACAAAGATTTTGCCTATAACCGAGGTCAGTCTCCTAGACTCTAGAAAATAGATGGCTTTGAACTTGCGCATGTTCAGAAACGTAATTTCCTAATTTTCCCTCTCGCTTGCAGTCGACTTCACATGGTATAATAAAAAAATGAACGACAAACTTGAAAAATCTATTATTTTACAAAAAAATCCTTGGCTGACTGATGTAAAAATTGTCGCTGAATCTGAATCAACTCAAAAAGATGCTAAATTAGACGGACAAGAAAATTGTCTTTATTTAACTGAGAGACAAAATAAAACTTATGGTCGTTTTGGCCGTCAATATTTTGCTGCGCCGTCTGGCGGAATTTATATGAGTTTGTCACTCAAACCTAAAGTTGAACTAGAAAAACTTCCAGAGTTCACTCTGCTGACAGGAGCTGCCATTGTGTCAGCAATCGAAAAATTAACTGACAAAAAGCCTCAAATTAAATGGGTTAACGATATTTATCTAGACGATAAAAAATTTGTTGGTATTCTTGCCGAAACTTCACTTAATCCAACTCAAGAAGCTCAAGTTATCATTGGTGTCGGAATTAATTTTTCTATTTCCCAATTTCCAACTGAAATCGAAGAAAGAGCCACTTCTTTATTTTATAATGAACAAGCAAGCATCAGTCGTTCGGAATTAATTGCCGAAATCTGGTCTGAATTTCATCGTTTATCAGAGGATTCATTTTTTGAAATTTATAAATCTCACTCATTTATTCTTGGCAAACAAGTTGAATTTGTTCAATCTGGACAAACTTTTTGCGGAAGGGCTACAGATTTAACCTCTAAAGGTGAGCTTATCGTAAATTTAGATAATGGTCAGCAAAAAATACTTTCCAGTGGCGAAATCTCACTAAAAAAATGGACTTAAACAGTCCATTTTTTCAGTTATTATTATATTATATAGGAGGCCAGTTTTAGGTCATGGTGGACCAGAATTATTTTACTGACAGAACTTTCTATCAGTAACTTTTTTAGAAATCTGACCAGTCATCTTCTTTTTCTTTTTCAACTGGTTGTGCTTCCTTAGTCTTACGACTTTTTGGTTCATCCCATGGATTTCCCCATTGGTTTGAATCTTGTTGATTTTGACGTCCTTTATCTTCATAACGACGTGCCCAATTATTCATTTTATCTGAATAACGTTCTGACCAACGATCCATTTTTTCATCAAAATGTTGCGCTTTACGATTCCATTTTTCTTGATAATCATCTTCTGAATCATCATAGTAATTTCGTGGTCTAGCACTTGGAATAATCCAACTTGCTACGAAATACAATGGAATCAATCCGCCCCAGCTTCCGAAAGCCAGAACAACAAATAGGATACGTAGAATCGTCACAACATCACGACCCAGACCAAAATATTCTGCAATCCCTGCAATAACACCACTGACTCTACGATTTGTCACTGATTTTGTTAATTGTCTTTGAGACATAATTTATCCTTTCTTCATAATCGTTGAATTAACCTTGTGACGGTGTCATCAATAGACTCGCAATCACATAAACAATGAGTAATGTTCCCCAACTTCCGAAAGTACCCAGCACAATCAGAACCCGAATTACATTAATTACTGTACGGCTCAAGCCAAAGTATTCACCAAGTCCCCCGACGGTTCCTGCGATGACTCGATTGCTACTTGATCTTTCCAGAGTTTTTTTAGCCATTTCTCACCTTTCTTTTCAAATTTTACTGACAGAACTCTTATAAAATTTCTGTCAGTAAAATTTTATTCAGTTTCTTCTTTGTCAGTAGTTTCAGTATCTTTAAGCCAAATCGTTCCTGATTTTGTTTCAAATTCAAAGGTTAATGACTCAGCACCTTGACGGACAATCGCTGCTCCATTACGGCCAGCTTCAAAAGGACTATCAAGATTTAACCGTGTCTTATATCCGCCAAAGATTGTGCGAACATGACCAACCAAACCCAAACTTTCTGGTACAGAAACTTTGATATCGCCATTCACATTTTTAAGATTTAATTTGTGAGCCGTTCCTGTTTTTTCGGTCAGCAAAATATTTCCGTTTACGAGTGAGACATCACCAGATTCAAAAGCAGTTGTAATTCTGATATTACCATTAACTCCAGTTAATTCTAAATCTGAATTCGTGCCATCAATTACTTTGATTTCACCATTCTTATTGTTAATCTTCAACTCATCGCTGTTTACTTCAAGCACTTCAGCATTTCCGTTCATAAGATTAATATTCATTTTTTGACTGGAAATTTTTTCAACTTTAAGTTCTGCATGAGGTGTATTAATCTCAATATTTTCATATTCTTTTACTGGTAAGTAAAGTTCAATATCCGCAGAAATTCGACCATTTGCTTCAATTTCAAGCACATCATCTTCAACTTCAAGTTTAGTTTTTTCAGCAATGTAAGCTTCTACATTACCATCTTCAACTGCCCCGTAAATTTTATATTCTACTTTTACATGGGCATTTTCACCCGGTAAAATATTTACTTTACCACTCTTAAGATTAAGATTAACATTTTTGAAATCTTCGTTGATATCTTTTTCTATAGTGTGAGAAATTGATTTAACCTTAGGAAATCCTTTTGAAAAATCAATATTATCATCAACAGATTTTGCAACCCCTTGGAAAATTTCTTTACCTCTAGCAAACAAACTTTCTGCAACATTTTTCATTACATCAGGAAAATCTACATCGTGATTAACATATCCTTCTTTATCTGTATATGTGAATTCTTTGTTCTCAGTTTTATCATCAGAAGCTTCTCCATTCACTGAACCATTTTTTTCAAGTAATTCTAAAGCTTCATCTTCCGTGATAATTCCACGACGCATCAAATCCATAATTCTATCTTTTTTATTAGCCATTTTTTTAGATCCTTTCTCTGCTCATTCAAGCATTCAATATCTTAAAAACTTTTTTTATTGAGATTATCTTTATCTCGTACACTTATTATCTCAAACTTTTACCAAATAAAAATCAGCCTTTGGGCTGATTTTTAACATCTTCTTTTTTAAACTAAATAAAAGATTCAGCACTCCTGTTTTACTGACAGAACTACTAATTAATTTTGTCAGTAATTATTTAGGTTGAATATAAGTTGCCAAAGCAGCTACACCAGCAGAAATATGGCGTTCGCTGACAATATTATTACCTTTAACATTCATCTCTGAAACGAGAATAGAGTTATCTGAATAAACCTTTTCAACAAAAGCTACGTGCCCATATTCAGAACTTGAACCAGCTACTCCTGGTGGGAAGCTGACAGCATAACCCTCAGTTGGAACAGTTGTTGTGAAATAACCTTGAGCCTGAGCATTAATTCCCCATTCTCCACCATTACCCATGTGGGTACCAATTTGTCCACCAAGTTGAATAATTCGATTATAAACATACTGCGTACAGTTACCAAAAGCATAACTATCTGCCCCAGGATATTCCACACTATTATAATCTGGATAAGCGGAATTATCCAATTTTGAAGCCACTAGTGGGCTTTCTGGAACTTTAGCATCTACAACAGCTGTAGTACTATCCACATTATCATAAAAATTCAAATTATATTCTTGAATAATTTCGATTAATTTTTGAGCATACTCGGGATCAGTTGCAAAAACTCCTTGCAATGCCTGTGCCGCTTCTTGATAAGTTTTAGCCTGTGACTTCCAAGCTCCAGCATAAATTTCAGAATTCCAGGTCGTTCCTTTAATCATCAGATTAATATAATCATCTAAGGCTTGGTCATAGTTACTATAAATTATAAAACTTTGTTCAAGATAGAACGGATTATTTCCAGAAAATTCTTGTGTTTTAAACGAAATTGATTTCCCCAAATATGCACCTGTAATATTGAAAATATTAAAATATTGCTGACTCATATTACTTTGACCAGAACCAGATTCTAAAATAGCCTGTGCCAAAATAATTGAAGCATACAAATTATTCTTGCCAGCCAAAATTCTTACTCGGTCTGCAATACTTTTGATAAAAGCTTCCGTACTAGACGAATCAATTTTTTCAATCGGTTTAGCAGCTTGAATTTTCTTCAAAACAGGACCCGTATAAACAGATACAGCTGAATCAGATGAAGAATTAGGACTCTGCATTACAGTTGACGCTTGATAGTAAGAATTATCCTGCGAATAGTTTGAATGTGCAGACGTAGATAGTGAAACCGAGGTTCCTGTTGTAGAAACAGATTTTGATGGTACTTGAGTGGTTATAGAAGACTTACTATCTGAACTGTTATTCGCTGATGAATTTGAATTATTTGGTTTTGATGTTGACTCAGAGCTATCCGGTTTTGAAGATGAGCTTGAACCATTTGAATTTGATGGAGAACTTGAGCTTGAACTGCTTGAGCTTGATGAAGCATCTGAGCTACTTGAACTCAAACTACCTGAGCCTGACGACGCGTCTGAGCTAATAGATTCAAATGAAGCATTCGAATTATTTGAACTAAACGTAGAACTTGAATCGCTTGTATCTAATGTTAACGGTGCAACTGATCCACTTGTACTATTCGCACTTGACGTCTCTATACTTGAACTACTTACAGTTGTTGGCGCATCCGAAGTTAGCTCTAAAGTATCACCAGAATTTGCAACAGTGACCTCGTCAGCATGTCCAGCTACGCCAAAAGCAGTCATTCCCAAAATTAGTGCCGTCCCTGCAATAAATTTATCTTTTTTCAAATGCGTTATTTTAATACTATTAATCA
>ERZ772966.402-NODE-402-length-17118-cov-3.744769_pt1 | contig 17118 bp, 16 predicted proteins | sample MGYA00580680_ERZ772966 | MGnify/ENA primary metagenome ERZ772966 (study PRJEB29015, sample SAMEA2738055) | human oral metagenome | biome: human oral; feature: human-associated habitat; material: saliva | place: China | collected 2225 ...
CTGGTTGCGCGTCTCCCGACCGTGGCAAGTGCTCGAAGAATTGGCCGAGTGCTTACCCCAAAATGAGCAAGTGCGCCAAATTTATGCACAGCTCCCTGAGTCTACTCCACTTTCCCTTGATTGTGAAGCCTTATTTGTTGGCAACAGTCGGGCGGTAAGAGTGGTGAACCGTCATTGGCAGGTGGTGAATTTTCCCATCTATGGAAACCGAGGTACCAATGGCATCGAAGGTTCTCTTTCCGTGGCTGCGGGCTATGCCATGGCTTCTACTGGAAAAGTACTTTGCATCTTGGGCGATCTTTCGTTCTTCTACGATGTAAATGCTTTGTGGAATCGTCAACTTGATGGACGGTTACGCATCTTATTACTCAACAACGGCCGCGGCGATATTTTTTATGCGCTTCCCGGCTTGAACGCTTCTCCTGCTCTGCCCGATTATGTAGCAGCCACGCACCAAACGACGGCGCGTGGCATCGCAGATAGTTATCATTGTATTTACCATTCGGCTACCGCCGATAATATGGAGGAGGCCTTGGATCAGTACACAACGGCTTTGTTGGCTTTGCCTGCTGATCGCCCCGTCCTCTTTGAAATATTCATCTCCTAATAATTCTCTACCCTTATGCGAAATTGGACCCCCATTCGTCAATATCAAGAGATTCTGTTCGATCAGTTCGAGGGAATCGCCCGCATTACGATCAATCGCCCACGCTATCGCAACGCTTTCACGCCGACCACCGTCATGGAGATTTCAAATGCCTTGAGCATTTGTCGTGAAGATGCCGATATTCGTGTGGTTGTGCTCACCGGTGCACACTCCCCTGCTCAAGAAGGGCAAACAGAAGCAGAGCGCTTGCGCACAGAGGCCTTTTGTTCTGGTGGTGATATGCACGTAAAAGGACGAGGAGGTTACATAGGTGGAGATGGTGTGCCTCGACTGAACGTGCTCGAAGTGCAGAAACAAATTCGCTCCATCCCGAAACCGGTGATCGCCATGGTCAATGGTTTTGCAGTGGGCGGTGGTCACGTGCTGCATTTGATGTGCGACCTGACGATCGCTTCCGAGAATGCCAAGTTTGGACAGACGGGACCGAAAGTCGGTTCCTTTGATGCCGGTTTCGGTGCTTCTTATTTGGCGCGTGTCGTGGGACAAAAGAAAGCCCGCGAAATCTGGTTTTTGTGCAATCTCTACACTGCAGCTGAAGCAGAACGTATGGGACTGGTAAACAAGGTCGTGCCCTTCGAGCAGCTTGAGGACGAAGTCGTAGCCTGGGCACAGCGCATGATGGAACATTCGCCCTTAGCACTGCGCATGATCAAAGCCGGACTCAATGCTGAGCTTGACGGTCAGGCCGGTATCCAAGAGCTGGCCGGTCATGCCACGATGCTTTATTATCTGCTCGATGAAGCGCACGAAGGAGGACAGGCTTTCTTAGAAAAACGTAAGCCGGATTGGAGCCGCTTCCCCAAACTGCCCTAAGTTTTGATGCCCCTAATGGAACATATTTGTACAAGCGCTTCGTCTAATTTAGACGAAGCGCTCAATTTAGACGCTTATCTTGCTGACAACGCCACTCGTGTGCGTGAGTTTCGGGTTAATTGGCGACTCGAAGAACTGCAGTTCAAGGAACCTGCCGGTACCTCTCGAGGGGTTATGCGTACTCGCAAAGTCTGGTATGTGGAGTTGAATTGTATAATTGACGATAATTGTTATACAGGAATTGGAGAATGTGCACCATTACCTGGGTTGAGCTGCGACAATTGTGCAGATTATGAAAATATACTCTCCGATGCCTGCCAACAATGGCAAACGCAGCGTCGAGTCCCAAGCAGCGAACTCATTGACTACCCTTCGATCTTGATGGGATTTGAAACTGCAGAGCGTTCTTTACTTGGGGATCTTGCTGGAATCGGCCCTTATGTCTTGTGGCATTCGTCTTTTTTAGAAACGGATGAAGGGATTCGTATCAATGGATTGGTATGGATGGGCACCGCCGAGGAGATGCAAGCACGGATGGATGCCAAATTGCGTATGGGATTCAGTTGCGTTAAATTGAAAATTGGAGCGATTGACTTTGAGCGCGAATTGGATTTGATCAAAAGGTTGCGCGAACGATATTCGGTAGAGCGTGTAGAGTTACGTTTAGACGCGAATGGCGCCTTCCCCGTCGAAGAGGCATTTGAACGATTGCGGCGATTGGCTCCCTATGATATCCATAGTATCGAGCAGCCCATTCGACCGGGACAATGGGATGCTATGGCAAATTTGTGTAGAACTTCCCCTATTCCCATTGCATTAGATGAAGAGTTGATAGGCGTGAATCGTATAAATGATAAGATTCGCCTGTTGGACGTTGTTCAACCGCAATACATTATCTTAAAGCCCTCTTTACATGGTGGTTTTAGTGGTTGTAAAGAGTGGGAAACTTTGGCAGATGAGCGCAGTATAGCTTTGTGGTATACTTCGGCACTGGAGAGTAATGTCGGTTTAAATGCAATTGCTCAATGGACCTCGCGTTATCAGTTTAATGATTCTGTAAGTCTAAGAGGAAATGAATCTAAAAAAACTGCCCGCGATTTAACACTGCCGCAAGGCTTAGGAACAGGTCAGTTGTTTGTCACAAATTACGCTTCCTTGCCTTTGTACGTTGAGAGCGAACGATTGTATTTGCGGAGCAAACAGGAGCGTTTTGAACGTGCGGTAGATGAATTTCGTGAAATATGGGAGAACGATCAAATTGAAGAGTTGTCACTAAAAACCAGTGGCAGCACGGGCTCTCCTCAAGTTATTTGTGTAACAAAAGCGCAGTTGCGTGCCAGTGCGAATAGAACCATTCACGCACTCAATCTTCCTGAAGGGATTCGTGCACTTCTTTGTTTGCCGATCGTTTATATCGCCGGAAAAATGATGTTGGTGCGCGCATGGGAAGGCAAGTGGCAGCTCCAATGTGTGGCGCCTTCCTTACACCCTTTTGCGGACTTGTCCGAATCTCCCGATTTTGTGGCGCTCACGCCGGCACAAGCTACTGCCACTTACGATGTTCCTGCAGAACGATCGTTGCTCGAGCAGACCGGCTGCGTATTGTTGGGGGGCGGAAAAATCGATGAGGCTTTGGAATGCAAATTGCAGTCATGTCAAGGGCGTGTGTGGAGCTCGTATGGAATGACAGAAACACTTTCACATATTGCACTCAGACGAATCAATGGTGAACAAAAGTCGCAAGGGTATTCCCCTATGGCTGGAGTTTCTGTGAAAACAAACACTGAAGGTTGCTTGGTTGTTGATGATTTGGCACTGGGCATTAAAGGGCTGGTCACGCATGATTTAGCACAAATCGCACCAGATGGTAGTTTCACGATTCTGGGTAGAACTGACAACGTGATCAATTCCGGTGGAGTGAAGTTACATTTGGAGGCACTTGAGGAACAGTTGGCCGCTTTACCCTTTCGATTTGTCTTGACTTCTGTTCCTGATGCTGTACTCGGGGAAGCATTGACGCTCTTGCTTGAGGAGAGTCCGTTAGCCCGAACGTGGTGCGGAGCAGACGAAGAGGAGGTATTTACCCAAGTCGATCTGGCTGAGTCCACTCTACTCCTTTCATTCTTGCGCGCGAAGCTAACTTCGCACAGTATGCCCAAAAAAGTTTTTGTGGTGGAGCAGATTCCGCTTACAGCATCAGGTAAGCCCGCACGATCTCGTATCAAAGCCTTAGCAGCTCATTGTTTTTCACACGAGAAAGATGGAATAAAGCGCAGTTGAGTACGGCCGCTATCTCATGAATGAACTGCCCTTAGACAAGATTGGCCGGACATTTTACTTGTCCGGCCAATCTTGTTGGTAAGTCGTATTTAGTTTTCCCAACTCCATGCTCCGGTTTGTGGGATCTGAATGTTAGGGAAGTGTTTGCGGAGTAAGCGTACGCTAATGGAGCTTGGGCGCTCGAAATAACATCGTTCGTAGCGAGTTAGTATTTCGTCTTTTTCGAGTGGACGATGTGCATCCGCCAATATGCGCGCAATGCGACAATAGTCAAAGAGTAGTTGTTCGGAGATCAAGCGTACGCCCTTCTCCCCTTGTTCGATCCATGGATGGTGTTGCAACAAGGCTTCGAGACGTTTTTCTTCTGTGATGGTTGCAATCTGGTTCGTTGTTTCCTGATCTGAGATCATCCGCGGCAACAGGTCTGCCGCGATTTTTTCGGGCGAAACGTACGAAGGAACGAGTTGTAAATAAGTCAGTGTGGCGCGCAACATTCTGCGTGTGGCGATAATGTCGCCAATAGGGACAATTAAATCCCCGGCCCACGTAAATTCAGCGGCACTTCGGGGCATCACCGTCAGCCCCAGAAGATGGAGGAAACGTTCGGGAAGCATGGCGGTGAGTGATGTGAGCGGCTCTACAGGCATCATTAGCAAGCGATCTCGAAGCAGCGTCATTCTTTTGGGGAAATCCTCATCGAGCGATAAATTGGAAAGCGTTTCTCCGTTGAGCAGAGGACGCAAAAAAACATGCTCAATCTCATGGGTGACAACGACGGCGGAGCGAAGGCGAAGAATGTTGGCGATCACCTCCGGCGAAAGGCCTTCTAAATAAAAGCGGCGCACCATCTCTGCCAAATCGGGAATGCGCGTTTGTAGCAGATGGATGATTTCCGTGAAAACGCATTCAATTTCGATGATTTCCGCAAAACAATCTTCTTCTGTGGAGGTCGGGGTCAGAAAGGAATGTGCGTTTTCGTTGAGCTGATGAGCCGTTGTCGACTCACTGTCGGCAAATAACTGATTGTCTGTGATTTCAAACGGATGAAGCTGATTTAGATCCTTGGGAAAGGTCAGTGGAGCGCGCTCGTTGATCCATTTCGTGACGATGCCTTCGGGATCTGCATGCACTTCTTCGCGCATTTCATCGAAAATTGTGAGAAATACGCTGCCGACCCCGGGCCATTCTGAAACCTCACCGCGGTGCAACTGAAGTAGCCCACCGATGCTGTGGGTATTTTGGCGCTCTAATCGGCGTATAACGGCTCGGCGTTCGGGATTCGTACCTAAAAAATGGAGGCATATTTTCTCAAGAGCAGCCATCACACGCTCGGTGTGTTGCTGATCTTGCAAAAAATCAAATGAAGAATAGTCTGGAAAAAGGGTTGCTTCCATCGCCCGACGTTTTGCTGCGCAGCTCTCTATTCAATGCGCAAAATGATGTTCTGAGCAAATATAATCAAAAACTCTCATTTTCCGAAGTTTTAAGCGGAAAAATAAGGTTCATCCGATATTTGGAGTGATGGGGTTCTAAAAAGAAGAAAACCGCTGAACAAATTGTATATTTGAATTAGCACAAACAAATATGCAGCTATGAACAGCAGTTTTCTATATCATGCTTGGGGATTGTATCACCACAAGTGTCTACGAGAGGAATACAAAGGTAATACAATCATCTTACATATCGAAAGTAAACGAGCTCCGAAATGCTGTCCCAAGTGCGGTCATGCCCATTTGGTGAAGAATGGCTTTCGCACTCGCGACTTTATCAGCCTTCTGATCGGTGGCAAAAAGGTAATTCTGCGGATGAAAGTCCGCCGCTACAGGTGTAAGCGTGCGGATTGTGACGATGATTGCCGAGAGCGGATATCCTTTGCCCCGGGCAGTCAGCTACATTCGTCGCTTTGCAATATCGGATGAACCTTTTTTCGCTTTGCGGCGAGGCGTCGGCAGGGGCAGCACTTCAGCCAAAATTTTGACCACACGCAGGGCTTCGACGCGGTGCTCAACGTCGAGAATGTAATGCAACTTGGCGCCGGGATAAGGGTGACCGGTTTCGGCATCGGCCATCCACGCTTCGAGCGCCGGGTGCATCTTCACATAGGCCACATTGTCGCAGAGCAACACCGCGGGTTTCTCATCGACATAGAGCAGGTGGTCGCCGAACATTTTGCGCACGCGCACAGCACCGGCATCGGCCAGTTGAGCGGCGACAAAATCGACAAATTCAGGGGTACAAGCCATAAGTAAGAAAATTGTGGTGAGCGAAATCGGGCATTGGAGAGCCGCTCCGGGCAAAACGCAAACCGCCTCGGCGCTCGTTCGCAGTGGCACGAGCACAGAGGCGGAAAAGAATTAAGCGATCGACGGGCGAATCAGCCGAGCTGTTCGCGAATGAAGGCTTCCATGCGCGGAGTGGCCTCTTCGACACACTGCAAGAGGCGGATTTGATTGGCGGCGCGCTCGAGGTTGTGCGAGGGGTGGGTGATCTTGTAGTACGTGTCGCCGTTCAGATAGTCGGTGAGGAAGCGCACGCCCTGCATGTAGGGGAAGAGAGCGGTAGCATAGGGAAGGTTTTCGATTTCCAACTCGGTGAGGAAACCGTGGGCACCCTTGAGGTAACCGCCGGCGAAGGCTTCGAAGATGTCGAAACGGAACGACACATTGTCAAGGTTCGGATCGTCTTCGCGCGTGGTGTTGGCGGCCGTGCGAAGGAAGTCGCCGAAGTCGGAGAAGATGAACGAGGGCATCACGGTGTCGAGGTCGATGACACAGAGCACCTTGCCGTCGAGGTCGAAGAGGATGTTGTCGACCTTCGTGTCGCAATGGCAAATGCGCTTGGGGAGTTTGCCTTCGCGGTAGAGGCGTTCGCTCTTGGTCATCTCTTGTTCACGCTTACGGATTTCGTCGAGCAGGGCTTTCACCTCGGGCTCCTCGATGCGGCCGGCTTTATTTTCGGCGACGGCTTCTTTGAGCTGCTGGATGCGGAACTCGATGTTGTGGAAATCCTTGATCGTCTCGCCGAGTTGTGCGGGCAGATCGGAGAGCATGGATTGGAATTGGGCGAAGGTCTCGCCGACGATGGCGGCATTCTCCACGCTCACGCCGCTCTTGGAGGTGGTGTCGGGGATGAGCACCATCACGCGCCAATATTTCTCACCGTCGTGGTAGTAGTATTTGCCGTCGTTGGCGGGCACGAAACGGAGCACTTTGCGGTCGATATCGGGGGTGCCGGCGGCTTCGAGCTTTTGGCGAATGTGGCCGGTGACTTCGACGATGTTGTTCATCAGCAGATCAATGTCGGGGAAGATGGCCACATTGACGTTTTGCAGCACGTAGTCGGTGCCGTTGCCTTCGGTTTCCACGGCGTAGGTGGTGTTGATCAGCCCGTTGCCGAGGGGATGGATGTCACGCACTTCGCCCTCAATGGCGAAATGGGATACGATGTCTTTGAGTTGCTGTTCCATTGCGGAGAGGGATTTTGAATTTGATATGGAGCGAAGATACAAAAAAATCATCGGCAAGGAAGCATTTCGCGAGAAAAAGCGAAATGGAAATAGCAAAACGCGCACTCACGACCCACGATCCGGCATTATACAGCAAAAAATGCCGCAGATTCTGCGGCGTTTCCCTTGAACTTATACAGCATTCGATTACCACCGACCAGAGTTTCTGCTTAATTTAAGTTCCCTGCTGCGCCTTGGTCTGAATCCAAGAAACACTACAAGACCCACAAACGGCTATTTGCGATGCAAATAGCCGTTTGTGGACAGTCCTAAATAAACTCTTTACATTGAACGCGGTTCACCACTGTTCGTCCAAATGTTTTTTCAATCTTTGTGCCATTGGCTTAAACGAATAATAGGTGGCCGCAGCCGAAATGGGGGCACCGATGAAAGGAATTAGTTTCGCAAAGCTCTTCTCCGTTCCGTTTTTAGCGATCTGCACTCCAATCCATTTTCCCGCCTGCTCCACGACGCCTCGAGCTGCAAGCTGACCGAGCACTGTTTGAGGAATGCGTTGAGCAGCTTCTTCCGCCAACCGTTCTGCAATTTTCTTTGCCATAATTGCGGCTTGAGAAGATCCGAAAGCCACTCCGACAAATAAAGTCAGAATTTGTCTCGTCCCATCATCCATACCTTTTCCTCCGTTTTGCAAATCGGGCCAACCGTACAGGTAGAGGAGTTTTTGCGCCAAAGCCAAAACATGCCCATAAAACTGTGCCATATCTGCCGGTATGGTGGCCAGCATGGCGAATCCACCCGGTACGCCGGCGACAGCGGAAATCAGACTTGCCTGCGTCAGATGATAACTTATACAACCTTCGGCTAATTTCTGCACATCCTTTCTGGGTAAAACATTTTTCATTTTGGTGTGACCGTCAAGGATCTCATTGATCACTTTTCGATCAAAATATGGTGCGAGTTCTCGACTCAAAAATTCCCTGCGATTGACTGCAATTCCAGGAAGCTTCATTGCAGAGATCAGCACACTCTCCCAAAGATCTTCTATCATAGTCTTTTTGTAAGATGATATTGTTCTTAATTCTTCTTTTACTAAACGATCTGATTAGATACTCCGAGCACTACCCAATCATTCTGTTCGCGAAGGTAGTAAAATTAGCTTGTAACCGAACCTATTCATAACAAGAAACATACCACGTACAATATTTTGTGACAGAGATCACAGTTTTGATACGAATTGCTTGTCATATTCCAAATTTGATTTGCTAAAAGAAACCGCGCTTCCCCGAATAGGGAAGCGCGGTTTTACTTACTATGGGCTCACAATGCGATCACTCATTGACGAGGGGCAAGAAATGATAGTCGCGTGAGTAGCGGAGGTTTTGTGCGTCGAAGGCTTCGTCGTAGCTGATCTTGACATCCGTGATGTTGCCTTGTGCATCGCGCACAGGGGTGTAGACGGGATTGATGAAGCCTTTGTAGGGCGAGAGTTTCAGACGCTCGTAACGCGCGAGGATCTCACGATGGATGGCGGGATCGACCTTCACACCGTAGGTTTCAACGAGACGACGTGCGGCTTCGTAGTCGCCCTCGCTCTTGATGCGTTGCACTTCGGCCAAGAGCGTACCGAAGAGGTTGCGCATCTCGGCATAGTCGTTGACGCGAACGAAGGTCTTGCCCTTCTGTTTCACGAGTTCCACACAGGGTTTGGCTGTTTTGCGCTGTTTGGCTTGCTCGAGTACCCAATGGGCGATGAAAGCACGGTTGCGCATGTGAGCTTCTTCGATGTTGTTGCCGGGCTTGATGCGTACGAGCTGTGTGAGTGCACCGTTTTGGATGTAGGTGTAGTAGGCTGCCTTGTAAGCATCGGCATTCGGCGTGAGCCCCAGTTCGGTGAGCTTGGGATCGGCCAGATAGTAGAGGGCAAAGAGGTCGGCGCGGCCTTCCTCGATGGTGGAGCCGTAGGACTTGAGCGAATCGGTGTCGGTGCCGGGCAGGAGCTGTCCGCTGCCGTGGCCGAGACACTCGTGGAGGTCGGTGTGAAGGTCGTCACAACGGTCGCCGTACTTCAGAATGAGCTGACGCGTGGGCTCGTCGATGATGAACTCTTTGTCCATGCCGCTGCCGTGAGCGGCTTTGGCGTAGGCGTCGGTGAGGTTGGAGATGGTGACGGACTTCGAACCGAAATCACGACGAACCCAGTCGGAGTTGGGCAGGTTGATGCCGATGGCGGTGGAGGGATAGAGGTCGCCGGCGAGAATGGCGGCGGTGATGACTTTGGCGGACACGCCCTTCACTTCCTTCTTTTTGAAACGCGGATCGACGGGGCTGTGGTCTTCGAACCACTGGGCATTGAGGGCGAGGGTGTGGGCACGCTCTGTGGCGGCCACGTCCTTGAAGTTGACGATGCTTTCCCAGGAGGCTTTCATGCCGAGGGGATCGCCGTAGCTCTCGATGAAGCCGTTGACGAAATCGACGTTGCTCTTCACGTCTTTGAGCCACTGGATGGAATAGTGGTCGAAAGTGCGGAGATCGCCGGTGCGATAGAACTCGATGAGGCGACGAATGACGGCCGCTTGATCGGCATTTTCGGCAAAGGGGATGGCTGCCTCGAGGTGCTTGATGATCTGCGTGATGGCCGCGCCGTAGAGTCCGCCTTCGCGCCACACGTTTTCTTCGAGGAAGCCGAACTGACCGCGCACGAGACGCGAGTTCATGCCCATCATGATGGGGCGGGGATCGGCGGCGGGTTTGCGCTGAGCATAGAACTCTTCGGCTTCGGCCTGCGTGACATCGGGGCCGTAGTAGTTACCGGCGCTGGTGAGCACGAGGTCTTCGCCATCTTTCTGGTTGGTGCGCATCTTCATCACATTGGGATCGAAGATGACGGGATAGAGGGCTTCGTCGAGCGTGTAGTTGAGCGAACGGAGCGTGGTGCGCAACCACTGCTCGGAAAATCCGGGTACGAACTTCTCGTTGCCGTAATGGTGATGCAGACCGGAGGAGAACCAAAAGCGCTTGAGGTAGGTGACGAAGGCTTGGAAGTCCTTGGACTTGCGGTCGCCGCGATAGTCGCGATAGACGGTTTCGAGCATGTCGCGGAGGCGAAGATTGTATCGGCCGTTTTGATCGTAGAGAATGTCACGACCGGCGAGTGCGGCTTCGGAGAGGTGGTAGATGAGCGTTTTCTGACGAAGCGAGAGTCGGTCGAAACCTTCGACTTTGTAGCGCAACATTTGAATGTCGGCAAACTGCTCGTTGGCGTAGGCGAAATTATCGCCGGGTGCCGGAGCGGCTTGCGCTGTCGTACCCAGACTGAGAGCAGAGAGGGAAATGAGCATGGTGAATAATGACTTTTTCATTCGGAAAAGGAAGAGGGAATGAGTTGATATTGTTCGAGTTGCGGGAGAATGGGCGCTTGTCCGTCGTTGATGAGCACAACATCGGCCAAGCGTGCTTTCTCGGCTTCAGGCATTTGGAGGGCGATCCAACGACAAGCCGTGACGCGATCGATGGCGTCGCGCGCCATGACGCGACGGATGCGCTCTTCTTCGGGACAACTGACCAACACCGTGCGGTCGACCAGTCGTTGCCAACCGACCTCAAAGAGCAGGGCGCACTCCATATATATATAAGGCGCATCGGCATGTTCGCTCACAAAATCGCGCCACGCCTGCTCCACACGGGGATGCACAATGGCGTCGACTTGCGTGCTGTGCGCTCGTCCTTGACAGAGAAATGCGGCCAAGACGGACTTGACGAGTTGACCTTGCGCATCGTAGACCTCTGCGCCGACTAAATCGGTCAGCGCGGCGCGCACTTGCTGATCGGTGCGAATGATGTGCTTCGCCGCGGGATCGGCATAGAAAATGGGGGCGCCGGTGCGTGCGATGATTGCGCAAACGTGACTTTTGCCCGATCCGATGCCGCCGGTGAGGGCGATGCGCTGTGCCGTGGGGGAGGGAGCGGAATTATTCGAGTTCATCGGGAGAGGTGTCTTCGACAACGTATTCCACTTCCGAGGGATTGATGCGTGCACGACGCACACCGAGCGGCAAGGATTTGAGCGATAGACGACAACGATTTTCGTTGTTGTTGAGCAAATCGGCATAGTTCACCACCAACACGAAGCTCTCGGGCGTCACGCTCTTATACTGGCTCATTCCGACTTGGAAGGTGATATTGACCTTGGGCGGGAAGGTACGCAGGGTTTTGGCGGCAGGGAAATTGACACCCTGCACGGGAACTTGCACCGTCTTCTCGATCATGCGGTCGGTGACGATCGTGATGCGCGCGGATGAAGGCACGAACTTCACGCCGGGCACTTTGACAAATCGGCGCTTCACGGTGGTGGTGTCGATGAGGTTGGAAAGGTGCACCGGCTCAAGATAGGCCGCGGTGAGCGTGTCGAGCACATTACGCGACGCATAGACGCGTACAGTGCGGGGTTCGACGTCGAGCGACACCAAAGAATAGGCACTGTCGGGAGTGACCTTACCTTGGAAGACGACCGGCAGGACTTTGCTCTGTCCGTAATTGTAGTAGAACTCGATCGTTTCGGGACGCACGCTGACGAGTTTGGTTCCTGAGGCTTTCGCAGACAAAATGGGTTTGAGCAGTTCGACGGCCGAAAGGCTGACATGACCGCCGGCCGTGTTGATGTCATCCCATTTGATGACGATGGGGCCGAGTTTGCGAAAATAGCGATAACTCATGAGCGTCAGTCCGCGATCGCGCAGGGTGACTCGAACGGTTGCGGGCGGCTCGGTGGTGAGCACGACGTTGTCGGGCACGCCGGTGAGTCGAACGGGAATATTAAATTCGCGTTCGATGGTCTCATAGCCGCTCTGCAAGAACCAAAAGACGGAGGAGAGAAGCAGAAAAAACAAAAACGTGAGGAACTGCCGATTCCACAAACGTGACCAGCAGTTCTTCACGAAGAAAAGAAATTCTTTAATTATGCGCATCCTGTTGTGTAAGAAAAACATTCGCGCCGCCCGAGGGCGTTGATCGCATGATTACTGTTGTGCGATGGCCGTGGCCGAAGCGGTGGCGTTGATCGCAGCTTTTTCGAAACGAAGGTCGACGCCGTTGGCGGCATGGAGTACGATGGCGGTGTCTTCGATGCTCTTCACCGTGCCGTGCAGTCCACCGATCGTCACGACGGCTTGACCGACTTTGAGAGAATCGCGAAATTCGCGTTCTTCCTTTTGTTTCTTCTGCTGGGGGCGGATCATGAAGAAGTACATGATGGCACCGAGCGCTACAAACATCAGGATGGTAGGCATGATGCTGGGGCTTTCGGGAGCGGCGGCAGGCGCTGCATCGAGGAGGGCAATGAGAAAGTTCATAAGAATAAAGTTGAGGGAATGATTAAATCTGAGGAGGGAGTCGCCGAGTGAGGCTTGGATGCTGTAAGACGCGCTTTACTCGACAACGCGTACGCCGGAGGGGCTTATTTTTCTTTGAAGATGATGCCGTCGGCACGCAGTTTCTTGACGATGTTGTCGACCATGCCGTGGATGTAGCTCGACGAACGGGGCGTGCTGTAGACTTTGGCGATATCGAGGTACTCGTTGAAGCTCACGTTGAGCGGAATTTGGTCGAACTCCATAATTTCGGCCAACATGATTTGCATGATGATCAAATCCATGAATGCCAAGCGAGAGAATTCCCAGTTCTTGGTATTGGCGCGGATGAGGTCGCGGAGTTCTTCAGCGCGGGCAAGCGTCACAGTGAACAAACGCGCTGCGAAAGCCTGATCTTCGTCTGCAGCATAGGGGGGGAGCAGGGCTTGCTCTTCGCCGTTGGCGGGATCGAAACGCTTGATGGTCTTCAACACGAAGGAATCGACAATTTCTTTATCGTCGTTCCAATACAAACTCTGTTCTTCGAGCAGCGCATCGAAAGCCTCATTATTTACAATATGCGTTTTGTAGAGCTTTCGAACGATCTCACGATCGGCGTTATAGTCTTTTTCCTTGTCGTCGACGTAACTTTGGAACAACTCGTCGTTCGTCCAAAGATCATAGACTTTCTTGACGAGGTTTTCGTCGTCGGTAAGGAAGACCTTTTGTTTTTCGGCAAATTCTTTGAGTGCCTTATTTTCGGCCAACTGCGTAAGGAAGCGGTTTTCGATCATCACTTTGTCGTTGCCTCCACCTGCGGGAGTTCCCAAACGCTTCACTCTCGCCTCTCGAGCTGACTCACGCTGAATGGCACGCTCCCGAAGCCCGACCAGGAACAACAATAGCATACGATACAAGTCATAGGATTTTTGAAGGCTGAATTCAACTTCCTTCAAAGCCACCTCTGTGGTTTTGCCTTCATTCTGATAGTACGCGTAAACAAGTTGTACGATCTTCAAACGGATAAGTGCACGATTAATCATAGTCGCAATTCATTTTTTTGTCGCTCCCGTTGGAGCATTAAAAGTGAAACAAAGGTACAAAGTTTTTCCGACCAAGGAAAGTAATTGCGCGGTTTTCTCATTTTAGGGTTAGCAGAAAGGAGAAAACTAGTCAATAAATCACAAAATAGAGTTGAAGTATTTGCTACTATGAAAAGAAAAACACACCTTTGCCAGTGGAAACAACTGCCTACACATATTGTGCTAAGGCTTAATACGAAAGGAACTACAGATATGATGACAGATCACCCCGAACCTCGGAAAGATTATGCCGATAACGGCATTCTCTTTTCTCGCGTCGTCAAGGCCGGGAAACGTGTTTATTACATCGATGTAAAACGCGATCGCCGAGACGAATTCTACATCTCGATGACCGAGAGCAAGCGCGTCAAAGAAGGAAGCGCCGAAGAGCCGCCCGCCTTCGAGAAGCACAAGATCTTTCTCTACAGAGAAGACTTGCTTAAGTTTCTCTCTGCGCTCAACGATGCGGCCGATTTCGTGGCAGAACAACGCCCTTTGACTCCCTTCGAGCATACACAGGCCGAAGCCTCTGTCAATATGGGAGATTACAGCGCACGATTCGCACTCACTCCGGAGATTTCGGAAGAAAACAAACCGCTCCAAACAGAATTCGACTTGGAATTCTGAACAACAGAACGACAAAAATACTTTTCGACCTTTTTCCTCCTGCTGAACAACGCAATTCGCGGAGGTTTCGTCCGCTCTTCTGCGCCCCCCACAGACCGTAACTCGGAACTATTGAGATCGAGAAAAAACTTTTGATTCGTCCCCCCACGCTCTTGAATTGATGCTAAACGCCGAAAAAACAACGCTTTTTGGCGATTTCTCTTTGCACTTTGACGCGAAATGGCTAATTTCGCACCCGAATTTGTCTCCTTGGAATGATTTTCGTTCCGGTGTGATGGCGAATTATACAACAACTATTGTTTAATTCAGAGTAACACAAACAGACTCATGAAATCTATTTCTATCAGCGGTGCCAAGCGTGCCGACCTCGGCAAGAAGGCCACCAAAGAAGTTCGTAAGCAAGGTCTCGTACCCTGCGTTATCTACGGTGAGAAGAAAGACGCCAACGGCGCTCCCGAAGCTCTTCACTTCGTTGTAGACGAAAAGCAAATCAACAAGCTCGTCTACTCGCCCGATATCTACGCTGTAAACCTCGACGTTGACGGCGAAAAGCACCTCGCTATCCTCAAGGAAATCCAATTTCACCCCGTAAAGGACAACGTCCTCCACGTTGACTTCTACGAAGTAACGCCTGAGAAGCCCATCGTTATGGCTGTGCCCATCGCTCCCGTTGGTCTCGCAGAAGGTGTACGTGCCGGTGGTAAGCTCGTGACGATGGTACGCCGTCTCAAAGTGCGCGCCACGATCGACGCAATTCCTGAGAAGCTCACGATCGACGTAGCTCACCTCGGCCTCGGTAAGTCCATCAAGTGTGGCGAACTTTCCTTCGAAGGTCTCGAACTCGTTACGCCGAAGGAAGTGGTGGTTGTCACTGTTAAGATGACGCGTGCCGCTATGGGTGCTGCAGCTGCCGCTGCCGCTGCCGGCAAATAAGCGCTGTTCGTTCATCGAACAATCCCCCTACGTGCCGATGTCCTTTCGGGGGCATCGGCACGCTTTTCTTTATTCTCATTCCTACTCTCAGCTTTTCCATGAACCATCTCATCGTCGGACTCGGCAATATCGGACACGAATATGAAGGCACGCGACACAACATCGGTTTCAGCGTAGTCGATTATTTGGCTGCTGAAGCCGGTGCCACGTGGGAGGACAAAAGATACGGCTTTGTCACCACGTTTCGGCTCAAGAATCAAACCCTCATCTTGCTCAAGCCCTCAACGTACATGAATCTTTCGGGCAATGCTGTTCGCTATTGGATGAACGAGAAGAAAATTCCCATTGAGCAAACCTTGATTGTCGTTGATGACCTCGCACTTCCCTTTGGACAACTGCGACTCAAGCCGTCGGGCAGCGAAGCCGGACACAATGGGTTGAAACACATCACACAAATACTCGGCACGCAGAAATACGCACGTTTGCGTTTCGGCATCGGCAATGACTTCCCCAAAGGCGGACAAGTGGATTTCGTTCTCGGAAAGTTTGAAGCTGAAGATCTCCAACAAATGCCCGAAGCTCTCAAACGCGCCGGCGAAGCGGTCAAAAGTTACGCCCTGCAAGGCATCGACCGCACCATGAATCTCTACAATCGATAACCCCACTCACGCATCGACCTATGAATTCCGAAGCACGCATTGACAAGTGGCTTTGGGCAGCACGCGTCTACAAAACGCGCACACTGGCCTCCGACGCTTGTAAAAACGGACGAATCACCATCAACGGTGCACTGGCTAAACCATCGAGAACCGTTAAAGTCGGTGATCAAGTGGGAGTAAAAAAATCGCCCATCACCTACACGTTTCGCGTGCTCCAAGCCATCGAGAAACGAGTCGGCGCCAAACTGCTTCCCGAAGTCTTTGAAAACATCACTCCGCCGGAGCAATATGAATTGCTCGAAATGAATCGAATCAGTGGGTTCATCGATCGAGCACGCGGCACCGGCCGCCCGACGAAAAAAGACCGCCGAGCACTCGATGACTTTGCGGACACCCCCATTTTCCTCGACGAGGATTTTGACCTCGACTGAAAACAACCTTATTCTGCCACTTTTCATCGTACATCAATTTGGCGCCTTTTCGGTTTACTTACATTCTTAAAACGCCGCTTTGGGGCGGTCGCGACATCGTTGAACTCAAAAAGCTCGACGACTACTACACTGTGGGCGAAAGTTGGGAAATTTCACCCCTTCCTCACAACGAAAGTCAAGTAGTCGGTGGAGACTTTGACGGCATGCCGCTGCACCGGCTCATTGATCAGCTCGGACCGGCACTCGTCGGTCGGCAAAACTTTGAGCGCTTTGGCAACCAATTCCCCTTGTTGGTCAAATTTCTCAGCACGGCCGCCGATCTTTCCATACAGGTGCACCCTGATAATGCCATGGCGCAAGCGGTGGAAGGTGAAGCGAACGGCAAAAGCGAATGCTGGTATGTGGTAAAAACAGGCCCCAAGGCCTCGCTCTACTGCGGATTTGATCGTAACATCGACCTGAAAGCCTACGATGAAATCACGCGCGAAGGCACCTTGCCCAACATATTGGCTCGCTACGAAACGCGCCCCGGCGATGCCTTCTTCATCCCCGCGGGACAAATTCATTGCATCGGCGCCAACAATTTCATTATCGAGATCCAGCAACCCAGCGACGTGACCTATCGTGTGCACGATTTCGATCGTCGCGACGCACAAGGCAATCTCCGACAACTACACACCGAAAACGCACGCCGCACACAAGTAGCAAGAGAAGACATCCTTGTCTTGTGCCGGTTTTCAAAGGGAATGCTTCCAGCTTTTGCCCATTCAGTATGATATTAGCTATGGGTCTGTCACATATGGCTTTTATTATGT
>ERZ772966.407-NODE-407-length-17032-cov-29.508983_pt1 | contig 17032 bp, 20 predicted proteins | sample MGYA00580680_ERZ772966 | MGnify/ENA primary metagenome ERZ772966 (study PRJEB29015, sample SAMEA2738055) | human oral metagenome | biome: human oral; feature: human-associated habitat; material: saliva | place: China | collected 2225 ...
GCAATCATGGAAATACCCGTGCCGCCGAGTCCGGCGACGAGGATTTTTTTGTTTTCAAGCGTCATTTTGGTTTTATCCTAAATTTTCAGACGGCCTTTAAATAAGGATTCAATATCCTTTCTGATTCAATTCTCGATAGCATCACAACCTTGTTGTAATCCATTATCACAAGCCTTACCAAACCACTCTTTGGCAATCTTATAGTTCTGACGAACACCTTCTCCGTTGGCATACATCACACCAAAATTATATTGGGCTTCTGCATATCCTTGCTCTGCCGCCTTGCGATACCACTGCACTGCCTGTGCATAGTCCTGACGGACTCCTTGCCCATTGTAGTACATCCCACCCAAATTATATTGGGCTTGGACTAACCCCTGCGCTGCCGCCTGCCGATACCATCTGACTGCTTCAACATAGTCTTTGACACCTTGTCCTTTTTCATACACCACACCCAAATTATATTGGGCTTTAGCAAACCCTTGTTCTGCCGCCTTGCGATACCACTGCACTGCCTGTGCATAGTCCTGACGGACTCCTTGCCCATTGTAGTACATCCCACCCAAATTATATTGGGCTTTAGCATTTCCTTGCTTCGCAACTTGAAACGTTTCCTTAAAATCCGGCACATTATCAGCCCAAACTGCCTGCACCAAGCCCAAAGATAACAGGGCTACCATCATTTTTTTTAATAATTTATTCATTCTAAAATCCATTTCTTTCAAATTATTGTTTCTGTTTTATCCTTGGGTTTCAGACGGCCTTTGATTCAAAATTCTGCACCATCCAAGTGGCGATACCCCTCGCAGCCTTGCTGCAATCCATTCTGACATGCCTTACCAAACCACTCTTTGGCAAGATTATGATTTTGACGAATGCCTCGTCCGTGATAATACATTAACCCCAAATTATATTGAGCTTCAGCAAGCCCTTGTTCTGCCGCCTTGCGATACCACTGCACTACCTGTGTATCATCTTGACGGACTCCTTGCCCCTTGGCGTACATTAAACCCAAATTATATTGAGCTTCGGCAACCCCTTGTTCTGCCGCCTTGCGATACCAATGTACTGCCTGCTTATCATCTTGACGGACTCCTTGCCCTTGAACATACATCACACCCAAATTTAATTGAGCCTTTGCATCCCCTTGTTCCGCTGCCTTGCGATACCACTGCACTGCCTGCCTATCATCTTGACGAACTCCTTGTCCTTGGGCATACATCCAACCCAAATTATATTGAGCTTGTACATCTCCTTGTTCTGCCGCCTTACGATACCAATGCACTGCCTGCTTATCATCTTGACGGACTCCTTGACCTTGGGCATACATCACACCCAAATTATATTGGGCACCAACTAAGCCTTGTTCTGCCGCCTTGCGATACCAATGCACTGCCTGTGCATCATCTTGACGGACGCCTCGCCCATTGTCATACATCACGCCCAAATTATATTGTGCATAAGCATCCCCTTGCTCTGCTGCCTTGTAAAACCACTGCACTGCTTGCGCATCATCTTGGCGGACTCCTTGTCCTTCTTCATAAGCCACACCCAAATTATATTGGGCACCAGCTAAGCCTTGTTTTGCCGCCTTGTGATACCACTGTACCGCTTGTGCATCGTCTTGACGGACTCCTTGCCCATCAGCATATTTTAAACCTAAATTATATTGGGCAACGGCATCCCCTTGTTCTGCTGCCTTACGATACCATTTGACTGCTTCGACATAGTCTTGACGGACTCCTCTCCCATCAGCATACAGCCCACCCAAATTCACTTGGGCATCGACATGCCCTTGCTCTGCTGCCTTGCGATACCATTTGACTGCTTCGACATAGTCTTGACGGACTCCTTGTCCTTGAGTGTACATCAGACCCAAATTATATTGAGCAGGAGCATACCCTTGTTTTGCAGCTTGAAGCGTTTCCTGAAAATCCGGCACATTATCCGCACAAACCTCCTGCACTAAGCACAAAGATAATAGGATTCTCATTATTTTTTTTAATAATTTATTCATTTTAAAATCCATTACATTCAAATTATTATTTCTGTTTTATCCTAGTTTTTCAGACGGCCTTTGATTCAAAATTCTGCATCATCCAAGTGACGATACGCCTCGCAGCCTTGTTGCAATCCATTCTGACATGCCTTACCAAACCACTCCTTGGCAAGAGTATGATTTTGACGAATGCCTCGTCCGTAATGATACATCTCGCCCAAATTATATTGAGCATCAGCTAAGCCTTGTTCTGCTGCCTTATGGTACCACTGTGCTGCTTGTACGTAGTCTTGACGGTCTCCTTGCCCAGTGGCATACACTACACCCAAATTAAATTGAGCTTTGGCATTTCCTTGTTCTGCCGCCTTGCGATACCACTTCACAGCTTGTACGTAGTCTTGCTCAACTCCTTGGCCATTAGCATACATTACACCCACATTTAATTGCGCAACCATATCACCTTGCTCTGCTGCCTTTCTGTACCACTCAATCGCCTGTACATAATCTTGTCTTACACCTTTTCCGCTAGCGTACATACCACCTAAATTATATTGTGCATCTACATTCCCTTGCTCTGCTGCCTTGCGATACCATTCTATAGCCTGCGTGTAATCCTGACGTCCCCCTTTACCATTTGCATATGCTAAACCCAAATTATATTGACCTGCCGCATCCCCATGTTCTGCAGCTATACGAAACCATTTTAACGCCTGTGCATAGTCTCGCTCGACACCTTGCCCATTAGCATACAGCAAACCTAGATTTAACTGAGCAGCTGTGTTTTCCTGATCTGCAGCCCTATAAAACCATTTTGCAGCCTGAGCATAGTCTTGGCTAACACCTTGTCCATTTTGATACAGCATACCCAAATTATTTTGGGCTCCACTATCACCCTGTTCAGCAGCCTTACGATACCATTCTGCCGCCTGTACATAATCTTGACCAACACCCTGCCCTAGCTGATACATTACACCCAAGTTAAATTGAGCTTGAGCATTCTCTTGCTCTGCTGCCTTATGAAACCACTGCACTGCTAGTCTGTGGTCTTGACTAATACCTTGTCCATTGGCATACATTGCTCCAATACTTAATTGAGCTTCTGGATCTCCTTGCTCCGCAGCTCTCAGCATATTCTTAAAATCTGGAATACTCTCAGCTAAAGCTGCCTGTCCTAACCCAAAGCAAGCCAACACGCCCATTATTATTTTTTTTACCGAAACCTTCATTCTAAAATCCATCACACTCAAATTATTGTTTCTGTTTGATCCTAGTTTTTTCAGACGGCCTTAACTAGCGAATTCCTTAAAAAAACTATTTACACCGTAGCTACTCAAAATCTGCTGCAATTCCGGTGCGCGCACCCAAGGATCGACCGCCATCGGCGGCATAGGCGGTTCGACACCGTCTTCGTTTTGGTTACGGCACCAATCTGCCATGGCAAAAATTTGGATTAACACCGGTTCGGCAAGTGCTTTGTCGATGTCCAGTTCGCTCATGGCTTGGGCAAAGCAGGCGATCCATTCGTTGCGGACTTGTACGTTGACGGCAAAAGGCATATGGCGGGCGCGCAGTTGGGGATGACCGTATTTTTCGACAAAAAGTTGCGGGCCGCCGAGCCAGCCGCTGAAAAATTCGTAGAGCTTTTCGCGTATCAGGGTCATGTCTTCGCCGTGCATTTGGCGCAAGGCTTGGTATTTCGGCTCGAGTTCCATCAAGTCGTAGAAACGGTCGGTCAGGGTGCGGATGCCGGTTGCGCCGCCAAAAGATTGGTACATGTTTGGGGACTTTCTGTGTGGATTATTACGGGATTTATTTTAAGATGTAGGATTCAGGCAAGCATGCTTACCTTACATAATGGCCGTCTGAAAGTTTCAGACGGCCTTTGGAGATTTAGCGGATTTTGAGGGTACTTAAACCAATCAGCACCAAGACGATGGTGATAATCCAGAAGCGGACGACGACTTGGGTTTCTTTCCAGCCTTTTTGTTCGTAATGGTGATGAATCGGTGCCATCAGGAAGATGCGTTTTTTGGTGCGTTTGTACCAACCGACTTGCAACATAACGGAAATGGCCTCAACAACAAACAGGCCGCCCATGATGACGAGGACAAATTCTTGGCGGATGATGACGGCAACGGTGCCGAGCGCCGCACCGAGCGCGAGTGCGCCGACGTCGCCCATAAAGACTTGTGCCGGATAGGCGTTAAACCACAAAAAGCCGAGACATGCTCCACACATGGCGGTACAGAAAATCACCACTTCGTTTGCACCGGCAACGTAAGGCAATTGCAGGTATTGGGCAAATTGGGAGTGGCCGCTGGCATAAGCAAAGATGGCAAGGCCGGCGGCTACAAGTACAACGGGGAATGCGGCCAAGCCGTCCAAACCGTCGGTCAGGTTAACGGCATTGGATGTGCCGACGATGGTCAGGTAGGACAGTACCAAGAAGCCGACGACACCAAGCGGCAAGGCAACTTGTTTAAAGAAGGGAACAATCAGGATATTGTTGGCAGAGTTTGTCGCAAGGTAGAACAATGCCAAACCGGCGATGATGGCAACGCTGGACTGCCACACCATTTTGAATTTGGCAGACACGCCGTTAGGGTCTTTATAAACCACTTTGCGCCAGTCGTCGTAAAAACCGAGTGCGCCGGTAGCAAGCAGGACTCCTAAGAGAATCCAGATATAAGGATTTGCCCAGTTGCCCCACAAGATTGTGGACACCGTAATGGCGGTCAAAATCAGCGAGCCGCCCATGGTTGGCGTACCGTTTTTGATCAGGTGGGTTTGAGGGCCGTCGGTACGGACGGCTTGACCGACTTTAAGCGCAGTCAGCTTGCGGATGGTCCACGGACCCAACAATAATGAAAATACCAGCGCAGTCAGCGCGGCCATTACGGCACGAAATGTGGTGTATTGAAAAATATTCAGACCGGTTAACCAGTTACTGAAATGTGCGAGCCATAAAAACATGGGGCTTCCTTTTTTGTTTTTATATTAAATTAAATATTAAATAAAATCATGAAATTAATAATAAAATAGATCTTAAAAACTCCCTATCCTTCCTTTAAAGAGGAGATTAATTCTTTCAGTGTACAAATTTGCTGTTGCAACGCGGCAATTTCTCGCTCACGCGCATTAAGCAATTCATTTTTCATTTCAATCATATTGCGTAAATTCGATATTTCAGCTTCTAGAGCAGGATTACCTAAAGACAAACTGAAATTATTAGAATTACTAAAATTATCATTTGAATTATTAAATACAATTACACCTTCATCCCCAAGAGGGATCAAATCTGCAATATTCACTTCAAGTACCTGAGCAATCTGCTGCAACCTTTCGATTCTAACTCCTGACTCACCACGCTCAATTTTTGCGTAGCCTGTTTCAGACATTCCTAATTTTTCAGCCATAACTGCTTGAGTTAGGTGTTTATCTTCGCGTAAATCACGAATATTTTGTCTCAATTGATCTCTTGCATTCATAAACCACTCTTTTAAGGTAGCTCCATATAACCATTTTGGGTATTAAACCCTAACGATTCATATGTGGTATCCATTACTCTAACAAATTAATATGCCATTTCTTTCAACCTATACAAAGGAAAATATTATGGCATACCGCTATGATCCCGATTTGGAATTTTTAGGTACTTGCTCTTCAGAAGAACTTAACGACCTTGTTTATTTACTGACTCACGATAAAGATGGAAGAGTTCGTTATACAGAATCACTAACCAACAATGATAAATTCAAACGCCACTATCCTGATCATTCGATATACTGGCAGGAAATTGCCGAAGAAATCCAATTATTCGGTGGCAATAGTTTTATTAACCTCTTTCGTGGCGGTCGTGGCGTGCTCTACAAAGAAGTTCTCTGCGATGTCTGTGACAAAATGAAAGTCAATTACAACAAATATTCTTCGCCCAAAGATATTGAACAAAATCTTCTGATGAAAATTCTGAAAGAAGCTCTAGACAAAATGTCCAAGGAAGATCTAGCTGAGCTTGGAAGAGAATTGGGCTTAGATAATACTTCTCTTATCAACCCCTCTCAATTGTCAGGTATTTTCATTGCTATTTTTCAAGCAGGTGGATTTAAATCCTATCAACTAACATTAATCATTGTAAATGCTGTTATAAAAGCACTTATTGGCAGAGGTCTAACCTTTGGTGGAAATATAGTTCTTACAAGAACTGCAGCCCTACTGACCGGCCCTATCGGTTGGGTTATTACAGGTTTATGGACGGCTATTGACCTTGCAGGTCCTGCTTACCGCGTTACTATTCCTGCTGTTATACAAGTTGCCTATATTCGCATTCTTTCGGAAAATCGAGAGGCAATCCAACAGGCCCAAAATATAAAATTATAAAATCCATAGCCATACAATATGTATGGCTTTTCTTTCAACTGGATTGTGCATTTAATAACACCTCGACCACTTCTTTCATCTTTATAAAGCGCGAGCCTTTGACCAATACAGTAGCATGTTCTGACAAATCATGATTCAACAATTGAGTCAAAGGATCTTTGTCTGCAAACCACAAGACTTCCGCACCAAACGTTTCTGCCACTTCAACGCTGTTATCACAGACAAATACACGACCTTGATGCCTTTCCCTTGCATACGCCAAGATTATTTCTCTACCTCGCAAATCGGATGGTTTCCAGGATTCTTTCCGCCGCCCAAGTCCAAGCAGGTATCTTCATAAATAAATGCCTGTACTTTCATTCCGGCATAAAACGTGGCAATCAGCAAACCAGCCAATAGTAAAATCTTTTTCATATTTCAGACGGCCTTCTCCAATATAGTCAGCGCAGTCATTACGGCGCAGAATGTAGTGTATTAAAAAATACTCAGACCGGCCAATCAGTTACTAAAATGTGCGAGCCATAAAAACATGGGGTTTCCTTCTTTTGTTTTTATTGTTACAGCGAGCTTCTACCCGTTGAAAAATTGGCCTTACATCGCCTGAACAGGCCTCAGACAATTTAGAAAATTTTAATTAATTCGTTCAAATTTCTCATCTTCAAAGATAAAACCTTTTTTATCTCCACATTTTATCTCTGTAAATTTATCCACTTTTCCATATATTTCATCTCCTAAAGTACAAATGCTTCCTTTAGGAAGTACAAAACCTCCTTCCGAAAATGCAACATCTACCTCATAATAAACATTAACATCTTGGATAGCTTTAACTTTTACTTCTTTTTTACTACAAGAAGCAATCAAACCGACGAATAATAAATAAATAAATTTCATTTTTTCTTTGGATACGTAGTTCTTTTAATAACCCGAGAAGACTTATTTAAGGCATCCATCATGTCAGAAGGGGATAAGACACCTCCAAAACTCCATCTAGGATCCACAACTAAAATATCAGTCTCACCAAAAGCTCTAACCATCGCTGAAGAACAACTATTGTCGGACAACCTATATGTAGCATTTTCTGCCTTTAGCTTTAATATTGCAGCTAGAATTGTCTCTTTCTCCTTTTTCGTAACCCGTAATGTATATCCCCACGTATCCCTATTCATTTTTACCTGTTGCCTGTATAAATAGTGTATTTTATTATCCACATCCCAAGCCGGTACGGCACGACCATAAACTATTCCATCAATATCAATTGCCACATGACCGAATTGTGAACCCATAGAAATAATCCTAGAATCACTGATTAGCAACTCCACAGTTTCATTTGCTACCAAAATTTCTTTTATTGAATTATCAGACTGGGTTGTTGTTTGTGTAGCTTTAACAAAGAATAAAGTCTTTCCCGATTTGGATTGCAATGTTTTCCCATAATTCAAATTTCCACATAAATCTCTATTTTTTCACTTTTTTCAGTTGATTTGAGTAAATGGGTATATCCATTTCCATCAGTACATCCATACTCAACTTCACCATTTGCTCTTTTGATTGCATATTCAATATTTCTTAATGGCATTTTATGTCGAGAGTCTACAAGCTGAAAATAATCGTCAAATAACTTTATCTCATCTAAAGCAGATAGCTTTACAGACAAAGAGGGGCTTCTCACACCATTATCTTCATTCACAAAAGCTAAGTGTCTTGCGAACCAATCAACACAGCACCACACAATGTCATCATTCCCTCGACAGCGACTGCCTTACCCATATAAAACACTTGATTTGTTCCCATGATAATAGGATAGACACCATTACACTTGGAACAACTAACCAAATCTCCAACCAATGCAACAGGCTTTCCATCCACAATCATCATGCTAGAACCTGCAATAACCCTACCGCCATGTGTAGTGATATCTCCAGATACGATTAACCTTTTAGCCACTTATTCCTCGAAATTAAAAAATTTTACTCAACCAATTTTTTTATCTTCCAACGCCTCGACCACTTCTTCCATCTTCATAAAGCGCGAGCCTTTGACCAATACAGTAGCGCGTTCAGGCAAATTGTGGCTCAACACTTGAATCAGCGGATCTTTGTCAGCAAACCACAAACCTTCCGCGCCAAATGTTTCCGCCGCTTCAACGCTGTTGTCGCCAACAAAATACGCGGCCTCGATGCCTTTATCCCGTGCATACGCACCAACTTCGGCGTGCATGGCGGCGGCTTTATCCTCACCCAATTCGCCCATGTCGCCCATCACAAAAATACGCGGCGCAGGCATAGCGGCGAGCACATCAATGGCGGCTTTCATGCTGTCGGGGTTGGCATTATAAGTATCGTCAATCAAAGTCGCGCCTTTAATGCCTTGCTTGATATTCAAACGGCCTTTGATATTACTGAAATTTTTCAGGCCGTCTGAAACTTCTGCAAGGCTCAAACCTGCCGCCAAAGCCAGAGCCGTCGCCGCTACGGCATTATGCACATTGTGACGGCCGGGGACTGGCAATACCACGGCAACACGTTCATTACCACGCACCAAATCAAATTCGCAAGACAACGGTTTCAACTCAATATTTTCCGCATGGATATCGCCACTGGCAACGCCGAAAGTCTGAGCGTTCAATTGTGCAGTAGCAGCTTCAAATGTAGCGATGTTGGCATCTTCGCACGGAATCAGTGCAATGCCGTCTGAAAGCAAGCCTTCGTAGATTTCACTTTTGGCTTTGGCAATATCGCCGATGCCATCAAAACCGCAACCGACATGTGCGCGCAAGGCGTTATTGACCAGAGCAACATTCGGACTAGTAATTCGGGTCAGCAAAGACAATTCGCCAAAATGGTTCATACCCATTTCAATGACGGCATAGCGGTGTTTTTCGTTCAGTTTCAACAACGTCAGCGGCAAGCCGATATGGTTGTTGAAATTGCCGGCAGTTGCCAACACAGCTTCATCACCGAATCGATGACGCAATACGCCGGCCAACATCTCTTTCATCGTCGTTTTGCCGGAAGAGCCGGTAATGCCAAAGACAAACGGATTCACATTTTCACGCCACGCCTTCGCCAGTTTTTGCAAAGCCACAAGCGTATCGTCAACCTTCAACGCGCCTTTCAAAGCCGCACAATCTTCGCGGGAAACCACAACCGCCGTTGCCTCTGCTGCCAACACATCTTCAACAAAGTCATGCGCGTCAAAGCGTTCACCGGCAAGCGCGAAAAATACATCGCCGTCCTGAATATCGCGGCTGTCTGTAACAATACGCGAAACGGGTTGATTTTCAGACGGCATCGGAAGGCTGAGAGTTTGGCAGATGAAATTTAGGTCTAGTGGTTTCATGGTTTCTTTCGTTTGTTTTTTTTCAAACAGGCATTTTGTTGCAAAGGCATTTTACACTTTGGCAGAAGGCAGCAACTCTTCGACGAGCACCTTTAAAGCGCGCCTTCCTTCTCGATTTCTGGTACTGGGATGAGGTGCTCGGTAACATATTATTTCCTTATTACCTTCAAAAGAAAATTTTTCCAGTTTTCCCTTATTCAAGCCGTTTATGCCTTGACCCGAGCCGGACAAATCAGGAAAGCACTCCCTCCGCGCCGCTACGCCGCCGTCTCCGCTTACGAAAAGAATAATCTGTGGCTTTAAAATTTCAATTTGGGCACGTAACAATTTACAGGAAAGTGTTTTTATATCTTCGAACCAATCCGAATGCTTAGGATGTTTAGTTTTATAGTCCACCGCAAAAATATTAGCCCACAAGACGCCTTCATTCCCACTTCGCTTAGCAACGTTACGGACGAAATTGAAAAATGTTGCTCCTTTTGTGTTTCTTTTTAAATCCCCAGTCAAATTCCGCCAAATAAAATCTTTGCTTAACGACATCAGTTGCCTTACATTTTCGGCATGATATTCATCAAATTTCTTGCTATCGTACCAACTTCGTGTTTCTCGACCGACAATCAGAATTTTATGTTCTGCGCTTTCATAATGCTCAGGGACAAAGCCCAAATGGATATTGGATAATTTATTGTCTTTATTGCTAATTGCACGCAACAAGTTCTGATGTTCCGGTTTATTTAAAATCTCTACATACTTCTTCAGCAATAATTCTTGTAAATCATTCACTTGACGTATTCCTGTACTATTGAAACCGATTTTCCCACACTCAACTACCGATTTTTCCATACTCTTGATAATCGGAGAAACACAAGATGATGGTTTTACCGTTTTTACGATAAGGGTGGCAGAGGCTGTAATGACCGTCTTCCGCTTCATAGCGCATTTCCTGGGTTTGTCCGGCAAATACTTTTTGCAGGTATTCGCGCTCCTTCAAATCCGGGGAATAGACATAGTCCGTTTTCTTGACCGCTACTTTCTCACCATTTCGATTCACGACAAAATTATCGCTACCTTCTGCATTCTGATTGGTGGCAGGCACGACTTCGTCACTCAGGGTAAGACGGGAGGAGTCGGCTGAAAAAGCCAGATAAACCGGTTTGTTGTCGATCTTATCCGGCACGATAATCACGGCAGACTTAAAAGACGAATTGTCTTTAGCCATCAAATCCAGGATTTCCGACGTTTTTCTGATATACGCCAAGTCGAAACGGTAATCAGCCAACGCATCTATTTGAGCAGGATTGTCTTTGACGATACGCTCCGACGATTGGATTAAGATGTCACGTTTTTGTTGAATTGTCAGGTAATTGCCACCGAACAACAATGCCGCTAACAAAGGAAATACCGCCAACAGCAGATATAAGGTTTTCCTACCGCCACGGACTTCTTCTTCCTGCCCGCGCTCGGCAATACGAGTCAGATTCAACATGATGTTTAGCATCAGCGTACCGCCCATCACCGTAAAAATCCCCAAAATACTCATCAGGGAAATTTCTGTAATGTGTTCGCGGAACACCTTGAGTCCGAAAACTTGAATCAATATCAGCGCGAACACCCAGTACACCAGCAGCACGACTGCCACCATACCGACGATATTCGTTGCCTTAACCAATTTCTTTGCGTTCATACTCTCAAATCTTGTTCAGACGGCCTATCTGCTCTGATTAATCAGCGGATACGGATTCACCGCGCCGCTGGGCAGATACACGCCGTAATGCAGGTGGGCCGGTGTAGTTCTGGCGTTGCCGGTTTTACCGACATAGCCGATGACCTGCCCTTCTTTGACTCGCTCATATAAGCGGATACGGGCAAATTTATTCAGGTGGGCATAGTAATGCCATGCACCTGGCCCTTGGATACCGATAACTTTACCGCCCAATCGGTTGCGTCCGATTTTGGTTACGATACCGGGCGTGGTACTACGTATCGGCGTGTTTTTCTTAGCAAAAATATCCACACCTTCATGCCTGCGCCCCTGACTGCGCGCTGCGCCCCAAGTATCGTCAAAACGCTTGCCTTTAACAGGATTGGGCAGGCTTTGCTCGGCCGGAGGCTGTTGCGCCCTCAACTGCTCGATTTCGGCAGTAGGACGCGGAAGTTGTTTGGTGGTACAGCCTGCGAATAAAACCACGGCTGCACTGATTAATAAGGTTTTTATCGGCATTTTCAGCATCAAATCGGTCTCCTTGTTGTTCAGACGGCCTTGTTAAAAAGTCCTCTGAAACAAACAACTGTGATGGGTTTAATGGCTGACGTGCCGTAATGCGTGTGTCGTTTTGCTTTTATTGTGGGGGATAAACGTTTTCAGACGACCTTAAGGCTGCCGGGCCGTCTGAAAATTGATTACATTGTTGTTAAATTTATAGTGGAATCGATGAATCGAATATGAAGTACAACAAAACCTCTCTACCTTATGGTGACTTCACTCTGTCTGTATACGCTCAAAAATTAGTCTTCAATATCGACATATCCTAAATCAATCAGTGCCTGCTCGATATTTTCGACTGCCTCATCATCATCTTTTACCATCAGTAAGAAGGCATTTTCGGTATAACCAATGTCTATTAGTCGAAGCCCATGGGGTTTAAGTAATGCATCGTAAGCCTCTAAGACATAGTTACTATCATTGAACATCGCAAACATTTCCATCTCTTCACTCTCAAAAAGATCTTCCAATTCACCTTGATCATCCGGCACTGGAATACCTTCGTGAGCGCAAAATTCTGCTAATGTACGTTTGCATACTTCGTCATCAATTCCTGTCGCATCTATTTCAATGCCTAGCTTTTGTATAGGATAAAACTTCCCTAATTTTAAATGTGGCTCTTTCCACTCCATATACTCCATAAATTGATGATCAGCATAATGCCATTTACCTGATTCGTGATACCAACCTAAATGCTTAAATAACCAACGACACACCAAATCCTCATCTTCAGCCGGAGGAACTTTGGGTAAATCTTCACGGGTTAAATAAGGGACGGCTGCAAGTAAGGCATTGAATAAAGGAGTATAACGTTGCATATTTTTACCTATTAAAAGTGAGATGGATTAATTTGTAATTTCCTATTTGCCAATGACCTTAAGGAATCATCTGGAAAATATTTTTACCGAAGTCCTGCCAATGCTTTTTCTGCGATTTCAAAATCGGAGAAATGGTGCTTCACGCCTTGTACATCCTGATAGTTTTCATGCCCTTTACCGGCAATCAGAATGATGTCGTTCGCAGCAGCCCGCTCAACCGCATAACGGATGGCAACAGCGCGATCAACTTCGACACGCTCAGGATTAGGTATGGCAGGCAAAATATCGTTGATGATTTCTTGCGGATTTTCCAAGCGTGGGTTATCGCTGGTAACCACCACTTTATCGGCACCCTGAACTGCTGCCGCGCCCATCAATGGGCGTTTACCGCGGTCTCGGTTGCCGCCGCAGCCGAAGACGCACCATAAGGCCGCGCCCTGCGGTTTGATTTCCTGCAAAGTGGAGAGTGCTTTTTCCAGTGCATCGGGCGTGTGGGCATAATCAACAACGACCAAAGGTTTGCCGCTGTTCATAATGCAATCCATGCGGCCTGAGGCGGGACGGATTTTTGCCAGCACTTCCAAAACGTTATTGAGTGGATAACCGTTGGCACACAGCAAAGCAACGCAGGCGGCGAGGTTTTGCGCGTTGAATCGTCCGAGCAGACGGGTACGGCATTTTCCTTCGCCCCACGGGGTTTGGAATACGGCTTCCATGCCGTCTGAAGAAGCGGTGAAATCGGTAATGCGGATATCAGCGTGTTCGCTGAATCCGTAGCCGTAAACGGTTAAATCGGGACAGTCTTTTTTCAGACGGCCTGCGAGTTCTGCGCCGTATTCATCATCGACATTGATGATGGCGTGTTGCAGACCATGCCAGTAGAACAGGCGCGATTTGATGACACCATAGGCTTCCATGGTGCCGTGGTAATCGAGGTGGTCGCGGGTGAGATTAGTGAAGATTGCGCTACGGAATGGCACGCCGTTGACGCGCGATTGGTCAAGTCCGTGGCTGGAAACTTCCATCGCGGCGGCAGTTGCACCTTGCTGGCGGAAGCGGTAGAGCAGGGTTTGGACATCGACAGGGGCAGGCGTGGTATGCGTGGTCTCTTCCAATGCGCCCCAAAAGCCGTTGCCGACTGTGCCGATAATGGTGGTTTTTTCGCCCAACAAATCGGCAGCTTGCGCCAGCCATTGTGTGATAGAGGTTTTGCCGTTGGTGCCGGTTACGCCCCAAACTTTAAGGCCGTCTGAAACATTGCCGTAAACTTGCGCCGCCAACATACCAGCGCGATGTTTCAGATCTTTAATGCCTTGATTGGGAACGTTCCACTCGGGATTCCATGTAAATTTGCCGTCATCATCCCAAAAAACAAAGGTTGCGCCGTTGGCGATGGCGGCAGGAATATAGCTGCGGCCGTCTGTATATTCGCCCTGACAGGCAACGAAAATGTCACCCTGTTTAATTTGTCGGCTGTCTGAATGCAACAAACGCCCTGCTGCGTTTTCACACAGCAGAGGCGGAAAGTTGGTTTCAGCCAAGGGGGTTAACTTGCTGAACATAAACAATATCTCTTTGATTGTTTGGATTATGACGGTACTTTGACAGTAGCGGTATTACTTAAAGGCTTGGTCGGGGAAACGCCCAAGATGTTCAAGCTTCCGCTCATGACTTCTTTGAATACGGGACCGGCAACTACGCCGCCGTAATAGCCGTTGGCAGTCGGTTCGTCGATGGTAACGGCCACAATCACGCGTGGATTTTTAGCCGGAGCAAAGCCGATAAATGTACCGACGTGTTTGTTGTCCACATAGCGACCATTGACCAGTTTACGCGCCGTACCGGTTTTCGCACCTACGTCGAAACCATCTACCGCACCGGCAGTACCGGTACCGCCGGCTTCAGTAACGGAAACCATCAACTCGCGCACTTTTTTCGCAGTAGAGGCTTTGATGACGCGCTTGCCTTTAGGGGCAACCGCTTGTTTTTCAAAGCTGACCGGCAACAATTCGCCATCATGGGTCAAGACAGTATAAGCTCGCGCCAATTGCAACAGGCTTAATTGCAGGCCATAACCGAAAGACATGGTTGCCTGTTCGATTTTTTGCCATCTGCGCCAGCTTCTCAACAAACCTGCAGTCTCACCAGGAAAGCCCGAATGCATACGCACGCCAACACCTAAATCGTGATAGAAATCGTACATTTCTTTAGGCGTAAACATGGCAGAAAGTTTACTGGTACCGACGTTGGAAGATTTTTGCATAATACCGCGCACATCCAAAGTAGGATAAACGTGGGTATCTTGTACGGTAGCCGGACCGATTTTGTAAGGCAGAGTATTGAACGTATCGGTTGCATCCACTTTTCCGGAATCCAATGCTTTGGCAATGGTAAACGGCTTCATGGCAGAACCGGGTTCGATCATATCGGTTACAGCGCGGTTGCGGCGCTGTTCGCTATTGGCTTGGCCGGGCTGATTCGGATCGTAAGCCGGGCTGTTGACCAAAGCCAAAATCTCGCCGGTTTGCGCATCCAATACCACAACAGTCCCCGCTTTGGCTTTGTGATAAGCCACAGCCTTGTTCAACTCGTCATAAGCCAACGTTTGAATACGCTGATCCAAAGACAAAATCATGTCTTGGCCGTTTTTAGGCACGCTGTTGCGTGGAGAGTCGAGGCTGTCAACGATATTGCCTTTGTTGTCGCGCAATACGACTTTCGCACCATCTTCACCGCGCAAGCTGTCTTCACGGGAAAGCTCCAAGCCTTCCTGGCCTTTGCCGTCAATATTGGTAAAACCGATAACGTGTGCAAACAGATTGCCCATCGGGTAATGGCGTTTCAATTCTTTTTGGAAGGCGATGCCTTTAATGCCCAATGCTTTGATTTCTTCTGCTTTCTCGTAACTGAGTTGACGTTTCAGGTAGATAAAGCCTTTGTCTTTTTTAGACAATTTATTTTTCAAAACTTCAACAGGCACATCGGCAATGGCCGACAGTTTTTCTAATTGTTCTGCAGTCGGCATTTCTTCCATACCGGAAGGCATGGCATACAATGATTCGGTAGGCGCACTCAAAGCCAATGTGGCACCATTGCGGTCGGTAATCATACCGCGCGATGCCGGCAGCGGAAGCGTACGCACAAAACGTTGGTCGCCCTGATTTTTCAAAAATTCATGCTGACTGGTTTGCAGATAAACCCCGCGCACCAACAGACCGGTAAATGCCAGCGCAACAGCGCCCAGCACCAAACCGATTCGCCCGTTACTTGTCAGCGGCTTTTTCGTTTTTGTTGTTCCAGACAGCATTTGAGGTTTATATTCGTTCTTAATTAACATGTTGAACTTCTCATGACTTAGCTGCTCAGTGAGCCATCAAATCCCGTAAATCTTGCACCAATGCAAGGCTCTATATTCTTATTTTTTGCGTTCCAGCATAGCCGTATTATGCGCACCCGGCGGAAGCAGATGTTGCTTTTCGGCCGCCACTTTAATCAACTTGTGGTTTGCCAGCCTAGCCTGCTCCAATTTCAAGCGCGCGTAATCCTGTTCCAACTGAATTTCCCGTTTTTGTGCCTTATCCAACTCGATAAAATGCAAACGGGACTGGTTTTGCTTAAACACTACGGCAAAGGCTGAGACCGTCACCAAAACCAGTAATAAAATATTCAATTTACCCATCTCAAACTTTCAGACGGCCTGTCAACAGGATTATCTCTTACGACAGCGTTTAGACGCCATCCCCTACTCAATAACCGAAAATTCGCCACTGCTTCGCTCCGCCACACGCAAAACTGCACTGCGCGCACGCGGATTGGCTTCAGTCTCTGTCGAATCCGGTTTGATTGCTTTGCCCACAGCCTTCAAAGGTGGTTGAGGCAAATCCGCTTCCTTAACCACTGCCCAACGGGGCAATGGCGCATGTTGCGAATATTTTTTAATAAACTGCTTCACAATTCTGTCTTCCAGCGAATGGAACGCAATGACAGCCAAGCGCCCACCCTCTTTCAGACGGCCTGCAACCTGCGGCAAAACTGCCTCTACCTCTTCGAGCTCGCGGTTAATAAAGATGCGAACTGCTTGGAAGGTGCGCGTTGCAGGGTCTTGTCCGCGCTCACGAGTACGGACGTTTTGCGCCACAAGCTGCGCCAGCTTGCGGGTTGTATCGATGGGACTCTCCTCGCGTTGCGCAACAATGGCGCGCGCAATCTGGCGACTAAACCGCTCTTCACCATAAT
>ERZ772966.409-NODE-409-length-16862-cov-20.214732_pt1 | contig 16862 bp, 12 predicted proteins | sample MGYA00580680_ERZ772966 | MGnify/ENA primary metagenome ERZ772966 (study PRJEB29015, sample SAMEA2738055) | human oral metagenome | biome: human oral; feature: human-associated habitat; material: saliva | place: China | collected 2225 ...
CGAAGGCGACGCCGCCGTAGATTTCGACGATGCGGGTCGACAGGTACTTGGCGGCCTCGCGCAGGTCCTGGGCGACCTGCTTGGTGAGTTCGCGGGTCGGCAGGATGATGAGCGCCTGCGGCTTGTTCGGGTTGAGCAGGTCCTCGTAGCCCTCTTCGTCGGGCGCGATGACGTCCTCGAGGACGGGGATGCCGAAGCCGAGGGTCTTGCCGGTGCCGGTCTTGGCCTGGCCGATGATGTCGTGGCGCTCCAGCGCGGGGCCGAGAGTGAGGGCCTGGATGGGGAAGGGGTGCGTGATGCCCTTGTCTTCGAGGGCGTCGACGATCGGGTCGGTGACGCCGAAGTCCGCGAAGGACTTCTGCTCCAGGTTGTCGCCGCCCTTGCCGGTGATGTCCGGGGTGGCCTCTTCGACCTCGGGGGCTGCGGGTTTGATGTTGCCGAGGCGGACGACGCCTGCGGAGTATTCGACGGACGAGGCCGGGGTGGGGGCCTTCGTGGTGGCCTCGCTCTGGGTGGTGGCGTCGCCTTCGTGGGTGGGCTCGATGGCCTCGCTGCTCGTGTTGGTCACGATCTGCCTTGTCTCCCGGGCTTTTCCGGGGTTGGGGTCGGTGCCGATCGCGCATTGTCTGGCGCGGGGATTGTCGTCCGCGCGAAGGTGTGATGATCCAAAAGAATGCGACCGGGCTTCCGGTGGTCATCTTTCAGTGTAATGGTGTGGGAGCCTGCAGCGGTGGAGGCGCTGGTCACAGCGCAGTGGGGCGGGGTGGCGTTGTGTGCGTGACATGGGGCAGCCGTGGGGCTTGTCAGGCACTATGCTGGAGTCATGGCACACGAGTTTGATTCCGTCCCCGCCGACGACACCGAAGTCCTTGGAATTCTTGCCTATTCGTCGCTCGCGTTCATGACGCGCCTGGCGAAGGACGGCGAGCAGGCCCCCACGTTCGAGGCCCACGTGGAGCATGCGCGTATGGCTGCGCGCTGCTTCAAGCTCTACCAGCAGTTGGAGGTGTGGAGCGAGCATCGTGGCTTTGACCTGCTGGCGGCAGGGGACGCGTTCTCGGGCGCGTATGACGACCTGGATGCGCGCACGCGTCCCACCACGTTCGCGGAGCGGGCCGTCAAGACGTTCATTACCCGCGGCATGCTGGGTGACATGCTGATCCGCGTCGCGCAGGTGCACGGCCTGTTCGATGGGATCGAGGAGGTGTGGCCTTTCGAGCAGGGGCATTGGGTGCGCGAGCACTTGGGCCCGCAGACTGAGGCGGACGAGCAGCTGGCTGCCCGCCTGTCCCTGTGGGGTCGGCGTGTGGCGGGCGAGGCGCTGGGCCTCGTGCGTGCGACGCTCTTCACGTATCCGTCGCTGGCGGCCTCCCCGGAGAACGTCGACGAGATCACGGAGTATGTGATTAAGCGCCACGGGGAGCGCATGAGGGACATTCACCTGAAGGCTTGAGGCCACAGGGTATAGACGAGGCCGGGGAGCGCGAGCGGTTCAGTTCCGCAGTGCGCTCCCCGGCCTCGTTCGTGCAAGCGCGGGTCAGTGGATCGCGAAGCCGACGCGGCGCTCGGTCTTGCTGGCGATCTGCACGTAGCCGAGGGCGTGTGCGGGGACGAGGGTGCGCTGCCCCTTCGAGTCGGTGAGGTCGAGGACGCCGTTCGGGGAGGCAAGGGCCTCGTTGACCTTGGCCATGAGTTCGTTTTCGGTCATGTCGACGTCGAGGCCGAGCTGGCGCGTGTTGTCTCGAATGCCGATGAAGATCTCCATGTTGACTCCTTGCTGGTAAATGTCGTCACGCCCATCATATGTGCCGCAGATGCGGGTGGGGTCTGTCAGTATTGCGTCATGAGCGAAATCAAGGTCAGGTTGCGCCGCCGCCCGGAGGGTTGGTGGCGCCTGCCCGAGCTGAATGCTGAGCAGCGAGCGGTCGTGGAGGTGGCGCGGTCGGGTGACGTGATCGCGCGAGGTGCCCCGTCGTCGGGGAGGAGCACGTGTGCGCTGGCGGTGTTCGAGCAGGCGGTGGGCGCGGGTGCTTCGGCGTTGATTCTGGCGCCCGACCGCACGCGCGCGGACGTGTTGACGCCGCGTGCGCAGGCGCTCGGCCCGGACGCGGTGCGCCCGGTGCGCACGCCCGCGTCCTTCGCCTATCAGGTGGTGGCGACGTGGCGCACCCAGCGGGAGGTTCCTCTGGAGGGGGTGGAGCTGGTGACGGGCGCGGCTCAGGATCAGCTGCTGGCCGAGCTGCTGCGTAGTGTTGATGCTCCCTGGCCGGAGGAAATCGGCGAGCAGATGCGGGCGATGCCGGCGTTTCGCGGCGAGCTTCGTAACCTGGTGGCCCGCGTGGGCGAGGCAGGCATGGACGCGGCCTCCCTGTCCGAGGCCGGGGTTCGTTTTGAGCATCCCGAATGGGTGGGCGCGGGCGCGATTGTCGCGGCCCTGGAGGAAGGGCCCGAGCATTCCCCGGAGTATCCCCAGACGCTGCGGGTGGACCTGTCGCGCATCCAGTCCCTGGCTGCGGAGCTGATCGGGACGTGGCAGGGGAGCGCACAGGAGCGCGGCGTGCAGGCGCCGTGCCCGGTGCCCGACGTCGTGATCGTCGATGATCTGCAGGATTGCACCCCCTCGACGTTGACGCTGCTGGAGGCCTGCCGCGACGCGGGGGCCCGGATCGTTGCTTTCTCCGATTCCGACGTGGCCGTGGCAGGGTATCGCGGCGGAGAGCCTCACTTGGACCGTCGTCTGGCCTCGGCGCTGGGCGTCGAAATCGCGGAGCTCGGCCAGGTCTACGACACGTCCCGTGCGGTGCGTGAGCTGGCACGTCAGGCGTGCGCGCGCATCGCCCAGTCTGGGTCGCCCGCCCGTCGTGACGCGCAGGTCGCAGATGACGCGCCTGAGGGGGCGCTCGTCACCCATCTGGGGGCCACGCCCTCGCAGATGGGCGCGTTGATCGCCCGCGCGCTGCGTTCGCGCCACTTGCACGACGGCGTCGATTTTTCGGACCAGGTTGTCATCGTGCGCAGTGCCTCCATGGTCGCGGAAACCAGGCGTTACTTGGCTCGCGGCGGCGTCCCGCTGGCAGGGGGTGGCAGGGCCTTCGACTTTGCCTCACAGCCCACGACCCGCCTTCTCTTGGACCTGGTGACTCTTCCGACGGGGGACAGCGACACGGACGTGGCCGAGCGCCGCGAGCTTGCCGAGCGCCTCTTGCCGTCGGCACTCGTCGGGGCGGATGCCCTGGCCGTGCACCGGCTGCTGCGTCGCCTCAACGCCGCGCGCGCCCAGGCCGCCGAGGAATCGGGGGAGGAGAACGCGCTGATTCCGCTGACGGTGGCAGACCTCGTAGACGAGCCCGACACGTGGCGGCCCACCCTCGAGGCGGGGGCGCAGGCCCCGGGGCGGCGCGGGTGGAACGACCGCGCCCTCGCGCGTGCGCTGACGACGGCGGTACGCATGTGGGAGCTGGGCAGGCAGGGGGACGCCCGCCCGCAGCAACGCTTGTGGGAGCTGTGGGAGGCCGCCGGCATCGCGGATGACTGGCGCTCGCGTGCCATCGCCTCGGACGAATCCTCCAGCTGGTACGACGACCAGCTGGACGCGGTCGTCGCGCTCATGCGCGTCGCCGACGTGTGGGAGCAGCGCAACCCGTCCGGGTCCGCGCGTGATTTCGCCTCTGAGCTGTTGGCGGGTTCGGTTCCCATCGACACGATCTCGCGCGTGGGCGTGCGACCCGGCGGCGTCGAGGTCCTCACCCCCGCGCAGGCGATGGGCCGCCGCTGGCAGGTCGTGGTCCTCGCGGGCCTCCAGGATGGGGCGTGGCCGAATCTGCGCCTGCGCGACCGGGTTTTGCGCGCCGACCTGCTGGCGGACGTGGGTGCTGGCAGGTTCGCCGTGGGCGAGGACGGACGGGAGGAGCTCATCGATTCAACCCGGGCTGCGCGCCGAGCCGTCCTGGACGACGAATACCGCCTCTTCGTCGCGGCGATTACGCGCTCGCGGTGTTACGTGCACGCGGGGGCTGTGCGCTCGGAGGATGCCGCGCCCTCCGTGTTTTTCGACATGGTGGCGCGCCTGGCGGGCACGCCCCGCGAGGACGACGTGGTGCCTCTGGACCAGGTGGACGCGCCCCTGTCCCTGCCCGGGCACATCGCGGATCTGCGCGCGCGTGCCGCCTCGGATGATCGGGTGGACGCTGAGCTCGCGGCCACGCTCCTGGCCCTCATGGCCCGCGAGGGCATCGCCTCGGCGCAGCCGGAGCGCTGGCTGGGCGCGGGCGGCACACCCACGACGGCGGAACCCTACAGTGGTGACGTCACGCTCTCGCCGTCGCAGTTCGAGCGGGCGCTTGCCTGCCCGCTGCGGTGGTTCCTCACCACCATCGGCGCCGACGGGCCGTCGAATGCGGCGGCCAGCCTGGGAACGCTCGTTCACGCGCTGGCCGAGGAGAACCCGCACGGCAGCGCGCAGGAGCTGACCGAGGCGCTTGAGGCGCGGATCGAGGAGCTGGGCTACAACCTGGATACGTGGGCTGGGCGGCACGCCGATCGGCGCGCGCACACCATCGTCGACAATTTGGCCTCCTACATGGCGGGTGTTCCCGGCCAGGTGGAGGTCGAGCGATCGGTCGAGGCCCAGGTTGAGGGGGTGACGATCCGCGGACGCATGGATCGCCTCGAACACGTCGACGAGGGCGTGCGCGTCACTGACCTGAAGACGGGCAAGAGCGGGCACAACGCGAAGACCGTCCCCGATAATCCGCAGCTGGCGGCCTATCAGATGGCCCTCCTCGCATCGGGGGAGCGGGTCGCGGGCGCGCGCATCGCCCTGCTCGGGGACAAGAAGGCGAAGTCCTTCGATCAGCGGCCCCTGGAAGGGGAGACGTTGGAGGGGTGGCGCGAGAAGGTGCGCGAGGTCGCTGCCATCGCGCGCGGCCCCTACTTCCAGGCGACGCCCTCGGATAAGGCCTGCATGTATTGTTCTTTTGATCGGCTGTGCCCGGCGCGCGAGCGCGGCCGTAAGGTGGTGGAGTGACGTGGTGGGAGACAGTGCGATGACCCTGAGCGCAACTCAGATTCAGGCGATCGTCGACGCGACGAAGACTCCGACCCCGGAGCAGGTGCGCGTGGTGGAGGCGCCGCGCAGGCCGCTCCTCGTCGTCGCGGGCGCGGGGTCGGGTAAGACCGAGACCATGTCGATGCGGGTGCTGTGGCTCCTGGCTAACCACCCGGACTTGACGCCCGCCTCGATCCTGGGCCTGACTTTCACGCGCAAGGCGGCCGGCGAGCTGGGTGACCGACTGCGCGAGCGTATCCGCCTGCTGTCGCGCGAATTGCCGCAGCTGAGCGAACGCTTGGACGAGGACCCGGTGACCCTGACGTACAACTCGTTCGCGGAGCGCATCGTGTCCGAGCATGGGATGCGCATCGGGATTGACCCGGATTTCTCCATGCTCTCCGAGGCGGGGGCCCTCGACCTGATGACGCAGATCGTCGAGGCGTGGCCCACGGACTTGGACGATGATCTGAGTCCCGCGGGCGTCGTGGGCAGGGTCCTGCATCTCGCGGGTGAGATCGCCGAGCACGGCTACACGGTGGACAGTGCGCGCCAGGCCTTGGAGGGGTTCGGGCGGGAGCTGGAGATCGTGGGGGACTCGAACAAGGCGGCCCAGGAGCTGCATCAGGCGAACCAGCGCCGCATCGCATTCCTCGGTCCGATCGAGGCCTACCAGAAGCGCAAGCGGGAGATGGGCCTCCTGGATTTCTCGGATCAGCTGGTGCTGGCCACTCGCATCGTGCGCGAGGTTCCCTCCGTGCGCGCCGCGCTGCGCGAGGAGTTCCGTGCGGTGCTCCTCGACGAGTTCCAGGACACCTCCGTCATCCAGATGGATCTGCTGTCCACTTTGTTTGGCGACCACGCGGTGACCGCGGTGGGCGACCCGAATCAGGCGATTTACGGGTGGAGGGGGGCATCGGCCTCGTCCCTGGAGACGTTCCTGGAGCGCTTCCAGACGGGGGCGCCCGAGGAGGGGCAGACTCTCACGCTGTCGACTGCGTGGCGTAATGACGTGTCGATCCTGGACGCCGCGAATCGCGTGGCAGAGCCCCTGCGCGAGGTCGCCTCCTATCAGGCGGGCAAGGAGCAGCTGAACGCGCAGTCTCCCGTCCTGGTCCCGCGTCCGGGGGCGGGGCGCGGCGTCGTCGAGATCGCCTACCCGGCTGCCTACGAGGATGCGCTGGCGGCGACGGTCGACTTCGTGCGGCGGGTTCGCGCGCAGCCGGTCACGGACGGTAGGCGGCGCACGGTCGCCGTCCTGAGCAGGCGCCGCAAGGACTTCCCGTTGATCGACGCCGCCCTTCGTGAGGCGGGGATCCCCACGGAGATCGTGGGGCTGGGCGGGTTGCTCGACCAGCCGGCCGTGCAGGATGTGCGAGCCGCCCTGGAGCTGGCCTACGACGTGGCGGCGTCCCCGTGGCTGGCGCGCCTCCTGGCGGGCATCGATCTGGGCGCCGCCGACCTGATGGCGCTCGGCGACTGGGCGCGTGCCTTGGCGCGTCGGGAGGGGGCCAGCTCCCATCAGGCGGTTCTCCTGGACGCCGTGGACGACCCGCCTGCCCCCGGGTGGGCGGACAAGGGGCGTCCCGCGATCAGCGAGGAGGCGGTGCGCCGCGTGCGCCTGCTGGGCGAGCGCCTGCGCCAGGTCCGCGAGGGCGTGGGCCGCTCGATCACCGAGCAGGTCGAGCGCGCGATCCTCATCATGGGCACGCTGGACGACGTGATCGCGGACCCGCTGTCGATGGGTGGGCGCGCGGCGCTGGACGAGTTCATTGCCGTGGCCGCCGCCTACGAGAAGGAGACGCCGGGGGCCTCGCTCGGCTCGTTCTTGGCGTACCTGAGGATGGCGGATGAGCGCGAGGATGGGCTTGACGTGCCGCTGGGGGAGCCGGATCCGAAGGCAGTCCAGATCCTGACGGTGCACGGCTCGAAGGGCCTGGAGTGGGATGGCGTCGTCGTCTTTGGCCTGTGCGATGGCGTGTTTCCCACGCATAACAAGAGGACCAGCGTGGAATGGACGGAGGATGTTCCCCCTGCCAAGGCGTGGTTGACGGACAGCGGGGCGTTGCCGCATCCGCTGCGAGGGGATCACAGGGACCTGCCCCCGTTCGTGCCCGTCGTCGAGGGCTCCCGCACGGCTTCCGCGGCCTACGATAAGTGGGCGACGCAGGTCTACAAGCCTTCCGTCGGCGTGTATGCGGAGCGTGAGGAGCGGCGCCTGGCCTACGTGGCGATGACACGTGCGCGCAACGCGCAGCTGTTGGTGGGGTCGTGGACGTCGGACTTCAACATGAAGGTTGCTCACCCGTCTCGCTACCTCATGGAGGCCAGCGCCCAGCTGTTCGGTCATACTCCGCAGCCCAAGCAGGGAACGGCGGGGGCCGTGGAGGATCGCGGCGTGTGGGGATCGGGTGCCTGGCGCGACCTCGGCGTCGAGCCTGCCGTGGGGGAGGGGGCCTGCCTGATTGCCCCGATTCCGGGTGAGGAGGAACGCGAGGCGCTGAGCGCGCGGGCGCCCTCGGGGACGTTCCCGCCGGCACCGGGACCGTCGCGTCAGCGGGTTGCGGCAGCGGCGGCGTCCGTGCGCGCGCAGTTGCGTGAGTTCGCGCAGGATCGGGACGTGTTCGAGGCCTTGGCGGAGTTGGGCGATGACCCGGCGGTGAGCGACACGATCGCCCTGATCGAGGAGGATCGGCTGGGCCGGGAGGCGCCGGTCGTGGACCTGTGGGCCGAGCGCGTGCCGGCCACGTCCGTCTCTTCGCTGCTGCAGGATGCGGGTGAGTTCGCGCGCGATATGCGCCGGCCGATGCCGGTCAAGCCCAGTTCTTTCTCTGCGCTGGGCACGGTCTTCCACGCGTGGGCCGAGCGCGAGCTGCACATCGCGGGGGCCGATCCCGCGGCCGAGGCCCAGGATCCATCGGCGGTCGCGCCCGGTGAGGACTCTGCGCTGTCGGGCGGTGGCGACGGCGTGGAGGAGGCGCTGCTGACCACGAAGGAGCGCGAGCTGCTCGAGAGGCTACGCGAGAACTTCCGCGCGTTCGTCGCGGGGGAGCTGGCCGGCTATCGGGTGGTGGCGATCGAAGAGGCGTTCTCCGTGGAGGTGGGCGGAGTGTCCGTTCAGGGCCGTATCGACGCCGTTTTTGAGCGCGTGAGCGGGGAGGGGCCGCGTTTCCTGGTTGTGGATTGGAAGAGTGGTCAGCCGGTGACGGCTTCGACGAAGCCGGAGAAGCTGGCGTACTTCGCGACCCAGTTGCGCCTGTATCGGCGGGCCTGGGCTGCGCGCGCGGGTGTGGATGCCGCCGAGGTGGGCGCGATGGTCGCTTTCCTGGCGGGTCCGTCGCACTACACGCTGGAGGCCCTCGAGGGGATGCTTGGCGGCGCCGCGCAGCCGCTGGACGAGGCCGTGAAGGGGGCGCTGGGGCAGTGAGCGGACAGGGGGCTGCCGCCCTGTCCGCGTGGTGGCGGCACCACCCCTGTCGGCCTCTGATGGGACGCGCTACAGGGAAGTGCGCCGGTCCTTCTCGATCACGGATGCCCAGTGAGAGTCACCCGTCTGAGCGTCACTCGATGTTTTCGAGATAGCACCGGACATCTGGTCGCACCACTTGTGCATGGTATCGCGGCGTCTCTTGGCGTCTGATTCGAGCTTGCTATAGCCGGAGGTGACGACCAGGAACCCCCAGTTGATGGCGCCCGATGGGAGAGTGGTCTCGTCGACGGTTCCACGCAGGGTGTCGTGCCTGTCTTTGAGCCGCCTCATCTCTGTGGGGTCGCAGGCGAAGGATGCTGTCATGGCTGGCGTGCCTCCTCGTCATCGGGGCGGAAGTAGAAGTTGTTGTCGGCGGCGTATTGGCGTGCGGTGTCCATGAGCTGAGGATCTTCCTCGAAGCACACCACGGGCGTTGGCCAGCGCTTGCCGTGGGCGGGGGGCTCCATGCCGATGAGCGTGAAGGTCCCGACCTTCTCGAGGGTCGCGCTCTCGCCCAGCTTCAGTGTCGCATTCAAATTTGCGGGGCGATTGACTCCCCCATCCCAGTACACATGAATATCTGCCTGTGGAGTCCCATCAACGATCTTGGCTCCGGTTCCATTAACGCTGAGAAACGGAACGCCATCAATGATTGGTGTCCAAATCGCAGAGGGAAGATCAATTATTGTTCCGCTGCATTGTTCCATTTTCTGTCCTTGTTCTCTGCCGGCGCACGCGCCAACGAGGCTCGCGGCTAAGATCGTTGTAATGATGAATGCTATGGTGCGTTTGAGGATCTTTGTCACCACAGGGACCCAATCGCGACGTCTCCGTAGTACTTCTGGAAATCCTCCCAGGAGATTGTGAACTCTCCGTCGGGTGTTGGCTCGTCGCAATTCGGAATCAAATTGAAGCCGTGTGGATTGACCAGGGTGACCCCCGATTGATCGGCATGCTTGACCATGTACGAGTGTGAAGCATAAATTTGGATTGTCTGCTTCGTGCCGTCCGTGAGCGTTACATCCACGGGAGCCAAGTCGTCCTCATAATTGCCGCTCGACGTGGTACTTGCCACGGTAGGCTGGCCGCTGTTGACGGAGTCGATGATGTCTTGCCTCTCGGATTGGTCATAGCCCTCGCCCCAGCCGAAGAACCAGCTGCCCTTTCCGTCGACTTTGTGCGTGTCCTTGCCGGTGATGTGGGGAAGGGCGTATTTGGGGTGGCCTCCACTGATTCCACCCGATTCGAAGATCCCGCTATCGTTGACGCCGTCGGGGAAGGTTTGGGCGTAGGCTTTCTCATAGAGGGAGATGACGCCGGTATGGCCGGACGAGGAGACGCCGTTTGCGTAGGTGTCCCGTACCAGAACCTCTTGTGAGGGGCCGGAGAACATGCCCGGTTTCCGATAGACCGTCACGTAGTAGCCGTCGATGTTTCCCGACGAGTCGTAGTGTGGGCGGATACCATCGGCGAGCCTCTTCTGTCCATCGCTGGAATTCATGACGGCCATGAGGGAGGCCAGGTAGTAGCAGTCGCCGATCCCTCTTTGTCTGACATTGCGTGGATCGTATGTTCCTGCCCTGAGGTCTTCAAGCTCTTGGTTGATGCGTTCGCGATCGCTCGGCGTGAGTCTCTGAGTCCTCGAGGGGTCTTTATCAGTTCCGACCTTGTCGGAATTCCTCGCTACCGGCTCGATGGCGAGCGCCCCCGCGAGGCTCTGAGCCAGCTCCTGCGCCGACTGCTTGAGCTCCTTGTACTTCGAGTTGTAATCGTCCTGAATGCTCAGCGCTTGCTTGCGCAGTTCCCAGAACTTTGACCAGCGGTCCGCCATGGGGGTGGCATCGAATTGACTGTCGAGGTTTTCTAGGGCGGGACGCAGGGTTCCGTCGACGTAGGACTTGACGGACCGGAGTTTCCAGTAGTACTTGTCGACGTCGCTGGATGCTGACGTCAGGCCTGCGCCGAAGTTGTAGAGGCGCCTCGCTGCGCGCTGGCTCGACTCGCTGTAGTTATCGCGGGCCTGACCGGCCCACGTCGAGATTGAGGACTTAATGGAGAACAGGTCCGTCTCGGCGGAGTGTGCCTTCTCGGCGGCGGCGCTCAGTCCGTCTTTGATGCCCGCGATCTGGTCGGCGTTTCCGGGCGGGTCTGAGACGTAGGTCGAAAACCAACCCATATCGCTCTCCTTGTCATCTTTGAAAGGGTGAGCAAATCCTAACCAATGTGAAGTGTTTTGTCAATGTTGGTGTGACTCGCCGTCCAATGAACACGAGTGCTCGTGTGATCCGAGTGAGGAGTTAGCTCTGTCCTTCAGTTGAGTGATCACTGTGGGATCGCAGGCGAAGGATGCTGTCATGACTGGCGTGCCTCCTCGTCATCGGGGCGGAAGTAGAAGTTGTTGTCGGCGGCGTATTGGCGTGCGGTGTCCATGAGCTGAGGATCTTCCTCGAAGCACACCACGGGATCCGGCCAGCGCTTGCCACGGGCGGGGGGCTCCATACCGATGAGCGTGAAGGTCCCGACCTTCTCGAGGGTCGCGCTCTCACCCAGCTTCAGTGTCGCATTCAAATTTGCGGGGCGATTAACTCCCTCATCCCACTCCACGCGAACCTTTGCTTCGGGGGTTCCATCAACGACTTGAGCTTTGGTTGAATAGACCCTGAGAGAGGGGAAGGAATCGATGAGCGGGTAGAGAATTGCCGTTCGAAGAGTGTAGATCGTGCCTGTGCATTGTTCCATTTTCTGTCCTTGTTCTCTGCCGGCGCACGCGCCGATCAGGCCTACAGAAAGGGCCGCTGTACACATGAATGCGATGGTCCGTCGAATGAGCTTGGTCATCAGAGGTCTCCGATCGTCACGTCTTCGTCGTACTTGCGCATACCATACCAGGCGAATGTGAAGCCTCGGCCAACTGGGATGTCCGAGGTGAGGCGCTTTCTCGACGGCGCGGGAGCCTCGAAGGCCATAGTGGACGAGCCATTTTAATGTGCCCGTTGTGCGTGACGGCCGCGCACTGTCGTGAGTGGCTTGGCTGGGAATGCGCCGATCGGCTGCGCGATATTGCTTGTCACTTCTTTAAGGATATTAACTAAGCGTTGCCGGCCAACTAAAAATTCTCCCTAGCCGAGCCGAAGAGGCGCTGGTAGTATTGTGCTGTCAAATTCAATGATGAGTGACGGCACGTCACGCACCGTTTCCCGGTCAGCGCTACAGAGAGGCAGCGCGCCGGTTCAATGGAGCCGCGTGCCCTAACAGGAAGGAGCGCACCATGCGCCCCACTATCTCCAAGTTCCTTGCGCTCGGAGCCACGGCCTCGGCGTTCGCGCTGCTCGCTGGTGCCTGCGGCTCGGGCGGAGGCGCTGCGACCAGCGGATCCGGTGGCGATCAGGCCCACCAGATGTACACGTGGGTGTCGACGGAGAACGACCGCGCGCAGTGGCAGTCCTTCGTGGACGCGGCCAAGGAAGCCGACCCGAACTTCACCCTCACCTTCGACGGCCCGTCCTTCAATGACTACTGGACGAAGGTTAAGACCCGCATGGTCGCAGCCGATGCGCCCTGCATCCTCACCACGCAGGCTGCACGCGCGCAGGAGCTGTCTGGCATCCTCGAGCCCCTCGACTCCTACATGGAGAAAGCCGGCATCAAGGCCTCCGACTACAACGCCGCGATGATGCAGGGCATGACGGTCGACGGTCACGTCCTGGCCCTGCCCTACGACGCCGAGCCCGACGTCCTGTACTACAACCGCGAGCTCTTCGAGAAGGCCGGCCTCGCCGCGCCGACGACCTCGTACACGACCGAGCAATTCCTCTCCGACGCGAAGGCCCTCACCGGTGACGGCAAGTACGGCGTGGCCGTCAAGCCGCTGCTCCTGGGCAACGCGCCCGGCGACTTCGGCATCTCCTTTGGCGGCCAGGTCTCCCAGGACGGTAAGAACACGCTAACGGATCCCAAGTTCGTGGAGGGTGTGCAGTTCGCATTCGACCTGGTGCACAAGGAGCAGGTCGCGGTCGCCCCGAACGCCGCCGATAATGACGGCCCCGCCCAGACCGCCTTCACCTCGGGAACCGCCGCGATGATCATCGATGGCCCGTGGATGTACGGCTCCTTCGAGAAGGAGCTTGGCGATAAGCTCGGCGTTGCCGTCATTCCGACCCCGTCGGGCCAGCCCCGCGCGGTCATCCAGGGCTCCGGCTTCGGCATCTCGAAGTCCTGCCCCGACAAGCAGGCTGCCTTCGACGTTCTCAAGCAGCTGGTGACCCCCGAGGTCATTGGCTCGGTGGCGGACAAGCAGGGGACTGTCCCCTCGGTCGATTCCGCGATGGACAAGTGGGCCGCGAACAAGCCCGCTGACAGCGCCGAGGCTGTGAAGGTTCTCCTCGAGAACGGCACCCCGCTCGTGACGACCACGACGTGGAACCAGATCAACACGTCCTTCCAGCAGTACTCGCCCGAGGGTTTCCGCGGCACCAAGACCGCGCAGGAGATTCTCTCCGACCTGCAGAACTCCGCCGGCTGAGTCCGGATCCCCATTGACGAGGCCGGGGTGACCTGCTCGGGTTCCCCGGCCTCGTTGGGTGGGTCCCTCAGCGTTAGCGCTAACGATGATGGTCGGCGCTGCGCGCTGGGCCCACCACAGTCCCTGTGATGGAAAGGTGGCACTGCCGATGAGCACTGACACTGTGACACCCGGCCGCAAGGCGCCAGCGGGCGCGGCGGAAACGGGTGAGGCGAAGGCCTCGAAGCGCGCGAAGAAGGCGCGCGACGTTGGCAAGCGCGGCGACGGCGTGCGCGCCCTCGTTTACCTGGCTCCGGGCATGACCGGCTTCCTGCTGTTTATCGTCCTGCCGCTGATCGCGTCCCTCGTGATCTCTTTCTTCGACTGGTCACTCTTCGGAGGCGGCCGTTTCGTCGGAATCGACAACTACAAACGCATGCTCAGCGGCGCGGACCCCGCCTTCTGGACGGTCATGCGCAACACCGTCGTGTTCGCAGCGTGCTACACGGCGCTCAACCTGGTGATCTCGATCGGCCTGAGCTACTGGCTCCAGCGGGTGCCGGAGTGGCTCAGCCGGATCCTGCGCGTCATTTTCTTCATCCCCGTGGTCACCCCGATGGTCGGCAACGCGCTGATCTGGCGCCTCCTGCTCTCCGACCACGGCGTCGTGAACTCCGCGCTGGGGGTCTTCGGCATTGAACACATCCCGTTCCTGAACAAGCCCGCTCTGGCGATGGGGTCGTTGCTGGTGATGAGCCTATGGCAGGGCCTGGGCTACAACATCGTGGTCCTGACGGCGGGGCTCAACGGCCTGAATACCTCGGTGCTCGAGGCCGCCACAATCGACGGCTGCAACGGCGTGCAGCGATTCTTCAAGGTCGTCTTCCCGATGATTTCCCCGACCGTGTTCTTCTGCACGGTCATGACGATCATCGGTGCCTTCAAGGTCTTCGCGCAGCCCTACTTCCTGACGCTGGGCGGCCCGGGAGAGTCGACCAACACGATCGTGCTGTCCCTGTACCGCAACGGTTTTTCTTTCGACAAGCTCGGATACGCCTCGTCGATGGCGTGGGTCCTCTTCGTGATTGTCATGACGGTGACGGCCCTACAGTTCGCGGGCCAGAAGAAGTGGGTGAACTACGATGCGTAGCAAAAAACGACTGTCGACCGCCATTTCGGTCCTCCTGCTGGGGATTATTGCGGTCGCGTTCCTGTTCCCCTTCGCGTGGATGGTTGCGACCTCCCTGAAGCCGACGACCGAGGTTTTTACCTTCAGCCCGACGGGCAGCGAGGTCGCGTGGGACAACTATCCTTCCGCGCTGCGATCGATTCCCTTCGGTCGGGTCGTGCTGAACTCGTTCATCGTGTCGCTGTCCGGCGCGGCCCTCGTGGTCGTCGTGTCGGTCCTGTCGGCATACGCCTTCGCGCGCCTGCGCTTTAAGGGCCGCGATCATCTGTTCATGCTGTTCCTGGGCACGCTCGTCCTGCCCCAGGAGGTCCTCGTGATCCCCCTGTATATCGGCATGCAGCGCATGGGCCTGGTGAACTCGTATTTCGCGCTCATCATTCCCTTCGCGTTCGGCGCGTTTGGAGCGTTCCTGATTCGCCAGTTCTTGCTGTCCCTGCCTCTTGAGTTCGAGGAGGCGGCGCGTATCGACGGCTGCAGCGACTGGCAGATCCTGACGAAGATCCTCCTGCCGCTCCTGAAGGCGCCCATCACGGTCGTCGGCGTCTTCGCCTTCATCGACTACTGGTCCTCGTTCCTGTGGCCCCTCATCGTGGTGAACGATTCGACGCTGGCGACGATCCCGCTGGGCCTGCAGATGTTCTCGGGCGAGCGCGGCACCGACTGGGGCCCGCTGATGGCCGCGGTGACGATGACGACGATCCCGTCGATCCTGCTGGTCGTGTTCCTGCAGAAGCAGCTGGAAAAGGGCGTCACCCTGGGCGCCTTCGGAGGACGGTGACGAGCGTGGAACATCGTGAAACGATCGACGAGTCCGCCCGTTGGGCCGCGCTGGCTCGCCCAACGCCCCAGTGGTTCGAGGACGCGCCGCTCGGGATCTTCGTCCACTGGGGGCCCTACTCGGTGCCCGCGTGGGCGGAAGACCACGGGGAGCTCGGCGTCGAGGACGACTGGGAGGCATGGTTTACCCATAATTCCTACGCGGAGTGGTACTTCAACACGATCCGTATTCCGGGGTCTCCGGCGGCACAGCGTCACAAGGACCTGTACGGGGCTGCCACCTACGACGCCTTCCTGGACGCGTGGGATCCGGATGCGTGGGACCCGTCGGAGTGGATGCGCCTCTTCCATCGGGCGGGCGCCGGGTACGCGGTGCTGACGACGAAGCATCACGACGGCGTGACCCTGTGGGATGCCCCCGAGACGGGGAACCGGAACACGGTTCGCCGCGGCCCGTGCACCGACCTCGTGGCCGGCTTTGCGAACGCCGCGCGCGCGCAGGGCATGCGCGTGGGCCTGTACTACTCCGGTGGCCTGGACTGGCACTACCGGCCCGCGCGGCCCATCCTCTCCGAGGATGACTGCAAGGACCTGTGCCGGCCGAAGGACGCGGATTACGCGCGTTACTGCTTCGTGCACGTGCGCGACCTGATCGACCGCTACGCCCCCGACGTCGTGTGGAACGACATCGATTGGCCCGACGAGGGGAAGGATTTCGGCCCCTACGGCCTGGGCACGCTTTTCGAGTACTTCTACGCGGCTCGCCCAGAGGGGGTCACGAACGACCGTTACGGCGGTGTGCACGCGGACTACCTGACCAGCGAGTATCAGCACATGGGGGACTCGGAGACCAGCGGGAAGCCCTGGGAGAATTGCCGAGGCGTGGGCCTGTCCTTCGGGTACAACCGCGCCGAGGGGGATCATCAGTACCTGAGTGGGGCGGGTGCCGTCCGTCACCTGGTGGACGTCGTCTCGCGCGGCGGGCGCCTCCTGCTCAACGTGGGCCCGAAGGCCGACGGGACGATTCCTCGCCAGCAGCGCGAGTGCTTGGAGGGCCTGGGCGCGTGGAATGATCTGTACGGATCGGAGCTGCGCGGCGTGCATGCGCTGTCGGCGCAGGACTTTGAGGCCGTCACCGCTCAGTCCTCGCAGGACGAGGCCTGGGTCCGCCTTCTCGTTCACGAGGATCACGTCGCCGTGGTGGCGGATGCGTCCGTCGCGCAGGTGTCGGGTCTGCCCAGCGGATTCGACTACTCGCGTTCCGCGATTCTCACGCCGGGCGCGGCGTGCTCGTGGGATGGGCAGAGCCTGACCCTGCAGGTCGGGGAGAACCCACCCAGGGATGCTCGCGGCGATGCTCTGCCGCTGGTCATCACCGCCCCACGGGCGTGAGCTGACGGAGGGGCGGCGCGGGTGAGGGAACGCGCCGCCCCTGTTGTCGTCCGGGACCGAAGCGGTTGGCTGGCCAGCTGTCAGAGGTGATCGGTCTCGGTGGCTACAGGTACTTCTTGAAGGTTGTCTTGATCGCGAGCATGACGTCGATCATCCAGTCAAAGTGCTCGGCCCACTGGGCCCTGTCGTCGAATGCCACACTCTTACGGACGACGATGCGGCTCGCTTTGCGGTTCGGGAGCTCCCGCCAATCGAAGCTCAGGCCGGCCTCGGCTTCAATCGTCTCCCTCATGGCGTAGAGCGAGCGGAATAGGTCCTTATCCTGATCGATGTACAGCTCGACGCTCAGCTCATTACGCTTGTGAATCTGCGACGCTTCGATATGACACTCAGACGAGCCGATGGCGAAACTCATCCAATAGTCCTTCGAGGGCTTGCGACGGCGGAAGCTGCGCGAAAAGCGTGTGTCCTGAAAGGCGTAGTCCTG
>ERZ772966.418-NODE-418-length-16679-cov-7.810575_pt1 | contig 16679 bp, 16 predicted proteins | sample MGYA00580680_ERZ772966 | MGnify/ENA primary metagenome ERZ772966 (study PRJEB29015, sample SAMEA2738055) | human oral metagenome | biome: human oral; feature: human-associated habitat; material: saliva | place: China | collected 2225 ...
TGCGCTTCCCCTCAACGCTCACTCTGGCGCCAGCTTCCAGGCCCGCCACGTCCAGTCGTGCCAATTTTCCGTAATCCTTCAAAAGTGACGTATTAAAATACATGCCGTCGCCGTCGATTTTATATAAAAATCCTTTTTCGTCCAGTCCTTTTGCGAAGTCAATCTGTTGCTGAATATAATCCGTCGCCCGCACCAAGTAATCTGGCTTTATTAATTTCAGTACGTCGTAGGCTTCATGATTGGCTATGGAAATATATCTTTCCGCCACATCCCAGGCAGCCTTCCCTTCACGGCGCGCGCCTTTTTCCATCTTATCTTCACCATTGTCGTCATCACTTGTCAAATGGCCAACGTCAGTGATGTTTTGTGTTCGAATAACGGGAATATCTTGCCAGCGTAGCAATCGCACCAACACGTCCCAGTAAATATAGCCAACCCAATTGCCGATGTGTGGTTGCGAATAAACTGTTAGACCACAGGTGTAAAATTTGACCGTTTCTCCATCAAGCGGTTTCAGTTCATCTTTTCGTCTAGTGAGCGTGTTATAGAGCTTTATCATTAGTTCTATTGTACGTTACTCTGGTCAGTTTTTCAAAATTGACATAAAAAACAGTCCCAGGTGGGACTTAATAATTTCCAATGAATAGCGACAAGCAGATGAAGATATATACTAAGACTCGCCAGAAGACGATACTTTAGTTTTTGGAATCATCTTCTGCTTATCACTATTCGTTGAGAGTACGCGCTTAGAGCGCGTACTCTATCCCCTCAATGAACTGAAATTTGCCGCTGTAGGTTGTCCCTACGGTAGCCTGTCTCCATCCAGCGAAAGAATCAATGAATAGTCTCTTGTTTCTCAGCACCACATAAATCTTCCATCCATGCACAAGAGTTTCCTGGGGCGTGTCGCTGGCTGACCTGTAAAGAGTCGCTGACCCCTCTGGAGTGTAGATCGTCACGTCTTTGTGTATGATGACGATTTTCTCACCATCGATACACACCCCCTTATCATTGATGCAGATCGTTCCATTTGAGACTAGGGCAATTTTATTACCCAGCCTCAAATAAACGATTGACCCCTCAACCTGGAGGCATGGTATACCGTCTTTATCTGTAGACCGTTCGACGTTGTCTCTCCTTGGGTCTTCAACAACGAAGATAAATGTGCCATCTTCGAGCGTGAATGTTGTAGTCTTCTCTTCATTGGAGGTTGTGGAGGTCATTTTCTTTCCCTTCTCTTTCTCGCGGCGACTGTCGCCATCTTTGCCTTTCGACAAAGACTTCACACTTGACTGTATATAGCATGAAACGAGATTTCAGTTGTCAATTACATCTTCTCTCAACAACCAAAAACTCGCTTCATGCTTAAGTTTCGTCTTATAATCTTACATCTGCTTGTCAAAGTGCGCTTTCGGACAAGGATTTACTCGTCAACAAAAGCTGTACTCATTTATATCACACTTATATTAAAAAGTCAACTCTAACCTAGTCCTATCAGGATCTAAAACATCGTAGCTATGTCGCCAGATAAGACCTCGTGCTTGACAAAATAAGATATTTAATATATAATAAAAAGTATGAGAAAAATAGTGCAGGAGCGTCGTCCGCCAATACCCAGCTACGATAAGCCTATTGAGCTAGACTCTTTTAAGTATATGAAAGATAGGTTGATAGGTGCTTTAGAGGAGCCTGAGATAATTGATACGCTTGGGGCTCTAGCCTTAGAACTATGTAATACGGCTCAAATGCTGGAACCTATGGAATATATTGAAGGCGAAGAGTTGAGCGATAGCCATCCTGACTCAGACTGGCCAGATAAAAATATAATACCGCTCATTGGGAGCAATAAGTTTGTTGTTTCTGGAAGGCAGATATCTCTTATGCCAGTGCAAAAAGATAGAATAAGCGATACTTTTGCTAGTGAAAGTATCGCCAGAATGTGTACTTATGTATCTATCTATCCGCCCACAAAAATAGAAAGAACAGATGCTGGTGGTTTTTGTAGTACTAATTTTTACAAATGGAGGGACGCCGGGACGGATACTTATGTATACCTTCGCCCTGTTATTAGTGTGGCCCAGTCCGGACTGACATGCGTTAATGTCTCTTTATTGGCTCACGAGACATCTCATGCGCATGATTGTGTCACGAATCCAGTTTTGGAAATAGACCCTAAATCCGATCAAGTAAACCTCCGTTCTGAATTGCAAGCTTATGCCGTAAGCAAAGTTCTCCAGGGTTATCTGACGTATAATGATAGAATAATGTTTAGTTGCCCTAGTGTATCGGACCGAGTAGAAGAGGTACGAAGAAAAGTTAACGGCCCCCTATGGTCTGAGGGTGCATTTGATGTGAATGATGATTTGATAGAGCAACTAGATAGAGCAGGCCTGAGAGGTATATATTGATAGCGTAGTGGATCAATATTCTGTTTGTAGAGCCTGATCCGTCGCCGTGACTAATTCTCTTACGATTTCGTCATAATTTTCATATACACGGAATCCTGCCGCGTACGGATGACCGCCGCCACCAAAGTATCCAGCCACGGTGTCGGCGATTGGTAAATTACCTCGTAGGCGCGCAGTTAATTTGCCGTCAGGGTAAGTTTTAATAACGCAACTAAGCGCCACGCCTTCAACTAGTCTCAGTTCGTCACCAATCAGCGCTCCAGGGTTGTAAGCGTCGCTATATTGCTGGATTTCCTCAAACGGCACATGCACCAGCGCCAATTGTCCGTCTAATAAATATTCGATTCGCTCGATCAATTTTCCCTTGTACGCCAAAATTTCTGGCGATTTTTTCATAAATTCGCGTCGTCGCTCTTCAATTTCCGCATTAGACGCGCCCAGTTCTGTAAGTTCTCCCGCCGTATGAAAAGTCTGAGCCGTGGTGTTTTGCGTAGTAAGTCCCAGGCTATCGCTCATAATAGCTATCAATAAATCTTCGGCCGCCTGAGGATTTATCTTCCAGTCGGAATGCTTGAACAGTTTATATAGCAATTCCCCGGTCGCCACGACGGTTTCTGATAACATAATATGATCAAAGCTAAGTGTCGATTCAGCTGTGTGGTGGTCAATAACTAGAGTTGGGTGCGTTTCTAAGAAATGTCGCGCTCCAGGAGTTTCCAATACCTTACTTAGCAGCACGTCCGCGCTTGTATCGACAATTATCGCGGCGTCGGCTTGAAACGGAAAGTCGTTCTGCACTCGATCCCAACCGCGAATATAATGAAGATATTTCGGTATGTCTACTGGACAATATAAAGTAACAGTCTTCCCTAGGTCGCTTAAGACTTCTTCCAGCGCCAAGCTTGAGCCCAGGCTGTCGCCGTCGGGATTTTCGGCTTGAATAATAACTATATTGTTTGCGGATTGAATGAATTGTTTAGCTGTATCTAGCATATTATTTATTATAACAAATGATTTTTACTCTAATATAATATATATTGTTTTTAATTACATAAGTGGTATAATATGTTATGGACTATTAAAAATACTGCGCAATCGAAAAAAACATAAACATTTTTATAAATTATTATTGACAAAATATAAAGATTGTGCTAGTATGAGGACATAAAGCCTGAAGATAGGGCTGGAAAAGAGGAGTTTTTATGAACAAATTTAAGAAAATCGGCATTGCTATCTCTTTGGGATTTGCTATGCTCGGTGGAATCTGGTTGGCATCACCTTCACAGGCTGCCGGCTGTAACAGTTTTAACGTTGTATACTGTGGTACACATTCTATGTCAGAATTGCAAACAGCATACAGCCGTACAGAAATTAAAGAACTATACAAAGAGTGGTACGTTACCGAGACTATGGTTCAAGGTGGCTCAAACATGCGTGAAGGTGTAGTTGACGCAAATGGTAATATTACAGTTGACGGTCGTGTTGTGGCCACAAACGCTATAACCGTACAATCTAAAGCTGGTACTCGTCAGCCTCAGCCACAACGTAGCTACAAGACCTCAAACGGATATACTTACTACCAATACACAACTGGTCAGAGCTTCGTTGACGGACCTAAGAGCTACAATATTTACGCATGGTTTGATAATAACGGCTCATTTATCACTGGTGTGATTAAAGACTGTGGTAACCCAGTTTGGGGTAACCCAACAACACCTCCAGCAAAGCCTGCTCTAACATGTGACGCTTTGCAAGTAACTGAAATTTCTCGTAACACCTTCAAATTCAGTGTTAAGGCAACTGCCAAGGGTGGCGCATCTATCACCAGCTACACATACAACTTCGGTGATAACAACATCAAGACAACTAACTCATCAGAAATTCAATACACTTACGCAAAAGAAGGCAACTACACAGTTACTATTACTGTAAACGGTAAAGAAACTGGTGAAGTTAAGAGGCAAAACCCTAACTGTCAAAAAACTGTTACGGTTAAGCCAGAACCAAAGATGATCGTTTGTGTAATTGAAGAAGGTGGCAAGAAGTACACTAAGGAGATTAAGAAGGAAGAGTTTAACGAAAAGATTCACAAGACCAACTTGGACGAATGTAAGGAAACTCCTGCTAAGATCACAGTCTGTGTAATTGAAGAAGGTGGTAAGAAGTACACTAAGGAGATTAAAAAGGAAGAGTTTAACGAAAAGATTCACAAGACCAACTTGGACGAATGTAAGGAAACTCCTACCCCTACACCAAACACTCCTTCAACACCAACACCTAGCCCAGAATTGCCAACGACTGGTGCAAGTGACGCGATCATGTCAGCACTAGGCCTAGGTGGACTAACTACAGCTACTATCGCTTACATCGCTAGCCGCCGCCAAATGTAATCAGCTAAGCTAGCAACGAAATACCCGCCGAGATAGCGGGTATTTTTTATTGGAGATGAAAAGTTATTGAGTCTATAATTGCTTTCGGCCTTCTAGTGCGTGAGTTAGCGTAATTTGATCTGCATATTCAAGGTCGACGCCAACCGGAATTCCCCTGGCTAGGCGTGTGATGGTCGTATTCAATCCAGCTTCTTGGATGTAGCGCTGTAAGAATAGCGCAGTAGACTCACCCTCAACTGAAGCGTTCGTGGCGATAATAATCTCCTGAACGTCGTCGGTTTTTATACGCTCAATTAGTTCTGGGATATGTAATTGCTCTGGTCCGATATTGTCAATTGGTGAGATAACACCGCCCAGCACGTGGTATGTGCCCAGGAACTGCCCTGTTCTTTCTATGGCCACGATATCTAGCGGCTCCTCGACTACACAAACTACTTTTTTATTCCTGTTCGAATCTGCGTATAAAGGCGACACGTCGTCATCTGAATCTATCAACGCAAACGTCTTAGGGCAGGTTTTTACGCGGTCGTGTAATCGGTCTAATGAATGCGCTAATTGCTTTGCGGATTTGGGATTACGGCGTAAAACCGCGTAGGCATATCTTTCAGCCGTACGCGGTCCAACTCCAGGTAAATTACCAAAATCATCAATTAAAGCAGTCAGAGCTTTTGGTAAAATGTCGATTGACATGGCCTTAGAATGGCAAGTTGCCCAAGCCGCCCATCAATGGCTTCATAGTTTCAGCAGCGACTTCCTGAGCCTTTGTCATGCCGTCGCGAACTGCGATTTCGATCCAGTGTTCCAACTCTTCGATATTCTCCAAGTCAACCATTTCTGGGTCAATCTTTACAGACTTAATCTTTAACTCGCCAGTGATTTGTACGATCACAGCGCCATCGCCAGCCTCAACTTCGATGATTTCTTTGCCTAATTGTTTCTGTGCTTTGCGTAATTGTTGCAGCATTTTTACCTGATCAAACGCCATATTCCTCCTTATTTAACACTTACAATTATACCCTATTTGCGGTCGGATGTGTAGATATAGAATCGGTCGCCGTCCTTATGGTCATTGACAATTACTGACGACAAGTGCCCAGAGTAAGTCTGCGGAATTTGAGACTTTACGCTGTGGCTAACGTATAAAGTTTGTCCGACGTTTGCTGGTGCTGTGTGGATAATTGATATTTGGTGATAGTTGTGCTTTTTAAGCGCTTCGTAAATTGGCGATTCTTCTTTGCTGACCAATAACGAGAATGAATCGGTCGGCGCGGTATTCTTACGGAGCAGAGACAAATCTTTATTGAAGCGTGAAGTTGCTTCTGGGAAATAACGATAACTATCAATGTAGCGGAAGCTGCCGCCTGCCACCATAACGATGATTAACATTGATATAAGAACCAGTCCTGTGCCGCGAGCGTATGGATTGCGCGGGAAAAGTCCGTACCACATGTTCATTAGGGATTCCAATCCGACCGCTAAGAGAATGAATAGCGGAATGATGATTATTGGAGTGAGGCTTGGCTGGAAGATGAGTAGCGCCAATGCTAAGATTAGCCACGACCAAATCATAAACGAGCGGGCGCTGGAGATTTTTTGGAAGCTGCGGAATAGCCCTAGTCCGATTAACACCATTGCGTTGATGTCCATAATTGGCGTGATTTGGTTTCCTACGACTGATGGGAAAATGCGGATGTATGTGTAATATAAAGTCCTGAGGTTCGAAGCGATATCAAAACTTAGGTTGTTGATGCCGATGAGGTTGTAAAATAGTGCGTGGGATTTATAGCAAAGAAAACTAATCGCACAACCAATCGCGAATAAAATAGCGGACGGCACAATCCAAGACTTGCGATATTTTCGGGAGATGAGAAAATAGCGTGGGTGTGGATGTAGAAAGGCGATGATCAGAAGTCCCAGATTGATATACCAAAAATACGGAGTGAAGAGGCTAAGTGCCGTGGTGATTGCTAAGCTGATTCGCCAAATGGAAGCGTTCTGGGCTTTTTGGAGAATTAACGTGGCAAAAAGTAAAGTTAGCGCAGTGTAAAAGATGTATAAAATGCCGACAGTTGCGCTTTGTCCGATGAATAAGAATTGCCCAGTTGTCGCCATGATGAGTAGCGATAGAATCGTTGTGGACGGCTTAAACCAGCGTTTTAAGAGGAAGAAAATAGCGACGGAGCTGGCGATTGAAAGGATTACGGCGGGCGCTTTAATTGTTAATAAACTGACGCCGAATAGCTTGAAGAATAGCAATTGAAGACGGTGAAATGGCAGATTTGTAACGGCGATTCCCTCGATACTGAAGTTCAAGTGATTTGTCGTATTGACCATGTCGATTTCTGCTTGCGACAAACCTCCCGGCACGTGCAACGCGGAAATTACAATAGCTCCTATGTATAGCAGCGCCAGCAACGTATAGCCGAAAACGTAGCGCCATCGGTAAAGGAATATATCGGTAACTTTTTGCTTTTTCATTGGTATGATTATAACACAATTCTATTTATGATTGGGATCCAGACTCATAAAGCGTAGGCGTTCTGGGTGGAAGTATAACTGGACCTTACCAACTGGGCCGTTACGATGCTTGGCGATGATGAGGTCGGTAATATTCTGCTGGACTTCTGGGTTGTCTGGCTCATAATATCCAGGGCGATAAATAAAGCTCACGATGTCGGCGTCCTGCTCAATGGAACCGGATTCACGCAGGTCGGCTAGTTGCGGAATTGGCGGCGTGCGCGATTCAACAGAACGGCTCAACTGACTCAGGGCAATTAGCGGCACATTCAATTCGCGAGCAATAAGCTTCAGTCCGCGGGAAATTTCCGAAACTTCCTGAACGCGGTTCCCGTTGTGGTTTCCGTTGGCTTGCATAAGCTGCAAATAGTCGACGATGATTAATCCTAATTGGTTTTCATGAGCAATTCGACGTGCTTTCGTGCGCATCTCTAGAACCGATAATCCTGGAGTGTCATCGATGTAAATCGGCGCCTCAGCCATTTCTCCCATAGCTTCAGACAATTTAGCAAAATCTTCGTCGCTCAGATTTCCGGTGCGAATATTCCAGCTATCAACTCCCGACGCATCCGCCAACATACGATCGACCAGCTGCTCCTTACTCATCTCTAGGCTGAAGAATAGAACGGGATTTTTCTCAATCGTTGCCACGTTATAAGCCAAATTCGTCACCAGCGTCGTCTTACCCATGGCTGGACGCGCCGCCAGAATGATCAAGTCTGATTTTTGCAAACCAGCGGTCATATTGTCCAGATCGCGATAGCCAGTACGAACTCCCCTGAGGGAACCTTTATTCTTACTGAGCTCTTCAATTCGGTCAAAGCTATCCGTCAGAATGCTTTCCAGACTGACCAAATCTTGCTTGGTTGATTGGTCTGACACACTGAAAAGTTCAGCTTCGGCCTTCTCTAATAATTCCTGCGTGGTCGTCGATTCGTCATAGCCAAGCTCGGAAATATCGCCGCTCGCTTTTATTAGACGCCTGCGAACCGCCGCTTGTGCAATCATTTCCGCGTAAGCTGATGCGTGCGCTGCCGTTGGGACGTAGTTTGTTAGCTCTGTCAGGTACGCCGATCCACCAACCAATTCCAGTTCGTCCTTTCGCTTCAATTCGTCGGTTAAGGTCAGAAGGTCGACGGGCTTGTGTTTTTCAAATAGCCGCATCATTCCAGCAAAAATCAATCCGTGATTCTTGTCGTAAAAATCGCTAGGGTGAGTAATTTCTGCGGCGTCTGCCAAAACTTCCTCGTCAATTAAAACCGCCCCAAGCAAACTCTTTTCCGCGTCCAAATTTTGTGGCGGTATCTTCCCTTTTACTTCTTCGCTTTTATCTGCCATTAAATATCCTCCAGCTTAACTTCTTCGCCGCCACCCATTAATTCTGCAATTTCCGCCAATTTTTCGTCCTCTGGCGGTTTCTTCTCTCCAATTATATCAATTTCCAAATCCATCGCGGTTTCTTCTGAGATAATTTCTGAAATCAATGGTTTGTTTTTTGCGTCGTCCAGCTTTTTCTTATAAAACGCGGAACCTGCGTAAATTGTCAATTTTTCACCGTCAAACGACCACTGGCTTTTCTGTAATAATGACGCCAGCCCGAGGGATTTTTCCTTCGCTCTTTCAATGACTTTTTCCCAATTTAGCTCTAGTGGCGCGTCGGTTTTCTTTGGTTTTGCGGCGGGTTTTTTTGCTGGCTCGACTGGTTTTTCTTCTTTTTTAATCGGCTTTTCGGTCGGTTTGGTTGACTCTGCGGGCTTAATTGGTGTTGGTTTTGCGGCGGGTTTTTGGGGCGCAGTTTGAGTTGTATCTTTCTTTGTCGCGACTGGCTTTTCTGTCGGCTGAGAATTGCTATTCATGAATATCGTCAATAATTTCAAGTCTGGGTGCGGGTGTCGATCAACCTCGATCAATTGCTGAACCAGTCCAATAAGATTCGGATTTTTTCGTAATCTATTGCGAGCGATTGACAATAATTGATGCGACACAACAACTGAATTCGCGCCGCTATTTTCTAATTCCTGAAAGATGTTTAAGACTTTCTCGTTGTCGTCGGACGGATATGAATCCAACAAATTGCCAAGCATCGTCGCGTCGCTAAGCCCCAAATATTCGGTAACCATATTCGCGGTTAGCGGATGGTCTGATGTTGCTAAAATCGACAATTGGTCAAGCGTGCTAATGCCATCACGGAATCCGCCGCGGGAACGTTCAGCAATTAACCTGGCGGCGTCCTCTTCGATTGCGAATCCCTCTTTCTTCGCTATATTCATTAACTGGCGCATCATAATTTCCGTCGGAATTGGGCGGAAGAAAAATTGTTGCACACGGCTAAGAATGGTGGCTGGAAGTTTGTCGGCGTCGGTTGTAGCTAAGATAAACACCACGTGCTCTGGCGGTTCTTCCAGGGTTTTTAATAGCGCGTTAAATGCTGATTTTGACAGCATATGAACTTCGTCGATGATATAAACTTTTTTCGGCGCAGAAACAGGCGCGACTTGGGCTTTTTCTCTTAAAGCGCGAATGTCGTCAACGCCGTTATTGCTGGCTGCGTCAATTTCAATAATATCCAAGTTTGAGGAGTCGTCATCATATGGCAAGTGGTTAATTTCGTGCGCCAAAATTCGCGCCACTGATGTTTTTCCCACGCCACGCGGTCCAGTCAACAAATACGCATGAGCAATTTTTCCCTGCTCTAACGCTCGACGTAAAATACTAGTCACGTGATCTTGACCTAAAACTTCATCCAAACTGCGACTGCGATATTTACGATATAGCGCCTGACTCATTACTTATGTATTATAGCGCAAAGTGCGGGATTAGTAAGCCTCTTAGTAGTCAGGAATGGGAACTTCTTCGCCGCTTTCTAAAATCATGGTCTTTCTCGGCCACAGTTCTATCGGCTCATCAATGTACGGCAAGTCGGTCGCTTTTGCGATAGCTAGCATAGCCATGTCTATCGGTGCATGTAAAGCTCGGCGGCGAGACTTATGATCTGTCGAAGCGGTATAATCCCTATACGCTGCTGTATAGTCAATGGGGCCACACAGGGTAACATGGATCTGTTCGTTTTGAGGTGCATATGCATCTAGATCGGTAGGCCATGGTTCGTAATGAATTCCTACTGGTAATAAGTTGGGTTTCACCCCCCCTATGCTTGCTCCAAATAAAATCCGCGATGCGCCCGTTCGGCCTTTGGTAACTTGAGCACTGCCTGTGTATGCGCCTTCTGGAAAGATGAGTAGTGAGCGTCCGTCAAGCAATGCTTGTTTGGCCATTTTGAGTCCGACTTCTAAATATTCTTTGCCACCGTGCACCTCGAGCGGTATAGTGTGTAGTGCATTTTCTATCACTAGTCGCCGCACTGCCGTGTACACAGAACTATTTTTATACGCCAATCGCGAGCTGATAACAACATCGCAGTCTTCAGGCAGGCCTGCTGGTATAGCAAAGATGTCACGCATGCAGGCATGATTTGCTACGAATACATTTGGTCCTTCTGGTATGTCGTCAAAGCCGTGAGTGGTAATGGTCATTTCCCGGCCCATGGTCTGTAAGAGCGGTTTCTTTCCCCTGTTCATGCCTGCCTCGCTTTCAAGGTATTTTTAACAATGCGTGCCACTAAGCGGTGACCTTTTGTTGAAAAATGAATACCATCAGATAGCGGTATGAACGGTAGCTCAATGTACTCACCAAGCGTCTCCTTATTCTGTAAGATCTCTTGTCGTATAGCTTCTGATTGTTTCGTAAACTCTGGACCAGAATCTTCACCAGTTGAAAATGCTGGTGGCAATAGGTATATGACGTCGGCGCTGTCAACCAGCTTTTGATAATTCGTCAAATCTTGGATGACAGCTCGCGCCGTCCTACCGTATTGCTGCTGTAAATCATTGGTGCCAAGGGCGATGATGATGGTATCTACATTGCCAGCTTGCTGGAGGGCTTTCGTAAAAGCTTGCTTGCCATTCTTGTGCGGCTTTGCCTTACAGAAATCTCCTGCCACGCGGCCCGATACGCCGTCGGCGATGATATGTGCTTTGCCTCGCAGTTCCCGCTTCAGGCGGTTGACCCACCGGTCGCTGTATCGTACTCGCGATCCAACTAAATTGTCTCCCCAGACATTAGAATCGCCGTAAATAAAAATTCGCTTAATGCTGCTAGTTGTTTGATTTTGTTTCCTGATCATACTAAACTCCATGTTTCTGCAAATAGTGTAATACAATATGCCGGGTTGGTCAAAACAACGCCAGCTGCGTGCTGGGTATTTCTATGTCAATGACGCCGTCAATTTTTTGCGCCCGATAGCCAATAAGCTTTTTAATGTTGTAAGCCAGCAGCTGACCGTCGTAATCAGTGATGACAATTGAGCCGATGACACTGCGTACATGTCCGACCAATTGACTATAATCCTTCATTAAAACGACACGTGACAAATCAACGCCAGCGGTTTGAAAATAATCTTCACAAGGAATTAGTTCGGATTTCGGAAACGACACGCCAATTTTCTGCTCTATTTCAAGTAATTTTTGTCGCAATTCCCTTTCGCCGGCTGCACGGTCAAAAGGTAGTTTTATCAATTCCATCTTCTTAGAAACTGGCAGAGTTTCAACTATTCCGTCCAGCTTGGAAATTTTCGCCTCATATTGCCTGGCGATTAATGCCGAAGAAAACGTTTCTAATTTTATGGCTAATCGCGCTCCCTGCTCTAATAATCTCCGAATTCCGCGCTCTTCTTGCGAGATTCCAACTTTTATGACGTTCGGTGCGAAGTATGCCAAGTAAACAAAGTGCGGATTTTGATTGATTTTTTCTTGTTGGGCAGAAACCGAATTGGCGTTGTAAAATGCTGGATTAAAGCCAGTTTTGTCGCGGCATTTTAAGCAATTTTCATACTTTTCATCAACTGTGGCGTGATCTGGACAGATTTGGCTACAGCGATTTTCAAAATCCACCCAACCCGCGCAATATTTAACGGGAAAATCAAACTTAAGATATAAATCTTGCTCGAGCAATTCATGACGCTCAATTTTATCACCAACTTGACATTCGACGAATGGCTTATTGTCAGCGTTAAAACTGGCGTAACTGAGCAAAAACTCGCTCGGTAGCATAAATTTCCCTACAGTGCGGCTTCGACTGCAGCCCAAGTTGCGTCAGGATTGTCTTCAGGGATGATGATTGTAACTTGGTCGCCGACGTTAATTCGGAAGTAAGTTACGCTAGCAAGCAAAATACGATATTCGCGGCCAGAAGCCTCGACGTAGTAAATTCCGTCGTGCTGGACAAGTGTTCCGATGACTTGCTTTCGTGGCACAGGACCGATTTGCTTATAGATAAAGCTGCCGTCTTCAGCGATTGTCAATTTCATCAGGTCGCCCTCAACCAACTTCGACTTTGAAGCGTAGTTGGCTGGGATTGGGTAATTTTTGCCGTCTGGACTAAGCATCATCTGTCCGTCAAATACGCCTTCGATAATTTTTCCTGTCACATCATCTGACGAATTTTTTGGCGTGACAACTTGTCCATCGTCGCCAATAATACTAATCAATAATTCTTTTGCGGCAGCTAAATTGGTTTCCGCCTCTTGAATAAGTGTCCTCAGACGCTTAATTTGCTTTTCTGGTAATTCAGACATGGTTCTCGCAATTCCTTTGTCTATTTTTATAATACTTAACTAATATATAGCATATCCTTACATTTATATCAAGTCGCGTTATCTATTTTTATTCAATTTTCCACAGCGCTATAAGATATGAATAAAAAAGTGTTGCAAATTTTACTCTTGAAATTGACGTGTGATTCGTGATATTAAGATTGGCGACATAAAAATCACCGCCCAGAGCGGACGGTGATTAAACGAAACAAATTGGCGTTATATAACAAATTATGAAAGCTCGACAGTAGCGCCAGCGTCTTCCAAAGTTTTCTTTGCAGCTTCAGCTTCGTCTTTAGAAACTTTTTCCTTGACTGGTGCTGGAGCGCCGTCAACGATAGCTTTTGCTTCACCTAGACCTAGGCCAGTGATTTCCTTAACAGCCTTGATGACTGCAACCTTCTGAGAACCAGCGTCTTTCAAAGTAACTGTGAACTCAGTTTTTTCGTCAGCAGCAGCGGCGTCACCACCAGCAGCTGGACCAGCAACAGCGACAGCTGCAGCAGCTGGCTCGATGCCGTATTCTTCTTTAAGATGATTTTTCAATTCGTTAACTTCTAGAACTGTCAATTTTACAAGTTCTTCAGCCAATTTCTTAATATCAGCCATTGATATTCTCCTTTATTATTATATTGTTGCGATTGTTGCAACGTTACTAGTGTTGATTGCTAAACTTAAGCAGTAGCTTTGGCTTCGATGCCGTCCAAAAGTCCGTGCAAATTGCCGCCAAGCGCGTTGACCGTGTCGTGTACTGGTGATAGTAATTGTGATACCACTTGAGCAACGAGCTGGTCTTTGCTTGGTAGGCCTGCCAATGCTTTAACGTCAGCTTCGCTAATTGCCAAGCCTTCGCCTGAGAAGCCACCTGCAAGTTGTAATGCTGGATGTGTTTTTGCAAACGTGTCCAATACCTTTGCTGGCATAACTTCATCTTCGGTGCTTACAGCGTAAACCAATTGACCAACCAATAAGCTGGTGTCGGTTTCTTTGTAAGTGTCGATTTCCTGAAGAGCTACGCGTACCAGTCGGTTTTTAACAACCTTGATGGTAACGCCCGCTTCGCGAGCTGCCTTGCGTAGTTCTTGTAGGTCGGCAACGGTAAGGGTTTGATATCGAGCAAAAGCCGTACCCTTAGCGTCTTTTAATAGCTCTGTCAGTTCAGCAACCAAAGTTTGTTTTTTATCGCGTGAAATTGCCATAAAAATCCTTTCTTTGATTGAGTTAATTTGTTATGTGCCAATTTGTTAACGTGCGGTAATGGAGAATCAAAAAACGTCTTTGATTCTCGCACTACCAAAGACGTCAAATAAAACTGTTAGTTTCATCCCTCGGTGGCATTTTTATACTTGTTTTACGTCAAGTCGCCACTGTCTTTGGTAATGTTCCAGACCATTGTAGCAGAAATGACAACGAAAGACAAGAGTTATGGCGATTATTTTCCAGCCGATTCAATCGCCTTATTTATTGCATTTTCGCCTAATCGCAATATTCTTCTGCGTTGAGCGACAGTTGTGCCTCCCCAAATTCCATATTCTGCAGATTCTGGGTGGCGGAGCGCATATTCTAAGCATTGTTTTAATACTGGGCATTTTCGGCACATATCTATGGCAGCTTCCGCGGCTTCTGTCTTTCTGGTGCCTCTTAAATCTTAGTCTGGAACATTTGGGTTTATTTGGAAAAACAAGCGATCAGCTTCTTTGGCGGACAATTCCGCGCATTTAGCGCCTTCTAATAGACTCTCGTTATTTAACTCTGACATATTTGTTATTTTACAATAATAACGTAATAAAATCAATAGGCATCTATATCTAATCAAAGAGAAAACCCGCTCCGTGATGGAGCGGGTGTGGGTGGAACCTCCTTTCTGTATCTATCTGTCTGTAGGTTCTCCGTTGAGGGGTGCTAGTCGATTAAACTAACACCCCTCAGCGAGATTGCTTACCTCTCTGGGTGTGTCGTCTGGCGACGACGCATCCAGAAGGTGGCGACTCCGGCAGTCAGAAGCGCGACCGCGACAGCGATCGCACTGCTCCCGGCACCGCCGGTTACAGGCAGTCGGAACTGCCGGGGCGGCGTGCTCGGGGTCGGTGTCGTCGATGGCGTGGGTGCCGACGGACTCGGTTCAGGAGTCGTCGACGGACTCGGTGATGCCGATGGCGCCGGAGTTGGTGTCACAGGCGTGGGTGTCGGCACCGGTGTTGCCGACGGTGTCGTCGATGGGCTTGGTGCCGACGTCGTGCTCGGCGTCGGAGTCACCGACGGTGTCGTCGATGGGCTCGGAGTCGGACTCGGTGATGCCGATGGCGCCGGAGTTGGCGTCGGGCTCGGAGTCGGTGTCGGTTCCGGCGTGGGCGCCGGGGTCGGAGTTGGCGTCGGGGGATTGGTGGGATCGAATCCGGCGTTGCCACCGGACTCTTTCCTCACTACCTTTGCACCAACTGTCCAAGTTTTCTCTTGAGATACGATCTCTACTTCGTCGGTCCAAGGGCCCCGGTCTTCAGGTTCGATGTTCACGAGAACATCGAACCTGGCTTTTTCGCCTTTATTGAGCGTAAGTTTGAAAGTTGCGTTTTCACTGTCGCAGCTTTCGACCTGAACGTCTACGAACCTGCTGTACTGGGGCTTCCCCCAGAAGTTAGCAGAGTCATAGACTCCCGCTTGTCCCACAGTAGGATCGGGGCAGGCAAAATCCTGCCCCGAAGACGTAGACCGGTCCGTTATGGTGAACGGTTGATCGTCATACTCCGCAGTCGGAGTGACGATCGTAACCGTCAAATTCCACGGTTTAAGAGACGACACCACCCCCCACTTGGAGGGGCCCTCTCCCAGTTTATTACAGTTGGGACACGTCCCAACTGCAATGGGAGTCCGGCGAACGATACCGCCGATGTTCCATTCTAATTCTCGGATCTCTCCGGGAACCAGGACATCTTCCATGTGCACCTTCCACCAGGCTGATGCCTGGAAGTTGTGCTTGCTGGTGTCTTCTACCGCGGAGGTTAAAGTGACCGTGATGGTGCGATCAGATGAGTACCGCGCTGTTGCGACTGTAACCCCAGCTCTCGTCTTCATCTCGACGGGCATGAATGACCCGTCTACGCCTAGCTCACTAGGTACTGTGAAGACGATAGAATCGCCTTCGCAGTGACCCTCTTCCAGGAGCAAAGAGAATCCGAATTCGACCGCCTCATAGGCGGTGAATTCATGCGAACCATCAGTCGTCCTGACGTATTGGTTCGTGATTTCCCCAGCCGAAATCGGCCGAGGAGTGCAATTGCTGCCGGTAGCGACACCAGACGAAGATTGATCTTCGTTGTCTGACGTTGCCGCCGTGGTGACAGTGTCCGAGGACTGGGCCTCGGTCGCGACGTTGGCTGACTGAGTGGCTGCCGACTGGAGTGACTCCTCGTCGGCGCGTGTTGTCCCTCCGAAGAGGAACGCCATAAGCAATGCCACAAAGACCGCCACAACAGACACTCGCAATGGAGTGTTGTGTTGCCGGTACATTTCACATCCTTTCTCTTCCGTAAATGATCTAGATACAGATGTTAAGGTTCTTTTATCCAGCCTGGCTGGAAATCAAGAACTCACTTGAACATCAGCATCTAGGCGGACTTTACTATTTTATCATAAAAAATGAAAAATGCAATAGTAGCACAAAAAATCCCGCCAGAATCGACGGGATTTAATTGCCTGAAATATAAAGATTACAGA
>ERZ772966.431-NODE-431-length-16494-cov-4.582031_pt1 | contig 16494 bp, 12 predicted proteins | sample MGYA00580680_ERZ772966 | MGnify/ENA primary metagenome ERZ772966 (study PRJEB29015, sample SAMEA2738055) | human oral metagenome | biome: human oral; feature: human-associated habitat; material: saliva | place: China | collected 2225 ...
CTTGATACCGGTAACCGCTTTCTTTGTTCTTGTAATCAAACCGCAATTCTGCTAGCATGAGAGTGACAAGGAGTGACTTTATGGAATTAAGCAGTATTTATCATCGTCCTGAGTCGGAATTTGCTTATCTTTATGCAAAAAATCTGATGCATGTTCGTCTGCAAACACAAAAATCTGATGTGGAAAAAGTCGAATTATTTTATGGCGATCCTTATTCGTGGGAAGGGCTTGATAACCCTGAAACACAGTATTGGGCTAGTCAAAAAGTAGAGATGAAAAAGTATCTTTCTACTAATATTAGCGATTATTTTGAGGGCGAAATTACTGTTGCAACGAAACGAGTAGATTACTTATTTGTCATTACAGGTTTAGATGGAGAAAAAGTAGTTTACACAGACCAAGGAATGTTTGATTATGATGAGAGCTTGGTGACTAAAAAATATGGGGCTTTCCGTTTGCCTTATTTCCATGAAAGTGATCGGTTTAAAGCACCTGAATGGGTCAAAGAAACGGTTTGGTATCAAATTTTCCCTGAACGTTTTGCTAATGGGGATACGAGCAATGATCCTGAGGTAACAAAAGCTTGGAATCCACAAGATGTTCCTGACCGTCAAGATTTTTATGGGGGAGATTTGCAAGGGGTGATTGATCATTTGGAACATTTGACTGAACTCGGTGTGAATGGCATTTACTTTACTCCTATTTTCCAAGCTTTTTCTAATCATAAATATGATACAGAAGATTATATGGAAATTGATAAGCAATTTGGGGATAAGGAATTGTTTAAAACTTTGGTGAAAGAAGCACATGCGCGTGGTATTAAAGTCATGTTAGATGCGGTCTTTAATCACATCGGAGATACGTCTGCTCAATGGCAAGATGTATTGAAAAATCAAGAAAAATCAAAATTTGCGGATTGGTTCCATGTTAATAGTTGGCCAGCAACTTATACTCCGACTGATGATTTTGAAAATGCTGAGAATGCAACTTATGATACTTTTGCCTTTACTCCACACATGCCAAAACTGAATACGGCTAACCCAGAGGTTGAAGCTTATCTTTTGAAAGTAGCTGATTATTGGATTTCTGAGTTTGATATTGATGCTTGGCGTTTGGATGTGGCGGATGAAGTGGATCATACTTTCTGGAAAAAATTCCGCACAACTTGTGATGCGGCAAAAGATGATTTTTATATTTTAGGTGAGGTTTGGCATTCTGCACAACCTTGGTTAGTTGGTGACGAATTCTCTGCCGTTATGAACTATGCTTATACCGATGCGATTAAAGATGGTTTGATTACGAAGAAGATTTCTTTGGAACAAATGGTTTCTAATATTAATACGCAACTGACATTATACCGTAAGCAAGTGAATCAAATGATGTTTAATGTTTTAGATTCTCATGATACACCCAGAATTTTGACTGTTGCAAAAAATAATAAAAATTTGATGAAATTGGTTGAAACGTTCACCTTCATGCAAACAGGTGTGCCTTGTATTTATTATGGAGATGAGTATGCGGTGACAGGTGGAATGGACCCTGAGTGTCGTAAGGTGATGCCTTGGGAAGAAAAAGATCAAGATTTAGAGATGTTTGAATTCTTTAAAAATCTGATTGCTCTACGCAAACAATATCAAGGAATTTTAAGTGATTCAGAAGTAGAATGGAAAATCGTAGATTCAGAAAATGGCATTGTGAAATTTGAACGTGGAACTTTGAAAGCTATTTTCAATATTGGCGAAAAACCGGCTTATTTTTCAGCTGATGAAGTGGTTTTCTCTAATTTGGTTGACCAAAATAATATTTTACAATATGGTTTTGTAATCTATAAATAGAAAATTGATTCTGTCAGTTCACTGCGACCGAGGGAGTCGTTGAATCGGTAAATAAAGAAACTATCGGCTTTGCTGATAGTTTTGTCAGTAAAAATTGCTGACAGAATCGTTGGTTTAGTGAGTATTTTACTGACGGGATTAACTTATAAAGCTGTCAGTAAAATTTTAATTGAGTTTGTTCTCCTATATCCTAGGAAAATAGGAGAATGAACTCACATCTTAATGGAGGAGTTAATATGAAAGAAAATTGGTGGCAAAAAACAGTCGTTTATCAGATTTATCCGCGTTCTTTTATGGATGCTAATGGTGATGGTGTTGGTGATTTGCAAGGAATTATCTCTAAATTAGATTATCTTGAAAAACTTGGGATTGGTGCAATTTGGTTGAGTCCAGTTTATCAATCGCCAATGGATGATAATGGTTATGATATTTCTGATTATCAAGCAATTGCTGATGTTTTTGGAACGATGGCTGATATGGATGAATTGCTCAAGGAAGCTAAAAAGCGAAACATTCAAATTGTTATGGATTTGGTAGTTAATCATACTTCTGATGAACATAAGTGGTTTGTGGAAGCTAGAAAATCAAAAGATAATGCTTATCGTGATTATTATATTTGGGCTGATGAACCCAATGGTTTGCAATCTACCTTTTCTGGTTCTGCTTGGGAATTTGATGAGGAATCGGGCCAATATTTCCTTCATCTTTTTAGCAAGCGTCAGCCAGATTTAAACTGGGAAAATCCTCAGGTTCATCAAGAAGTTTATGACATGATGAATTTCTGGATTGATAAGGGAATCGGCGGTTTTCGCATGGATGTGATTGATTTGATTGGGAAAGAAATTGACCAAGAAATCACAGGAAATGGGCCTAAATTACATGAGTATTTGCATGAAATGAATCAGGCAACTTTTGGTCAGAAAAATCTATTGACCGTGGGTGAAACTTGGGGAGCAACACCAGAGATTGCGGAGCTTTATTCTGACCCTAAACGTCAAGAATTATCAATGGTTTTCCAATTTGAGCACATCACAAATGCTTATCTTGATGAGGGCGAAAAATGGGATAAAAAGGAATTTTCAGTTTCAAAACTTAAAGAAATTTTAGCCAAATGGCAAGCTTTAGAAAAAGGTTGGAATTCACTTTTTTGGAATAATCATGATTTACCACGGATTGTCTCAAATTGGGGAAATGACGGGAAATATCGTTTGAAATCAGCTAAAGCTTTTGCGATTTTATTGCATTTGATGAAAGGAACGCCTTATATTTATCAAGGTGAAGAGCTTGGAATGACGAATTATCCTTTTGAATCAATTGAAGAAGTCAATGATATCGAGTCACGGAATATGTTTGCTGAACGCTTAGCTGCTGGTCATTCTGAAAATGAAATCATGGATTCAATTCGTCGTGTTGGTCGTGATAATGCAAGAACACCGATGCAATGGACGGCTGGAGAAAATGCAGGTTTTACTGATGGAAAACCTTGGCTCGCTGTCAATCCTAATCATGAAGAAATTAATGCTGATCAAGCCATGAGTGATCCTGATTCTGTTTTTTATACTTATCAAAAGTTGATTGAACTTCGTAAACAACATGATTGGGTCATTTATGGGGACTTCAAGTTGATTGATTCTGAGGCTGAAGTTTTTGCATATTTGCGGACTTATAAGGGCAAGAAATATTTGGTCGTTGCCAATTTATCTGATGAAGAAAATCAATTTAAAACAGGATTTGTCTGTCGTGATTTAATGATTCACAATGAAAATTTCCTGCCTGAACTTTCTCAGATTAAATTAAAAGCTTGGGAAGCCTTTGCTTGCGAAGTGGAATAGTTAAAGCGCAAAAGGGTGAGGTGAAAATGAGCGAATTTAAAAGAATGGTTGCTGGTGAACTCTATAAAGCAAGTAAAGTTGAACCAGAATACAAACCTGATAATAATCGAGCATTAAATCAAGAAATTAACCAACTCAATCTGCTTGATACAGAAAAAATTGTGGCACTTGAAAAAGAACTTTTTGGTCAAACTGGCGATGAGTTATTTGTAAATCCACCGCTTTACATCGACTATGGTAAAAATACAAGAATTGGTCAGTGCTTTTATGCCAATATGGACTGTATTTTTCTGGATGTTGCACCGATTACGATTGGCGATGATGTGATGTTTGGACCTCGCGTCAGTCTGATTACGGCTTCTCATCCAATAGATGCCGGAGTTCGACAGCGTGGACTAGAATATGGAAAAGCAATTACGATTGGTGACCGAGTTTGGCTTGGTGCAGGAGTAATTGTTAATCCGGGCGCTACGATTGGCGAAAATACAATTGTGGGTTCGGGAACGGTAGTGACAAAAAATTTGCCAGCAAATGTGATTGCAGTAGGTAATCCAGCACGAATTCTTCGCGAAATTACTGATTCTGACCGACTTTACTGGGAAGAAAAAGAGAACGAATATTATGAAAAATAAGCTTTTACTTCTGTCAGTAACTTTACTGGCGACGTGTGCTTTAAGTGCTTGTCAAAAAGCAAATTCAAAAGATTCATCAGTAAAAAAAGCGGCTGTCAGCCAAAAGGTTGATAGAAGTTTGTATCGTAATTTTTATGAAATATTTACGAGTTCATTTGCCGATTCAAATCATGATGGCGAAGGTGATTTAAATGGGGTCACGCAACATTTAGACTACTTGAATACTGGAAAATCCAATTCTACAACGGATTTGAAAGTGCAAGGACTTTGGATGACACCGATTTTTGCTAGTCCTAGTTATCATGGCTATGATGTCACTAATTACGAAGAAATTAATCCTAAATTTGGGACAATGGCTGATTTTGAAAATCTGATTGCTCAAGCTAAAAAACGAGGAATTGCTGTGATTTTAGATATGCCATTTAACCACACGGCGACTGATAATGTTTGGTTTCAAAAAGCACTAGCTGGCGACAAAAAATATGTGGCTTATTATAATTGGTCGGACACGGCAAAAGAGGGTTATAGTTTAGCCAGCAATGGCAAATACTATGAGTCAGAGTTTGATAAATCCATGCCTGACCTCAATCTTGCCAATCCTGAGGTCAAAAAAGAAATTGCTAAAATCACGAAATTTTGGTTAGACAAAGGTGTTTCTGGTTTTCGTTTGGACGCTGTCGGTTTTTATTTCTCAAATGATGATAAAAAAACGACGGCCTTTACCAAATGGCTGACAGACACAGTCAAAAAGCAAAATCCAAAAGCCTATTTAGTGGGTGAAGTTTTTTCAACGGCTTCGGCAATTGATGATATTTATCCATCAGGTATTGATTCATTATTTGACTTTCCGAATGCTTTGCAATCGAGTTCAAGTCCAATTAATTCAGCTTTAGTCTTAGGTGAAGGTTCTTTATTTGGTCAACAAATGGAAGCATGGGACCAAGAAATTCATGCGGATAACCCGAAAGCCATTGACGCTCCTTTCTTGAGTAATCATGACACAGACCGGTCTGCAACACTTTTAAGTTCTTTATCCATGCAGAAAATGGCTGCTCAAACTTATCTTTTGATGCCGGGAAATCCATTTATTTACTACGGTGAGGAATTGGGGCTGACAGGTTCTGGTATTGACCAAAATAAACGTTTGCCAATGCCGTGGAATGCTGCTGGGACAGATTCTCCCAAAGCAGACATTTCTGTGCCAGGCGCGACAGAAATTGCCACAACTGATGGAGGCTCTGTAGCTCAACAAGAAGCCAATCCGAACTCACTGCTCAATTGGTACAAAAAAATCTTGCGGGTCAAAGCAAAATATCCTGAAATTGGGACTGACAGATTGAAAAATATTTCTGTCAGTCAAGAGAGCTTGTCTGTCATTAATTATGGAAAGGATTTGACTATTATCAATAATTTTTCCGATACAGAAAATGTGACAATGAAACTCCCAAAAAGCGTTGTTGGGACAAAAATCACTGACCAACTTTCTGTCAGTAGTTCTCAAGCAAAATTAACTGATGGAAAATTGACAATTCCAGCTTACAGCACCGTTATTTTGAAAAAATAAATAAGTTCAGTTTAGGGACTTTAAAAATGAAAATGTAAAACTATGAAAAAAATAAAAACAAATGATTTTCACAAGATGGTAGGTTATCAGATTTATCCAAAATCATTCAAAGATACCAATGGAGATGGCATTGGCGACATCAATGGCATCATTGAAAAAATTCCTTATCTACGTGAATTGGGGATTGATTTTATCTGGATAAATCCAATTTACAAGAGTCCACAAATTGACGGGGGCTATGATATTTCTGATTATCAAGTCATTGATGAAATGTTTGGCTCACTTGAAGATATTAAAAAATTACTAGATAAAGCGCATGAAAATGGCTTGAAAGTCATCATGGATTTGGTAGTCAATCATACATCAGACCAACATCCTTGGTTTTTAGAAAGTCAAAAATCAAAAGATAATCCTTACCGTGATTATTATTTGTGGGAAGACGCTAGCCCTAACCAAATGCCAAATGATTGGATTTCCTTTTTTGGTGGTTCAACTTGGGCTTATGATGAAAAAACAAAACAAGCTTATTTTCACGTTTTTGCCAAAGAACAGCCTGATTTAAATTGGAAAAATCCCAAAGTTCGTCAAGAAATTTATGACATGATTCGCTGGTGGTTAGATTTGGGAATAGATGGCTTCAGATTAGATGCGATTTCACACATTCAAAAAATGCCATGGAACTATAAAATTAAATCTTGGAAAGGCGACGGCCCGTGGGTGCCTTTCATGAATGTTGCTGGGATTGAAACATATATGTCAGATTTGAAAGCTATTTTTGATGAATATGGTGCTTTGACTGTTGGGGAAGCTTCAGGGGTTCGCTCCAAGCAAGCGCCCGATTGGACTGATGAAGCTGGCTATATCAATATGATTTTTGAATTAGAGCATAACCTTAGAAAAGCAGCTGACAACAGCCAAGGAGATATTTATGGCTATAAAAAAGTCATTATGCGTTGGCAAGAAGATTTGCTTGAACGGGGTTGGAATGCTTTGTATATTGAAAATCATGACCAACCAAGAAGTATTGATACTTTTGGCGATGGTTCAATAGAATCAGCAAAAGCGTTGGCTGTCAGTTATATGCTCTTAAGAGGAACGCCTTTCATATATCAAGGGCAGGAATTTGGGATGACTAATTTTCCATTTACTGACGCAAAGCAATTACGAGCTGATGAGATTAAAAAGAAATATGAAATGTTACTGACAGAACTGTCAGCAAAGCAGCCAGTTCCTCAATCTGCCGATTCAACAGCTTTCGTTGGTCGTGTTGAACTGACAGAACTGTCAGCAAATCAAGCACTAGCAGAAGTCACCCAAAATAGTCGTGAGCACTCAAGAACACCAATGCAGTGGGACAATTCTAAAAATGCAGGATTTACAAGTGGACAAGCTTGGATGGAAATGAATCCAAATTTTTCTGTTATTAATAGTCAAACTAATCAAGAACTCATTGAACTTTATAAAAAATTGATTGAATTACGGCATCAAGAGCCAGCGATTTCAGAGGGTTCAATTAAATTTCATTTTAAAAGACATCCTCAAGTTTTAGTTTATGAACGAGCTGAATTTTTAATTATTGTCAATTTGGCTGACAAAAAAGCTCATTTAGATTTTACAAAAATTGACAGTTTTACTGACAGCTCTGCTGAAAGTTCTGTCATTAATTATCAACAAGTCTTGGGCAGTTCAAATCAAAAATTTCAAGAAAAAATGGTTCTGTCAGCCTGGGAATATCGGGTTTATAAAAAATAGAAGGTGAGAACAAGATAACACTATGAAACAAATCAAAAGAATTATGGGCATTGACCCTTGGAAAATCACATCAAATCAGATTGAAAAAGAAGACCGTCGTTTGCAAGAATCGCTTACTTCTATTGGAAATGGCTACATGGGAATGCGCGGAAATTTTAGTGAAACTTATAGTGGCGACAGTCACCAAGGAACTTACATTGCAGGGGTTTGGTTTCCAGATAAAACACGTGTAGGTTGGTGGAAAAATGGTTATCCTGAATATTTTGGTAAAGCAATCAATGCCCTCAATTTTGCTTCTGTCAGAGTTTTTATTGATGACAAAGAAGTTGATTTAGCCGCAAGTCACGTGACTGATTTTAATCTGTCGCTTGATATGGAAAAAGGGATACTCACTTATACTTATGTAGCTTATGGAGTACGTGTGACTGCCGAAAGATTTTTCTCAATTGCTCAACAAGAACTTGCGGTTTTTGCTTTCATGTTTGAAAGCATAGATGGTGAAATTCATCAAATCCGTACAGCCTCAATCATTGATGCCAATGTTCGTAATGAGGATTCCAATTACGATGAAAAATTTTGGACAGTAAAAAACCTTGATAATACAGCTACAGGTTCATTTATTGTCACTGAAACAATTCCTAATCCATTTGGAGTTGAACAATTTACGGTAGCAGCTAAACAAAGCTTTGCAGGCGATTTTACTCGAGTTAAGCAAGAAACAAGAGAAAGTTCTGTTTTAGATGTTTACGAAGCAAAATTAGTGGAAAATGCACCACTCACCTTTATCAAAAATGTTTTAGTTGTCACAAGTCGTGATATTGAACCCTCGAATTTAACAAAGGTGCTATCAAATTTGACCCTTGAAATTTCTAAGAAAACATATCATGAATTTTATAAAGAACAAGAAATCGCTTGGAAAAAACGTTGGGAAATTGCTGATGTACAAATTGATGGTTCAGCAGAAGCTCAACAAGGGATTCGCTTTAATCTTTTCCAACTTTTCTCTACCTATTACGGCGAAGATGAACGTTTAAATATTGGGCCTAAAGGATTTACTGGAGAAAAATATGGCGGAGCAACTTATTGGGATACAGAAGCCTATGCCGTTCCATTATACTTGGCACTTTCGGATGAAAAAGTTGCTAAAAATCTTTTAAAATATCGTCATAATCAATTGCCACAAGCACAACATAATGCCCGTCAACAAGGACTTAAAGGTGCTTTGTATCCAATGGTTACTTTTACAGGTGTTGAATGTCATAATGAGTGGGAAATTACATTTGAAGAAATTCACCGTAATGGAGCAATGGCTTATGCGATTTATAACTACAGCAACTACACGGGAGATGAAACTTATCTTGCTCATGAAGGCTTAGAAGTTTTGATTGAAATTGCTCGTTTTTGGGCAGACCGTGTGCATTATAGTAAACGAAATGATAAATACATGATTCATGGAGTCACAGGCCCAAATGAGTATGAAAATAATATCAATAACAACTGGTACACTAATAAATTGGCAGCTTGGGTTTTGACTTATACTGCTGAAAGTTTAGCGAAATATCCACGCCCAGATTTAATTGAAGGAGCTGAAACTGCTCACTGGTCAGAAATTGTGGATAAAATGTATTATCCAGAAGATGAAGAATTGGGTATCTTTGTTCAACATGATGGTTATTTAGATAAAGATTTGACTCCAGTGGCTCAACTTGACCCTAAAAATCTTCCATTGAACCAAAATTGGTCTTGGGATCGAGTGTTACGTAGTCCATATATTAAGCAAGCAGATGTGCTTCAAGGAATTTATTTCTTCGGCAATCAGTTTTCATTAGCCGAAAAACAACGAAATTTTGATTTTTATGAACCATTAACTGTTCATGAAAGCTCACTTTCTCCATCCATTCATGCGATTTTAGCAGCAGAGCTTGGCATGGAAGACAAGGCTGTTGAAATGTATGAAAGAACAGCTCGTCTTGACTTAGATAATTATAATAACGACACAGAAGATGGACTTCACATCACATCAATGACTGGCTCATGGTTGGCGATTGTTCATGGTTTTGCCCAAATGAAAACCTGGGATGGTCAATTGAGTTTCGCCCCATTTTTACCACAAGCATGGACGGGTTATGCCTTTCACATTAACTATCGCGGACGTTTATTAAAAATTTCTGTTGGTCAAGAAGTGAAGCTTGAATTATTAAGTGGTCAAGCCTTAAATCTTGAAATTTATGGTGAAAAAATTAAACTTTCAAATTTTGTTTCAGTAAACTTAAAAAAATAAGGAGAAGTTATGTTTAAAGCAGTTTTATTTGATCTAGATGGTGTTATCACAGATACAGCAGAGTATCATTATCAAGCTTGGAAAGAGTTGGCAGAATACCTAGGGATTAAAGGAGTTAATCGAAAATTTAACGAACAATTAAAAGGTGTATCAAGAGAAGAATCACTAAAGAAAATTCTATCGCTTGATGAGGGAATGAAATCATACACTGAGAAAGATTTTTTTGCTTTAGCGAATATGAAAAATGATAATTATGTCAAGATGATTCAGAATATAAGCTCTCAAGATGTTTATCCAGGAATTTTAAAACTTTTGAAAGATTTGAAAAAAAATGATATTAAAATTGCACTAGCTTCTGCATCTAAAAATGGTCCATTTCTATTAGAAAGAATGGAATTAACTGAATATTTTGATGCTATTGCTGACCCGTCTGAAGTTGTGGCATCAAAGCCAGCACCAGATATTTTTATTGCAGCAGCACATGCTGTTGGCGTTATGCCTTATGAATCAATCGGTTTGGAGGATTCTCAAGCTGGAATTCAATCCATAAAAGATTCTGGGGCATTACCAATTGGTGTGGGAGATAAAGAAAATTTGGGAAATGATATTGCAGTAGTAGAAAGCACTGAAATGCTGACTTTTGAATATTTAAAAAAAATTTGGGAGATAAATCATTAATATTAAGTGAAACGGTTCTGTCGCAAAGTTCAAATATGTACACAAATATTAATTTTTAAGGAGATGAGGAAATGAAAAAAATATTTAGCTTTGAGTTTTGGCAAAAATTTGGAAAGGCTTTAATGGTCGTTGTGGCAGTTATGCCAGCGGCAGGTTTGATGATCAGTATCGGTAAATCGATTCCGTTGATCAATCCTGATCTTGCACCTTTAGTTACAACGGGTGGCGTGATCGAAAATATTGGTTGGGCAATTATCGGAAATTTACATCTTTTATTTGCACTAGCGATAGGTGGTAGTTGGGCAAAAGAACGAGCAGGGGGAGCATTCGCTGCGGGGATCTCATTTATATTGATCAATCGGATCACAGGAGCAATTTTTGGTGTGACTAATGAGATGTTGGCAAATAAAGACGCATTTACGCATACCTTGTTTGGCACGAAAATCATGGTTAAAGGGTTCTTTACCAGTGTATTAGAAGCACCAGCACTAAATATGGGGGTATTTGTTGGTATTATTGCAGGGTTCGTTGGGGCGATGGCCTATAATAAATATTACAATTATCGTAAATTACCTGACGCATTATCGTTCTTTAATGGAAAAAGATTTGTTCCTTTTGTAGTTATTTTGTGGTCAACGATTGTTGCATTGATTCTTGCTATTGTATGGCCGAATGTCCAAGCAGGGATCAATAACTTTGGATTGTGGATTGCAGAGTCAAAAGAAAGCGCTCCGATTTTAGCACCATTCCTATATGGTACATTGGAACGTCTATTGTTACCATTTGGCTTACATCACATGTTGACGATCCCAATCAATTATACGCAGCTGGGTGGTACCTATGAGATATTATCTGGTGCGCAAGCGGGAACAAAAGTATTTGGACAAGATCCTTTATGGTTGGCGTGGGCGACTGATTTGGTCAACTTGAAAGGCGCCGGCAACATGTCGCAATATGAATTCGTATTGACGAACTGGACACCTGCTCGTTTTAAAGTGGGACAAATGATTGGTTCTTCCGGTATCTTGATGGGATTAGCACTAGCGATGTACCGTAATGTTGATCCAGACAAAAAGTCTAAATATAAATCAATGTATTTTTCAGCAGCACTTGCAGTTTTCTTAACAGGTGTAACCGAACCATTAGAGTTCATGTTCATGTTTGCAGCTGTACCTCTTTACATTGTTTATTCTGTGATCCAAGGGGCAGCTTTTGCAATGGCAGATATTCTACCTTTACGTGTCCATTCATTTGGGAACATTGAACTATTGACACGTACACCATTAGCGATCAAAGCAGGATTAGGTATCGACTTGCTCAATTTTGTTATCTGTGTCATATTATTTGGAGTATTGACGTATTTTGTGGCAAACTTTTTGATCAAAAAATTCAATTATGCTACACCAGGACGTAATGGGAACTATAATAACGACAGTGAAGAAACGCCGTCAGGTTCTGCAACTAATGCAGATCAACAAATCATTAAGATCATCCATTTGTTAGGTGGAAAAGAAAACATCAAGGATGTAGATGCTTGTATGACTCGTTTACGTGTCAGCGTCGAGGATCCTGGGAAAGTCGGTTCAGAAGAAGAATGGAAACGTGCTGGAGCGATGGGCTTGATCGTTAAGGACAAAGGTGTGCAAGCCGTGTATGGACCAAAAGCGGATGTGTTGAAATCGGATATTGAAGATTTACTACAATCAGGCGCTGATATTCCAGAGCCAACAGTTGAGGCAACAAATAAAAATGAGAAGAATGAAGAGAAACATGTTTTAGGTATCGAAAAAGAATTATTCACTATAGCAACTGGTGAGGTAATTACTTTAACAGATGTGAATGATCCAGTCTTTTCACAAAAGATGATGGGTGATGGCTTTGCTGTCATTCCTGCCACTGGAGAAGTGACGGCACCACTTTCTGGTAAAATCGTGAGTGTCTTCCCAACCAAGCATGCAATTGGCATGCAAACAGCAGAAGGAGCAGAAGTTTTGATCCATATGGGACTGGATACTGTTCAGATGAGCCAGCCAGCGTTTGAGATCTTAGTTTCTGAAGGCCAAGAAGTAGTAGCAGGAACAACGATTGCTCAGATGAATCTAGATGCAATCAAGAACGAAGGGAAAGAAACGACGATCATAGTAGTCTTTACAGATGACAAAGTCAATGGGCTGACCATCAATAAATTAGGAGACACTGAACGAGGAACAGTGATCGGGAAAATAAACTTGTAAAGAATCACAGAAGTTCATGTGTGTATTTCATATCGAAAGAATGTGTTCGATGTGTGTAACTCCTAGAAGTAAGCCGATAATCCCGAAATTGCTTTTCCTATTTCAGGGATTATTGGCTTATTTTTTGAATAAACTACTTTGGGGTCTTTACCTATATGGATCCAGAAGGTGGGAGCAATGTTTCGACCCATCCCATTAAGAAGGAGAATTATATGAAAATAATGACGTTGAATACGCATAGCTGGTTAGAAGAGGAACCACAAGAAAAATTAAAACAGATCGCTCAAAAAATCTGTCATGAACAATATGATGTGATCGCATTGCAAGAAGTCAATCAAACGATGAACGCAAAACGACTAACCAGTGAGCAGCTGAAGAATTTTAGTCAGGTGCAGGAACAAACGCCTGTCCGCTCGGATAACTTTGCCTATTGCTTGATCCAGCTCTTAGCAGAACAAGGTGAAACTTACTATTGGAGTTGGGAAATGAGTCATATCGGCTATGCTATCTATGAGGAAGGCAATGCGCTTCTTTCCAAACAACCACTAACTAGTCAAACGCACCTAGTCTCCGAAACAAAAGAAAAAGAGGATTACCATACTCGAAAAATATTAGTAGGTCAAACCTCTGTCAAAACACAATGTATTACTGTAGCAAGCTGTCATTTTTCTTGGTGGGCAGATGAAAAAAGCGGATTTGCATTTGAGTGGAAAGAATTAGAAGCAAGTTTAGCGCCTCTTACAACACCACTGTATCTATTAGGGGATTTCAACAATCCTGCTGAAGGCAGCGGGTACGATTTAGTGGCAAAAAGTCAGTTGCCTATTCGTGATGCTTATCCAATCGCGCAAAAAAAACAAGCTGAATCAACGATCGAAAAGAGAATCGATGGCTGGGAAAACAATAAAGAGGGGCTACGTATCGACTATATTTATGTACCACAAGATTGCTTTGTTACAAGTTATCAACGTATTTTTGACGGGGAAAATGGCCCGATTGTCAGTGATCATTATGGGGTAGCAGTCACGTTGGAGTGAAGAGAAACGAAGGAATATTGTCACAATAAGAATATGGGACAAATCTAAAAACCAGGTTTGTTACAGACTCTCGAATAAACGACGTCCGAAAGGCAGGTTTTGCGGATGGCAAGTTTCAAGATTTCATGAAGTGAAATCGCAGAAAGGAAAAAATATGAGTGTAAGAGTCGAAAAAGTTAGCATGGGTGAGGGAAAAACAACCCAGTTGGTCAGATTGGAGAATACCAGTCTGACAGTTGAATTAGTCGCCTATGGGGCACATTTGTATCGTGTCTTGGCTAAAGATAGGCAGGGTATTGCTGAAAATGTCGTTCTAAATGTGACACCAATATCCGCATTAGCCACTGATTTACAGTATTTTGGGGCCACTGTAGGACCAGTCGCGGGCCGGATTAAACAAGCACAAATTGGTGACCTAAGCTTAGAAGTTAACGACAATACAAATTCGCTTCATAGTGGCTCTCAAGGCTGGTCATTCCAAGAGTGGGATTTAGATTGGCAAGAAAGCGATGACGAGATCACTGTTACTTTCAGTTATATCGATCACAAATCTGGTTTCCCTGGTCCGATTGCTGCCCAGGTTATTTATCACCTAATCGACAATCAGCTCAGCATTACCTTCACAGGAGAGTCGCCAGTTGCTACCTTCTTTAATCCAACCAATCATGGCTACTTTAACCTTAGTGGTGAGTTGAAAACAGATATTCGACAACAAATCCTTGAAATTTCAGCTGATCACATTCTGGACACAGATGCCGAGTTAATTCCGACAGGACTATTTTTACCAGTAGCAGAGACGCCCTACGACTTCACGACAGCTAAACCAGTAGAAAATGCGCTAAATGCGCTTCCGAGTGGCTTAGATACAGCTTTTGTTTTCGATGACCATGCGGGTGACCACCATGTTACCCTGTACGATAAAGCAAGTGGTAGACGACTAGACGTGACGAGCGAGGCTAGGAGTGTGATCATTTATAGCGTCAGTGCGTGGGATCGGGATACTCAAGTGAATGATCATCCGATGGCAAAAGAACTGGGGTTAGCTATTGAATTTCAGGAGTTGCCGGATTTACCGCATCATCCAGAATGGGGCAGCATCGCACTTCTACCAGATGAGAAAGTGTCAAAGACAATTCACTATAGATTTGGAGTCAGCTAAAATGGTCAAAACAATCATCAGTATAACAGGAGATTATTATCATGAAGGAAAGGACACCGATCAATGTCTTCAGCGTGTCTTAAGTTTGCTAGATGAGCCTGTTATCTATGAAATGTCCCTTTAGATGCTTTAAGTGAGGCACTTTCTAAAAATCCAGACCTCATTATCCTATCGGCTGAAAACCAACGGACGCCCCAACAAACAGAGCTAAATGGCTGGTTAACGCCGGAAATGAGTGCTTTGATCACGACTTATGTCGCTCATGGTGGCAGTTGGCTTGCGCTGCACTCGGGGATGTCCAACTATCCGATCGATTCAGGCTACAGCCAAATGTTAAAGGGCTATTTCATCCAGCATCCGGAGCCATTGCCGGTCACTTATAAGTGTGATTTGACTGATTCGCCGAGTCAATTTGTGATTCAGGATGAGCATTATCAAGTGGGTCTCGTAGATGACTATACGCATATTTTCCTGCGAAGTTTTTCGGATGCGGGGGAATCGGTTGCGGGTTGGCGTCATTTTTATGGCAGTGGGATGGTGGCAGGTTATGTGCCCGCCCATGACATCGAGGGGATGCTCGATCAGCAAAATCTAGCGCTGTTGAAGACAGTTGTCGATTGGCTATTGACGCATCAATCTAGTGTTAGATGGAAACAATATTTAAAAATGTAGCTGGTTATTGATGGGCTAGATGATTGTTTTTTGATAAAAAACGCTTTTTTTGAGGAAAATTCGTAAGAAATAATATTAATGGCACCTCTAATAACTACCAATTAATTCACCTCTAAATGAAATTAGAAAAAAACACAGAAAACTAAGCATAGTCTACTGTGTTTTTCTTTATGTTACAGACGCCACTTGACTGTTTATTCTTATTTTAGACAGATTACCTCCATGTTTTGAGATTTAAACGTTTAACTTGTTCGTACCTCAATAAGTTATAAGTCAGATTTGTAAGGTCAGTATTTAAAACAGCTCGATCGAATCCAATAGAACGTAAACTAGAACCATGCATTGAATTTTCAACAAAGCCAAATACATGTTCAATACGGACACGTATTTTCGAAATGATTTTATTAAACATTTTATCGTCTGCCTTAAGAGATTTAGAACGTGTGTTTTTAAGACAGGTAAAAAGTTCAGCACCTTTAGGTGTTGCTTGATTTTGATAAGCTGAGTCTGCTAAGGTGATCTCATCGGGATCAACAAGAACGCCTATTACTTGAGAATCATGCCCATTTGCAGGCGTTGTTTGATAATTCTTTATGAATTTTGATTTGGTATCTATAGCAATATGATTTTTGTAGCCATAGTGTCTCTCATTACCTTTGATTGTCCAGCGAGCAGCTGTATCCTTCTGTTGGACTACCATCAAATAGTTAGACATTAGTCCAAAAAGTGGGCGATAATTCACTTAAAAATTTATCATTTTTTCGTTCAGTAAAACCAAAAAAGAGAGTGGCATATGCCACTCTCAAAATTATAATTCA
>ERZ772966.436-NODE-436-length-16447-cov-9.621157_pt1 | contig 16447 bp, 10 predicted proteins | sample MGYA00580680_ERZ772966 | MGnify/ENA primary metagenome ERZ772966 (study PRJEB29015, sample SAMEA2738055) | human oral metagenome | biome: human oral; feature: human-associated habitat; material: saliva | place: China | collected 2225 ...
CCAGAACCACCAAGACATGAGCACCATTATACAAGTTTTAGGTTAATGTTTTGGCGCCTTAGATGGGTTTTTAGGGTGTTTTTGCTAGTGGGTGAAGTTCTATTTTTCTGCGGGCACACCCCTGCGGCTACTCGCGTTGAGGGTTTGCAACTGGTCAAGTAGTGCCGCGCGCAGGTGCTCGGGACCGACCAGTTCGAGGGCACCTCGGTGCGCAATGACGGTATCGAGAATGTTCTTATCGCCAGCGCCGTGGGCGTTGTTGTAGTAGTGGATGCGCACGTACTGGGTGCGTGAAGCCTTCTTCACGTGGTGGGTGCTTCGACGCATGTACGTTGCGGTGAGAGTATCGAGTGGCTCACCGCTGGGAATATGCTCGGTCGGGTGAATCCGCAACTCAGCGAACGGGTTGGTCTGAGTACTGTGCTGCTGCGCGTGCCAATGCGGAACGGTGTCACCGGTGACCGGGTGGGTACGACCCGCGCCCGCCTCACGGATGTGGTTGATGCGGGTGAGGCGGAAGTTACGCCAGAAAGTGGGGGTCTTCTCCCCCGCTTCATTATCCGCCGCCTCGCTGTCTGCAACTACACTGTTCGCTGCCTCGCCGGTGGTGGGGTGAGCAAAAGCCTCGGGTACGTACTCGGGGACTTCCTCACCGCGCGCCGCATAGTAGCGTTCCTCAGCGGTACGGCACCACGCATGCAGGTACATGTGGTCGCGGTGCAACACCAACGCATACGGGTCCACCAGGCGGTCGGCGGCACGCTCAGAGGTACCGTAACCAATGGTCACGGCATTGCCGCTACTCAGGGCGGCGGTCGCCTCCTGCAACAAAGGCTCCTCCGGGGCGAAGCACAGGTGCTGCGCATAGACGGGCGCGTTCGGGTAGGCGACGGCGAGCGCCGCACGGATACTGCCCAGACGCGCATCCGCCGGGTGCAGAATATCTGCGGCAGAGAGGGTAAAGACGAGAATGGCGAGCTCAGTGTCAGTAAGGCGCGCGTAGTTCAGCAGCGTGTGCGGGGTGGCGCCGCCAAAGTCCGGCAGCAGGTTAATGTAGCTGGGCTTGAGCGCGTCCGGGTCCTTGGGATCAGAATCGAAGGGAACGGTATCTACCTGCGCGAAAATCTCGGGAATAATGGTCTTACCGAGGTCGCGGTTTTTGTCGGTGTCCACGCTGTAGAGGGCGTTGAGCTGGTTCAACGGCATGGGCTCTTCACCGTGGGTGCTCGCCCAGCGGTCGGCACGGTGCAGACCCAGGAGCAGGTCGACGAGGGCATCAAGGACATTATTGCGGTTACGCTGGTCGATTTTGCTCCAGGTGCCGGGATCCTCGACCGCGCCGCTGTGCAGGTCGGTGAGGGTGCGCAACAGCTGCTGCTGGGCGGCGTAGCTGTCACGCTGGCGGGTAGATGCAGCCTCCGATTCCTCGGGCGGCTCAATCACGCAGCTGTAGCTGGTCGCCGCCACAGCACTATCAATCGTGCCGTACGAAGGCACGGTGAAGGGCTCCGAAAGCGTAGAATCGGCGCTGACCTCGGCAACAATCAGGCTCTCTTCGTAGCCCTTAATGTCTTCAAGCCAGTTCTTGGCGTTAAACGTCGCGTTGATGGGGGTCGAATCGATACGCGAAAGCATCGTGAGCTTCTGAATACGGCTGGCACGGAACGTGTACTCCTTACGCTCCGAGCTCTCAGTGTAGTAGCCGACAAAATACCAGGTGCCGTAACGGTAACCAATACCGGCAACACTGACCTTCTCCTGCACGCGGGTCGCACCGGCAGCCGTCTGATAGGTAAACGTGACCGTCTTACGCTCCGCATAGGCGGTGAACAGCTCATTCAAGTGCGGGTTATCGCTAAAGTAAATGCGCTGAAGAGGCTCACGGTAGGTGTACAGGTTCTTCGCGCGCTGACGCTTGCCGGTCTTCGGGTCCAGAATCTTCGCGGCGGCGAGCGCCTCATCGGTGAGGTTCTCGCTCGTGAGCGCAATCTTACGCAGGATGCGGTAGGCGTCATCCTGCAATTCGGTGCCTTCCCAGCCGCGCAGGATGGTGTTGATGAGGCGGAACTCCTCGGCGGTGGGGTTCCAGGCGGGTAGCTTAGCGGCGTCGCTGGTTTCGAGGCGGTAGCGCTCCCCCAGATCCGTGGTCACGTGGGTGATGCGCGCGCCGGCATCACGCAGGGTCTGCTTGGCTCGTTCAAAGGCGCGTTCCTGGGCCTCGCTGAGGGAGCCGTTAGCGCGCGTGCTAATACCGAGCAGGGTCAGTAGCTCGTTGCGGCTGATGCCCTGGGTTCGGGTTGCGGTATCGGGTGCCTCGGCGGCGGCGGCGAGGCGGTTCAGGGTCATGAAAAGCTGAGCTGCGGTGGACATGATTCCATCATACCGTGTGTGTTCCGCGGCACTTACTTTGCGTGCGGGTACGCAAAAGCCCGGCACCCCCTCCCGCAATGGGGAGAAAGCACCGGGCTACGTGTCTTACGCGAAAAACGCAAGAACCTGGCTAGTCCTTAGCGGACGTCCAGCAGATCCACCACGAAAATCAGAGCCTCGCCGGGCTTAATGACCGAACCAGCGCCGCGGTCACCGTACGCCATGTCGGCGGGAATCTCCAGGCGACGACGGCCGCCGACCTTCATGCCGAGCAGACCCTCATCCCAACCGCGGATAACCTGGCCAACGCCCACCTGGAACGGCAGCGGCTCGCCACGGTTCCAAGAAGCGTCGAACTCTTCACCGGTGGAGAATGCCACACCAACGTAGTGGGTGAGCACGCGGGAGCCGGGAACAACCTCAGCGCCCGCACCCTCGATCAGGTCGGTGATGACCAGCTCGGTGGGGGCGTCGCCCTCGGGGAAATCGATTTCGGGCTTTTCGCGGTCGAGGTTACGCTGACCGAAAGACATGGGTGTCTCCTTTGATTGGTTCAAAATGAATCGAAATAGTGGGTGCGCCCGCCGCCCATACAGGATAAGCGGCGAGCGCGGTATAAAACACTATATAAAAATGTGACGTAAAAACGTAGGCGTCGGGTTACTGTGCAGTAGCCGAAGCAGTCGCTGCCGGGGTTGCGGTCGCAGAAGCCTCAGCGGTTGCCGAAGCGGACGCCTCCGCAGCAGCTGCGCTAGAAGCCGCCTGGGCACGTTGCAGGGTCTGCGGGTTCTCCTCCGCGCCCAGAATATCAACCACGAACACCAGAGTGCCCGAAGGCTTGGAACCGCCGGTGTCGTTACCGTACGCCAAATCCGCCGGGATGACCAGCTCAACACGGGAGCCGACCTTCTTGCCCTTCAGACCCTGAGTCCAGCCCTTGATAACGCCCTGCAGAGAGATGCCCATCGGGGTGGCGGCGTCATAGTTGCCGTCGACGACCTTACCGTCGGAGTACTGCACACCAATGTAACGCACGTACACGGTATCGGTTTCCTTGACCTCGGCGCCCTCGCCCTCGATGAGGGTCTTAGCGGTCAGCTCGGTGACCTCCGGCTTGTTATCGGGCAGCTTAATTTCAGCCTTGCCGGTGGACTCATCCAGGGTGAAGGACGGCAGCGACGGGTCAGCCTCAACAGCCTTACCGGTTGCGTACTTGGGCAGCTTCGTCTTCACGGTGTACACCTCAACGTTAGTTGCGGCGCCGGGCGAAGCGGTCGTGGTGGTCACGCCCGCGGTGCTACGCTGCTGCAGAACGTTGGTGGTGTACGAGAAAGAACCGCCAACCTTAATCTTCTTCAGGGTTTCGTACACCTGCGGTGCAGCCTGCTTCAGCTGATCGTTAATCGGCAGCAGAATCGGCTCGCTGGAGTAAGTGGAACCGTTAAGCTTGCCGTCGGTGCCGTTGAACACGGCAGCCTCAACGAGCACGTAGTCACCATCGTTGATGGACTCGCCGTTACCTTCCTCAATCACGTACGCGGAGGGGCTAGAAGCGGCAAAGGGGGTCGCGAAGGACGCCTCAGGCGCAGCGGTCGCGTTCTTCAAGGTGTACTGCACCTTGGACAAATCGCCATTGTTGGACTGTGCGCCACATGCGGACAGTGCGAGCGCGAGAGCTGCCGCGCTGGCACCGAAAATAGTGAGCTTAGAGCGTTTGGTCATAGTGTTATCCTCTGGGGTTTTCTGTGAGAGTGGGGCGTGTGAGTGCCCGTGTGCCACAGAACAGTTTACAGGTATAGGTTTAGCTGTTTTATGCTACGGCACGTAGCTGTGTTCAGGCTGTGTCGCGGCGCGGGGTGAGCTGGGGTTTTAGCGGTGCTGTTTAGCAGGGCGGCGGGAATGCCGCCTCCTGATGCTGACGCGCCTTGCCCTCCAGCAGGGTCAGCACTTCCTCCAAGCCTTCACTGTCAGTTGCGAACGGGTCCTTACACACCAGCGTGTGCTGCGGGTAGGCGTTGAGCTTCAAATGCACCCAATCTACGGTGAACTGCTCCCCCGCCGCAACCGCCGCATTAATGAAACGCGAACGCTGCAGGGCACGAGTGTTCGGCGGCTGAGTCTTCGCCGCCTCCGCAGCACCTTCAGGCAGGATGCGCTTGACCGCACCGCGACGAACCAGCGCATGGAAGACGCTACGCTCCGGGTCGATGTCGTGGTACGCCAAATCCAGCTGACGGATGCGGGCGCTCGCATAATCGGCAGGCTGACCAGCCGCGCGGGCGCGGGCAATGTACGCGTCCAGGAGCTTCTTCTTAATCGCCCAGTCAATCTCAGTATCGATGCTGCTGTAGTCGCCGGACTCGATAGCGTCCAGGGTGCGTTGCCACAGGTCCAGGGCGTATTCCACGTGACGGTGGTGCGCGCCGTACTGCTGCACGTACTGGCGTGCCGCATCCAGGTAGTGACGCTGAACGCTCAACGCCGTGTAGTGCTTACCGTCCGTGGTTTCGAAGGTTGCGGTGCCGGTCAGGTCGTGGCTGATAGCGCGCAGAGCCGCCGGAACAGACACAATATCCAGGCTTGTCACCGGGAAGCGGTCCTCGAGCATGCGCAGCACCAGGTCAGTGCTGGCAATCTTCAGCAGGGTCGTCGGCTCCGCCATATTCGAGTCGCCATTAATGACGTGCATGCGGCGGAACTTCGACGCGTCCGCATGCGGCTCATCGCGGGTGTTAATGAGCGGGCGAGCGCGCGAGGTTGAGGTGGATGCCGCCTCCCAAATATGGTCGGCACGCTGCGAGAACGAATACGAAGGCACACCCGTGCTGGACGCCGGGTCGGTCGAACCGGGCACCGGACCGCCATTTGGGTGGGTCTTACCGGCGCCGACCAGAATCTGGCGGGTCACCAGGAACGGCACGAGCTGGGCAATCAGGTCGTTGAACTGCAGTTTGCGGCTGATCAGGTAGTTCTCGTGGCTGCCGTAGGAGTTGCCCGCCGAATCCACGTTGTTCTTGAACAGGTACAGTTCACCGTCGAGGGGGCGGCCCTCCGAACCTGCGAGCAGACGCTTGCGGGCGGTACGCGCCAGATCAGCGAAAAGCAGCTCACCGGCGCGTTCCTGCGTGAGCAACTCGTCAATGCTGCCGCATTCGGCGGAGGCGTACTCGGGGTGCGAACCCACGTCAAGGTAGAGCCTACCGCCGTTAGGCAGGAAGACGTTCGTTGAACGCCACTGATCCAGGACGGGCTTGAAAAGGGCGGCGGCGGACTCTTCGATGCTCAGCCGACCGAGCCCGTGCGGGACGTAGCTGAGCCCGAATTCGCTTTCAATGCCGAAAATACGGTGTTCCATGATGCTGACCCGGCGCGCAGGTGCGCCGGTTACTCGCCGCCCTTCTGGACGAAGCCGGTGACGAAGTCTTCAGCGTTCTCAGCGAGCAGGCCGTCAATTTCGTCGAGCAGGTCGTCGACCTCGCTCACGTCAGAGACAACGTGGGAGGCGGCGAGGGTCAGTTCCTGCTCCTGCTCGGCTGCGGTGGTTTCGGTCTGCTGTGCGCTGATGCGTTCGCGGCTCATGGTTCTCTCCTCAAGGGGTTTTTGGTTGTGGACAAATAAGTTTTTAGTGGGGTCGGGTGCGGGGTGTAAGGGTTTGGTACCCGGATCCTCCTGCACCCTACCTGTGGGTTATGTGGTTTTTACTCTTCCGAATGGGGGTATCCACCCCGGGGAAGAATATGAGTTTATGTGGGTTTGCGGCTGTGAGGTGCTACTAGCGCAGGCGGGTCAGCAGCTCATCCGAATGGTTCACCTCATCCAGCAGCGGCTCCACCTCGGCGGCACCGTACCGGGTCGGCTCCATCATCGTAAAACGAGTCAAATCCTTCGAATACCTGCCGCGGCAAGACACCGTATCCCAGTTAATGCCCAGAATCTCCTCCGGCCAACGCGCCATCAACGTGCCACGCAAAAACGCGCGCGTCTCACGCGGCGGCTCAGTCGTCGCACGCTCCACCTGCTCCGCAGAGAACAGCGTGCGCATACGGCCACGCGCCACCAGACGGTGATACAGGCTCTTCGACGGGTCAATATCAGCGTACTGCAAATCCAAAGCCTTCAACTTCGGATTCGCATAATCTACGCCCTGAGCGACATAACCGCGCACCAGCGCATACTTCGCCACCCAATCCAGACGATCCGCCAGCGAGAGCGGGTTGGTTTCCAGGGTATCCAGAACCTCGCCCCACAGGTTGAGAATCTGTGCGGTCTCAGCATCCACACCCGCCGGGTTCGACTCCTCGTGCGCACGGGAGGCCTCATAGTAGGCGCGCTGAATCTGCAGGGCACTCGCAGAACCGCTCGTGGACACCGGGTTCGGCAGGGTCGCCGAAGACGGCGCCAACGGCAGCTGAACCGACAGTGATAGGTCGTGGCTGACCGCGTGCATCGCCGCCACCGGATCGGACAGGCGCACACCCGGCAGCACCGGAGCCTGCTCGCTGTGCGACTCAATCAGGTTCATCACCAGCGCCGCCGTACCAAACTTCAACAGGTTCGAATAGTGCGACATGTTCGCATCCGCCGGAATCACGTGCAGGCGGCGGTACTTCGACTCATCCGCATGCGGCTCATCGCGCGTATTCACAATCGGGCGGCGAATCGTGGTCTCCAGACCAATCGTGCGCTCAAAGAAATCAGCACGCGAACTAATCTGAAAACCCGGAACCTCACCGTGCGTACCAATACCCACACGGCCCGCACCCGTAAAAATCGCGCGGGTCGCAAAGAAGGGCAGAAGCGCCTCCGCAACCTGCTCAAACGGAACATCACGGCTAATCAGGTAGTTTTCGTGGGCGCCGTACGACTGGCCCTTAGAGTCGGTGTTGTTCTTGTACAGCTTCACCTGCGGCAAATCCTGCGCGTGGTTGCCCAGCTCCACCAGCGACTCGTACGCCAGCGCGTCACCGGCAGCGTCATAGAGCACCGCGTCGGCAGGGGTCAGAACCTCCGGCGACGAATACTCCGGATGCGCGTGATCCACATACAGGCGCGCACCATTGGGCAGAATCGCGTTCATGGTCACGCGGTCCCAGTCCAGACGCTCCGGGAAACCACCGCGGCCGTGTACACCGGCGAGCGCATCCAGGGCGCTACGCGGCTCGGCGGGCTCACCCGGTGCCTGAACGCCCGCCTCACGCATAATCTCCAGGGCGATATCTTCGCTGGTCAGCTCGGTGCGGGTGTGCGTCATCTGGCTCGAATGGGCGGTGGAGGCGTCCTGAACCTGACCGAAGGCATCACGCAGCGGCGACTCGGACTCGCCCAGCCACTGACCTTCCGGGGTGGCGGTCGAGTAGTTCTCTGCCTGGCGTGCCTGCTCGGCGGTCAGCTCATCCGCCAGGGCGCGGCGCTGCAGCTCCTCACGGAAGGCGGCGCCGCGGCGGAATGCCAACTTGGCGTAGGTGTTGACCACCAGTGCGGACAGCACGGTCGGGTTGGTGCCCGGCGCGGAGGGGGCGATGACGCCGTACTCGGTTTCGGCACCCATAATGCGGTGCACGCCGTAGCTGGGGGTGGAGTTCATGGGGTTCTCCTGAAAAGTTCTATACCATCTAAAGGGCTGGACCTGCGGTAATACTGAGGTTAGTGCGGGATAAGCGCGGGGTGTGGGCTGAGCGCACAGCTTAGTGGGTGCGCGCCGCCCGGCTCATGCTTGTAGCGCGGTTTAGCGCGGCGGCTCCACCGACACCAGACGGCCACGCACACCGGCAACGGTGAGCGCATCCTCAATATCGGGTAGCGGCGGCAAGTCCACCTGATCCTCAAACTCGGCGCGTACCGCCTCCAGCAGGTGGCGGGTACCAATACCAACGCTCGAGGCGTCCGCACCGGCGGTCAGCGCCTGCAGCTGCTCCTTAATCGCGGCCTTCTTCGCGCGGTCCACAATATTGCGAATCACCGCACCCGACGCGAAATCGCCGCGGTAGAGCGTGTGAGTGGACAGGTTCGCGCTCGCGCCAGAACCAACGACCATGGAAGAATCCACGGTCGCCACAGCGTACGCTGTGGAGGGGGTGCGCGCGTACAGCTGACCTACCGCCGCCGCAATCATCGAGGTCAGGGCGGCGCGGACGGATCCGGCGGCTGCCACCTCCGCCGCGTCCAGGGGTAGGTCCTCGGTCAGGTACAGGCCGAAAATCTCTGCCGCACCGGCGGCGTCCGGGCGGTTAATGCGGATCTTCAGGTCGAGTCGGCCCGGGCGCATCACCGCGGCATCAATGAGGTCTTCACGGTTGGTCGCACCAATGACGATGACGTTCTGCAGCGACTCCACGCCGTCAATTTCGGCAAGTAGCTGCGGCACGATGGTCGTCTCAATATCGGAGGAACGACCCGAACCGCGCATACGGAACAGCGACTCCATCTCGTCAAAGAACACGACGACCGGGTGACCCGCCTCCGCCTTCTCGCGGGCGGCAACGAAAATATCGCGAATCTGGCGCTCCGTCTCACCGACGAACTTATCGAGCAGCTCGGGGCCCTTAATGTTCAAGAAGTAGCCGCGAGTAGCCGAACCCGGGTTCAGCGCAGCCGCACGAGCCGCCAGGGAGTTCGCCACAGCCTTAGCAATCATGGTCTTACCGTTACCGGGAGGACCGTACAACAGAATGCCCTTGGGCGGCGCCAGGTGGTAGCGCTCAAAAATCTCGGGGTGCAGGTACGGCAGCTCCACCGCGTCGCGAATCTGCTCAATCTGAGCTCCCAGGCCACCAATCTGCTCGTAGGTGACATCCGGAATCTCTTCAAGCACCAGCTCCTGCGAGCGGGAGGCGGGAACCTGCGAGGTCAGCATGCGGGTGCGGGTGTCGAGGGTGACCGCGTCGCCGGTGCGCAGCTGCTCAATGTCGAGGGAACCAGCCACACGCGCCACCTGCTGAGCACCCGAGGACGTATCAACCAGCACGCGCTGCTCATCCAGCACCTCGCGCACGGTCACCACGTCACCGAAAGGTTCGGTGTCCAGGGCGAGCACCGCCTCCGTCTTGTCGTTGAGCAGTACGGTCATGCCGGGGGTCAGCGTGGACAGGTCAATGAGCGGGGACACGGGAATACGCATCATGCGGCCGCTCACCTGAACGTCCAGGTAGGTGTCAATTTCGGCGGGGGTCTTATCGTCTGCGACCTGCTCGTAGGTCATGGTCTGGCCCTCATGCACCGCCAGCACAATCGCCGAATTCAGCGGCGGCATGACGTTCTGCGAGAGGGAGGCGCGCAGACGCTCCACCTGGTAGCGCATGCTGGTGATTGCCTCAACGAGCTTGCGGTTCTTCTCCCCCGCACCACGAATCTGTCGGCTCATATTGTCGCGGGTTGCCTCCGCCGCGGAGAGTCGACGCAGCACGGCGTCATACTCCTGCGCGCTGACGGGCTGACTGCCGGGCAGAGAGGTCGCCCCGAAAGCAGCCGAGTAGTGCGGTGCCGCGCTGGCTGCACTGTGGGCGGTGCCGTACTGGGGGGTTCCTGCCTGATCAGCAGATTCGTGGGTGGACACGGTAGCTCCTTTAGCTGTTCGTCCTGTGTGGGAGGCTTACTCGGTGCGGGTGGTTGGGCGCAACGAGTAGCCCGGTGGGTGCACTGCGGGGGCTCCAGGCAACGCCCGTGCCCCCGCAGGTCAGTAGTTCAAATTATTCGGCGGATTCAGTAGCCTCAGCGCTAGTCTCGGCTGCTGCGCTGTCGTTCTGCGCAGAGTCCATGCCATTCTGTTCCAACGCAATCTCGTTCGCGCGTGCGGCGTGAGCGGCGAGGTTCTTCGCATCGCGTGCGGCGCGGCGAATCTTCTTATCGGTCACCTCACGCTCACCCACGTTCATGGGAATCCACGCGTTCATATCCTCTTCAGAGAAGTCAGTCTTGGACGCGCGACGCTTCGGTGCCAGGCGTACCGCACCGTCAGCCAGGCGACGAGCCACGACCAGGAACGCGGTGTGTGCCACCATGCGGTGGTCGGGGCGGACCGCCAGGCCCTCCACGTGCCAGCCGCGAACAATGGTCTCGTCGCATTCGGGTTCGGTGAAGCGGCCGTCCAGGCGCATGCCCTCAACCAGGCGGGACATCTGGGTCACGGTCGCAACGTAGCAGATGAGCACGCCGCCGGGTGCGAGCGCCTCCGCCACAGCGTCTAGGCACTCCCAGGGTGCGAGCATGTCGAGCACGACGCGGTCGACGCTACCGGGCTCTTCAACCTGCGGCAGGGTGTCCTGCAGGTCGCCGATGCTCAGCTTCCACGCCGGGTGGGGGCCACCGAACATGGTCTCAATGTTGCCGCGGGCGACGTCTGCGAACTCTTCACGACGTTCGAAGGAATGCACGCAACCGTAGTCACCGACTGCACGTAGCAGGGCGATGGACAGTGCGCCGGAACCGACGCCTGCCTCGACGACGCGTGCGCCGGGGAAGATGTCTGCCTTGACGATGATCTGGGCGGCGTCCTTGGGGTAGACGACGGCTGCGCCGCGCGGCATGGAGAGCACGAAGTCCTTGTAGAGGGGGCGCAGCGCCTGGTAGAGGATGCCGTGAGTGTTGGCGATGACGGTGCCTTCGGGCGCGCCGATGAGGTCGTCGTGCTTGAGGAAGCCCTTGTGGGAGTGGTATTCGCCGCCTTCGGCGAGGGTGATGGTGGTGATGCGGCCGCGTTCGTCAGTGATCTGGACGCGCTCGCCGGGGCGGAAGGGGCCGCGGCGGTTGATTGCGCCGGTAGGGGTGTGGGTGCCGCTGCTCACGGGGTGATTCTCCTCGGGTTTGGGTCAGTCTGTGCTGTTCGCGCTGTGCGGCGAACCGCGGGACGGAAAAAGTCCTTTTCTATTTTAGCGGAGGTTAGATACACCTAGCTTCTGCGTTGCCGGATGTCAGGATCGGTTAAAGTCAATTTGTAGTACAACTGTAAAGGTGCAGTTCCAACGAATCTTCATGTTGGAACTGCACCTTCCGCACACCACCTATGCCGTGTACTGAGTTACTGGCCGAGACTTAGCTTTTAGATCCTTCCAGGATTCTGAAGACTTAATATCATCCTCATATGCGAGGACATATCCCCACTCCTGTTCTTCGAACTTAGGATTACTGAAAATATTATTGATACTAGTTAGGGCAGCGCCTCGCTTCTGCTCTACGGAATTAGAGCCTTCGTCTCGCTTTCCCTTTCCCTCAACAATCCAATGCGTTCCTTCCGTATCACAAACCACGAAATCAGGGAAATATTTATCCTTTGGGGTATAGAAAATATAAGCATTGTCCGACGGATGAAGACGTTGCCACCATCTGATATCTGGTGAAATATCAAGTAGCTTTGCCAGGGCGTATTCTCCAGAGTATGAATCAAAAGACTCATATTCATAAATAGACTTTACCCACGGGCCATAAAGTTCTCCCCGCTTAAACTCGCTGACCGACTCAATGAGGTCATACTTTTCTTTACCGATTGGAATCTTTCGTTCTTCCTGCTTTGGGAGAGCAATCGGGATGATAATACACTCATGCCGAAGCTGACGTTTAGTATCATTAACAAATTTTTTGATGAGAGTCTCTAATTCTCGTGATGCTGATTCTAAGGTTTTTTCAGTCCATTCTTCAACAGGAGCATGATTCATAAATACTGTGGCTATACGCCTAGCTTGCCCTTCAACTCCAGGCCTAACAACAACTAGGGGGTTATTGAGGACTATCTTAGTAAGGATGTCAGGAATGAGCTTCTTATCAATAGAATTTGAATCCACTTCAACTGATTCGGTGTCTCTCGCCAAAATCTCTGACTTGGTTTTATTCAGAGCAATTCTAACTTCTTTACGAACAAGGTAATCTCCGCTATTTGCAGTGCGTTTTGAGGCTTCTTTAATTTCCTCATTATTTAGGTTGGCAAGATTAATATTTAGAGCCTCAACTTCAATGCGCATTGCAGGGAAATAATAAGAAACATCAGGGAAGTTATTTCGAATAGTTTCTACAGATATGACCGTCTGGGAAATTTCAGAATTATCCACTAAATGAATTAGACTGTCGATATTACGAACTTCTACAGTATTTTCTGATGCATTAAATAAGTCTAATTCATTATTATCTGATGCATCCCAGTAACGCTCGGAATTATGGGGAGAAACATTCTCTGAAATAACGATATTTTCATTATTGCCGTAGTTAATACTGTCTTTAATATTATTGTGTATCTTACGGTTAAATTCTTCAACATTACCGTCAGGAGCTGCTTCTTCTAGTCCAAATTGCTGAAGGATGCCCTCTGAATCTAGGAGATCCTGGAAAGATTGATGGGAGATAATATCGAGCTGATCAATGTGCGCGTAGCCGGTATATTTCCCAAAAGGCAGACGGAGACCGCGACCCATGGTCTGTTGGGTTAGCACCTCAGAAGCCATAGCACGTAGGGCAACTACAACAGCGATATTCTTAACGTCCCAGCCTTCCTTAAGCTTATTAACGCTCACAACAGCTAGAACAGGGGAATGCGGCTTATCAAGTTCTTCTAGGCGCTTTTGAGTTAGCTCATCTTCATGCCTATTATCTACCTGTAGTACAGCATCCTGCTTATCCAAATACGCGGGGCTTCGCAAAAGAGCAGCTACCTGCGAAGCATGTTCCACATCAGAGCACACAATAAAAGCAACTGCATTGAGAGACTTGCAATTCTGCTGCTGAGCATAGAAGTCATAATAGTGCTGTTTAACTTCTCGAACCTTTAGAGCGTCGTGAAGTTGTTGTTCTTCAGACTCGCGAGTATCCTTGTATCCTTCCTTGCGATATGCGATGACGGGCCTTTTGACAAATTTATCCTCGATTGCACGGTACAGCGGATAACTGTAGATAATATTGTCAGATTTTGAAGGAGAAGCAGTCAAACCAACGGTGACAGCAGGGCTCAATTCTTTAAGGGCGGCATTGAAAGCCCTAGCGCTTGTTCCGTAAAGGTGCGATTCGTCCGCAATAATAACGAGGTCATCTAGACCCTTCAGATAATCAAAAAGGACGCCTGAGTTTTCATCGAATCGACGGATTTTACGTTGCTGAGATGATACCTTTCCATCTGCTGTAGCCCCATCTGCATCCTTAGGAGCGATAAGTTGCTGAATATTGAATAGAAAAATGTAGTTTGAGGAATGGCCAAAAGGTACAGCACCAGTATTCCAGTCAGAGTAATCCTGCGGTGTAACCACAATAGGATCGACTTCTGCACCACGGATATAACGATCTGAACCTACTCTAAAGTTTTGTACCGTCTTATGCTGAACCGTTTTACCTGGGGTAACAATAAGCACATTGCGTACATCTTGCTGGCGCAAATACTCAATGAAAGCAGCCATGAGGTAAGTTTTACCGACACCAGTTGCTAGGTTAAGCGTTTGAACAACTTCGGGGTCGTAATCACCTTCCAAAGTGAAGATGAGCTTACGTAGCGCTTCCTTATTCGGGGCGCGTAAATCAAAATTAGCACTAATTGACTCAAGGAGACTTGAGTCGTAACTAATATTTAGCCTTTTCATTATTCTCCTTCAATGTGTACAGTTTGGAATAGGTCGTCAGGGATAATGACGATGCGTGAACCCCGTTTTACCTTCCGTAGGTACTCTCGAACCCCATCTTCAACAGCAGTTGTAGCTAGATAGAGTTGTTCTTCCTCTTCAAGGTGAGAGACCAAAGAATCCACTAGTTCACAGGTGGCGATACCCTCATGTACCTTGAGTAGAGTCTTACCCCGTTTTCCGTCGAAGACATAGTCATCGTCAGGGTGCAGTTCGTAGAACCCAAGGTTTGCTACAACAGATACCCGTAGAGTTTCTCCGTAGGCATCTTCGGTGAGCATCACTCGTTCTAAATCTGAGTCGTAGGTATAGCAAGCCGGCGCCAAGTGAGCGACACGGAATCCACCACCACCACGCCAGTTAATAACTTCCTTTCCGGGTTTGGTCTTAGCGTACTGCTTGAGAGCTTTAATGTCCTTACTCTGCTTAAGTTCAGGATGCTCCGCCAGAAACTTATTCAGAGTTGAGACAAACTCCTGCGCTTTTTTAACGGAAAGATTCTCTGGAATCTCTGACTTCTCATCAGCTAAGCGCTCACCTTTTGTACGGGTGATACCACCCAAGTCTTCTCCACGTACCACCTTTTCTAGGCGAGGGCGGGTGAAAGTTGTAAATGTACTTTCCAAAAGCTCGCAGGTAACCCAGCGACGTCCCATTTTCTGTGCAACAGCTGCAGTCGTTCCAGAACCTGCGAAAACATCGAGCACGATATCTCCCGGATCGGAAGCGATTTGCAGAACACGTTCTAAGAGCCGTTCAGGTTTGGGTGTTGAAAAAGTAGTGACATCTGGGAAGAGAGCGTCAATCTCTTTCTTTGCACCGCGGCTGTGGCTCACCTCTTCATTGAACCACAGGGTACGGGGAACTACACCTGTACTCGGAATCCGGGACTTCTGCATAATGCGCCCCTTTCCCCCTGCAGTAAAAATCAAATCAGGGAGTGGTTTGCCGGAAGAGATAAGGTTAAGTACTTTCTGCTTTGCAGATTCTAAAGGCTCCGCTAGAACTATTGCAGGGATACTTTCAAGGGTTTTCTCTACTGGAATACCCATAAGCTCAGCCCGATCTACGCGATCGTTAATATCCTCAAAACGATAGTCAGCCCATTTTGACATTTCCTCAAACATACGGGAAGAAGACCATGCCCAGTGACGTCCTGATGATGGGTACATCATCTGTCCTGTCACGGGGTGTTGAATAGCGTAAATCATCGTCTGATGCGAAGAACTTCCCTTAGCGCAAGGATCAGCCCTGCTCCACAGCCCCTTGGGGTCATTATCTGGATTTGAGAAGCGCTCATTCAAAGCCGCGGGACGCGGTAGACGATGTAATTTAAAACGTTCAGAACGACGGTAGACCAAGATAACATCTTGATCCGTTGAAAAGCGATTTGCATCGTTCTGAGGAGAATCTGATTTCTGCCAGATAACCTCTGCCATAAAATTATGCGCGCCAAATACTTCATCCAGCAAAAGACGCATGCGATGGTTTTCTACGTAATCCAGATGGATCCAAATTGAACCATTATCAGCAAGAAGCTTTTTCATATGGAGCAAACGGTCACGCATCATTGTCAACCACACAGAATGCTCCAAGTTGTCCTCGTAAGAGGCGAAAGTCTGCGCTGTATTGAACGGAGGGTCAATATAAATAAGTTTGACTCGACCTACATACTTATCAGCCAGTTCAGGCACACGGGTTAGTGCCTCTAACACGTCGCCTGATTCACCATGAATAAGAAGGTTATCGGTCTGAGGTGTTAAATCGGCACGTTCAGAATATACGTACTTGTCTTCTTTAGGATTTTGTTTTCCTTCAACAAAATCGTCCATCACCAAAGGACGGACTTCGCAATAACGCGGGTCGGTAGGATGAACCCAGGAATACCCATACCGACCATCAGTAGTCGGAATTAGAGCCAGGTCTTTGTTATACCAGGTTAGTTCCAAACGCTTCTTTGTCATTCTGTACCTCCAGTTCGTAACCATTCTGTCCTATACGCCATTTTTTCTCAACAGGTTGTCTGCTGCCAGTTCTACAAACGGCAGTAACCTCCTAACCGGCATGAGAGCACAAAGCGGGGTAAGCAGCCTATAAGATTTTCACCGCAGTGCCACTCCCCCGCTTTCAAAATGCTCTCAGAAGCCCTACGCTTCCCTCTGCGCCTCGTACGCGCGAACCTCAGCTAACATCTCTGCGGCGAGCGCATCGACCGTCTCACGGTCGTACGGGCGGAAAGCGTACAGCTCCTCCATAACCGACGAAGCCATCCTAGAGGACCACGCCCAGGCGTGCCGCCAGGATGTCACGCACCAGCGCGCCACCACCGACAGTGGTGTCCGCCAGAGCCTTCACAGCCCACGCATCCACAGCCGCCAACGCCGCCGGAGCATTCAGATCCTCACCGAGCGCCTCACGCACAGCGGTCAGCAGTTCAACCGCCGCCTCATCGGTGACACCTTCGGAACCCTCACGGCCCTCAGCCACCG
>ERZ772966.443-NODE-443-length-16320-cov-14.559914_pt1 | contig 16320 bp, 8 predicted proteins | sample MGYA00580680_ERZ772966 | MGnify/ENA primary metagenome ERZ772966 (study PRJEB29015, sample SAMEA2738055) | human oral metagenome | biome: human oral; feature: human-associated habitat; material: saliva | place: China | collected 2225 ...
GCGTGCTGATACCATCAGAGGCCTCTACCTGGACCTGAGTCGTACCGGTCTTCAGACCACGGATCGTGAGCTTACCATCTTCAGCGATAGTAGCCGAAGCGATAGAGCCGTCAGCGACACTGGCCTTATAGGTAATGGTCACGCCATCACTCTTCTCGAGGGAAGATGCTACCTCTACCATCGTGGACTGACCCATCCCGACGACATGGTTGCCGAGGGAGGCGATGAAGGCAGGAGCCTTATAGGTGTAGACTTCGAAGGGGACCGTCAGCTCGGTCTTTGCCCCGAGGACGTCGGTAGCGGTGACCTTGATCTCGTGATTACCGACGGGAGCTACAGCACGTAGCGAGAAGATGACCTTATCACCGCTGACCTGATAGCTCACCCCACGGGTCTCACCAGCGACATTGATGCTGACCTTCTGCTGGTCGGGATCGGAGAAGGTGACGGAGAAGGTTTCCTTCGTGAGAGCAGAGACGCGGATCTTCTTGTCGGTAGAGAGCGTCAGCACAGGAGGATTATTCTTCTTCGTCTTGAACTGCCCCATCGTCAGGCCCGACTTGAGTCCCCAGCGGTCGACAGCTTCGATAGCAATATGGTAGGTGGTATTCTCCGTCAGAGCACTCAGCGGGAGGAACATCTTCGTGCCAGGAGCATAGCCCGTAGCATTGATCTTGGCATAGTGGGCATTCTTAGCGTTAGCATCGGTGATCTCCTTTTCGGAGAGGTAGACGTTGTATTCGACAGGTGTACCATCGTCTTCGTCGCTGACAGCAGCCCAAGAGATGTTGGCCGTGACGAAGGAGACTTCGTCGACATTGATCTGAGAGACCTTAGCAGGAGCCTTGCCCTTATTTTCAGCGAAGACAGCCGAAGCATCGATATAGCCACGACCCATACGACCTGGGTAGCCCGTGAGCGCATCGATATTCTGAGCCTTCAGAGCACCGAGCAGGCGCTGCTGACACTCGACGTTCGTGAAGCCCTGGCGGCCGAAGTGCGAGACGATAAGGGCAGCGATACCAGATACGTGAGGACAAGCCATCGAGGTACCCTGCATATAGCCGTAGTCCTTACCCGTGATCTTCTTGGAGAGCGTACTGAGGACTTCACCCTGAGGATAGTGAGCGTCACCACCTGGAGCAGTGATGTCGACCCAGTCGCCACGGTTGGAGTAGTAAGCAGACTTCCAGTCAGGAGCCATCGAAGCAACAGCCACTACAGGAGCATAAGCCCCTGGGAAGGAGCGGTAGTCCAGCCCGTCATTACCAGCAGCGAAGATGACCACCCCACCCTTCATTGGCGAGTTGGGCAGCTGATTCCCATCCTTGTCACAACCAGCGTACTTGATGAAGTAGTCGATAGCAGCCTTCTGGCTCTGAGGGATAGCGGTGATGTTGGCCTTGTAGATATAGCCCCAAGAGTTCTGGCTGATGACAGCACCGTTATTGGCACTGTAGACGATAGCGTTGGCGCTGTTACCGCCTTCACGTTCGCCCCCGAAGATCTGACAGCTCATCAGGCGAGCCCCAGAGCCGTCGGTACCATCCCCCCCAGCGATACCAGCGACGCCGATACCGTTGTTGTTGCGGGCTGCGACCGTACCTGCGACGTGCGTACCGTGGGACTCATCGTCGGGGTAGATCTTACCATTGTTGTGGATGAAGTTGAAGCCGTTGATATCGTCGATGAAGCCGTTGCCATCATCGTCGACACCTTCCTGACCATTGAGCTCCTTCACATTGACGAAGAGGTTATCCTTCAGGTCAGGGTGAGTGATATCAATGCCACCGTCGGTGATAGCGACGATGACGTTAGGCTTACCTGTTTCCTTTTCCCAAGCCTTGAAGAGGCCGATATCAGCACCAGCGACGCTGCGAGGGAAGCGGCCAGTATTGTTGTAGTGCCATTGGTCGCCGAGCATAGGGTCGTCGAAGGGAGCTGCAGGAGCATCGCTTCTACGAGGAGCATCGACAGCTACAGCCTTGCCCGTAGGACGAGCGATCTCGTAGACGGGCTCGGTGTATTCGATCTCGGGCGTAGAGGCAAGGGTCTGCATAGCAGCCTGGAGATCCTGCTGCTTATTGAAGCGGACGACGTACCACAGGTCCAGACCTTCACGGCGCATACGCTCCTCGAAGCGTGGGTCGATGGGGAAGAGGGGCTCGAGGGATTCGGTGCCGATGCTACGCAGGGACTGAGCCATCTGCGAGGGCAAAGAACTCATCGAAGCGCCATTAGCATCGAAGGCACGAAGGCTGCTCTTGGCCGAGCGCTGGATGCGGAAATAGAGGACCCCAGCCTCTGCCCCTTGGGTAGACAGGAAGGCACGAGCGGGTGTAGTGGGGCTACCGGTCTCAGAGGCCTGAGGCTCTCTCTGAGGTGTCACTTCATCGAAATCCCGCTGACAGGAGGTGACGGCCAGTGCCGAGAGAAGTGACAGGGTCAGTATGGATCGTTTCATTGTCGTAGTCTTATATGTGTGTTTAGACTAAGGCGCCTTTCGCGGAAGGGACTTCACCACGAGGGGCGCAGGAGGGAAGATCGTTGGGCGGGCATCCCGAGGTTAGTGAGGCGGGTATGCGGGCCAGAGGGAAGGTGGAGATAGAGGACTTACTTGTCTTCATCCCCATCAGCCTATGGGAGGGGGGCTATCCCCTCCCACGGCTGCGAGGTGCGGGTCATGGGAGGCGGTGGGCTGGAGGTGAGTCACCCACCGTGAGATGCACGATCGGGCGATGCATCTTGCTGTGGTGTCCTTAGTGGTGGTAGTGATGTGTGTGATGTGCGACTCTTGTAGTGTGTATGGAGATTATAGTGAAGATTGATCGGATGGTATAGGCTACTGGACCTAAGGGTGCGAGTGGTGGATTAGCGGCGGGATTGGAGGCGGCGCGTCTTCTCCAGATGACGGCTGATGGTCTCTACGATGCGGGCACGGCGCTCGAAGAGGTTTTCCTTCTTAGCAGCCTTCAGGCGGGGAGCAGAGCCAGCACCACCAGGCAGCTCGACGAGGAAGGTCTGGATCTCAAGGACGGGCTTACCATCCAGCTGAGCAGGGTGCAGGATGTAAGCAGCCTTCTCCGCAGCATTGTAGTAGGCGACGAAGCCACCATTGAGCGTGCGGAGGTAGTTGTAGCCATTATCCTTGAGGAGCTGCTCCATCTCCCTCGTCACATAGGACTTGCCGAGAGGGTCGGTCCAGAAGCCGAGCGTGACGTCGGCGAAGATGGCCTGCGTCGTGAAGACTTCGCCTACGAAGGGGTCATCAGCAGGGATATCTTCGCTGGGCTGGAGGTAGAAGTAGCCACGGTGAGACTCTCCTTCGAGCGAACCCTTAGCGATGAAGCGCTGGTAGTCTTCACGATTAGCGCGGGGATCCTTCACATCGAGTTCGCCCTTCCATTCGACCTCCTTCTTAGCGACATCATCTCGCTTGTAGCCGTGGATATCACGACCGCGGTCACAGTTCAGAGCCAGCAGCTGCTTCATAGGCAGGTGGTCGAAGGTCTTGTAAGCCTTAGGCTGGCGGGGCATATAGACCGTCTCGAGGAGCGCTTCGCCCGAGGAGTCGAAGGCTACATTGAGATTATAGGGAAGGGTGCTGTGTACATAGACATCCTGACCTGCATTGCTCAGAGCGTCGGACTTCTGATAGCCACGGCCCTGCAGGTAGGCGACGAAGGTAGGATTGTCCTTCACCGTCTTGTCATCGAGACAGAGCTGGATCGTGGCCTGGAAGCCCTTGCTACGCTCGTGCTCGAACTCATACTCGATCAGAGGGAAGAGCTCGCTCTGCGTAGCGTAGCGGAAGACGACGGCGCTACCACGGGTGAAGCTACGCGTCAGCTCGCTCAGACGGCCACGCTCAAAGCGGATGACATCCTTGAGACCTGCGGGGAACTGCTGCAGAGGCAGGACGTACTGGTTGGCACCATCCTGAGTGACCTCGATCTCCTTGAGCTGGGCACCAGCCGTGATGACGACCTTCACCGAGCGGGGCGCATCGCTTTCGTTGCGCTCAGCGGCGAGGGTGAAGCTTGACTTCGTCACTTCGGCGAGCTTGAGCCAAGAGGCTTCGGCTCCGATCTCCACCTTAGCAGTGGTGTTGCTCTCGAAGACGACCTTCTTCGTACCCCCTTCGATGGGGAAGACAAGGCGCTCGAGGTCGGTGGCGAGGATGACGTCGCCAGAGGCCTGACGGACGGTGACGCGCTTCTGCAGGCCACCGGCATTGACGATGACCGAGCCGACGCGGTCGTTGCCCAGGTCATTGGCCTCAGCACGGACCTTCAGAGTGTTGCCCTCCTGCGTGAGGCTTAGCCAGGTAGCTTCCTGTGGGGAGAGGGCGGACCAACTTTCCTTGTTCGTCGAGACGGTGAGGGTCTGCTCTGAAGCCTCCTTAGTGAAGGTCAGTGTCTCGGTGGAGAGATCCAGGGTGGCCTCCTCTACGTCGCTCTGTGGGCTACAGGCGGGGAGCAGAGCGAGGAGGGCGGAAAGACCCAAGATACGGCTGATTGTCTTTCTCATCTTGTTTGTTGTTAGTTAGTGGATATAAGCTGGGAGTACTCAGCGTATGGTACGCTGAGAGAGGGCATCTAGACGGCGGAGGAAGGCGGCACGCTTCTTCTGTGAGGTGCGGTGGTTCATGAACTCCTGGACGGAATTTGACCCATCATCGATCTCGGTGTAGTAAGCCTGGACGTCGAGGACGCGCTGCTCCTGATAGAAGAAGATACGTATGGTGTAGGCTAAGTTCTTCGCACGATTAGCGAAGGCATAGCTGGCATTGTGCGTTTGGCCCATATACTCGTAGCCGGCGGAGGTGAAGAGCTTCATCACCTCATCGGTGAGGTGATAGTGCCCGTCGATCTCATCATACCACAGAGCACGCTCGAGCTGGGGGAAGTAGCCCAAGACACTATTCACGACACCCAGATAGGGGTCATCGAGCTGTGTGGGAGTATTGATGTAGAAGTAGCCGCGGATGATCTCATCTTGGAAGGGGCGCTTGGGCTTGAAGAGGTCGTAGAAGTCGGGGGTATTCTCAATGCGTTCGCTCCCCTCGGCCTGCTCGAAGGCACGTACATCGTCCTGCTTCTTGCCCTTGATATCCAGCTCACGGCTCCCGAGGAACTCGATCTGGCGCTTCAGAGGCATCTCGCTGAAGGTGGGGAAAGGCTTCGTCTGCGTGGGGTTGTAGACAAACTGCACCTTCGCCCCTCCGGTGAAGATCGTCACGAGGAGCTGCAGAGGGAGCTTCGGATTCTCATACAGCGTGTAGACGAGGTCGGGCGAGGAACTCTGCTTGACAAAACCATAGGCAGCTACAGCTTCGTCGAAGTCCTTGTTCCCCTTGACGAGGTCCTTATCCGTATAGATGAGGGTAGCGATAGAGAAGCCAGGGCTATTCGTCGCACTGAACTGATACTCGATGAGTGGCACGACCTGGCTCTTGGTGAGGAAGCGGAAGCTGGGGTACTGCTCCTTCGTCTCCTCACGGGAGTAGAGGAGCGTATTGCCTCGCTCATGCTCGTAGCGAACGATATCATAGAGGCGTGAGGGGAAGGTCAGCATGGGGAAGATGTAGGGAGTGAGTCCCAGCTGGGTGACCTCCAGCTCACGGACGGCCGTCCCTGCGGTGAGGGTGATCTTAGCCGTGCGGTTGTGCTTGTCGGCATTGGCCTCTGCGACGAGAGTGAACGTCTTAGCCGTGCGCTTACCGACACGAAGCCAACCAGCACCCTCAGCCAGCTCGATAGTGAGAGCATCGCTATTGCACTCGAAGCTCACCTCGCTTGACCCGCCCTCAGCTTGGAGCACGACCGACTCAGGAGCCTCCAGGAGGACGTCAGCCGCCGTCTGATGCACAGTGACGCGACGCTGCAGGCCGCCAGCTTGGACGAGGACAGCACCTGTGCGCTCCTGCCCAGAGGCATTCGCTTGCGCTCCGACATAGAGGGTATTGCCCTCCTGCCGTAGGGTGATCCACGTAGCCTCCTGCGGGGAGAAGGCTGACCAGCTGGACTGGTTCGTCGTGATGGTGAGGGTCTGTGCCGTGCCCTCACGTGGGAGCGTCAGAGCGGTGGCAGAGAGTTCGAGGGTAGCTTCCTCCACATCGCTCTGAGGGCGACAGGAGGGGCAAAGGAGGCTGAGTAGGAATACGCTCAAGATCCCAAGAAGGGTAAAGTGGAAGCGTCTCATGGTGGTAAAATTGCGCGTGGTGTGTGGAAGGTGTGAAAGGAAGAAAAGTAGCTGTTCGTTATAAGCAGTCTGATTTGATATGGAGAGGAAAAGCTGGAGGCGGGGCGGGATCTCCCCGCCTCCAGCGGGAGTTTATCTATAGAGGTTGAGTGGGATACTTAGTCCTTATCGTAGTAGACATCCGCGAAGAGCTCAACTCCCTCACGAGATCTGTCAGGGTCGCCCCCCCAGAAATCGAAGCTGTAAGTCAGGCGCGTGTCATAGTTCCGGAAGAGTCGCTGAGGAGTACCAAGGAAAGTGAAGCCAGCCTTCTCCATCAGACGTGTAAGTTCATCGGTGGCGACATAGCTCGTACCTCGTGTGTCGTAGCGGATCCCCAGACCAAGATTCTTGTACCGACATCTGATCTTATAGATGCTCCTGTACTTACCCTTCCGACCATACTTTTCATCAGCATAGTCGTAGAAGAAATAGGTACGCTCGTACTCTCCATCAAAGGAGGTCTTCACCTCGTAGGTGCGACTCCCATAAGAGATATGCTCTTCACTTCCCAGCTTCTTCTCAAAGGCGCTGACCTCATCTATCGTCTTGCCGGCAAAGCCCTTCAAGGGATTCTCGAGGTAGTGGAGCAGATTCTGCATGGGCACCTTCGAGAAGGTCGGATAGCGCTCATCGGGATACTGCGTAGGCTCGTATCTGAACTCAAGCAGCCCCTTACCATTCTTCTCACGCACGAGAAGTCGCAGCTCGGGATAGTACTTATTCTTGTAGTAGTTCCAAGCAGTACGACCCTCCAAATAAGCTCCACTATCGTAGAAGCCATGGCGAGCGACGACCTCATCAAACTCCTTATTGTTAATCACCAGCTTGGGATCCTTGTAGGCTACAAATACGGTTTCGAAGCCTGCGACAGACGCATTACCATACATATAGGTTATACTCAGGACGTCCTCACTCTTGGGCTTGTAATTGTAGTACTTCCCTGCAGGGAACTCTTCTACCGACTCGAGCACGCTACCCTGCTTCGCTTCGTAGGCCTTGATGGCATCGAGGGAAGAGGGATAGATGATCAAGGGGAGGGTGTAGCGCCCGTTGTCTATCGGGACCGTAGGACGGGGTCTGGGATTAGGTTCGTCCCCCGAGCCATTGCCACTACGGCTACACGAGCTGAGGGAGAGGGCCCCCACGAAGAGGGGCAGGAGCAGATGAGATGTACGCTTCATAAGCTGATCTAAACGGGATATAAATTAGATAAGGAGCCAAGGCCTAAAGCCTCTATCTGGCTACGATAATACTAATGGGAAGCCCGACGTAGCGCACGTGGCGCGACGAGTTCGCTCAGTCGGCGCAGATCCTCACGACGCTGCTTGACCGAGGCTCGATAGTCGAGCTGGGAAGCGAGGGAGGCATTGGCACTCTTGACCTTAGCGTAGATCGACTGGACTTGCAGTACCTGGGTCGCCCCATCATCTACTGCGCGCAAGACATACACCTGGAGCCGCTCCTTATTATAGAAGGCGTAGTCGCCATTCTTTAGCTTCCCGAGGTAGGGATAGCCTACCCCTGCAAAGAATGAACGCACTTCATTGGTCAGATAGTGCTTTCCAGTGATCTTATCCTGCCAGTAACCCATGGTGATGGGGAAGAAGGCATTGACCCCGACGCAGACATCGATGTAGGGATCATCCTCTGCGATCCCCTTGTCAGGGTTAGCCACGACGAAGAGATAGGCACGGACATCCTCCCCATCGAAGGACTTCTTCACCTGATAGACATCCGCTGAGGGGTCACCGACATCAAAGTATTCGCTACCCAGTGCTTCTTCATCCTTGCGGATCTCAGCACGCTTCTTACCAGGCTTATTCAGCTCACGATTGCCCATATAGGCGGTCATGCGAGTCATAGGCAGCGTGGTGAAGGTCTTGTAAGCCTGAGGCTGCTGGGGCTGGTAGGTGAACTCCAGCTTCACGCCATCGGAGAAGTAGTACGTCTGCAGGCTTACGGGGATCTTCGTGCTCGTGTAGACGGCCATCTGATCGGTGCTCTTGCTGAGCGTGAAGCCGTGGTCCTTGAGGTAGGCTTCGAGGGCGGGGACATCTTCCTTGGGATTGAAGCCGAAGAAGAGGGTCTCGGCCGACATGAAGCCGGGGCTGAGGGGGACGTTGAACGTGTACTGGATGAAGGGCACGGTCTTATCCTTGGTGAGGAAGCGATAGACCGAGGGCTCATCTTCCCCACCATCGACAGCCTCCAGGAGGATGTGACCTCTGCCCTGCTCGTAGCGGATGACCTGATAGAGGTCAGCAGGGAACTCCAAGAGGGGCAGGAGCGTCGAGGGAAGACCTTCCTGCACGACCTCGATTTCCTGGATGCTATTGCCACGGATGACGTTCACCTTAGCAGCGCGGCGCAGCTTCGTAGCGTTGGCCTTTGCGATGAGGGTGAAGCCCTTGGCACTTACAGCTGAGATACTCAGCCAGTCCGTGGGGACAGCGAGCTCAGCCTTAGCATCCGCCGAAGCCTCAGCGAAGGTAATGAGATGAGAGCCTCCTTCGAGGCCGAAGGTCACCGTTTGCTCCAGCGTGAGGCTTGCCTCACCGGCTGACTGACGGATAGCGATGCGACGCTGCAGGCCTCCAGCATTGACGATGACCGAAGTTGTGCGCTCTTCGCTACGAGGGTTGGCAGGGACGCTCACACGGAGGGTACTCCCCTCTTCTTTGAGCTTGACCCAAGCGTCTTCTTGTGGGGAGAAGGCGCTCCAGTTCTCGCGGTTGGTAGTGATCGTGACGACCTGCTCACCGCCATCCTTAGTGAAGTTGAGGGTGGAGGGAGACAGCTCGAGAGTGGCCTCCTCGACGTCGCTATCAGGCTTACAGCTGGTAGGGAGGAGGAAGACGAGCGCCAGGAGCGCTAATAAGTAGGTAGATATGGACCTCATGGTGGGTACAGAGTAGGAGGACATTGGCCTCTCCGCTTCGACGACGAGCGTGTGTGCTAAGAGTGTCGCCTGCGGGTGGAAGAAATGGGTAGAAACGGGTATAAGCGTGCGGTCTACAAGGTAACGCAGCTGGGGTTTGTCTGGTGTAGAATGCCTACAGACCTCACGGAGCGAAGTGCTCTACGGGCAGAGACATAAGAAGGCGATAGGGAGGACGAGCAGCAGACGAGCTATGAAGAGGGTACTGTGGTGGTAGCTCCGCGCGTCGTGGGCGTGTGGTGTGAGGTGTGTCGATGTGTGTGTGTGTGGCCGAGAGCTGAGCGTCTTGTGTGGAAGGAAAACAGGGCTTCCAAGGCTCTATCTACGCGGAGGGAGGCCGCCCCAAGCCGACGTAGTTGAAGGGATTCTTCGTGAGCCTCAGCAGCCCAATGGCATATCTGAGGGTGATGATTCGATCATAAGCGTTTTGTGTTTGCAGAGGCTTTGTGCCTCAACTATGGGTCAAAGTTAGAGATTTGTTCCGGTAAATCCAATACTAATGAGCATAAAGTTAGCTTTACACTTTACGGTCATACACCGCACCGTCTCAAGGGGGAAATTCTCATCACAGACGCCACCTCCACCCCGACATCATACCCTACACATCCCGAGCCACTTAGCGCCTCACGAGAAGCATCCTATAGAGGAGCCCCAATCCGACCTATATTGCTCGGCGGGTGAACCTATATTGGTCAGCTCACTGACCTATATAGGTCGTCACAGCGATCTATATAGGATGGCGAAGAAAGCTATATAGCTTTGGGCTGATTCCTATATTAGGTTGTTGCTCCGCGTAGGGATAAAAGTTGTGGACGAGTGGCAAATAAGTTTGGGCTACGTACGTGGCTCTAATATCTACGTACGTGGATATTTGAATTTACGTGCCTGGTCTTTAAGACTACGTGCATAGATGCGAAAAATCCACTACGGGAAGGCGCTTTTTCCTTCGCGAGAACAGCACTTTTCCCTCCGCGGAATAAGAGGAATACTCGCGATAAGGCGAGGGGCTTGCGTATCACTTCGGAGAGATATATCAGGGAGCTGGGCGCGCGATGCCTTAGCACAATAAATAGCGGGCAGGACTCTCCTGCAACAGTCTCATATAGGTCAGCCCGCCGACCAATATAGGTTCGCACTACCCCACTCGTGAAGAAACAGAAATAGGGCGCCCGAGCCGAAGCCCGAACGCCCTATCCGTGTGGTCTGGTACACGGGAAGATTAGTGCCCGAAGATAGCCTTCAGCTGAGCAGCGAAGGCACGATCCTCAGCCTGCTGAGCACGCAGGGCACGCAGGTAGCTGGGATAGTCGGAGAGGGTAGCCACTGAGAGGGTAGCGGACTTATTACCACGGTCAGCGTAGGTGGCTTGGATCTCGAGGATGTAGCGGCCTTGGTAGGTCTGCTTAGGTACGGTGAAGATGAAGGCGAGCTTCTTCTCCTTGTTGTAGTAAGCCTTACTATAGCCTTCGAGGTTCTGCAGGAAGGTATAGCCGTTGTCTTCGAGGAGCTTGATGACTTCATTGGAGAGGTGGAAGTCGCCAGCGTAGTCACGCCAGAAGGCCAGCTCGGTATTGTGGTAGATGGCCTGGATCCCCTTGACAGCGTCCACGTATGGATCATCTTCGGGGATCTTCTTGTACTTGTCAGCGACGATGTAGAAGTAGCCACGAGCGAACTCGCCATCGAAGGCCTTCGTCACCATGAAGCGGTCGTAGTACTTACGATCGTGTGGCTCAGCCCATTCAGAGCCCCATTCAGCTTCCTGCTTGCGGATCTCAGCGCGCTTGGCCTTCATGATATCCAGCTCACGGCTACTGAGGAGCTTGAGCTGCTCAGCCAGAGGCATAACGTCGAAGGTCTTGTAGGACTTGCGCTGCGTGGGGCGATAGGTCGTGGTGATGACAGCCCCCTTAGGCTGGATCGTCACCTCGATCTGGAGCTGGAGGCTTTCGCTGGTGTAGGTCGTGGTCTTACCGTCCTTAGAGATCGTAGGAGCATCGAAGCCCTGTTCCTTGACAAAGGCCATGAACTCAGGATTGTCCTTGACGAGCATGCTATCGGCACAGATAGACATAGCAGACTTGAAGCCTGGAGCGCTGGGGTCGGTGAACTCATACTGGATGAAGGGCATCGCTTCACTGCGCGTAGCCACGCGGTAAGAGGTCGTATTGAAGAGGCCGTCAGGGAGCTGGATAAGCGCGTTACCACGAGCCATTTCTTCGCTCATCACGGTAGCCAGCGAAGCGGGGAACTTCAGGATAGGCAGGACGTACTGTACAGAGCCTTCTTGGATAGCTTCGATTTCGGTGAGGGTCGTGCCGACGGTCAGGAGGACCTTCACACGGCGACGATACTTCTCGGCGCTTTCCTTAGCAGTGAGGACGATGCTACCATCAGCGACGCGGTCGATAGTGAGCCAGTCAGCTGGGGTAGCCAGCTCGGCCTTGACCGAACCGCCATTGCTGAAGAAGGTGACCTTCTTCGTGGCACCAGCTTTGGGGAAGAGCACGGTGTTGTCCGTCATCTCGATGAGGCCGTCAGCAGCACTCTGCGTGACGGCGACACGGCGCTGTGCGCCACCTGCATTGACGATGATCGAAGCGGAGCGGTCGACACCACGATCATTGGCACTGGCCTTGACCTTGAGCGCATTGCCCTCCTGCGTGAGAGTGAGCCAAGACTCCTGCGTGGTGAAGGCAGTCCACGTGTCCTTGTTCGTCTTGACGGTGAGTGTCTGTTCGCCACCATCTTTAGTGAAGGAGATGAGCTGCGTGGAGACATCGATGGTAGCTTCCTCGACGTCACTTTCGTTCTTACAGGCTGGCAATAGGAGGAGCAGACCCAAGCAGGCTAAGAGGTACTTGAGATACGATTTCATAATGTGTTTTTGTGTGTGGATGGTGAGCCCAAGGCGAGGAGGAAAGGTAGAGCCGTCCTCGCCAGAGGGAAGTATGTGGCGTTGGTGCTTTGTACGTGTTCGTCTGGTGAAGGAAGCGTACACCCCAAGGAGGCAGGGTGCCCGGAGCATATCCCAGGCACCCTATCCTCTTAGAGGGGAGCGACCGAGATCTTAGCGGAAGAGAGGTGAAGCTAAGATGCGGCGTTCGAGACGGCGGATGCCTTCGTCATGAGCCTTCTGAGCGCGGATGCTACGTCCGTAGTTGGAGAGCGTAGCGATAGAGCTAGCGCCACCAGCTTCGATCTTTTCGTAGAAGGACTGCATTTCGATGATGGGCTTGCCCTTGTCGTAAGCAACACGCATGACGTAAGCCTGCATCTTATCCTTGTTGTAGAAGGCGTGGTAACCCTTGTTGCCTATAGGACGGAGGTAGGGGCAACCAGCTTCCTTGAAGAGTGCAAGCACTTCCTTCGTCAGAGCATAGCGACCGATAGCATCCTTCCAGAATGCCAGCTCAATGTTAGAGTAGACAGCCTGTGCACCGTGCATATAGTCGATGTAGGGGTCATTTTCTTCGATCTTATCTTCCTTAGAAGGACGGATGTAGAAGTAACCGCGATAGATTTCTTCTTCGAAGGCCGTAGTACCCGTGATGAAGCGGTCGTAGTTGTCCTGCGTGATAGATTCATCGCGCTTAGAACCCCAAGCTTCTTCCTGCTTACGGATGTCGTCCTTCTTCTTGTCCTTGATGATCTTGAGTTCGGGATTGCTCATCATCTCGGTCTGATGCGTCATAGGCAGCGTCTTAAAGGTAGCATAGTCCTTATCCTGCTTAGGAGCATACTTGGCCGTGATGATAGCACCGCCCGTTTGGAAAGCTACCACAACCTGCATGGACAGCTTTTCATTGGTATAAGTGACAGACTTGCCATCCTTACCAACTTCCTTAGTTTCGAAGCCATTTTCCTTGAGGAAGGCATCATAGTCGGCGTTGTCCTTGACCAGAGTCACATCATAGCAGAGCGTAGAGGCAGAAGAAAATCCGGCAGCCGTTTCGCTGCTGAATTCATACTGCATGAAGGGCATGACCTTACTCTGCGTAGCGAAGCGGTAGAGCGTCGTGTTGAAGAGTCCGTCAGGGAGCTTGATCAGTTCGTTGCCACGAGTCTTTTCGTAGCGGATCACTTCAGCGAGAGTAGCGGGGAACTTCAGATAGGGAAGTACGTAGTACATGATCCCTTCTTGAGTGACTTCGATTTCCTTGATGACGGTACCTACGGTGAGGTTAACCTTGACGCTACGCTTGACCTTCTCCGTGCTTTCCTTAGCGGTGAGGACGATAGCCGTAGGAGTGACCTTGTCGATCGTCAGCCAGTCGACAGCCGAGGCAAGCTCAGCCGTCACGTTGCCACCGTTGCTGGAGATAGCGAGCTTCTTCGTTTCCCCAGCGGCAGGGAAGACGAGCGAAGTAGCGTCAGCATCGAGGATGATGTCAGCAGCGCTCTGCTTGACATCTACGACACGCTGCATGCCGCCAGCGTTGACTACTACGGAAGCAGCACGATCCATGCCACGGTCATTGGCCGTAGCCTTGACCTTGAGGGTATTCCCCTGCTGCTCTACGGTGAGCCAAGAGCGTTCGGTGGTGAAGGCTGACCAGCTGTCCTTGTTGGTCGAGACGGTAAGCGTCTGCTCGCCGCCATCCTTGGTGAAGGTCACACTCTGGGCCGAGAGATCAAGGGTAGCTTCTTCGACGTCACTTTCCCCCTTACATGCAGGGAGAAGGAAGAGAAGCGCCAAGCAGCCCAAGAGATACTTGATATGGAGTCTCATAATTGTAGTTGCGTTAATGTGGTGTCGAGAGGGTACACGAGGTGCCCTCTGGGAATGTGCGTAATGGTAGGACTGCATCCCTGAGACACCTCGGGAGGGGACTCTGGGAGCGTATGAGACGGTATGGTGGGGACAAAGGCTTGATGATGCGTGTGTACGACCCTTAGCGAGGATCGGGAGGAGCCTTTGCGTGTGCGTGGTGGTGTCCGCCGAAGCGGAGGAAGAGGTATGTGGCCGAGTGAGCGTCTGTCGGTGTGTCGGGGAAGTAAGGGGACTGCTCGAGCTCTAAATTGCGCCGTGGGAGGCCAACCCAATGAGGGGCGTAGGTGGGATTACCGAGAGCTCCAGGAGCCCAGAGAGTTGTCGTGGGAGGTTTGTTCGTTCATATTGCGTTTGCTATCGATCGGAAGCATAGAGCCCCGAGATCATGTACCAAAGGTAGAGAATAGTTTTGTGAATAACAAGCAAGCCCACAACGAGCGGATATTCCGCCACACTTCTCACCCATATCCACTCACGGAAGCGCAAGGCGAGGCACATTCCTCCTACCCTATCAAATAGGCTCGCCCCGACAAGCAGGACTTGTCGGGGCGAACCTATGATTTAGCGGTCTAAGACCGAAAGCTTAGAGGTTCACAGAGCGAACAACCAGCGTTGTCGTCACACCACTGACAGCGATTCCATTGGCCTCTATGAGCTCGACTCCAAGCGTCACGGTGCCAGCAGCCTTATCATAGCGAGCCGAGTTGATAGCAAAGCGTGCATCCTCGAGGTAGATATCACGGGTATCATGCCCGCCAGAGAGCACACCTTCCAAGTGATCACCATCCCACTGCAATTCACCTCCGTAGGTATTCTGGATGCCTGGGCTGGCGAGCTTGATCCAGTACTTAGCATTTTCTGTACCAGCTGCAGGACGACAGCATCCGTAATCGTCTTACTCTTCTGAATCTTCTTCAGTCGATCTCTCATGTGCTCATTGAGCTCTCCAGAGGTAACGAAGGTAAGCTGCCCCTGGAGTGCTGAGAGGGGCTTGAAGCCCTTGGCCTCGAAGTTCAGTACCATGACAGGCTCCTCCATGCCCGTACCTACGAGATGTACCAGACCACGGAACGAAAGGTCATTATTCGAGTGGTCTGCACGCGCATCCGTCAGGACGACAGCATACTTCTTACGATCATACCCCTTCAGGATCTCCCCTGCACTGGCGGGGAAGAGATGGGCAATCCCACCGAGGTAGTACTGCGGAGCAAAGTCCTTATTCACCTCGAACTTCTGCATGAAGTAGTCACGGCGAGAGACAGGGATACGCAGGACAGATGTCCCCGAGATATGATTGTAGCGGACCTTGAAGGCGATGTAATCGCGATACGAGCCATGCTCTTCATACTTCATATCCACCAGCTCCAGCAGCTTCAGGTCTTCTGCGGTCAGCGTGTAAGGCTCGCCATCGAGGTCTGAGGCTTTGAAAGTCACGAAGGGAAGGAGGTCAGCGAGCTTGATGGCATCCTTATTACCACGCCAAGCAAAGTCTTCGATCTTCAGCTTACTCAGCATCTCAGCCGTCTTCTCCTTGATAGGCTCTACGACCATACGCGTAGCGATGCGATAGTCCGAAGGCTTAGGCACCGAGGGCGTGGGCTCAGCGGGCGATGCCGGAGGCGTAGGGTTAGTAGGATTCGTTGAGGGCTCAGGAGTCCCTGGTGCCTCGGGTACTACAGGCGTAGGCTCGGGCGTCGGTTGGGGCATATCCTCCTTACAGCTCGCAGTAAAGCCGAGCGCAAGAAGCATTGAGAAAAGGAGTATCTTCCTTGTCATACGCAAATAAAAGATCAAGTAGGTAGGCATATAAACGACGATAGGGTGACGAAGCTTTCGCTCCATCACCCTATCTCTTAAAATGGCGGCTACCTACTCTCCCACGAAACGCAGTACCATCGGCACGATTGGGCTTAACTTCTCTGTTCGGAATGGGAAGAGGTGGAACCCCAACGTTATAACCACCTAAATATCTCTGTATTTAGACAATCATTGACTTGATAAAAACGCACAATACTCACTCACGTATCGCTAAGTCGGTATACAACCTCAGGCAAAAACTTTCGGGCAATTAGTACTACTCGGCTATGACGTCACCGCCTTTACACCTGTAGCCTATCAAGGTCATCGTCTATAACCACCCTTATAATGAGATCTAATCTTGAGGCAAGCTTCGTACTTAGATGCTTTCAGCACTTATCTCAACCGAACGTAGCTACTCGGCAATACGCCTGGCGGCATAACCGATAAACCAGCGGTTCGTCCAACACGGTCCTCTCGTACTAGTGTCAGGCCCCCTCAAATCTCAAACGCCCACAACAGATAGAGACCGAACTGTCTCACGACGTTCTGAACCCAGCTCGCG
>ERZ772966.444-NODE-444-length-16285-cov-24.723968_pt1 | contig 16285 bp, 10 predicted proteins | sample MGYA00580680_ERZ772966 | MGnify/ENA primary metagenome ERZ772966 (study PRJEB29015, sample SAMEA2738055) | human oral metagenome | biome: human oral; feature: human-associated habitat; material: saliva | place: China | collected 2225 ...
CCATGATCGGGCGAATACGATCGACCACGGCATCCAGCTGCTGATCCGAGAAGCGGCCCGCGTACTGGAAGAAGCCGGTCCCGTGGTCGGGGTCGTAGCGATCCGAGCGCTCGAGCATCTTCTTGGGGTTCGGGTGAATGTATCGGATTGACTCAATAGCGATGCGGGCGAACTGGTACAGAAGAGAAATCTGCACGTCTTTGACCTTGAGCTTTGAATCAGATTGCACAACTGAATCCGGATCAAAAGATGATCGCACACGCACACCAAAGTGCGAGTCGTCTGGTTCCGCTGCCCTTTCAGCACTGATCGATACCGGTTGACCATTGATCATAAGATCTTCACTGTCGATAACGGCACAATTACCAACGGGAAATTCTATCACTTCGTTCGCAGCGTTATCTCTCTTATTCTGGCCATTAGCCAATGACTCTTTTCGAAGCGACAGCTTGTACTCAATTTGATGTTCGTCTTGTTCCAAAGTGAGATCGAAGGAGGCGCTCTCCGTACCGGAACGGAAGTACCGTTCCGGGTCACCCCACCGATCCAAGGTAGCTGCCAGGCCGAGCCGCGCAACATCGCTCAGAAAGCGCAGGGCGGCCAGCAGGTTGGTCTTGCCCGAGGAGTTGGGGCCGACGACGAACAGACGCGAGGACATGTCGAACTCGATGTGCGCGAAGTTGCGCCAGTTCGTGATGGCGATGTGCGTCAGCTTCACGTCGCGTCCTTTCGTTGCCAGACCGGGTGTCTCTCCAGTGTCCCACGGGGTGGGGGCACTGTCAGGACCACCACACGTTGTTCTTCTTGATTTCTCCGCGGGCCCACTTCAGGTCAGTCGCGATTCCCTTCTTGACATCCGTCGTGGCGGCACCGATCGCGGGCTGGGGCAGGTCAGCCAGGTCCGAGCGCCAGCCGTAGGCGAGTTTGAGGCGATTGATGCGCACGCCGTCATCCAGGTCCAGGTGAATCCGGCGCTGAGCGAGGGGCTGTAGAACAGAGTCTATAAAGCCCTGAACCTCCGCGATCTTCGCATCGATCTCCGAGCGCTTCTTGTCGATGCGGGCACGCTCGCGATCGGCCTTCCTATCGTCGCCCATCACGGCGTCACGCTCACGCCCGACAGCCTCCGATTCGGCCTTGAGCCGATCAACGAATGGGGCCGCGTACTTGGTGAGGACCTGTCCGACCGTGTCGGGGGTGTAGCGGTGCAGGTAGATGAGCGCCCGGAACGTGCCCTTCGGTGACTCCAGGGACCAGTACACGGGGCGGCCACTGTAGTCCTTCTGGTGGTCGGCGGCGAAGGACTTTGCCATGTAGTCCTCGAGCGCCTGCTCAGGGTCGGCGGGGATCACCGGTGGGACGAACTCGGCCGTGTTGCTGCCGTTCTTGACGGCCAGGCAGCGGGTGAGGAACTCAACGTTGTCGCCCAGGTCGGAGGCACCGAAGACGATGCGCAACACCGCCTTCACGCGGCGCGAGGCGTCGTCGTCGAAGGCGCCGCCGGTGACGGGGATGATGCCGTCGTCGTCGGGCTGGAGGCGCGGCTCGGCGACGCGGGCACGGAAGTCGTCGAGGGACGAGGCCTGATCGGCCAACACGAGGCCGGGCACGTCGACGCTGTAGCGGCCCAAGGTGACGCCGATGGCCCAGGAGATGAGTTCGCGCGCGCTGCGCTGGTAGTGCAGCCACCGGTATTCGCCCTCACTGCGCTCGGGGGCTCCCTTCGTGGGAGCGAAGGCGAATCGCGGGCTGTAGGTAAGGGAGACGCGCGAGAGGGGGACGTCAACCTCCACTTCATCCGTAAGACCGTAGACGTCGGCCCAGTAGCGGTTGTTCTCCGTCTCGAGGCGTTGGGCTTCGTCAGCGCTCTCGCAGCTGCGGCGGTACCAGTCGTCGAAGGCATCCTGGAGCAGGGAGTGCCCGCCGCGCAGGTAGGGTGGCCGGGCGAAGTCCCACGATGTCTCGCGAGCATCCCAGTCGGAACGAAATAGCTCGACGAGCCGTTGCGAGATATGCGGATTGCAAACTCCTACATCAAGCGCTGGGATATTGGAAATTTCTCCAACGTTCAGACTCACAGTTGGCGACAAAATTCCAATCAGCATCTCTGCGGTACTCGAATTTAAGAAGCTCAGCAGATAGTCCGCCACTTTATTTGAAGTTGAAAATAATGCTTGTCCTTTTTGGTCAAACATGAACCTTTCATCGAAATGACGAAACGAAGGAGAACCACTCGAAATGTTCGACCAAGAAACACAAGGTCGGAAGTAAAATTCTGGATTACGAATCACAGACCGCGGCCTGAAGTCACAAAGTTCGCTACCGTCGCCCTCCCAGTTGATGACGTAATCCTGGTTGCCACACCACCTACGGAATTCGCCACCCTTGTTATAGGGGAACCAGCGTGCACCACTCGCCTTGGCGTCCTCGCGGTCACGGGCGCGCATATAGGAGCGGCCAGCGCTCACTTCGAACCACTGACGCAGGAAGCGCTCGTTATCTCCCGTCTGCAGTCCTACTTTAGCTTCCGTGATCTCCCCCAGCGGAGTTCCCGTCGCAAAGACGTTGAGCATCTGTTGACTGGCCCAATACACGACTGGTCGCCCCGGGATGACCGCGAGAGTCGCCGCGGACGTCTCGAAGCGCAAATCGTGTGCGCTGTTCGTAGCCGCCTCGCGGATCAACTGGGCTTTCTCTATCTCGTCGCTCCCCTCTACCAGGCGCAGGTAAACGCCGACACGGTCGGCGTCGCAGGCGACATTCGTCGTCGCAAATGCGGTGGTCTGGACAACCTCTCCGTCGATTGAGTCGAATGCACTCGTACCCAGGTGTGCCATCGATTCGATACTCATGGCGGAGAGTATCCACGGCCGAAGGTCGCGGTAAGAAGACAGGAACATCCATGCATGCATCGTGATCATGCCAATCGCACCACGACGCTGTGCCAGGTAGGCGGCACGCTCGATAAACATCGTGCACAGGTCCGGGGCACCGCGCTTATAGAACTTCTTCGCATATCGCTTGAGTGGTTCCTTCGCCTTCCTCATACCGAGATACGGCGGGTTTGCAATCAACGTCGTATAGCGGCCATCCTCGAGGACCTCGCACATATCGGCGGCCCGCAGCCACTCCTCACTATCCGCGCCGCCCAGAAGCTGCTGCCCCCCACCCGACTCGATACGGCGCGCGATCTCACGGAACAGGTCGGGGGTGCCAACCGGGACTCGGATGAGGGACCCGTAGGTGTCGGCATAGCGCAGCTGCTCGATCAGCTGGGAAACGCCGAGAGAGACGCCCTCACCGGAGGCCTCCACAATCTCTGCGGGGCTCAGCTCATCGAGCTTCACGGACTGAACATGAACGATCCTGGGCCCACGCCACGAGGTCTCGCCGCCTAGCTGGCTCTGGCGTTCGATGCGTCCCAAAAAACCTGGATCATACTCGACGACCTTCATCATTAGGGCGAAGGAGGCGAGCTGCGCCGCGCGACCATCCACGTCCGCCCCATGCAGGTTCTTCTCCAGGATCAGGCGGGCGATCCGCCGGGTCGGGTATCCTGCCTCTTTATAGATGCGCCACAGGACGTCGAAGGCATAGGTAAGCATGTGCCCGGAGCCGCAGGCCGGGTCGATGACGCGGAAGTCCTCGGGGTTGGCGATCGCCAGACCCTGGTCCTCCTGCCTTTCGGCCGGGGTCACCAGGTACTCAAATTGCTCCCGGAGCGCAGAGTCCGGGTGGGCGCGCAGCCACTGCATCCCCAGCGTGTTCTCCACCAGGTAGCGCACCACCCAGTGCGGGGTGAACAGCTGCGTGACGGGAGCCAACGTGTCCTTGTCGATCTTGACACCGGCGTCGTTGATCTCCGTTTTGCGGGCGGCGATGTAGAACTGGTAGAGCCAGCCGATCACCTCAACGTCCATGCGCCCTGACTCGTTCGGGCCGATCGCCTCCACGATGTCGGCGCGCACGGACTCACCAGCCGACAGGAGGTCCGCCGGTGGAACCAGGTTCGTCCAGTCGTCCGCCTCAGGGAATACGCCCGGCATGACCAGGTGCCAGGCGACGAAGTACTCGCGGAGCAGCAGGACGTAGGCGTCCAGGTCCCGATTATCGAAGAGCAACTGCGCTGCCCGAGCTCGCGCGTCCTCTCCGATGCGCCGGTCGAAGTCGCCCCCGCGAGCGCGCTGCACGCACTCGGGAACGCCCGTGCCCGATCCCTCGGCCGGAGTGACGACTCCGTAGTCGCCCGAGATCCCCATCGCGTCCATGTAGCGCAGGGCTGTCAGGCGGTTGAACCACGAGTAGGCAACCACCTTCGCGGCACCCAGCACCCTGTTACCACCGGCCACGGAATGCTTGTCGACAGCCTGGGTCAGGCGCGCACGGTCGGCATCGTTCAGAAGCGGATCGGCTAACTTACGATCGATCGCCGCCACGGACATCTCGATGAGGCGCTCGCGCGACGCGGTCGCCAGGGACTCCAACGCTGAGGTGTTCATGACCTACTCCTTCAGTGGCGCAGCTGCTTGCCGTCGTTCACTGCCGTGAGCAGATGCTCGCGAACGCGTTCGACGTATTCGTTGACCTGGTCCGGCGTCGACAGGAGGCCGTTCGTCTTCGGCAGTAGATCCGCCAGGCGCACGATCGTCGGCCTCGGGGCCGGCTCCGTCACCTCGTCTGCGTCGGCTTGCTGCGCGGCCGTCGCCGACTCGATCAAGTCGCGGTAGAGCTCGTCCACACACCGATCGAGCTGACGGCCGATTTCCTCCGCATGGCCGAGCTTCGACACCCGATTTACTGCGTCGCAGAGACCCTCCATTGTGGCATCAACCCTCAGCCGGGCATGCTCCGACGCGGCCTTGAACTCGGCGGACCCACGAATGCCCGCCACGGCCTCGTCGATGCATCGCAGCACCTTGTCGCGCTGCGCCTGCACCAGCGCGCTCCGCGCCGCATCGATACGCCGAACCAGCGGAGCAATCTCCTGCGTGCGCACGTACAGTCTCCGGTCCTCCGCGAGCTTCCGAAGCTCATCGATCGCCTGCTTGCCGTCCTCCGTGAGCTCGAAGAACAACAGGCTTTCCGCCTCCTCCAACGCATCGTGAAGCTTCTGCTCGTGCCCCTCCACGAACTCCCGGTAGGGCATGAGGAACTCGTCGACGATCTCGATCAGCTCGTCGAATCCTCCGCGGATCTGTGGGGCGAGCATCTCCTCTTCGGTGTGCTGCGTCGTCGTGAGCGGCGTCAGCAGGTCGCGGGCCTCAGCGACCTCGTCATCAAAGCTGTACCAGTCGGACCTGTATCCCTTGAGCAGCTTCACCCACTCGGCCGCCTTGGCCTCAACCGCGCAGACGCGCGAAGGGCCATCCTGCGGGGACTCCCCCGGGACAAACTGGCCGACAAAATGCTGGAAATCCGCGAGCGCGGCGCGATCCAGGTGCTTCTTTTTCTGCAGCAGCACGCGCCCCTGACGGTTCACGTCGCGCAGGGCGCCCTCCAGCTCCGTTCGAGCGAGAGGCCTGTCATTCTCGAGAGCCTCAAGCAGCTCCAGGCGAAGGGCCGTCGCCACGATGGCCAGGACCGCATTCTTATCCCAGCCGAAGGGGGCTTGGCCGTAATACTCGATCGCGTTCTTCACGAACACGTTTTGTCCGTTGAGCACGCGAGCCTGCTCCACCCACTGGGCGCACTCACTCGCCAGACGCTGCGCGATATCCACGCCGGGGTCGACGTCCAGCGTCGAGTCCTCCTGATCGCGCAGGAAGGACGCGATCTGCCCGTCCTTAAGGCTCGCCAGCGGCTTCGCATCCTCGATACGCGTATAGACTTTCTGGGCAAGACGAGTCAACCCCAGCTCAATCACGTCCGCTGGCGTCTTAGCCATGCCCGTCTTCACTTCCTCACCAGCAACAAACAACGACGCCCGCATAAGAGCATCCTTCACAGCCTCGCCGATCACTCGACGACGCTGCTCATTGTCTTCCTTGTGCGTCAGGATGATGCGCTTACGCAGGCCAGAGGCCGCGCCCGCCTGGCGCTTCACATACTCCTCAGTCTGGCAAAAGACACGCACGTCCTCGAGGACCTCGGAGCTGATATCCAGGCCCAACGAAAGGGTGTCATGGCGATAGGCACTCTCGTTACGAATACCCGCCTCATCCAGGGACGACTGCGGCGTGGACACCGAGATTACGAGTGGCTCGGCCTGTTCGCGGCGCCCATCGACGAACAGGGACACGCCCATGCGTCGGTTCGTTCCGGGATACACGAAGGTCGTCGCGGAGGTACCAACGTGTTTGCGGATGTCAGTGCGCAGCAGATCCGCAATTTCCCTGGCCTCCACGGTGATCTGACGAATCTCTCGACGGACTTCCTTTTCTTCATTCGTCATGTACGCATAGGTTCCATCCGCCTGACGCTGCACGTACACCTGATCCGACAGGATGCGAAGCGCACGCTCGACGCGTGCCTCGAGGAGATTCGCATCCTCATCCAGTGAGCGACGCAGCAGGACAGCGATATTGCGCGGATATGCGTGGAAGGAGTCCACGTAGCGAACGAGCAGGAGAACCTTCAGCACGCTCATCGTGAAGGGGTCTCGCGTGTGTGAGTCCTGAGCGGCACGCCCGATGTTGTCCTTCACGTCCGACTTGAGCATTGCCGCGATTCCGTCGTAGAAGCGATCAAACGACGCAACCGTGCCCAGCTCGTCGTCCGTCAGCTCCTGCGCGATCTGCTGGCACACACCCAGCAGCGAACGCGCACCCACCGACGAGTGACGGCCCGTGAACAGGTCGTTATCTGACAGTCCTCGCATCGCCTGCGTGAACATCTCGAACTGGTAGTCCACGAACGGATACTTGGCGACAAAGCTATCCCTGGTGAGGTAGTTGTCGTACTTCTTCGTCCCCTCCGGGAAACGGAACATCGACGGAAAGCCCGCGCCGAGGTGCTGCCACATCGCATCCAGCTCTTCCGTCCCCTGCTCACTCTTCGTCAGGAGGCGACGAGCGATCACGTCCGTGACCTCCTCGGTCGACAGGCTCACCTTGATCGCGAAGCGCCCCTGAATCTTCGAGAAGTCAGTGCTACGGCGTTCGTTCATCTGTGCCGTGATACCGCTCAGTTCCTCCTGCGACGTCACAAACACCCAGGCGCGACCGGGGCAATGCGTCGCCAGCTGCTCCGTGATGGTCTGCAGGTTCAACATCAGCTGCGAGTCATCGCCGATGAACTGGCCGACCTCGTCGACGAAGAAGGCGATGCGCTGGTGAGGACCCTGACGATCCAGCCACGAGGCGACGTCCTGCGCGAAGGCCTCGGCCGACAGGTTGAGCTGCTGATGAGCACTCTGCAAGGGCTGCGCCACCTGGTATCCAAGGCGTGACATTGCCTTCGAAATCTGATCCTCTACGAAATATGTCTCCGCACGGGCCTCTTCCCATGTTCGTCCATCAACTTCGTTATATGCCGCACGGAACCTTGCAAATTCTCCCCGGTCGTCCAGGTATCGTTCGAAGGCACCGACATCTAGGTCGCTCCAGTAAAGACCACGCGCCTCAAAGTAGACCTTATAGAAGACCTCAATCATTGCCGATCCGCGCTCACGCGTCGACTTATTGTCCTTCGCATCGATATTGAAGAGCACAGCGCGCGTAGGCGTATGCAGGCTCCTCTTGAGGTCCGCGATAAGTGTCTCGTCGCCTGCGACCTTCTGCTCGAAGGCACGCTCAACATCTTCGCGGGTCAACGGCTGACTTCCCGCCTGCTCACCGAGCAGGTAGGACAGCATCTTCAGCAGGTGCGACTTACCCGAACCAAAGAAACCTGCGATCCACACGCCGTTCGACGGAGCATCGACCTGGTTCCACACATCGACAATCCGCGATAGACCACTGCGGATCTCGCTGGTCATAACGTATTCATCGACCTCGGAGGCGACCTTCGAGACGTCATCAGCCTTGATGACACCGTCGATCGACCGGAAAATATCCTTCGCGTACAGACCCTTCATGTCCATGCGTCACACCTTTGTCCTTCAGTTCCCCGACGGTTCTAGAGTAAGCGAGAATTCCACCAAATCAAAAGCCCGGTAGTAGTTGTCCTGGGAAACCTGATCGAAGAGCACGAGCGCCGAATGAGTCGACGGCGACTGGTGATACGATCCCGGGAAGGTCACGACCAGCGGCACGCACCCCAGCAGGGGCTGCAGGCAGTTCAACAGCAAATGCGTGCGCACGAGCGGGAACAGGTGGTGCACCCCCGAGAGCAGGACAGCATCAACGTTCTCCTCTCCCCCAGCCTCGTCTACGGCCCGCTTGATCGCGGGTGCGAGCACACTTTCAACGTCAATCACCCTGCTTAGAGCTCGCCGGAACCTCTCCGGAGGAAGAAGTGTCGCCTCCGTTGAAAGCATCCGACCAAAAGCGGGGGATGACATCCAGAACCCCGCAGCGAGCGCAAACACGTCGATATCGGCTAGACGGTAGCGCTCCTCGCGCAGGCGGCGGCGCAGCCGCGAGAGCTCCTCATCGACCGTCGGCTCCCACTCCGGCTTATAGCGCAGGACGAAGAAAGGGACCTCGTTGTTCAGGCCCTCCATCTTCTTAAAGCGCTCCGACGTGAGCACCCGGAAGGCGCAATCAAAGGTCTCCCTGAGCGAATCCAGATACGCCCCACGCTTCGACACCGACCGTACCTTCCTCTCGTGCAGCGCCCCTCACCGGGCTTCTCATACCGTACCGCAGGCCACCCACGATTCGAGCCCAATCATGGCTCCTGCGTCACAATTTCCTGAATAAGTGTCAGTCCAGGACATCGAACTGGAACTGCGCGACCGGGAACGACTCCCGCATCGGCCAACCCCACGGCTGCGGAGCCGCGTTCACCAAGCGGGCAACCCCCACGGGAATCACTACCGGCAAAGCAGCCCCGGCCTCGTCGATGAAACCCACATCTCGCATGCAGCGCAGAAACACCGAGCGCACTTTCTGCCCACTCTTCACCGTCAGCGTCGACATTGCGGGATCCACCCTGCGTTGGTGCTCCACGAAGTCATCGATGTCCGACGCTGTCAGCGGAGCCTCATCGACGACCAGACGCGGCCACGCAACCTCGCGCGCGCACGCCGCAAACACGTAGGACTCCGTCACGAGAGCCAGCCACATGACAAGCTCCCATCCGTACTCGCGACTGGCGACGAATCGGAGGGCATCATCCTCCAGGAACGACAGATGCTTCGTCGTCGCACTCGCCAAGCGTCGCCGCGTCGACTCCGAGCCCGCGACCACCAGGTTCTGCTCAAACAGGACGTCGCTCGCCTCGCGCGCGCTCATGCCGGCGGCCATCAGCTCGGCCGCCTCAAACGTTCCCGCGTTCGTCGCACCGCCAACCGTGATAGTCGAGGCCAGTCTGCGATCCGACACGACGCCACCTCTCACGGTTTACCTCAATCAACGCGGCGGTTTCCCCGCCAGGAACCTCACTATCATCGCACACGGTTGTCCCCGCGCGGACAGCCGCGCGGGGACAACAACGTGTTTGTGATCAGCACTAGCTGAGCCAGGTTGGCTGAACGTAGCGGAAGAGAACGACAATCACGACTGGCACGCAAGCAAGCAGCAGGGTACCGACGATATAGCGCCAACCCGGAACGGGAAGATGAGCAACAAGCCAGACGCTGACGCTACCCGCACGACCCGTTGCAAGTCGGCGCTCACAGAACTCTCGAATCATCATCCCAAGGACAGAAAAGCAGAGCACCGCCGTCACGAGCATCGCCACAAATACCACCGAAACATAGCGGAAGGCGTTCTCAGCACTGAGCAAATCGAAGGCATCAACGAACGGTACCAGTTTCTCGTCTCCTGCAGCTTCAGACAGCATCCGACTAAGATCCGGCATAGACAGTCCAGATTTATCCGTAGACAAGCTGAAGCACAACCAGTAGGTCACATAAGTAGACGTCACCGCGAAAGTGCTCGCAACGATGGAGGAGCCCAGAGTCTTCGACAGGTATCTACACCGCAGGGACAGCCCTGCGGTCAGCAATGACGTCGTCATCAGAAACACAGAAGTGATCACGAGGAAACTCAACAGAGTCTCGTAGTACCTCAAAAGGAAAATCGCGATGACAACAAAAGCAACAAAGCCAAGCCCCAGGTACAGCCAAATGTCCCCATCGCTAGTCTCTCTCCCCCGCTGACTATCGCCGGCGAAATTCACGTACACAGAGTTGTCGTCGCCAATATGGGCATAGTTCCCATCTCCAGCAACCGTGATGACATCACCATTTGCAGCCATCACCTGTTGGGTTACGGTGCCTCCTACTAACTCGGTAGGTTCCAGAGCCACAGAGCCATCCGGTACCAATCTCGCCAGAATGATCCCGGAGACAACACCGGACACAACACCGATCACAAGTTCAACAATCCAAGACATGATATTTTCCTTCACATCAATCACGGTCTTCATCGACAGCGTCTAGCTGTCAGGCAGAGAGTACGAGTAGCCGTACACATCTGCGTACTTGCGTCAAACGCCAGGCTTGTACTAGCTACTCAGCGAGGAGATACCCACGTCCAAAATCAGGAATTCCACTTCCCTCCGCACATCCGTGCGGTTCTGGGAATGCGGGTGGGAGGATTTGCGTGATGGTTGCGCAGCATTCTTGGTGTTTCATGTCGGTTCTGCGCGTACCCTGATGAGAAAAGACACGCCCCCAACGATGGGGACGCCGGAGGCCACCTCACCGTGGAGGCACACACACCATGAAGGTCCCACCCCATCCGAGCAACCGGTCACCGAGGAAGAAGATCAGGCCTTCCTCACCCCAACATCACGCCGCAAGAAGCGCTCCTAGCAGCCAGGAGAGCAGCACTACGCCCGTGGGCAATAGGTATCGGGCTCACCGTACTGGTTGCTGTGGCAGCTGTTGGTGCCTACACGCTGGCTGCGAGCATCGCCTCATGGAACGATCGCCCCAGCACCGCGGCAACACCCACCGTGCGCCCCACGCCCATGCCGTCAGCAATCGAGCGAACCCGCCATGTCGGGCGGCTACGAGATCGGCCCCGACGGAGTCCTCGTGCGCCCCGCCGAGTTCGGCGCAGACACGTACACAAAGCCAGAGCTACCTGAAGAAGCCAAAGAAAACAGGCTCTTCCGAGTTGAGCGTGAGTGACCGGGTGTTCGTCGGGGGTTGCGGGTAGAGGTCGAGGTCCTTGATGATGAGCGGACTTCCATCCGTACCGTCATCACAGAACGCAAGCAGAGCCCCACAGGAGCATGCACCAGGCATCGATATGGATTCGTATTCACAGCCGTTCGCGGATTCCGCCATCAAGTGATCTTTGGCAGCCTAGTACCCCCACGCCCGCTCTCGGAGCGCCGCTTCGACCACCTCGGACGTGTTGTCGTATCCGTCGTAGGTCGCACGTAGCACCGCCGCTTCGTACACGTCTTCGTCGATACTCACCGCAAGTTCGATGACCGGCCCTTGAGGAGTGAGTCGCTCGACCACGTCCTCTTACTGGCCCAGCCTTGACCCGAGCGTCAGGCCGTTATCCTCCGCCCACCGCCGGATTTCGGCGTTCTGTTCCACCGTGCTTATATCGTCGCGCTTCGTCATAGTCAGTCGTCTACATCATGGCGGGGTTCCTATCTTTGCGGCACACTCAGCATCCCACTCGTTGTCGATGACCCGGGGAACTGCCACGGCCTCGTCAATTTTCGTGGTTACGGCCACTCGTGGCGGGGGCACCGTATGACGCACCCGCTCCTCGCGCAGGAAGGCCACGAGCTCTTCCACTTCTCCGGATTCATTGAGCCAGCGTTGGAGCTCAACATTCATCGTCGCGTCCGCTCGGTTACTGCGCTTCCTCATGGGGACAATACAAGGCACATGCCTCACAAAATGCGCGACACAGTCACCGCGCACAGATTGACACGGATCAAGGCTTCTCTTGTCAGAGCGTTTCACGTGAAACATCTGGCGACTCGCGGGCGGTCCCGCGCTTGGTGACTATCTAACGCACACACTTCCCTCCCACAAACACGTGCCCGCGCGCCGTAAACGTCCAGCAATTTGCGCTCTGTTGGTACCAGTGTCCAAATAGTGGCCCACGGTTTCACCTGTATCTAGCGCACGCATCGAGGATGCTCATCAACGTTTGGCAAGGTCAGGTACACGATTCGATCGACAGTCGCACACTTGTGCTGCTCATCACCGGAATTCGGGAGAATGTGCATAATGGTTACTTCGCATTCTTAGTGTTTCATATCAGTTCGAAGCGTATTCTTGCCTGCTATCAGGGCGCGCCTCCGATGGTGGGGGCGCGTGGGAGGACACCTCATTGTGGAGGTTGATAGATCATGATGGTTCCGCCGTTGTCTGAGCGTCCCGTGACCGAGGAGGACGAGGAGCAATTCCGCCAAGAGTGCGCGCCGCGCAAGTACACGCTGCGCCGGCGATGGGCCGATTATCGTGCCGAGGTCAAAGAGCGGCGCCCCAAGGGCGCGCGGGCCCGCGCCCAGGCGTGGCTGCACGTCGAGCCCTTCTATTGGGGGATGCGCGTTGCCTACGTGTGCCTGTTTGCTGGCGCCGTCTTTGCCGTGTACATCAACGGCGTCGCCGAGGGCTGGTGGCCAGCCTGGGGCGAGAGACCCACCGTGGCAGCCACCACCACGCCCACCACAGGCCCCGCGCCCACCGCCTCGGCGTCTGCCTCGGGCGAGGCCGCGATGTCGGGCGGATACCAAATCGGACCCGACGGCGTGCTGGTGCGCCCAGCCGAGCACGCCGCATCCACCTACACCAAACCAGAGCTGCCAGAGGAAGCTAAGGAAAACACAGAAAGAGGCGCAGAACTCGCCGCGGAGTACCTCATCGACACACTCACCTACGCCTGGAACACAGGAGACACACAACCATTCGAAGACATCACGGAACCCGGTAAGGAAGTTCGGGAGAAATACATTCACAACATCAATGAACTCTATTCCCATGGCTGGATGTACGACAGCACCTCTACGGTGACGAGGATCCTGCAAGTTGCTCCGATAGACACGGAAAAACAACCCGGAGTCGAGCCCGACACCATTCTAGTAGTCTTTGACATTGAGACAAGCAATGGCACTGCTTGTATTGATCAAAGAATCTTTGTCAGCGAAGGCACGTACCCTTCAAGAATATTCCTACATATGACATGGAAGAATGGGCGCTGGATCGATACAGGTACAGGAGTAACTCATGATACTCAAAGCTAGAATCGCATTTTCCTGCTCACTCACCATAGCTTTCATATGCACGTGCCCACATAACACACATGCAATTACAAATACAGTGCCGATAAGTACGACGGATCCCTGCTCTAACTCCAGCAATTCAACATTCATCTTCTGTTCAGCAGGAGCTGACGACACCGTAGATACAACTGTGCAATATCACGGCAATCAGCAATCTTCGGGACAGGATGGAGATCAATCCAATTCAACTGTAAATTCTCAGCGTTCGCTGCAAACGGCGGAGGGGAGTGCGTCCTCTGATGCTCAGGGGGCTGGTGTGGGGCAGGTGTGTGATGGCGTGATGCGCATGTATGAGAAGCCGGACGGGACTACGGATGAGGTCGCGTGCCTGTATTTCTCTGCCGCTAATCCGGCTGGCTCCAGGCCGACGCTGCCCACCACCCAGGAAATCCTCTACTACGCCGCCACCACCATTCATGCCGACGGAGCCGGCATCAACAAACAACCACCCACTGTGTCCTACACGAACAGGTTCGTGCCCACCATCGTCTCGGTCACCAATCCGACCCAGACCCACGTGATCAACCTGCTCGGCCGGGACATCACGATCACGCTGAGGGCAACCAACTACGAATACAACTGGGGAGATGGCACCCCCAGCACGGTCATGACCTCGCCGGGCTTGGCGTGGGAGAAGGGCATTGACCCCAACAATGACCCGCGTCTTATTCGCCACTACTACACGCCCCCGCAGGGGTGGCGCTCCATGCTCGATGGCCCATACCCGCACGAGAACCGCGAAATCACGCTGACCACGACGTGGAGTGGTACGGCCACGAACCCTTTCACCGGGCAGACCCAGACGATCAACGGCCTGGTCACCACCACCGAAACAACAGGACCCTTCCCCCTGTCTCACCTCGTCATCAACAACACCGACACCTGGGAAGAAAAACAAGGCCACTAAGGAGAGGCACAAACCATATTCCCTATAAGGGCACAGCAACGCAGCTTCCGCCCCTGGATCATCGCGATCGTCGCGACGGTTGCGATTATCGCGGCAACCCTACTAGGACTGCGAGCATTCAACACAACAGCACACGCCGAAGGATAGACTCCCCCACAGTCAGCTCAGTCTGACAGCGCCACGCAATCAGGCAGCCAGTCGGGCGACACCCCTCAATCCGCGGAACCGACACCCATCAGCGTCCCGAAACCCACTCCCCCGCCACACCTCCATACGGAAGGGCAAATTGGTGCCCAGGCCACCACTCAGTATTACCTCGAAATGAGGGCATATTCGATCAATATGGGTGACACCGAAGAATACACGAAGATATGTGACGAGGGAGAGTCCTGCGCGGCGTTTAATACCGACGTACACACCCTTCATGCGGATCGCATCGAAACCCAGCCAATTACACTGAAGTATCTCATGATAAAGCAAGTGTGGGAATGTACTGACGGGCATGATGGAATAACGGGTACATGCATCAAGTTTGATTATTCCGAGAAAATCGGCCACGCAGTCCGAAAAGACAATCATACCGACAATCCCAACTATTCTACAATTCAGCTTACCAATATACACACAGAAAGTGATCTTCATTTTGAAGCTGTCATACTGCTCTCATATGAAGAAGATACTTGGGTGGTAAAGAAAGTCTGGAGTCATGAGAAATAGGACCCTATGGAAACACCCGTCACCCTTAATGAGCGAAGAAGCGGAAATAGTGGTCATCGATAAAACCTTTCGGCTTCAGGCAGCGTGCTGCGTGACAATGATTCACTCCGCCAGCATTCTCACAAGGCCAGGACCCACACACTGAAGCCCAGCCCACCATCGCGGGCCGACGCCTCAACGTCATTGTTTCACGTGAAACACTCGACCGTCTCCGAGTCGTCACCGTCGACGACACATCCATCCACCCGCAGAATACTCCTCCACATCATCCCCACAGCTGTCCCGGTCGCCCCAGGCCACCGGAACAGCGCTGCGTAATGATCAACATTTCCCTGCGAGCACGTCACGGACCCTTAACAAGCAACAGGCCGATCACCACACGGTTACACCACTATGCGGGACGCTACTTTCATAGAACCCCACTTCTATCTCATAGAACCCTCAACAGATCCCATAGAAGTCCATTGACGAGGCGGAAGACGCCATAGAGGGACTTCAGGAAGTGCGAGGCCGGAACCGAAGTACGCGACGCGGCACGATACCGTCCCCCCGCTTCTACCACGTAGATGTTTCACGTGAAACAATCGGCTGGATCTGCACCCTCGCTAGCTCGAGGCCACCCCGACCTCACTTCTTGTGGTAGCGCGGGCTCGTGCCCAGGAACGTCGGGTAGACGTTCTGTCAATCCCCCAACTTCAACTCGTCAGGTCCGCGATAGATATACGAATTGCCATTCTCAATCTCAGTGGGATCCGCGACGCCGAGGCCGGGGCCAGTTCCCCGAAGAAGCCCACACACAGGCCCACTCACGGGGCCGCCACACTCACCCCCGCCTCTCGCGCAGGGTGCGCGCGAGGAGCCCATGCCTCGGCGCGAAGACCCAGGCGAGCACGAAGCACGCGGTGAGCACCAGGACGATCGTGGCGCCCGTGGGCACGTCCAGCGCCCACGACAGGTACAGGCCCACCAGGCCACCAGAAGCACCGAGCACGGGCGACAGGATCATCATGGTCCCCAGGCGGTCGCACAGGAGCCGCGCGGTGGCCGCGGGGGTCACCAACAAAGCAAGCACCAGGACGTTGCCGATCGTCTGCACGGAGATCACGACGGCCAGGGCGACCGCGATGTACAAAGACAAGTCAGCCAGCAGCACGTGCACGCCCGCCGCCCGCGCGCTCTCGCGGTCCAGGGTCACGGCCACGATGGGCCGGTGCGCCAGGAACAGCATGAGCAACACAAACAACGCGCCGCCCAGCACCACGGGCACATCCGACGCCGGAATACCGGTGATCGACCCGAACAGGAAGTCCTGCAGGCTCCCCGCGTACCCGGGCGCCCGCGCGATGATCGCGACGC
>ERZ772966.453-NODE-453-length-16118-cov-26.363195_pt1 | contig 16118 bp, 9 predicted proteins | sample MGYA00580680_ERZ772966 | MGnify/ENA primary metagenome ERZ772966 (study PRJEB29015, sample SAMEA2738055) | human oral metagenome | biome: human oral; feature: human-associated habitat; material: saliva | place: China | collected 2225 ...
CGATCGAGGACCAGCTGGTGCGCGCCGACCTCGTCCTGACGACCGGCGGCATCTCCTACGGCAGCGGCGACACGGTCCGCGAGGTCCTCGGGGCACTGGGTACCGTGCGCTTCGACAGCGTCGCCGCCTGGCCCGGCCACATCATGGGCGTGGGCACCGTCGGCGCCGAGGAGGGGCGCCCCGGCACTCCGATCGTCTGCCTGCCTGGCGATCCCGTCTCCGCCCAGGTCTGCTTCGAGGTCTTCGTGCGCCCCGCCCTGCGTCACATGCAGGGCTGGACCGCCGTCAACCGCCCCGTCGTGCGCGCCGTCATCGACCGCTCCTGGTACTCCCCGCGCGGCCGCCGTGAATTCGTTCGCGTGCGCCTGACCGGCTCCCCGCGCGCCGGCTACAACGCTTCCGTCATGGGAACCCCGGCCTCGTTGCTGCTGTCCGCGCTCGCGGACTCGAACGCGCTGGCGGTCGTCCCCGAGGATGTTACGAACGTGCGCGCTGGGGACACCCTCCAGTGCCTGGTCCTCGAATGATCTGCTTCCTGCGGCGCTCCAGGTGCGTGTGGGGGCGCGACATCGACATGCTCACGCTGCGCGTCGCTGACCCGGTCGGGCGCGGCTTCCTACGTCCGGGCCCTCCCGGCAGCGCGAACCCGCGCGAGCTCGTCATTCGCCCCGTGCGCGGCCAGGAGCATCGGACGCTTGATGCGGTGCGTCGCGCCGACGGGCACTGGCTGCGCCCGTGGGAGGCGACGTTGCCTCCGGACTCGCTCGAGCACATCCCCACGTTCTCGCAGTACATGCGCCGCGCCGAGCGCGACCATCGCGAGGGGACCGGTCTGATTTTCGGCGTTCAGATCGATGGGCGCTTCGTCGGCCAGTTCACCGTCTCCAACGTGCACTGGGGGGCGATGTCGTCGGGGATGCTGGGCTATTGGATCGTGTCGGATTGGGCGGGACGAGGCCTGGGTTCCCTGGTTGCTGCGCTCGTCCTTGATCTGGTGGTTGGGGAGCTCGGCCTGCACCGGGTTGAGGTGTGCGTGCGCCCGGAGAATGAGCGTTCGTTGGGCGTGTGCCGAGGTCTCGGCTTGGTCGAGGAGGGGCTGCGTCCTCGCTTCATGCACATTGCGGGCCAGTGGGCCGATCATGTCGCGTTCTTTATCGATGCCGAGTCGCTGCCTGAGGGGGGGCTCGTGCGGCGGCGCTGGGGGAGGTCGGCGATTAGCTGAGTGCGCGGGCGCGGGTGTGTGGGCCGCGTTTGACGGTGTGCGTGGCGTCGGCACGTCAGTGTCGCGCGGATGCTGGCCAGGGGCGTGGGTGTCTGCCGTTGTTCCCTACCGTTTGGGAGAAATGTCGTGTTCTCGTGTGGAGAGGGTGGCATGTTTGACGGCAGTCTCACGTTGGGTCCCGAAAGGGCGGCTGTCGAGCGCTGACTGCCCCGGCCTCGGCGATACTGGTGGGGCACGTGTTACTACTGTGATAGTTGTTATCGATTCGGAACTTACCGTCAGGTTTGAGAGTCCGACACGCCCAATATGAGCAAACTTGCTACTCGCAAACCACCCTACGTTGAGGGGGTGGAAATTGGTGGACTCGTCATCGCAGCGGTATTCGTCTCGCTTCTCGCGACCGTACCGCAGTTGGTCGCGCGCCGAATGGCCATCGTTGAGTCTCGTGAAATTGACCGATTCTCCCCGAGCCTGCGCATGATTCGTACGAATGCGTCAGAATTAGATATGTGCGATCGCGCCAGTGGAACGATCCTGGCTCGGCGCGCACTGACGAGCGGAGGAAGCATGTACACGGCCACCACTGGACGTACCCGGCCCGTCATCGATCGCCGCAATAATAAGGCGGTCCGAGACATCGCCCGGCTGCGCGCCCGCCGCGCAGCGCGCCTCGCCGCCGAGAGCGCCGCGGGACGCCGCCGCATGGTCATCACCGGCGTGTGCGCGCTCTCCACCGTGATCCTTGGCATCGTTATTGCCGCAACCTCGATCGCCTGGGCGTGGATTGCCCTGCCGATCGCCGCTCTCGTTGCCTCGCTGTCGACCTCCCGCGTCGCGGCTATCCGCTCGCAGCGCGCCTCCGAGCGCGAGGTTGAGTTGCTGACCAAGTTGCGCGCCGACGTGCGCGGTGGACGCCCCGCAGCCTCCGCGCCGAAGGCCCGTCCCGCGCAGAGCTCGTTTACGCGCGACGAGGCCGTGGCTGTCCCGCGTGCGTCCGCGTCGTCTGACGCCGCACCTGCGGCCTCCGAGTCTGCTCCGACGACTGGCTCCGTGCCCTCCCTCGTGTTCAACGTCGAGGTCCCCGAGGCTCTCGAGGTTGCCGACACCCCCGCGCGCGCATGGACGGTCGCCCCGATCCCCGCGCCGACCTACGCCTCCCGCGACCGCGTGCGCGGCCGCATCGTCCACGCCGACACCGACCTGCGCGGTATTCCGCGCATCACGGCGGCCATCCCCGCGCGCCCCATCGCGCAGACCGCCCAGGTTGGGGCTCGCTCCACCGAAGAGGTTGTCGCCGACCAGATCGTCGCCCTGGACCTAGATGCCGTCCTGGACGCGCGTCGAGCCCAGTAGGGCTGCTCCTTGCTGTCGTTGCCGCGCCGCGAGCCACCGGGCTCGCGGCGCGGTTCTTTTGTCGCTCATTGGTGACGTGGGGTGGTTCGCTGTGCTGTCTCCTCATTCCGGGGCTGGGTGGCCGGTGGAGTAGACATGTGGGGTATCCGCTTGCCTGTGGCGCGTTGACGAGTGTGGTGTGGTTGCGTGTGGTCTCGTTGCCTGTTGCCTGTTGCCTGTTGCCTGTTGAATGAGGGTGGGGGACTATATCCCGATTGCTTAGCGGTCGTTTTGTCGTGCGGTCTTCGGTGCGAAGCCACGCTGATTATGGTCGGCTTGCGTGAAGGCTTCGGAGGGTGCTAAGGTGTATCCGTCCTTGGGGCTATGGCGCAGTTGGTAGCGCGTCTCGTTCGCAATGAGAAGGTCGGGGGTTCGAATCCCCCTAGCTCCACCACAGGCCGACATCCGATAGCGGATGTCGGCTTTTTGTTTGCCCGGACGCGCTCCGCCTCGCGGATAGGTAACGAGCATGCGGAAAGCGGGTTATAGGACACTACGTGTTGCTGGAGGGGTGACTTTTCGGTGTGTTGGTGCGGGAAAGTCGGTGTTTTAGTTGGCTGGGACCAACTATGAGGATGGACAAATCGTGTTGCTAGCAGGGTGACTTTTCGGCTTTATCGCGCGGGAAAGTCACTATTTTAGTTGGTCGTGTTTGCCTCGTTCTTGGGGTTATAGGACGCTGCGTGTTGCTGGAAGGTGGCGGTCTGCCCCGCTCGCCTTCCGCCCCGCGAGCTTTGCTCGGCGCGTCGGCTCGAAGCTCGGCCAAGCCCTCCCACAACACCTGTGGCCTACCCCCAACCAACACGTTTCGTCCTATAGCCCTCGTCCTCTAGCACCTATACTCAGTAAACTCGCACGTAATTCCCCTGCGGCTCCTTCAAACATTGAATTTGCATCGTTGGAATTGCAACGTTTTCCCGCGGTCTCGAAAAATTACCGTCTTAAATTATGTGCGAAATTTGTCTGGGCCAGGCCTGCCATCGCCCGCCGTCATCGCGGCCAAGCCCTACAACAACACCTGGGACTAACCCCAGCAACACGAAATGTCCTATAACCCGGACACTACGTGTTGCTCGTGGGGTGACTTTTCGGTGTGTTGGTGCGGGAAAGTCGGTGTTTTAGTTGGCTGGGACCAACTATGAGGATGGACAAATCGTGTTGCTAGCAGGGTGACTTTTTGGCGTGGTGGTGCGCCAAAGTCGGTATTGAAGATCGTGGTGACCAATGTGGGGCGTGGGCAAAACGTGTTGGTCGAACGACTTGTCGCTGGGCGGGTGGTTCTGTGCTGACTGCCGGTGTCACCTGGGCCCGAGATGTGGCAGTACTAGCCCGATGATGCACAGCTGGGCCCTATAGGTGGAGCGTGGGCGGCCCCGCCCACGCTCCACTTATCGGGTTAACCTGCGCAGTAAAGGGGCCCAAGCATCCACCTGTACGGCCAACAGCGCCATCCCTGAGCCGGTTATGCCTGCCCGCCACGCGGGGGACTGATCCCTGCAACATGACAGGAACCCATCACCTCGAGTTGCGCACGGTTGCGCCGCTGTCCAAGGTTTGGATGAGGTCGCTGTCACATATGCGTCAAGAGTTAGAATAAGTGGTCAGAGAACGAGCTTAGGTCATTGCGATGAGGCCGTAACTGAAGGAAGAAATGTGTCTGACGTGCAAGATGAGGTCTTCCAGGAGGCCATGCCTTCGCCCAGCGCGGCGAATGAGGCGCTCGATAGTTCCATTCCATGTGAGGGTGGGGGACAGGTGCCTAGCGTCCCTCCGGTGAGCGAGGGTGACACTGTCACGAACGCTGAGATCGCGGAACTGCTTGGCGGCTTGGATAAGAACGTGCGAGCGTTGAGTGATCGTTCCGAGTTTTACGAGGACCTGGTGCGCAAGCTGCAGAACCGTGTGGAATCCCTGCAGGTTGACCAGGTACAACAGCTTCTCGGACCTGTACTGACGCGACTTGCCATCCTTGTTACCCAGTCCGCAGACGCTGCGCAGCTTGCACGGATTCACGGGGAGGGATACCGAGCCGACGTTGAGTTTGAGTATTTCCACGACGCGCTTCTCGAGACGCTTGACCTCATTGGCGTTGAATCCGTTGGAGCAGCACCAGGGGCTCCATTCGACAGGTCTGTGCATGCGTCTCGCAAGACTGTGCGGACGGGAGAGCAGGGGCTGGATTGGACGGTCGCGAAGGTGCTCCGCCAAGGCCTCGTCCGTGCGGGTGCGGAGCGCGCATTCCTGCCCGCGCAGGTGAGCGTCTACCGCTACGACGCGGACCTCGACAGCTCGGTTGACGAGCCGAATACGAACCAGGAATAAGATCAGGAAGGAACCCTCGCATGAGCGACAAGGTGTATGGCATTGACCTGGGGACGACGTACTCCGCAGTGGCCATGATCAGTGACATCGGCATGGCGGAGATCGTTAAGAACTTCGTCGGAGAAGACACGACTCCCTCGGTTGTGTACTTCAACGATGACGGAACTGTCGACATCGGCAGCCAAGCGAAGCAGACACAGGTGAGCGACCCGGACAACGCCTGCTCCCTTATTAAGCGCCACATGGGCGAGGAATACCCCCTCGAATTCAGAGACCAGGAATACACGCCGGAGTCTATTTCCGCGCTGATTCTCAAAGAACTGGTCAACAATGCGAACAGCCAGAACGGCCTGGATATCAACAAGGTCGTCATCACGGTTCCCGCATACTTCGGAACACAGGAACGCCAGGCCACCAAACAGGCCGGAGAAATCGCCGGGCTGGATGTCGTTGGTATTATCCCCGAGCCGGTTGCGGCCGCCATCGCTCTGTGCTCCCGTCAGGAGGAAGAACAGACGCTACTCGTCTTCGACCTCGGCGGCGGTACCTTCGATACAACCATTCTCAAGACGCGCGCCGGCGAGGTCGAGGTCATCGCCATTGATGGCAACCGGCTACTTGGCGGTGCCGACTGGGACCAGTGCCTAGAAGATATCTTCCTGCAGCGTTTTATCGCGCAGGCGGGCCTCGGGGACGATAACGATCCCTCCATGGACGATGACTTCATGACCGAGCTGCGTGTTGCCGTCGAGGATGCCAAAAAGATGCTCACCGTGCGACCGTCGACCAATCTGCTTTTGCGCTACGAGGACAAGAAGGAACGCGTCGAAGTGACCCGAGAGGAGTTCGAAGCGGCTACCTCGCATCTGGTGACCCAGACGGTAGATATTACGCGCCGAGTCATCGACACAGCGCGCGCCAAGTTCCCCGGCCTGGAGATCGACCGCTACCTCCTGGTCGGTGGTTCCTCGCGCATGCCCATGATCAGGAATGCGCTGACCGGGGCAGGGTTCACCGTAGAAAACACGGACTTCGACCTGTCGGTCGCCAAGGGTGCGGCAATCTTCGGGCAGGGTGAGATCCCCGCTCCTGGATTTGCCGACATGGACGCCGGAACAGGGGAGGTTGCCTCGGGATCGAGCGCCCTGCCGAGCCTCGGCCCGCGGCGCACCGTGGTGACGAACGTGTTGTCGCGTGGGCTGGGACTTGAACTGTCCAGGGAGGACGCAGCCGGTCACTACGTGCAGTATGTGTATTTCCTTGCGCACGCGAACGAGACGCTACCGCTCACTGCCTCGATGACGGCCGGCATTCTCTTCGATGGTCAAACGAGCGTTGAGTCTGCCCTCTACGAGCAGGGCGGCGAAACAGAGTCTGAGAATCCGGCAGACAACAAGGCGATGGTATCTGGGCCGAGCACGACCGTTGATGGCCTGCCTCCGATGCGCAAGGGGGACCCCCTTGAGGTCACCCTGGAGATTTCCGAGGAAGGTGTTGCCACGCTGGTGCTCGTCGAGCCGACGACGGGCAAGTCCTTCAGGGCGCAGGCCGCCGTATCGATCCTGACGCAGGAGGATGTGCAAAAAGCGAAGAAGCAGATTGCCGGGATCACGACCCGGTCCTAGGAACAATCAGAAGGAGTAGGCGACGAGCACGGTGTTCGACAAAAAAGTCTATCGGGACTCTGTCCTTCAGCCCTACAAGGCTAATACTGCCTGGCAATCCTCCGTTGCGGACGCGCTACGAGCGCTGAGCGACACGAGCGACCGCAATGCCCAGATCCAGGCGCTAGCCAAAGCAGATGCCGCCGTGCTCTTCGCTCTCACTCCCACCATATCGAGCGCTGAACTGACGAAACACATCAAGAGCCTCGAAATGTTTCTGAACAAATCGAGGATCCCCGTTGTCCTAACGATTAGTCAGCTGCTCAAGGCCACGAAAACGGCGCTGGGGGAGTCCTTGTACGACCCGACGTTGTGGGCGGCCGTGCACAAACAGGCGTCGGTGGCGGGCAAGGAGGAACTCGACGCCTTTGTGCGGGCTCTCAAACAGGACAACCCGATCGGCGTCCTGACCGAGGAGGACTTGCGCCGTGCCGCAACATCCAGCGGTATCGGTTCTTCGATGACGGATCGTGATTTGTCTGCGGCGGCCGCCGGGCAGGGCATCCGCGTGTGCCCGCGCGTCGATGTCTCGGAGGAATGTAAGGATGCTCTGGCCTCCAAGATCAGGTTACATCCCTCCTATCGAAGCGTTGTGGATGTGCTGGTGCTCCACGAGCGTGCAGTGCGTCCGACGGACATTCGTGTCATCGATGAGCTGAGTGCCGTCATGGGTGCCAACAGGCGTCGCGTGATAAATATGGCGGATCTGCGGCAGTCGAAATTGGCCGCCAATGCCCGCTCGGATGATGCCTCGGAGATGGCTAAGAAGACGCTTACTGCGATCGAAGAACAGTGCTCGAACGACGCGGATATGCGCGCCTGTGTCCTGGCGTGGTTCGCTGATCAAGCGGAGCGACTGCGGCGCCAGGGACTCACCCCGACGCTAGCGCTGGGCCGCCTGACGTCCTGCGGCCTGGCAGATCTGGACGCGCGACGATTGCTCACGCGTGTCCCGACCAGCGAACCGACGCCGGACCTCGCCAGTGTCACGGACATGATCGCCGCGGGTGCTCTCGCACGCGCGCGCAGGACCTACACCGCGCTGGCCGCCAGCCCCACGGATGACGCGATGAGCGCACTGGCCGCCCAGGTGGGGGAGGCACTCGCGGCCGCAGAACACCGCAAGAGCGTGGCGATGGACGCCTACCGCCGGGCCCTCTCGATGAAGGATTACGCCGGTGCAAGGATGGCGTTAATCGACGCGCGCTCGGTCGACCGTGAAGACGAGGAAATCTCGGACCTCCTGTCTCAGATCCCGCCCGACCCGCCAGCTGAAGTGAGTGCCGCTTACGATCCCGATAAAGGCGGAGTGCTTGTGTCGTGGAGGGGCACTCGGGACGACGACGTGTGTTTTGCGGTGGTTCGCAGCGAGGCGGGAACTCCCGCGAATCCGACGTCTGGCTTCCAGGTCGCGTCAACTGTGCGCGACCAGCAGGTTCTCGACCAGAAACCTGCGGTGGCCAGGGATGTCCTCTACGCGGTGTTTGCCTTCCGCCAGGGGGGTGAGTACTCCGCTCCCGCGACAGCCCGGGTGACCGTGCTGCCGCCCCCCTTCGAGACCGGAGTCGTTGTGTCGGCAACGGAGGCAACCGTGTTTTGGCGGACCCCGGATCAGGCGACCGGAGTGTCGGTGGAGCTTGTCGGTGCGGACGGGGCGCGACGTGCCTTTCCGGTGTCCACGAAGGGGCGCCAGCGCCTCAATGGTCTGCGTCTGGGGCAGACGTATACGGCGCTCCTTCAAGCCCATTACGTTGTCGGTGGACGGTCCGCGCTCTCGGAGACGGTGGCGGTGTCTGTGACTCCGCGCGGCCTCGTGCGCCCCGTGGAGGACCTGCGCTTGGGGAACATACGGATGCCGAACCGCAAGCCGGGGATTCGCGCTGAGTGGACGGATATTCCAGGTTATACGACAGACGTGTGGACGCTCCCCGCTGACGCTCCTGTGTCGGTAGGGGACCGGCTGACGGTGAAGCGCCTTGACGAGCTGAACGGTACACGGGTTGTCGGAGTGATCCGCAGCAGTGCTCACCGGCAGTCGATGGATCTCCACGAGCAGCCAGGCGTGTGTCTCTATGTTCCGCTTACATGGGATGGGGACGAGGCCGTGGCCGGTCGGGCGGTCGTCGCTGGGACTGCGCCCGCGCCCCGTGACGTCAGGGTGGAACGCTTCGGGTCACAGCTGGGCGTCTCGTGGGTCTGGCCGAGTGGAGATTACCTCATGGAGGTCGTGTGGTCGAGCGTCGACGGGCGCACGGAACGCATGAGGATCGACAAGTTCTCCTACAGGCGAGATGGCGGTGTTCGTATCGCCGACGCGGATACGGTGACAGAGGTGTCGGTGGGCACGGTCGTTGTCGGCCTCGGTAGTGAGAGGGTGTGTTCGCCGGTCACGGTTGAGTTGGACGCGCCGGTGCCCACGATGTCTTACACGCTCAAGCTGCCCCGGCGTTTCTTCGGAGGACGCAACGCGACAGCGAGCGTGACGAGCGAGGGATTCCTCGGCACGGTGGAACTGGTCGCGGTGTTGTCGACGGGGCCCTACATGCCGGCCCGAGCCGAAGACGGCGAGGAGATTGCCCGACTGCAACTGGACTTCTGCTCGGGTCTCACACAGTCCTGCACGTTTCATGTCCCCTCAATCAAGGGGGCCTACTGGGTGCGTCTGTTCGCGGGCATGGCCGCGCGGATCCAGCTCAATGATCCCCCCACCTCGTCCCTGAAAGGATGACCGATGAGCCTGCTGCACGTGACAGCGCCGTGCCCCTATTGCTACACGGACATTGATTTGCGGAAGGTGGCTTTCCGGTGTCCGGGACGGGCGGCTGTTGGCAAGAAGGAATGCGTCAAAGATATTGATCGCGTGCGCGCCACCCACTTTGGCGACCTTAAAGAGTACTATCCGGCCTTCGTGCCTTCCCGTACGTCGCTGCTCAGCGATATGAGGAGGACACAGTGCCCCGATTGCTTGGGGAGCACGGGTGTACGCCTGTGTCCGCAGTGCCACTCGCGTTTGCCGAGCGGTTTTTCTAGCGATTCCTCACTGTTTGGCTTGGTTGGAGCGCGCTCGTCGGGTAAGACTGTCATGTTGGCCGTCCTCATGCGCGAACTTGCCATGAATGGGCCGGTCGGCCGACGTTTTAGGGACACGATTCGCCTGTGCAAGGCCGGTGATAATAACGGCCAGGAGGTGCGACTGGAGCGCCTGCTCAAGCAGATGGAATCACCGTCGGGTCAGCTGCCAGCGCAGACGCAACAGGCCGACGGCGACAAGACAAGCCCCGTCGTCTTCGAGTGGCAGCGGGCACGACGTGGGATCGCGAAAACGGTGTTCGGTGACTTCACGTCGACGGTGTTTTCTTTCTACGACACCGCGGGCGAGGACCTCGCGGTTGACGAACGCGCACTCAGCATGACCTACCTGCTGGCGACCAATGGGATCATCCTGCTCTTGGACCCCTTCAGCTTCCCAGGCAACGCAGGGCGGGGATCGTCCGCGAAGGACCAGCGGGTCGAGACAGCGCCGGAAAATGTTCTGCACGCCATCACGGAGGTGATGCGTCAGAACGAGGCCACGAAGCACAACCGGAAAATCAAGCAGCCGGTCGCCATTGTCATCTCAAAGATCGACGCATTCTGGTCGGATATCCCGGAAAACAATCCGATCCGTCGTCCCTCCTCCTCTCTCGGCTACTACGACGAGGCAGAGGGTGCCTCCGTGCATGATCACATTGCATCGATGGTGTCTCACTGGGGAGGCGACGGACTGCTGACAATGCTCGAAACAAACTACGAAAACTACCGCTTTTTCGGCTTGTCAGCGTTGGGATCGGAACCGGATTACGCGATGCAGCGCGTGGACGAACGCGGCCTCATGCCCCACAGGGTGGCCGAGCCTCTGCTCTGGCTGATGGCGCAGCGCGGCTTCCTGCCGAAGCAGGGGTGACGCAATGTTCGACGTCGCGCTCTACACCGACACGCGGGCCAGCGAGGCCATTGACGGGATCGACGGCTTCAACTTCCAAGCAATCTCTGAGGGGATGAACGCCCAGGACCGTCAGGTCATCCGTGACACGTTGCTTCACCGCGTTGTCGTGGGATGGAATGCTGACCACGATCCGCTGGATCACCCGCCCTCCTTCGCGTACTGCGGGCATGCGGGCAGATACTATCTGTCGCGCGGTATTTCCACGGGTGTCACCAACAACGGCCGCCCGGGAAATCTCCTGACCCAGGCGATTGCGACATCCGATCCGGACGACTTCGGGATGATGCGACCTGCGCAGCTGTTCGGCGCGCTCAACTGGCGCCTCGAGAAGGCCCCCGGTCAGAGGATCGACAGGTGGCCGTCTCCGCTCGCGATCACCCCCGAGTACGAGGCCGAGGCGTTGCGCGACATGATTCGAGCAGACGCATGGGCAGTTGAGCACTTCGCGCAGTTCCTCACGATGGTCGAGGAAGTGACCTCCGACAACCCCAAGCGCCTCGTCGTGATCACCGCGGACGAGGCCGTGGCCACCAGGTGGATCGCCCTCGGCACGCTCTTTGTGGAGACCACACGCGCCCTGTCGCTCTCGATCCGAGGCCTCGTCCCCGATCCGATGACGACGAAGGCGGACATTGTCGCCGCGAGCCCGGATTTCGGCCCCCAACCTGACCCGAGCGTGGTGCGCGCGGGCGTCACCATCATTGACCTCGACCGCCGCGTCCTGACACCGATCACCCCGACGGAGTCCGCACTCACTCAGGCGGACTGGTTCCTGCACGAAGACCCCGCCGATGCGCTCGCGGCGATCGAGGTTGCGCGTCGATGGGAGCAGTTCCTTGGACGCGACCTGGCCACGCGAGCCTCAGCCCTGGCTTCGTTCACGAAGGAACGGGGCGGTGTCGGCGACTGGGGCACAGTGATGGAAACGCTGCGAGGCCTGGCGGTGGCCGGACAAGACGAGGAACTGTTCTTCTACGGGGATCCACTGCTGGACGTCGCCGTCACCTGCGCGATTGAGACTCCCGCCGATGCGGAAGCCGCGGGTGCGGCGGTCGTGGCGCTTGTGGGGACTGACAGCCACGATTTGGCGGGCGGCGTCCTCATGTCGGCACTCGAATCCTCGCGAGATGTCTTGGGTGCCAGCGAGGCTTTGGTAGCAGCGCTCGCCGCCGCACCTGCCCAAGCGCGCTTGCGGTGGGAGGACGACGACGCGCGGGGTCAGGCCGGTGTCCTCCTGACACAGGCAGCGCAGCATTGCCCGAACGATCTCCTGCCAGCGGTGGTGTCGGCCGCTCGCACGATGGACACTCCGCTGACTGCCCCCGCTCGTGCCGACGTCGTGGGCCGACTAGCCCGCGCGTGGGCAGCCACCCCTGCCGTGGGACGTGACCGCGAGAGATGGGCGCATGGCGACGAGATCGACCAGGCGCTCGCGGACGAGCTCTTGCGCCGCTGGAGTGGGGGAGCGCCGGGCGACCTGTCACTGCTGTCGCGGGGAACGTGGGAGTGGCTGGGGCAGTGTGCCGGCCTTGAACCGGCGACGCGACGCGGCGTGGAGGCGTGGCACGAAGCGGTGCGGATCGCGTCGCTCCCCGTTAATCAGCGCGCCGAGCAGCTCTCCGGCGCGAGGAAACTACCCCCGGACAGCTGGCGCCTCGTGTGGAACCGCGCGGCGCTGCCGAACGATTGTGCGCTGATTGACGCGTGGGCGCAGACTCAGCGTGAGCTCACAGGGGCGGCATGTCAGTGGGTCATGCGCCAGGTCAGCGCTGTGATTGCGACTCAGGAACCGGCGATTGCGCTGCGCGAGTTGTTGACCAGCCTGCATCTGTCGGGAATCGTCATCCGTGACGAGAGACTGGCAACGTATGTGGCGCAGGTCTGTGCAACAGAGCAGTGCTGCCGGGAAGCCATCGCGTGTAGGCGCGCGGATAATCCGCACCTGTCGACGCTCATATCCTCTGTCCCGGCGATGTCGGCATTGATGGCGGACTACCTCGGTCGGATCATCCTGACGTGCGCCGACACCAGCGCGGTGATGCGCCTCGCCACAGCTGATGAAGAGTGGGCCCGGCGGTGCGTGCACGTCGCCCTGACAGGTCGCGCATCCACGAGGCGGGGGCTCGCTCAAGCCGTCACGCTTGCCTTGAGAGTTCGCAGAAGCCATCTCATTCCCGCGCGTACCCGGGGAGCCGAGGATTTCCTTGTAGACGTGTGCGACGACCGTGCGCGCAGGAACGAGGTGAGTCAGGCCAGCAAGGAGGGGCTGATCGATCCAGTGTCGTTCGCGATGTTCGAGACGTTCTCGGCGGAGGCGAAGAAAAGCCGTTTGAAGAGACGACTAGAACGAGCCACGAACGGCCTTCTCGGAGGATACGGAAAGGGCACGCAGTGAACAATCGATCATCATACGGAGACGGCGGACTGGCTGCGATCGCAATTGCCGTGACCATCGTTATCGCCATGTCGTGGATCATTATCGCCACGATCATGCGCATGATTGCCTGGATTGTGTGCTACATGCTCGCGTCTTTTGCTCTCGCTCTCGTCGTTGGGATGGTCGTCGGCGTGAGCGCTCCGCTCCGCGTGCTTTTGGGCAGGTCGGTGAGCAAGCCGGACATTGCAACACCGGAGAAGGTCGTGGCACGCCAGGTTATCCGACATCAGCCTGCCGGCTTCACGAAGCACTTCGGTTGGGACAAGGCATGGCCCGAGTACAACCCCTACCAGGCCGTGCGTGATGCAGCCGCCGTCTACAAGGAGATCACGCTGGTGCGTGGCGCGACGTGGAGAAAGGTCCGCTTGTCCCCGCGGTGGGTCATTCGCTACGACGCATATGGAACGCCAATCGGCACGAAGCAGGTGGGCGGTTCCTTCACCAAGCTTGTCTGGGGGATTGCCGTACCGGCTCCGTTCGGTGGTTTCGTCGTCGGAATGTACACCTCCTACGCCCTGTGGCTCCTCGTCATGGGCGTGATTGGAGGGGCTGTCTACCTTTGCCAGCAGGCTTGGACGATCACATACCGATGGTGGGATCGCGCCGTGCTGATGCGTGTTCGGGCTCAGGTGAAATGCCCTCACTGTTATGAGACGAATCCACGGCCGAGCTACTGCTGCCCAAATCGGGCGTGCACGATCATTCACCGTGACATTTCCCCGGGCCCGCTGGGAATTATCAAGCGCCGCTGTGAGTGTGGGACGCATCTGCCGACGACGATCAGGGGCGCCTCGAAGATCCTTGTCGCGCTGTGCCCGAGCTGCGACGAGCCCCTGGCTCAAGGCAGTGGTGCACGCAGAACGATTCAGCTCCCCGCCTTCGGTTCCGTCGGCGCGGGCAAGACGCGGTTCTTTGCGGCGGCAATGACGGCGGCGCGCAAACAGTTGTCCTCCTCCAACGGCTCACTCAAGGGACTCAACACAGAAGCGCGAGGCTTCCTCAAGGCCTCGTCTCAGGCGATGACATCTGAACAAGCCACTGAGAAGACGATCCACACCATGCGTCCTGAGGGACGCCCCTTCGTGCTCACCCAGGCCTCGGGCCAAGTACTTGAACTCCAGATCATGGACGCCGCCGGCGAGAGCTTCACGACCTTTGAGGGGACCGAGGAACTGACCTACGTGAACTCGGCTCGCACGATGATCTTTGTCCTCGACCCGCTCGCCCTTCCTCGTGTGCGCGAGGATACGGGTGGCGCGCCGCACGTGGAGGACACGCTGGTTGCAACGGGAAACCAGGAGGCGGCCTACGCCTCGGTGGTGGACAGGCTCCGATCGGAGGCCATTGATCTGTCCAAGAGGAACCTTGCCGTGGTTCTGACGAAGACGGAGATTCTACGCAACTATCCGTCGGGAAAGAACCTGGATCCCACGACTACGGACGGGGTACGCGACTGGCTCAATGGCGTCGATCAGGATGGTTTTGTCCGACGCATGGAAGGCGATTTTGGGACCGTTCGTTACTTCGCGGTCGATTCCCTGGCGTTGCGCGAGCCGGACGACCCTCTCAACCCCCTGCGGGTCATGAATTGGGCGTTGACATCGCAGAAGGTACCGATTGCGCTCGTTTCTTCCGAGGGGAAGACGCGCCCTGAGGCTGTGGACACATCGAAAGTCGTGGATGACGACGAGAAAGCGAGCGTCTCATGAAAGAAGGACTCCCCACCCTGTATTGGGGCTTCCGCTTGTGCTGGAGCGCAGTTCATCTGATCGTGCTCCTGGCACTCCTTGGGTTCTTTGTCTGGTGGGCGCTGACCGACAACCACGGCGTTGACGCGTGTGCCGCACTGATAGACGCTCTCACGAGTGTTCGTCAGACGTTGAGCAGCATCGTTCCGTTCCCATGGGAGGTATTTCGCAGGTAGAGGCTTGGGCCGCCCACGCGTCGCGCGGGCGGCCCGAGCTGTCGCGACTCACGATGCGAACCGACTCCTGTAGCTGTCCCACAGAGCGCGCAGCTTCTTACCGTCGGACTCGCGCACGAAGACGTCGAGGGCTGCGGCGCTGGAGCTGCCGGTCAGCTCCTTGACGGCCGCCGACGGGGAGGACACTTCCTGGCCGTCGGGCAGCACGATCGTGCCCTCGGGAGAGATGGTCACGACGTAGACGTTGCCGAGGTTGCGCCGACGCCACACGAACGTGTCGCCGGGAGAGATAATGCCGGTCGCGACGACGTCGGCGAGGCGCACCTGGCGCCCGCGCGCGGCCGAGCGCTTATCGACCGCCGCCTCCAGCTCGGAGCTGGACAGGAGAGACAGGTCCACCCCGTCGGAGTCCCGGCGAATGTCCCAATAGTCCAGGATGCTACGCGTCAGGTGGGTCTGACGTAGCTCGAGAGCGGCGGTGCTGATCTCGCCCCCATCGGAGGGCAGCGTGCCAACGGTGAAGGCACCGACCGTGGGTGCCTCGTGGAGCGCGCGAGCCACGGTGTCCCAGTCGGGCGCCTGGTTGACGGTGCGTGACTTGATGGTTGTCAGGACCAGGCCGCCCAGGCGCCTGTTCCACGCGCGCAGGTCGACGTCGGTGCCGATGCCGCGCATCGGCGCCGACGGGAGGCCCGACAGGACGCCCAGGCTGCGCGGCAGGCGCGTCGGGAAGCCGCCCTGTTCGGCGACCATCGCGTGGTACAGCAGGACCTTGCGGATCGAAGACTGGGGCAGCGGGCCTGACAGGGTCTTCGCCGCCCGCTGACGAACGTCATCGGGGACCTTGCATGCGGCATTGAGCGACTCCCCGTCTTCGAGGGCGGCAATAAACTTCGTGATGATCGACTCTCGGGAACTCGGAACCAAACGCGCGGCGACAGCGGTGCCATACACGCGCTCGAGCAACGTCAGGAGCGACACGGTCTCCTCGTTCGAGCGATCCGCGGTCAGAATCGCCATGGCCGCAGGCTTCCAGTCGGAGGACTCGTACAGGCGCAGCAGCTGCAAGGGCGTGGCCGCCGGGTGCCCGACGAGAGGCTCCAGCGTCGCCAAAGCATACGCGCGAGCGTTGGGAACCACGACCTCGTCGATGAACTCCTCGCCGCTCTTGG